>Ga0307511_10001155_pt1 | contig 28084 bp, 45 predicted proteins | sample 13_EM_MG_FD_200266 | JGI IMG/M metagenome (GOLD analysis project Ga0307511, IMG submission 200266) | Populus trichocarpa ectomycorrhiza microbial communities from riparian zone in the Pacific Northwest, United States - 13_EM | ecosystem: Host-associated > Plants > Roots > Unclassified | place...
CCCATGTACCTCGCCATCAGCAGGAAACCGCTGAACTAGGAGTAGTTGGGGTCCCGTATTCGCTATCATGTAGTCTCTTGCCCATTGTCGCCTCTTATACCACCGTTTAAAAATTAGCTTATCATCACATCTGGTATAATACGCGCATTCAATTAGAAACTTTCTGCATCCAGTTGTTGCAATCAGCCTGAGCGTGTGCACGAAGCAGGATGGTTCATTCGAGCTCATCGTTTATGGATACAGCAGTGGATATGGAGGAATATTTATGGCCATGAGGGCATTATAAGTGAAAGTCAGGTTATACATGCTCGGAAGAGTCCTTAGGAAGCTGCATGGACGTTGAAAAATCTGGGAAAACAGTCCGTCCGTCCGTTCGGTTGTCGAAAAGCCAAGTCTATCTTCTCATCCTCTTGGGATCTGGACCTCCACCTCCGGCATCTTCACCGCCGGTGAAGAGATTACCGAGAGGTTCTCGCTTCATGGTCGAGTTCGTGTTTCCGTTGCCGTTGTTACCGTTACCGTTCCCTCTGTTGTTCCCGTTTGTGGGCATTGCCGAGAGGCCCATTCCGGTCGAAACTCGTTTGAAGCCCGATCCTCCGGGTCTGTAGCGGAGGTTAGTTGCCGACGAACTCGGATTCAGAATGGGTATGTACTTACTGCTGCTGTGGGTGAAGCATCGATTCCGCCGGACGTTTGGAACCTATCCCAGACTGATTCTGGTTATTGTTCTGATTATTGTTAGGAGGCACAGGTCCCGGCCGGCTTCCAGAAGCGTTCTGTTCGTTTCGCCACGACGAATGACGGCAGGACAACAACGCGGTCAGGGCGGAAAGAGATCAAGGCGATCGGTTCGTTAGCCTTGTGCGCGTAAACGGATGAAAGGAAAAAACAACACGTACGACGCCGGGTGAGAAAGTGAAACCGCCTGCTGAAGGTCTGTTGTTACCGGAACCGGAAGGTTGAATGGTCGAGGTCGAGTTTGACGGGTTCGTCCTCCCATTTCCAGTTGATCCATTGAGCGGTTGACCGCGATTGTTCCCGTTTCCGATCGAAGTTCCGTTACCGCCAGAGCGCACGTTCGGAAGGGGCTGTGGGTTCAGTTCTTTGTTGCCGTTGCCGTGATTACCGTTCGAGCTGAGATCGTTGGCCGGGCGGCTTGGGTTGACGACCCCCTTGGAAGCTGGATCGATAAGGCTAAATCCCCCTGATCGCTGAGCCGAGTTGTTATCACCGTTTGTCGAAGAACCAAGGCCAGTGGTATCAGTGTTATTGTTACGGCCAGGGACAGAGAAGGTGACGGTCCGCTGAGCGGGTGCAGAGACGTTGGAGCCCGGAACAGTCTGATTTTCCTTCCGTGGATCTGCATTCCCCGAGGATTTTGCGTCCTGGAATCCGGAATCGTCCTGGTTGACGGCCAGCCCTTCTTCGAAGTCAATCGGGCGACCCAAGTCCACATCAAGATCGAAGTCTCCCATCATCCACTTCTCGTCCTCGGACCCGAAGAACGCAAACTCGTCCTCCCCAACCATGTAGTCCACGTCCATCGACGTCGTGGCTGGTTCTGTTGTATCCGGTTTCGCGACCGGCTGTTGAAGTTGCTGTTTCGGGGCAGTTACCGGAACATTCGAGGGTTGGTTCTTTGGAGGTGGAGGTCTGTATACATTGGTGGCGGTATTTACGGCATTGGGCGTGGGACGTGAGTTGTTTTGCTGCGGGACGTTCTTCGCTCCCCATGTGGTATTAGTGGTCGTGTTGGGCTGGACCGGGCGGTTGTTACCAACGGTCGTGTTGGGCCCTGGCGGCTGCGGTGTTACAGGCTCGAGTTTGGCGGACCGATCATTACTGGTAGAGGCGTGGTGATGAGTGGCATTGTGATTGTGATTCTGGTTGCCATTGCGATCGATCGACGACGGTCCGGCTGTTGGCTTGATGAGACTGGGGTCTGGCTTTTGCTCGGCAAATTCGGGTCGACGGTGCAACGAATCCTTGTCTAATTTGGGCTATTGCGAAACGGAGGCGAACATGAAAGGGATCAGTGGGAACGAGTGGCGGTCATCAGAAAGGCATCAACTGACCGGTGGGGGAGCCTTAATCTTCTGGATTTCTTTGGTGTATTCCTTATCGTAAAGACAGTTTCCAAGGAGGTTTCCAAAGTTGCGCAAGGCACGCTTCAGGGCGTCAGTAACGGCCTCTTTCCGACACTGGAAGGTTAACCCCGAACCGGGGGTAAGTACGGGAGGGGTCGAAAAGGTTGACTGGTGGTTTGGTTCACCGGGCATACCTTGTCAAAGGCAGCGGCTTTGCTCTTGGAATTTTCCATCATTCCATATCCCGTGTCTTCGTGGTATACCCCATCTCTGAGCGTGACTCGGACTATGGCAGCAATTCCGATGGTATATCTTTGAGTGTTTGGGTCGTAGTCTGCGAAATCGCAAGTGACGTTCACGACGGCAGTGCTCCACCCGTTGAAACCGAAGACTTCATTAGCCAGGTTAATGACTTTCCAACCCTCGGTATAGGTGAGCTTCATTCCGCCTCCCCCCGGCCGCGTGGAGATGTATTCTGGACCGAGCTTCTGGTTCAATTTGGCTTGGAGGGCTGCGAGCTTCATTTCCGTGTCCGCAGAAAGGTTGAAAAACGCGGAGTCGTTAGGCGTGCATGAGAAGGCGTCTTGTGGGTGATAAGTTCCGTGCATCGTGGAATTGAAAGATGTTGGGCCGTCTATGGATATCGAATCGTGTCGGTATGTCGAGTAGGGCGCGTGAGGACCTTTAGCCCGAGCTTGGTAGGAGTCCAGGAGTTGTTTACTGAAGGCACCAGACATCTAACATGGACGTTGGGAAGGAAGAGGTATAACGAAGGTGGTGACTCCGAGGTGAGGAATAAATCGTCAACCTGCGGTGTGGCTGTGGGGGAGCAGAGTCAATTTGCTGCACGAGACTGAGTCACGTGGTCGTTGTATGAACACCTCGTGACTTGCTTTTTAGAATTCTCACGGCCGCGGAACCATCAAGGGGGAGGGAATATTTTACAGTATTTTTATGTAGGTGGCAAATCGGCTGCAGATCAGGAGATGCGAGCGTTTGCAGATCAAGAGGGGTCGGGATTGCAAGCGAGGAGGGAATAGAGTGATGACAACGGAGAACAAGCCATCCAGGGTTTCGCCTTGGTAACCAAATCGTCCTTCGCAACTCGATCTTCTTTTGTCTCATAACATTTCATTCTCCACCAATCCGTTCTCCCTCTCTCCCTCTATCTTCCTCTCCCTCCCCCAATGCCCACCGAGCAGCAGCCCCAGCAGAGCCAGCAGACCACCGCTGCGGCCACCAAGCAACCTTCAAAGCATGGTCATGCTGCTTCCCAAACACAACCCGCCCCCCGCAAGGTCAGGTTCAACGTCGGTCCGTGCTTATTTTCCTCCATCCCCCCATTTTCCCTCATGCTCGCCCGGCTCTCTCCACAGGCTCTCAGTATCAGGTCCTCGATGTCGTAGGGGAGGGTGCCTACGGCATCGTCTGTTCTGCTGTCCATCGCCCAACTGGCAGGAAGGTTGCGATCAAGAAGATTGCCCCCTTCGACCATTCAATGTTTTGTCTGAGGACTCTCCGGGAGTTGAAGTTGCTCAAATTCCTCAGCGAAGCTGGTGTATGCGAAAACGTAAGTCATTCACAGATGCATCCATGCGTTTCTCCTCGTTTATTCACGTTGATTGCAGATCATCTCGATTCTAGACATAATCAAGCCCGCTTCAATAGAGGCTTTCAAGGAGGTCTACTGTAACTACCCCTCCAGTTCCACCCCGTTCCCTCCCAACTAACGAACGCCATACAGTGATCCAGGAACTTATGGAGACCGATATGCACCGTGTGATCAGAACGCAGGACTTATCTGATGATCACGCCCAGTACTTCATCTACCAGACCCTGCGCGCCCTCAAGGCGCTGCATTCTGCTGATGTTATACACCGAGACCTCAAACCCTCCAATTTGCTGCTCAATGCCAATTGTGATCTCAAGGTCTGTGATTTCGGCCTCGCTCGGTCGGTCAAAACGGCAGAACCCTCGGGAACCGAAACTGGTTTCATGACCGAATACGTTGCTACTCGCTGGTATCGCGCACCCGAAATCATGTTGACATTTAAGCAGTATACCAAGGTGCGAGTTTCCCTCGGATGCTCGGGTCCCCTGTACCGACGCCACTTGTCAGGCCATCGATGTCTGGTCTGTCGGATGCATTCTCGCCGAGATGTTGTCAGGAAAACCCTTGTTCCCGGGTAGGGACTATCATCACCAGCTAACCCTCATCCTTGACGTCCTCGGAACGCCTACATTGGATGAATTCTACGCGATTACGACCAGGAGATCCCGAGATTATATTAGAGCCCTGCCGTTTAGGAAGCGACGCCCATTCTCGCAATTATTCCCAAATGCCAGCCCTCTGGCTTGCGATTTCTTGACCAAGACATTAGTGGGTCACTTCGCCCCACATGTTTTTTTTGGCACAACTCACACTGGCTTGTCTTCAGACATTCGATCCCAAAAAGCGTGTCACGGTCGAGGAGGCCCTCGCCCATCCATATTTGGAAGCATACGTGAGTGCAGCTCACCCTCAGAGTTTGCCGTTCGGCTGCTCATCACGATTGTTCCGTCCACAGCATGATCCCGACGACGAGCCAGTCGCCCCACCTCTCGATCCTGAGTTCTTTGAATTCGACCGTCAGTGGTTCCCACGGCCATCGTCCCCTTTATCTAACCGAATGCGGTTCTCCCACAGTGCACAAGGACGATATCAGCAGAGAGCAGTTGAAAGAACTGCTATACGAGGAGATCATGACTTTCAACCCACCCCCCATGACATAACGTCGTCCGGCCCATCCTCACGCTCCCTTTCTCACCTCATCGTTAAACTTAATTGCAAACGAATCTCGCAAGATGTACCGAGTATCCTTTTCACTTCGCACAACTCCCACTTCTTGTTTGTCGCCTATCTCCGCTGCTGTTTGTACACCATGGTCTTCATTGGCCTCGAAGGAGTACCATACTTGAATCACAATCCGTTCCTCCTAAAACCACGAAAGGATGGCCCAGGAAGCAGGAGTTTCCAAATGCTCGTTTACGTTTGTGTATCTACTTTCGAAAAAACGACCCACGCCTCTGCGCGCTTTAAGACGTAACATGAACCCCACCCGTTCGTCGCAAAACAATCGAGAGCAATCACAGAAATGGAACGTAGAAGAGAGAGAGGAGAGAGCCGGCTGGTAAGGAGAGGGATTGACGAGTAGCAAACATATGCGAACACAACAAGTACGGTGAACGGGGTCAAAGAGTGAAAGCGTGGGGTGCCGGGAAAAGGGAGAAAAATGCAGATGCAACCGTGAAAAGGAATAAGGATGTTGGAAACAAATTAGGGTTCTACGACCGGCTCGCAGAACGCCAATTACAAGTTTTTAGGCTTTGGGGCCCCCGCGACCGCGGGGTCCGCCCCTGCCTCGGTATCCACCACCGCCACGACCGTCGCCACCGTTGACACCCTGGCCTGGCCCTCCGCCGCCCCTTGGCCTGCTTACTGGCCTCTCACCACGCTCCTTCTTCGTCTCAATGAAAATTCGGGCGCCCCCTCCACCTTCAGTATCGATCCTGACTCCACCGTGACCACCATGAGCCGGCGAAAGCGAAGCAAGGATGGCACGCTTGGCAGATTCGAGCTTCTCGAACTCGAGGAAGGCGCAGGCTTTTGTACGAACGATCTCGAGCTCCTTGACGGGTCCGAAGCGCGAGGTGACGACTTGCCTCAGCGCTTGCTCCGTAACACTCTCCACGACACCCTGTGAAGGCGATCAGTGTTAACGAGGGAATGGCACAGGAAACCAAATTCTTTACCTTAACAAAGCATTGGGGGTGTGTAATACTTTGCGCAGCGATGTAGGCAGGATGTTGATCACGACCAGGTGGGGGAGCAGGAGACGCGGGTGCGTTGGGGGGAGTGCTCGTTACCGGAACCTCAGAAACACCTCTTGATTCCTGTGCAACGGCAGAACCCCACTTCTTCGAGTTGGCAGCGGCAAGGTTGGCCCATGTTTTTGGCTGAGGTGGCACCTGTGGTTGAGGTGGCTGAGTCTGGGGCTGTGGTTGCTGGAGCGGTGGCGCGGGGGAAGGAGAAGATTTTGGGAGAGTGGTCGCGGGCTCAGGTGCCGGGGTCGAAGGTGGTTCAGGGGTAAGGGTAGCCGATGGTGGAGCGGGGGACTTTTCTGCGGGGACGGGCTCGGGCTCTGGGGAAGGTTCAGGTTCCACAACAACGGGGGTCTGGTCACCATTCATCTGAGGTTCGGGGACTGGCTCGGACTCTGGCTCGGACTCCTCCACCGGGGGAACAGGAGAGGCCACGATCGGCTCAGGAACGGGTTCTTGGGGAGGGGTGAGAGCTGGGCCGGGTTCGGGGGTGGACGGGGTGGGGGGCTGTTCCTCAGCGGGTGCATCCTCCTCAGGTCCATCATCGCTCTCGGCGGTCTCTTCTTTAAGGAAACGGAAGATATCGTTGAGGACGAAGTATCCATTCGGCTGCTCGGCGAGGAAGAACGTCTGAACGAACTTCTTCCAAAGCTCTCCCCGATTAGACATTTCACCGATGACCTGGATGATGATGCCACCATTCGCGGAGGATTGAGCATCGACGGAGTGAATGAAGACCTTGCAATCTTCGAAACCGATGGCAGTAATACGATTGTGAATTTCCTAGGATACGGTGGTGAGTCAGATCACGGATCATAGTGTGGCGGGCATGAAAGTCGCGTGCGCGTGCATACCTGTTGACCAAACGCCGGTTTGCCATCCTCACCCTCGGTGCCGTGGATGAAGGTGGACGATTTGGTGTAAAAACAATGCAGGCGTTGAGGTTGCTTGTTCACAAACGTATAGTACTGTGGCACGAACTGCCACCCGACTTCAGAGGGAACGACGTTGTTGTGGATTTGCGTCGAAGCCATGACGAGGACTGTGCGGTGTCAAAAAACCCAGCAAAATCAGACGGAAAAAACGAAAAGAAAGTATTTGGGCTAACTTACAAGACGATGGACGAGTTTGCGGGAGGACTGGGGGAGGGGTGGACGACCGGTACGACCTTAAGGCGTGGAGTGAGTGGTAGAGTTGCAGAAAAACTGCTTATGTAACCCGCGTACAGCGCGTGAATATTTTCTGAAAGGATCCATCTTGGGAAGCGACCGCAGCTGATCCAGCTGCTCTTGCGACCAGACGTCCACCATGTCCAGAGCAAATCCAAGCATCAAAGTATTTTTCATCCTACTGTTCGTTTTAGCGATATGCATGCACAGCAGTCACGTCGCTGCCTTCGGTGCAGGAAATATTCCCAGGTGAACATCGCTAATCCGTAGATCTTATCGCACTACTCTGATCACGACGACAGCTTCGCCTATCTCGAAGGCAAGGCGTTTAGGCACGGTGACATCGTGCGTGATCTCCAAATCTCCGTTTGTTCGTTCGTTCACGATTGCCTTGAGTAGGAAGATACCCTCGGTGAACTTGTCAAGAAACATGGAGGGGGCCTCGCAGTTTTAGGGAGCTTGATCGGCAAAGGAGGCTCGAAATTTAACAACCTTGATATCAAACGCGTGTACTTCGGGTTCGTTTGGTTCCTGTACCTCCCGATCCCCCCCACTGACACCCTGGTAGAAATTGGCTTCGAGATTACAGTCAGGTCTGCAAGCCACTGTGATTATCACACAGTGAAACCTGACTCATTGGGATGCCCAGGCCGTGGATGTTGCCGGCCTCAAGAAGTTGCAACTTCAGGTTTGCAATCTTCCGGTCCGGATGCGTTCAGCTACTCAATCATCGTTAGACCATCATCAACCTGTGCATCGCGCTTGGTTTCCTCGCCCACGGGTACGCAACGGCTGAATTTGAGGTTACGGAAGCACGCCTGGGATGCTATCTCCCGGTTTGTGTTCGCCACCCTCCACAGACATAGGCCCGCTCAGCGCTGTTGCAGACAGAGCACATAGACAACCCCAAGGGGTATGGAGAGGGCGAAGACCCACGAAAATATGATAAAAGGCTCCGTGGAGTAAGCACCGCTCAAACTTACCGGCTCCACTCCCATTGATCTCGTATTTATAGCCTGTAGACGTACGTGACGCTTCGGTATATCCCCCCGACGAATCCTAAACGCTTTCCTAGCCCCGGGAGTTGGAGGTCGACCCACGAACTGGAATGAAGAACTACATTGCCAATGGTCAGACCCATGAGTATATCGGCGTCCCATCTCTCACGACCTCACTCCAGAGGACGGCGGGTGGGATACGAGTAGAGCCCTCGTCCGCAGAACCTTGGAACAGTGCATTCAGCGTGGTCGGGCTCAGCGCGCCAATGGTCAGAAGGCTGATGAATACGAGGCATACAGACTCCTCGGACAAGCTGTAAGTATCCAACGGCGCCTCCTGCTGGTGCACTAGGTGACATTTCCGTTCGCAGTTACATACCCTGGAAGATTTTACCGCCCACTCGAATTTCTGCGAACTTGCCCTGTGGTCGATGGGTTATACCGAGGTTTTTCTGCACGTCGGAGATCAGGTGAGGATCCAAGCCCCCGGCGGCAAATGGGTCGCCCCATTGGTTACAGGTATGGCACGATGATCTCATTAGACGTCGAACAGCACATCTCACCAGCTCACCTCAGGAACGTTCGGATCTAGGTAATGCATCAGTGGGCTGTCAACGGAAAGCCAGCCCTGACGATTAAATTTAGCGACTTCATCCACAGTCTCTTGGGAGAGGCTACAGACCATATTGTACGCTTAAGATCTCAGCCAAAGATATGACGCTAAAACCGCCCACTCTCAGAGTCAAGCATCCGTCACGGACCTAAACGCCGAGCTAAACAAGGCCAAGACGAAGGCATCCACAGGCGGCAGCCGCGGCCCCGGAGATGTTTCTGAATCAACGTTTTCGCTGCTTCAAGACCTAGCCTCTGCTATGCCGTCCGGTGGTGACTCAGATATGAAGAGTGATTTACAGGAGATGGAAAAGATACGCGCCGAGGGTGGTTCTATGAACGGGAAACCTCCGGAACAACTCAGCCCACAAGAGATGCACGCGAAGTTGTGGGCAATTTTGACCATCCGGGACCGAAGTCCGTCTCGATTCTGCTCTTCAGCTTGATAAGCGACTAATAGCTCGCTATGCCCTTAGTCGTGAAGAAAATCGAAAAGACAATTGGTATGTATCATTGTTTTGTGACAGCGGCAACCGTGGATAATTCAACACCACCGTAGAACGGATCCCGGGTCTTGGCCCTTTGATCGAGAGGCTGATGGAGAATATATCTGGTATGATCGACAACCGTGGGCAATGACGCTTATCTGACGAACTTCTCCGTGACGTAGTTTTCGTATTCACGACGTTGGAGGTGAGTCTGGTGGTACCGTAAACGAACCGACAAAATTTACATTAGTTATTGCGAAGCCGCTGTTGAAACCACTGATGAAATCAGCTACGAGTGGCCTCATGGCAGCTTCTGGTGAAGTTATCGACAGTCACGATCAATACGAGGTCAGTACGCGATGAGCGTCTGGTATAATACGGAGAAGTTCACCCGTTATTTCCTTAGGTTTTCAATATCCCCACTGCGGTAAGCAATTCATATGGAAAGTCACCGACACAAGGACGTTAATTGGCATACGCAGTCGGATCCGACCCATTCCTTCTTGAGTAAAGACCACTTTGTGAGTATTCGGTGTCCCGTGGTTAGATTACGCAAATTGACGGCGCTTGGTTAGAACTTGTTACTCAACGAGCCGGCTGGAAACCTGGCAAAGATTGTTGCGGTACGAGATGTTTCTCAATGAGGAAAGGTGCAGAGACCAATTGATTCACACTCAGACGCACGCCGTGAACTTGGTTGTGAAAGCCTGGGATGACCCGAATATGAATGTCCGCAATGTAACCGACGAAATCCTGGAGGCGTTGTGAGTCCGTGGACCTTCCTCTGCCCCCAGAGATCTCATGATTGTTTAGCTTCCACCCCGATTTCCACAACACCAGATCTCAGGTCCAACGAGATATGATGAAATATATATATGGGTGGATCAACGGACTAGGCGAGAAGGGAAAGAAGTCCACCCTCGAACGGCTGCGCAAGGAAGCTGTGAGAGATCACAAGAACATCCGACTCAAGGGAGAAGGGGGAGTGGGCGGCGCGGAGGGCAGCGCTGGACAGAGCTATGGATACCAGGCGCAAGCTGCTCTTCATGGCTACGTCGAGAACATTGCAGGCGGCGGCGGTGGTGGTCACCACTCGTCACATCATTCGTCGCATTCGTCCAGTCACTCATCACCGTTCGCCCCGAGTTACGGCAGCGGCGGAGGTGGGGGAGGATTCCCCAATATTCCTGGTATTCCAGGCCAACTCCCTGGCCTCTTCGGTGGTTCTGGGTTCGGAAAAAGAGAGGGTCCTGAAGATGCACCTCCTCAACCGAGCCCATATGCTTCCTCGTACGCACCCGCTATGCCATCATACGGCGACGGATCGGATCGGTCTATTCCGCCGGAGCCCCTCCCAGTCCAGCGTCAACCTTCGCCCTACGCGCCGTCCTATGCACCATCCTACGCGCCGAAACAGCCTGAGCCGTCCAGAGAAGGCTATCAACCTTCTTATGATCAACCTCTGCGGCAGTTTGGGTATAGCGGCGGGACCGGAGGATACGGTGACGCTGGGGGTGGTTTTGGGTATGGCGCGCCTCCGGAGCCAGAAGCGCAAACTGATGAAGCAAGCTCAAATTCGTGGCAGGAGGATCAGCAATTCGGATACCCTCAGGACGGCGCTGGAACTCCGGCATTCCCTAACCCTCAGCAAGGGTTTGGATTCTGAGCCGTGTACACGGTTCCACAACCGGAGGATGATGACTTGATGGGACTGGATCGTGGGGAAGCGAAACGAATTGACTCGGATGTATTAGAGGAAACGTGCGTTTGGTGATGTATCGAATTAAATTACAACGTGTTCGGGGGCAGCGCCCTGGGAAACTTGGCAATAGGGTAACGGAAACGAGAACATTGTGAGAATGAGCGGCCAAGGGGAAAAATATTGTACACTTTGCGCACTTCGCGAGGAAGAGAATCGGACACATACTGGCACACAATGATGGAATAAGATCGAAAGCGAAGATGGATGTGCATACTACCAGGGAATAAGGAGGGTGATAATTTTCTTGGGGTCGCAAGCGAGTGAGAGAGCGGCGCGGATAGAGGGTATGAATAAGTTATTCAGCGCGCTTGATGATCGTCATCAGCCCAGGGACGCTCCTGGACTGATCTAGAGCAACGGGTCTTCCAGGGTCACACCTGTCCGACCGTGCGGCGTTTGCAGAGTATTGGACCTGGTGGAGTTGTTGATGAAGCACGCTGAGAGGTTGCTGTTGCTGGTAGGAACTAACCTGGACTTTGTACGGACCATCCGCGCGGTTTTTTGGGGAGGTAATGGTAGTGCACCATCTGTGGGGAATGGTCATAAGCGAGGCTTGGGGAAAGACGCCAAGACGTAACGCACTGTTCTTCGACAAGGACGTTCGCGCCGATCGTCCGGGCTTGGTCGAGGAGAGTCGAACGACACGCACGGAGGAGTTTAGGGACGTCGACGGCGGATTCGCAGACGAACTGGTCTTCGCGGCTCACGGAGACCTTATGTGTGGACACGACATTGGATAGAGAAGGATGGGTGATAGGTTCAGGTCCGGACGAAGATACGATCTGCCTGTCCTGTCTGACCCTCCTAATCCTGATGAAAGCATTGGAAATATTATAGAGAGAAAGACGCGAAGAAGAAGTCCTCGGCGAGGGAGGGGGAGAGGCAGAATTAGCAGACATCGCGGAGGGGTATGGTAAAGGGTGAGTCGAGTGAACGGCAGCCTCATATTTATGACGGACGCCTTCCCCCCGGAGTCCGAACAACGGGCTGGGCACGGCAGGTGCCGAGTTTACATAAGCCCTGCCATTTTTTTGTGTTTGGCGGTCCTTCCTATTTCGTTCAAACATCCAGGCAGGTGTGTGGTGTTTGCGAGTGAGAGATCGTCTGGTCACTCTCCGCTCCTCCGATTCCTCCCTTCTCGCTCTCTTTTCTTGACGACCGCATCCACGATGGCCGACCTAAACCTGGCCGACATAAACATGACCGAACCCCATCCTTATCTTCACGAACCAATTCTCTACATCTCCGGATTGCCTTCTTGCGTGACAGACGACGAGATTGCCCTCGTCTTCCAACCTTGCGCCAAGTTTCGCCTCAAGATCAACAGGGAGGAGCACCTCCAGGAGCTCTATGGAACCATCGAGTTCCAGTATTTGGATCGAGGTCATTTTCATTCCATCCTTCACGGATCTTCACACCAATCAACTTGTTAACTCTAATATCGTTACAGCTGAGAAAGCGCTTGCGTGTCTTCATTCCAAGTCTTTCCCCGGCCTCAGCCCTCCCGCAAACATCGTGTTGTCACCATATCCACCAACTGATCCCCCAACACCGCTGCCGCCCGCCTCGGCCACCCCGCGTCTCGTCAAATTCCTCCCCCCCCACTACACCGACTTCCAGCTTTACGATCGTTTCAGACCATATGGTGCGCTGGCCGCCGTCAGAACACGTGTTCCCTTCGCACAGGAGGCTGCCATGATCGAGTTTTGGCGTGAAGACGACGCGCGAAAGGCGGAGGACGCGATGTATTGCGCTCAGATCGACGGCCACAACATTGCGATCCAGAGCTACCAACCTCGGAGAGCCAGCGGCTCGATTAGCGATTTTACCCTCGGTGCTCCCACGTTTGTTGCCTCCGGGTACCCTTACCCCGTCAACCAGGTATTTACCTTCTCGGAGAAATACCCGCCCAAATCTCATGACCCGTGTCAAGTATTCACCCCCACGAGCGAGTTTCCACCCTGTGCGGGCGAGCTTCGTCCATGGCCCTGGTCAGCAGGTCCAACTTGCACCGTTGTCTGGTCCCGGCTCAACCAGCCACAGCGGACTGATTGACCCTTGCAATCTGTTCATCAAGGTTCGGGCTGGCGCGTTGTCTACCTCCGGCAACACAATTAACACTCATTTCACGTCAGAACCTCGACACCTCCATCACCTCAAATGCGCTCTTTACCCACTTCCGTCCAGTGAGTACCCTATAAATGTGAAACCGAGTTGTTTCTTATTGTTTCGGATAGTACGGACATATCGTCAGGTAGGCTTTCCTGCTCGATGCGGAGTCGCGATCTAAACGCCTCCCAGCGCCCGAGTGATGCGCAGTGAGACGGGTGAAAGTCGAGGGTTCGGATTTGTTTCATTCCAAACTCCCGATCAAGCTTCCGCTGCGATGCATGCGATGAACGGCGTCGTCCTGGAGAAGAAAACAATCATTGTTAGATTGCACGAACCGAAACAGCTGCGCCAGGAGAAGTTGGCTGCTCGGTTTAGTGGACACAATGGGCATCCGCGAAGCGCAAGCGGCGCCACCAGTCCGACTCTGAGCGAGGGAGGCGATAGTTACGCCGGATGGCCGAGCCCGAGTTCCCACCCTGCAATCCTTGGATCACCAACCTCTACACTCGTGGACAGGACGCCGGAAAGACAAAGGCGAGGATCTGGAAGCTACTATCAGGTCACTTCTTGTTCTATCGCCGCTCCGTTATTTTTTGAGCTAACGTATATTCCAGGCTGCACTTTCCGGAAGCTTAAATGTCCCACTCCAGTACGACAGTTTATCGGCACTATCTCCGGTCGTTCGTAAAGAGGTACTCTCCGGAGAGCTCACAAGACGAATCAAAGGCTTGGGCGCTGTCCGTACTGACGAGGTTGAACCACTCGTGGAATCAATCGTCAGTTTGTCCCTCAGCGACGTCGTTTCGGTGATACAAGATCCCTTGAAACTTGCCGACCGTGTGCGAGCAACCAAATCTTCGCCGTCACCCGTCCCCTCACAAGATTCGCGCCTTCTGGACCCTGTCACCAGCGCGAACATTGCCTCTGCCCCAGAGCACCCCTCTACCCCCGTGTCCATCCCAGGATCCGTTGTAACTCCCCCGCGGACCTCCTCTCCTTCTGGATCACTGCATCTCACCTCGGAGCGCGAACGTATGGTCCAAGCTATCAGCAGGTTGGAGAAGTCGCAGATTGGGGAACTGACCGAGCTGTTGATGAGTCTCCCCAAACGAGAACGCGCTCTTTGCTTATTCAACACCGAGGTGTTGAGGGTTAAGATCGCCGACGCCAAGATCGTCCTTGAAGCCGGCGAGGAGGAGCCGGCACCTGCACCCGCACCCATTCCTGTCACTCCACAGAAGAAGGCTACAGTCGTAGGAGTTAGCACCCCTCAGACTCCTGATCTGTCTTCCCGAGGACCATCTGTCGCTGCGTCCCCCGCTCCTCAGACGCCAGGCACGAATGTGCCAGGCCACAGCTTGGATGCTCTCGCCCAAATGCCCTTCACGAAGATTTATGAACTTATCAACTCTGGTGCCAACCTTCCTTCATTGAGCGTTAGCCCGGAGTTGATAGAAGAGACCAACCAATGGGTTACCTCGGTTTCTGCCCACTCGCTCCCAACTTTCAAAGAGCAAGCTGGTCGCAAATGGTAGGGATGACACAACCTTGAAAATCAGTTTTGACAATTAACTCACGATCGACCGTTAGGCTTGCTTCCCTCAAGGCGAATGGTATCAAGAAAGGAGTGAGTCCATCAGCCCTATTGCACCACCTAAATCTCATCCAGTCCACCTGCAGATCAAGGTCGTCAGTCACTACATGACACAAATCGACGAAGAAGAAACCAGGGCGTTGGCTCACGTCTCCTGCCTGTATCCCGTGGTCTCAAAGCACAAGGCATTGCAGATCGGAGTGGAAAACAACATTCCTATCGCATAAACGACCTTGGGATCTGCTGCGCCTGAAATGTTCCTTGGGACTCATATATAGGTATTATCCGGTTGTTCGCGTAGTTGACCTCGCATACTATTTCTTCTTTCTCACATCGGCAATCCCCATCCTTCTCACTTTTCATCTATTCTGACGGCGTTTACATATCCCCCCCCTGAACCTGCGTACCCCCGGGTCCAACCTCTTCCTGTTATACCTAATGCCTTTCACGTTCTATCGGGAATCTCCGTTGAGATTCATGAGCCTGCGATGACCCTGTTATATCTTTGTGCACTCTTTGCCAACCAAGACGCTTAACGCCACTTGACGCGTTCGATCACGTGGCAAACGCGCCCCGTTTGTTGAGCTTTCTAAAGTTTCCACCTCCACAACCTCCAACTTTCGACCACCATCCTCCCGCTCTCTCGGCCTCGATGTCCAAAACCGATGCAGCGGGGAATGAGGTTGACGTGTTCAGTGACGGCCCGGCAATCGTCGATTGCGATGTGCTGGAAGCCGCCAAAGAGAACATTCAGCCACTTGCTTCGGGTCGACGTGTAACCGCATTGTCCGAGATCCTCAAGACTCCACATGTTCGTCGAGAGGCCAAACTCGCCGAAGCGAGGAAGCGGCATCGGATGAATGTACAGATCGCGTTGGAAGACGAGGATGATGACCCGCTGGAAGCTTATTGCCGGTTCGTCTATTGGACGTTAGAAAACTACCCTCAAGGTCCCAGCGCCGACAGTTGTTTACTGGAGCTCCTCGAGGAGGCCACTCGTGTCTTGAGAGACGATCGAGATGGTGTCTGGAGGCCGGAGCTGAAGTATCTCAAGCTATGGGTCCTCTATGCGAGTTACGTCGAGAAACCGTCTATGATCTTCAAGTTCTTGATGGCGAATGAGATTGGGACCGGACATGCGTTGGTGTATGAGGAGTATGCGGGAGTTTTGGAACGTATGGGCAAGTGAGTCGATCAGACCACCCTTCTTTGAGGATGACTTGACAATCTTATGATCGTGCCGTATGTAGGACAAGCGAGGCAGATGAGGTATTCCTCCTTGGTATCAATAGGCAGGCAGAACCCGTCGACCGCCTTAAGACCAAACATACGGAGTTCCAAAAACGGTTGATGACATCCCTCGCTGCGCCTCCAGAAGAAACACCGGCACCCGCTGTCACCAAACGACCGGCGCTAGCCACTTCGAAACCGTCCCACAAGTCAAAGACGGGGTCGATCTCCGGTGGACTTCCGTCAAGTTCTTCTCTCCCGATCCAACCCCGACCGAACGCTCGGCCACACGTTTTCGTGGACCCTGACGGTTCAGAGGGTCGGGCCGTCCAGGTCGAGGAGGCAGTCTCCTTCCCGGATGTTGGCACTCGCAAGACCCGCGTCAAGGAGAACGTCAAGGAGGTGAGCAAGATGAGCGGGGCAACGCTCAAGCAGGCGGGTAAATCCAAGCGTGTCGCTTCATCGGGTACAGCACCAAGATTCGTCCCTTTCCGCGACCCGGAGCCAGGCGAAAATGGGAAGGAGAAAGAGTTCATGCCCCCTCCACCCGTTCCGGTTAACCCCTCGAGAAGGTCGCACGACGGGGCGGTTCCTCAGACACCATCGCGGCGCGCTGCGTTTGTTCCATTTAGGGACTCGGATGCGGAAGTCCAGGTACAAACTCCCTCGAGGAAAGCAGGCTTTGTTCCGTTTAGGGATACCGAGCCGGAAGTTCAACGGACACCTTCCAGGCGAGCTGCTTTCGTGCCATTCCAAGATGCAGACGGAGAGGTCCCCACGCCGTCCACACCGAAATTCACGCCGTACCGGGACGAGGTGATCATCCCACCATCCCGTCACTTCTGACATCTCTCTCCCGCATCTTTGTGACTTACCTCACTTTTTTTTCCCCAGGTCCCGTCGACCCCATCTTCTTCGAGGGATCCAAATCTTCAAGATTCGGTCATGAAACCCAAGTGGACCGCAGACCGTGGGGTCCCCATGTCTTCGGAAGCTGAGATCTTACGGAAGGACCCCTTCAAGAACTACGACAACACCGTGAAGCCCAAAGATTAATCTCCGATCTCCACCCCTTCCCTTGTTTGTTGCCTTGGATTCGCATCACGTCGCACGCTTTCATATCATGCCCATTGCCCAGCCATGCCCCAAACATCATCCTTCCTCTTCACTCCTTGTCTCATATTCGCTTCTTAAAATTTAATCCGGTGGTGTTTCTCTTCCATATACTATAGTCCGATCCTGGGTCTGAATACCCTACCATTGTCAACTCCACTCAATCGACTGAATCGTTATCAGAACGCGTCTTGTGGAGATTTCAAACTGAGGCCGCCGATTCAGATTCAAACCATTGTTTATGCGGGGTAATCGGCGCGCATGCCGCCGGGCGCCGCCGATGAGAGGTGGGAGGACTATAGCCTCCACAGCCTCGTGTGCCGACAATTCAAGGATCAATCCTCCCTAACTGTACACTGCAAGCAAATAAACACATGATATATGATATACGTGAAGGCTCCTAATTACACCAATGACACAGGAATTGGGAGTTAAATGCTAGGTCCATGAAGGAGGGTGGAGAGTTATGAAAGACGAATGTCATCGAGCATCGTGAGCGGATTCGTACAGGTAAAAGGAAGGTGGGGTGGAAGGGCAGGGGAGGCGAGGGGAACGGATCAACGCACAGCTCAAAGAGCAATTAAGGGTCTATAGGGTCACCATACCGGGGTGAAGGGGAAGGCCGCGATAATTAGGGATAAAATCGTCCAGGTTGGAAATACAAGGAATACGGCGTTTGGGTCAGTAGGCTTAACCATCTCTTCCGTTATCTGACACAAAAGGCGACGGATTTCGATTGAACGAGTTTGAAGGGGACTCCGTCATTTTGCGAGGAGACCTGTCTAGCCAGCTCCTCGTGCCATGGGGGTTGGAAATGCTTGTAGACGACCTTGAGGGATCGAATGCCGGCTCATATCGAGGTGGCAGTATCGAAGGGGAAGATCCGGAAGCATGTGTAGACGCCAAGTATAGGGGTTCAGGGGGGATTAATCCTGTTTCGGAAGTAGTCGAGACTTCTCGACTGTGGCCGTGTCCTGGAATTGGTAGGGGGGGTGGGAGGTCCACGGAATAGATAGACCCATCGCTGTAGATAGTCATAGTGTCCCTGCTCGCGGAGCGTCTCCCGCCGCGCGGGCGAGTTGCGGTATTGCTTCCAGAGGCGTTATTTTGCTGGCCAGCGGAACCTCCCATCACATCGTCGACGATATTTGACAGATTGATGTGGGATCCCGCAAGGATAGGATCAACCAATCTGCTGCTATCGCTGGGAGGCGGCCAGATCCCCCCTTCGTGGAAGATGGAGCCTGTATCTGAAGCCCGAGGCCGAAGTAAACGTGGTGTCTGATCAACGCTGCCACTACGCGGAAGGTTGTTTGTCGGACTCTCAGTACGAGGAAAGCTAGAGGGGAGCGGTGTCGGCGCATTGGAGGATTGGCGTGAGTAGCCATAGTCGTCGTCAAGGTCTTCGCCCGCCAGGAGCATGGTTCGTGGCTTCGGTTCTGACGACGGGAAGAACCCCTTCTTTTTGTTCTGATGCCTGCGGTAGAACAGGATAATTGCTGCGACCAAAATTGCAAGCACAACCCCGCCAGAAACACTGCCAGCGATGACGGCATTCCTCTCAGAAGTAGACAATCCCGAGTTAGGGTCACCGAGAGTCGTCGGGATCAGAACGTAAGACTGGAAAAGGAGTGAATAGTCGTAGCGAGGCAAAGCGGAAGGCATACAGTTGTGCGACGACCATCGATGGTCAAGACAACGGCACTGGTGATCGTGGTCTCCGGGCTAAAGGTAAGGGATGAAGAACTCTGGAGTGTCTCTGATGGCGTCGGGGTAATTGAGGACTCAGAGGACATCGAGGAAAGTTGTGAGCTAGTTGAGGAAGTCTGGAGAGAGGTCGTGGAGGAAGATGTTGTGGACGTGGACGACGAGGTAGAGGTAGGGGTAGAGGTGGATTCCGTGGACGTTGGCACGTTAGTGGATGTGCTCGGAGGGACGCTGGTAGAGGTAGGAGGGGGTTCACTATCAGCGCAAATCAGTGGGCCAACTTTGGGTGATGGATCTGCAGTCCGTACAAAGAGCTGGGCGTTTCAGGCGGGGGGGGAGAGGATTCGCTCACACCATTACTGCCTAGGCCACTCGAGGGGGGACCCTCTGTACCTTGCCTGGGCTAAGAACCCAGGGTTATTAAATAAAACCTCGTGGCCTGACGACTTACCAGAAAGATGGGAACATTTGCTGTGGGGATTGCAGCTGGAGGGTCTGTCAAAAGCGAGTCGCCGGGGTGCGTCTGGTGAGAGTGACCCGGGCGCTGGTATCTTGGGCGGGTCGGTAGACCAACGGCCATGGTGGGGGATTAACCGACAGGCGGGGATGGTCGTCGTATAAGAGCAAACTGTTACAAGGGGCTGGCTGTGCGTGATGGACATGTGACCCCCGGAGTAACGGAGCGCGGAACGGAGTTATGCTCAGCCTCTTCCGTCGGCTCGTCTACTCCAAACCACCAGTCCTTTCGCCAATCATGGCGTGGAGATGCAGCGGCTCTACCAACATCGAACTCATCGACAACATGGCCAGAAAGGGGCTCATAAACTCAGCCGGAGTGAGAAACGTGCGCATGATTTACCGTCCCGCTGATCCCTTGATCTCCACGCCCTGACCTTGTATCTCAGGCAATGAAACAGGTCGATAGAGCGAACTACGTAATCGACAAGGAAGACGCGTACGAGGACGCCCCGCAGTGAGCTCAAATCCCCCTTTTGACTCGGTCGCTCTCGCTGATCCCCGCCGGCGTCAAGGCGGATCGGTTATGGGGCAACGATCTCAGCCCCACACATGCACGCTCATGCGTCGGAATACTTATTGACCCACCTCCAAGCCGGGTCGAAGGTTCTCGACGTTGGCAGCGGGTCGGGTTACCTCACCGCCATATTTCATCACCTCGTCTCCCCCGGGAATGGACAACCAACAGGGAAGGTTGTTGGTATCGATCACATGGCTGAATTGGTTGATTGGTCCATAGAAAATCTAAAGAGGGATGGGCTTGGACCAGCACTCGAAAGCGGCCAGATCGAAATGATCACGGGGGACGGCAGGAGGGGTAGGCGAACCAACCCTTTGGTTTCTGAAACTCCCTCTCACCTCCATCCACAGGTCATGCTGCTTCTGGCCCTTACGACTGCATTCACGTTGGAGCGGCTGCCCCGACAATACCACAGGCCCTGATTGACCAGTTGGCCCAGCCTGGACGGCTTTTCATCCCTGTCGGCACAGGGATTCAGGAGATCATCCAAGTTGACAAAGACGACCAAGGGAATATCCAAAAGAAACGCCTCTTCGGGGTAATGGTGCGCGAACGTTATTTTACCCACTCACCCGGTTAGACTCACCCTCCTCCCCAGTACGTCCCCCTTACAGACCAGGAAACACAGAGGCGATCTCCTTACTGAGTTGCATCCGGTAGGCCATGTACAGTAGCAGAGCAGAACAGACGCAGATGTACACAAGTGTACGGTATACATCGTGGGTCATTATACGACTGTATTTTCGACCGTGAAACCCTCTTTACGATTGACGCCAACGATGGACACCCTGAATCCATGATTTACCCTGATCGGCGATCAGTCTACCCGGCGTCCAGGGTGTACGTTTTGGTAATTCAAACTGTCCAAGGCGGAGGCTATCGCGGAAACGGTCCTAGGAATACACAGAAATCTGATACACTTTAGAAATACTTCCTGACCATGCCGTCGTCCCCTGCGGTCCAGATCCCCCCATTCTCCGCTACCCTCACCACCCTCACAGCATCGCAATTCGAGCCGATTAACTCGGTATGGACCTGCGGTCCATCCGGTCGGACACCGGCCACGTAAACCAAGCCGTCCTCTGCAACGACCACGACCTCTGCCTCTGCCGTATGCCCCCTGATTCCGAGGTCTTCAATTGAAGCCCGATTTCGTGCGAACGAAGTCAACGGAGACGACAGCTGTCGAGTGTCAAACACTGTCACCACCCCATCAATGGAACCTGTCGCGAGTAGATCGTGCTTGGCAGAATACGATATCGTATTCAGAGCCCGTTTACCGAGTTCGTATTTGTGCACCGAATTCTTGGTTCCGAGGTCAAAGACCTCGAAGGATCCGTTCTGCAGAGCGGCGAACACGATCTTCCCCGTTGTTTCGACCTCTCGTGGGTCGATAAACGCGCTTGTTTGCGAAGCTGATACCGTGGGCTGGTCTTCCCCGTCTGGATGGGGTCTCCCAAACTCGGAATTACCTGCTTCTCCCAAACTGATCGCATTGATCCTTGCCCATCCTGTCGATCCGAGAGTTTTGATTGACTTTCCACTGCTCACGTCCCACAACCTGATGGTACCGTCCTAGGAAAGAGTGTTACCATACAAGCAATTTGATCGCAGGGCATGCCTGGCGAACCTTCGCGGAAGATACAACATTCCTCCCTTTCGACACGATTGCTGTGTCTGTGACGGTATGAGTGTGCCCCTTCAGGGTTCGGACAGGAGAGACGGGAACTGTAGCTTCGATTTGCTCAGCTGGGAGGATGTGCAACGCGAAATCCGCTCCTGCGGTCAGAAGCACCCGCGAGGACGGGAAGAACCGTAGTGAGGACACATATGCTGCGTGAAGCTTCGGGGTCACGTTTTGGAATTTATTGGAGTGTGCAGACGTGGATTCGAGTATCACCGTCCCGTCGTCGTACCCGGTGGCGATCTGAGACCCATCCGGGGATATATCGAAGGCCGTTATTTGGGTTGGCTACCCTGCGGGGTGAATCGGAAGGCAGCGGCAAGACAAGCGCTGTGGAGACGTACGATCTGTGGGTTTACATTGGTTTTGGGGGTCACATATGTTCTGTTCGGGATGACAACCCTCGTTTTCGTGATGCTCAACTGGGGACAAGATACGAGATAGGAATGCTTTGCGAAAAAGAAAAGTCTCGCCTTGAGAGTCTGCGTGGCGAGGCGTAGATTAGATCTGATACCTACCTGGTCTCCTCGTTCGATTTGAACGCCATCCCTTCCCTTGAGCAAGACGAGATGACGGTCCTTCTCGTCTAGTTCCGTCCGTACCTTCCCATGAACTGAGGGTTCGTTCTGGTGATAACAGGATATCCAGAAATCCTCAGAGGGCACCGTTCCCTCTCGAACGTCGGTCATGACAACCTCGAAATCGTGCTGGACCGTGGCGATGGGTAAGAAAATAGGATTCGCAGCCGTGGTCATGACGAGGATGTGTAGCAGTTATAACTCATACACAGATCGGAAGAGAAAGAAGGGAAAGGTCAGGAGTGGATATGGTGCATGTGGTCAAACAGGATGTAAATCACGAGGTCAACATTATACGTGTACGTCCGAACTGATAAACAAAACACAGAAGCGGCCAGCGAACAAGGGAACAGGGTTATCAGAAAACTGAGTGTAGTGGAATCCCGATGCTCAAAAGACACTTCTTGAAAACAGAAAACGCGAAGGGTATGATGAACCCTGTCAAGCGACAACCATCTTGTTGGAATCGCCACCGGTCTGAGGGACGGCGGCGCGGTACGCATCCATCTCCTGGTCGAGATCTTGAACGGTAACTTTCTTCTTGGTCAAACGTGCCGGCCCCTTCTTCGTCTTCTTCCTCTTCGTCGGAACCGCCTTCGGCTTGGTTGCAACCTCGGCCTTTGGTTTGGTTGCAACCTCCGCAGGAGCCGCAGGGGGTTTCTTGGTTTGGTGCCTGGGAGGTCTGGACCTACGACAAACCCAAATACGCGGTTAAATTGAACATTAATAAAGTGTACGCCCCAGCGAAGGAAGAGGCGCTCACGGGCCAGGGCCTTTTACAGGTGCGATTTGCATCCTCTCCAATAGAGTCATCTGCTGTGGCGGTTGAGATGGGGATTCTTTCCCAGAAGCCTTCTTTGGAGGAAAGGCTGCGTTCTTGCCCACGATAACCTCTACCTTCAACGGTCGTTCTGACGCCACAATGTGAGGCGGGGGGTAAAAAAACGGGGAAAGCGGCTTACTGTTGTCTACAAATCGCCCGTCATATTTCTCTGTAGCCAAAGCCGCATCGCTGTCTCTCTGAAAACCGACCAACGCCATTCCCTTTGGCAACCCTTTGTCGTTGTAGAATAACATGACCTCCTTTGTAGGCCCGACAGTCTTGTTGAACAGATCCTTTGCGTTGCGAACACGTCAAAAGGAGTCAACTAGCCAGAGAATCTGTAACCTACAGAGACTTCCTGGAGGGTTACATCTGGTGGCAATCGACTGATGAGGATCTTGCTGCCAGGCTCCCTGTGTACGCGTGGCGTGTTGGACCCGCTGCGGTCGCCGCCCTTCCACGCTGGCGATGGCCCCTGGGCCTGTGTTCCAAGGACAGCCCTCTTCGCAGTACGGTAGGCGTGTATCCGGCCGTGGTGTCCTCCTTGCGACATTGTCGACGCGAACCGATGTGGTTGATCGGGAGTGGTCTGTTGGCTCTCCAGATCGGGAAGGCGCTGTTCCAGCGAGTTACACGCAGTATCGGTAGAAATACAAGGGTCGGGAGAAAAGAAAAGACAAGAGAAAGGTGGCAAGGAATGGGAACTACACTAAATCCGTCAGCACGTCTTAACGACCGCCACCGTTGCCTCGCTCGAGCTCAGATGGGGTGGGCGGTTCACTCCTGTTCCTCGCCACTCCGCGGAGTGGGCGGGAAACCATCGCCGTGAGCCTTGACATCGCATTTCCGGGAGTCGCGTTGTTGTTATCGTTGGCTTGGGAGTTCCCCTCTCCGGCATCCTCCGCCTTAATCTCATTCTCTTCCTTTGGTGGCAGAGTCGTCGTAATCCTGAGGAGGGAAGTGTAGGCTATGACGGTATATCAGCTACTGGGCAGGATAAAGTAGTGCTAGACCTCACGTTGTCGGCATACGGGGCAGAACCATCCCTTGGCCCTCCTCTTCCTTCTGTTGGCGGCCTGAGTCTGGGCAAGCTGAGCTTGAGCTGTGGTTCCTGGAACCTCCTCTTGTGGTGCGTGCGTGTCCGCATTCTCAGCACTGTTCTCGTTATTATCCCCACCCGGAGCAGCTTCCGTTTCAGTGTGGGTGATGGCACCCCCGGCCCCGAACTCAACCATGTTGACAGCACACTCGCGGCACGCGACTAAATGGCGGCAGGGCAAAAGGACGACCTCACGCGGTGAGGAAAGGCAAACGAGACATTCGGACGTTGGCTCGTCCTCCGTTGTTGAGGGAATAACCGGAGGATAGGTATGAGTGGCATCGGTAGGTGGATGGGAGGCCTGAGCGCTCTGGGAGGACAGACCGTAGATCTCGTGGAGGTGGAAGGTATGGGGTCCAATCTAAGAGATAGTGAGGGTTGTGCGCTCGCAGGTACCCTGGCTGACCTACCGTCGCCTCCCTCTTTACAACATGGACAATCCAAGGGCGCTTGTCCTCCTCGCCCTCAGGGGGGACCACGCCAGCACGAACAAGGTGGAGGTAGGTCAGTTGCTCGTTGGCAGATGCGAAGCCATGACCATCTTCGTCCAAGGCAGTAAGCTTAATGATAACTTTGACACCCTCTTCTTTGTTCTCGGCGGTGTTGGAGTCGTTTGAAGCAGGAGCTTCAGCGTCAACAACCGCCAAAGCGGGACCGGATACGGACTGCGACCGTTGTGGCTTGCGACCGATGAAGACGGAGAACCTCTTCTTCTTGGCTGCGTGAGTGTTATCTGTTTGGGTATTTGTCTCCTTCTCTTCCGGTTTGGCATCTGGGACAGGTGACGGGCCGTCAGCCTTATGTACGTCGTCGAAATGGTCGAGCTCTAAGACTGCGCCGTGTTCCAGCTTGAGCATTTGACCGAAACCGCCATCGGCGACGGTGTAGAAGATAGAAACCTTGGTAGAACCGCTGCCAGAAGCGGCATCCTTTGCGAGCGGGTGACCGGGGAAGAGGACGACGTAGACCCGGATACCACACTTCGGGGCGTCACAGTCGTACTCGAACTCCAATCCGTGAGCGTGCAGGGGCGACTCGACGTCAGAACCATCAGTTGTGGGAGGGGTGAGAGGGGACAATCGGAGACTGGGTCGCTTGAGGTTCACCAGTGCCTGAAGGGTAGTCGTCGGTTGGGAGGTCTAGTAGAGACGGTCAGCCCCAGAGGTAGGCGAGCAGGATGAGTCCATGGCATACCTCTTTGCTCTTAACGACCCACCCCTTGACGATATCCGGTGTCAACTCGTCGACCAAAGACTTGTCCTGTGACGCTTCAGTCCATTCGGGACCAGAGGAGACGATCCCAATGTTGGGGCCGAAGAGGGTATCGTGCTTCTTCGGAGGTTTGGTGGCATCTTTGGGGGCCGCTTCGTCGCCCTGAACGTTGGTCATGTTGATAGGAGCATCTTGTCGTAGGGAGGTCATTGCGGTTGCTACGCGCGAGGTCCGAGAGTCTGTGCGGGCGAGATAAGGGGCGGCGTGGATGGACCTGGTGCGATTCCAGGTAGAGTACTGGCGGGTGTCTAGCGGGAAGAAGAAGAGCGGAGTTGGCGGGAGATGTCCTGCAGATGGCCGAAAAACTCACACCAAGATGATCCACTCAACGATCCCATTTGTCCGCAGCTACTTGGTGATGACCGATGGTGGCGACTCTCGGAAAGTACCCACGAGACAACAAAAACATCACGCGTAGGTCGTACATAACTTCATGCAATTCATAGGAAACGAAAGCGATGATACAACAATAACAGCTCAGGCAATCAGCTTCACCACACCACCAACCTCCTTGATTTTTCGCCTGTAAAGAGTGAGATTGGCGATTAGTCCCTGCCACGAGGTGAGAGAACTTAGTAATCGGAACCCACTCGGCCTTCGCTGAGACAAATCGGGCCTTGACGATGAATGGCAGTTTTGGTAGCCTGGGTATAGAAGGATAAGCTGCAGTCCTGAAATCACTCGCGCAATCTTGATACCCACTTTCCGTTGCCCAAAACCTTGCCGTAACCGTGTCGAAGGGTGTCAATCACTGGGACAACTTCAGAGGTCTCCGTCAGACCCTTCTTCTCTTCCTCGGGGACCAATGACCACAGCTTGTCGACGTTGATAACTGGTCGCCAGTACTGATTCTTGGTCAGGTGGAAGTGTCGCATACCGACTTTTCCGAAGTAACCGGGATGGTACTTGTCGAAGTTGATCCTGTAAAATTGTCAGCCAATCAAACCGCCCCAATCTAATCGAAAAACGAGCATACCTGTGGTGGTGCATACCACCGGCGAGACCGCGACCTCCAGGGTGCTTCCTGTGCTTGCCTACACGTCCCTTTCCGGCTGAAACATGGCCTCGGTGTTTTCTTGTGTTTGAGAATCGGGTGGGCATTGTCTGCGTTGGATGTTAGTTCTGGGGTACATCCAAACACCAAGGTCCTCATCCATCCCATCCGCCCGTTCCCTCGGCACGGGGGCGGTGTCAGTCGCATGCCAACCACCACGAAATACGTCTGGGATGGGTTGAGCGACATGCAGGGGCACGTACCTTGGGGTTTTACAGGCCGTTGTCTTGATGGGCCGTTGACTGAGGACGAGGGGATTGAGGATCGGCAAACGCCGAAGAACCTCTTCCCTTTCCCACACGCCGAGTGAGTGTTCCACCTCATGCCTTGCTTCACATGATGCAGGCTTCAAAGCCAATATTTATTGTCGGTGAACTCAGCCATGATCACACTTGTGTCCTGAACCTTCTTCTCCCTCCCTTGCACTCCTCTGCTTCACCGATGTTGAACAATTGATTCCAGGCATCAATGAATGCACCGGCTCGTCACGAACTTTACGTCCTCGAGGAAGGTGAAAAGCCGTACGTCGTGTGACCGCTATTCGAGGACCTCCTGAGTCATCGTTCGCAGGGTTGAGATAACAGATGACACCAAGATCCCAAACGCTGCCACGATCAAAGTCGTGAAGCAGGATCATACCTTGGCGAATATGGTCCGGGGGTGAGTTTCGTGTCCGATTTTCTCCATACTCGAGGGTTGAGGTCCGTTTTAGGGAGCTTTTGAAAATGAACAACGTCCTGTTCGCTGGTTACAAGGTTCCACACCCCCTCCACCCCTACTTCCAGATCAAACTCCAGACGGACGGTTCAGAAACACCGATAAAGGTTCTGGGAGCAGCGTGCACCAAACTCATCGGTGATCTGTCTTCTCTGGAACAAAAGTTCCAGCGCGAGTTCTCGTTCAAGGATGTCAGGGCCGACGGACCCACCGGCGACGACCCATATGGCACAGGTGCTGGAGAGCAAGCCTGGGCCGCTGGTCGTGACTACCTGGACTTCTAATCGATTTAGATCCTCCGTTACTCGTGCTTGTGATTTTGCGTTCGCCAATTTAATATGTGTCACACAGGTAACCCTGTAAGCAGGGATGAAGGGTCTTTCTTCAAATTCTTCCGCCGTTATCAGTGTTTTGGTTTTACATTCGTCAAGCTACTTTCCAACCCCGGCAGTAAGCTCCCCGCCAACGGGGAAGGAGGGTCCCCTGATCCTAGCCGCCAACCAGCAACGAATCGGCCAGCCCGTCGTGTATCCTGTCCACCCCGATGTCTATCGCGCACTGCTGGGGTGAGAGCATATCTCTGGCTTTGCAGTGGAGGCGGCGACAAGACCAGGGACGGCGCTGCTTAACCACCTAGTCCCTTCACGCGTCCATATCGCGCGGTCAGACGGAACCACCCAACACAGCCGCCATGGCTAACCCCTTTCCAAGACCAATCTTTTGCGCGGCGCGTCGGCCCAGGGGTAGCTCCTTGACGCGATGTAAATCTGGCTTAGACCGTCCACGAAAAGCACCCACCAGAGCTGGAACGGCGCGCGCCGCACGGCAAGCGCCTGCGTCGTCAACTCGTATATCCCTTCCTGGGGATCTGAAACAGACCCCCATCCATTATTCAGAGTCGGAAACCGGCGGTTGACTCTGACTGGGTAGCGGGGCCCCACTGCCGCGATTAGGGAGCGCTGCGGTCATAACTTCGCCCAGTGGCGTTCGCTTCTACTCGAGAAAGACCAATTTCCCTGTCCGCCCCGACGGTAGGCCGTTCGCTACCCGGGGTTGGCGGCGGTGGTAACCTTACTACCCCCACTACC
>Ga0307511_10001156_pt1 | contig 28080 bp, 16 predicted proteins | sample 13_EM_MG_FD_200266 | JGI IMG/M metagenome (GOLD analysis project Ga0307511, IMG submission 200266) | Populus trichocarpa ectomycorrhiza microbial communities from riparian zone in the Pacific Northwest, United States - 13_EM | ecosystem: Host-associated > Plants > Roots > Unclassified | place...
ATTCAACCAGCTTGGAACATTTACAAATCATAGTTTACCATTTCAGTAAAGAAGAGCCAACTCCACAAGCCCATTCCTCTTGTTAAGTATTTATTAGAGTTAACGGAAAATTGTGTTTTTTTTTTTGGATAATTATATCTCTTTAAAAATTTATTTAAAATAGAGTTATGTCATTTTAAACAAGAATTGTGTACTCTTTAAAGAGTTATATATAATGATTTTGTAAAACAGAAAATTAAAATTATCTTTATATATGGAGAGAATTCTGACAAGATTTTTATAATGAAGAAAACTTTTGTTTTTTTCAATAACTTTTTTCTTTTACAAACTTTTTTGTAGGGAATAATGTATAAATTCTGGTTCGTTGTTTATTCTTGTATATGCTACTAGGAATAAAAAAATAAAATAGGTTTAAAAAACAATATTGCAATCAATAGGCAATAAATTATTTAAAAGTTAAAGGATTGATTCTTGCCTATATTTATATATATCTATATTTGTTAACAAGTACTATAAATTAATTTTTGTTTTTTTTACATGTTTTATATATATATATTTAAAAACCAGGCCCATCAAAGCAAGGAGTAACAACAAGAACAACTCAAATTACAATAAATATGGCCACATTGGAGTACATTTTATGCAAAAAAAAGAGAGGCTTAAATAGTATAAAAATACTAACTACTACTTACCTAGGGCTTTGCAGAAAAAAACTCATAGAATGGCGATCGGGGTGCGCAAAATATGATGGCAAATCGTACATATATATCAATTGTATTAAATTTGCCCATCACACAAAGCCTCAAGATGCATGATCATAAACATCTCCTCATGAACATGAATATGACAACCTAAAACATTCCTCTTATGAGTTTCGATTCTTAAAAAAAAATAGCAACTACATATACTAAAATCAAAGATAGTACTATTTCATGAGGCATCCATAATGTAGGCAATGTACCTTAGTGCCCATATTTTATTAGAGAAACCTTTATTCACATAAGAGAACAAAGATGTCCTAACTTGCTGAGGCACAATAGAAAAGAAAAGGTAAGAAAATTGTCCTTGGTTTCAATAATCACTGTGTTGTATATATACTCTAATTAATAATTTATTTCTAGGGTCATTGACTTTACATGGAGGAGGACTGGATTTGACAATCACCATTCGTGGAGATAGCAAAAAATGAAGTGGACATAGCATTCCTCATCTACTATTACTATACATACATTGAAGCTGTAGTTGGAGCAGTGTCATAAATCATTCAAGACCTAGGGATCTGTAGGTCCATGCTTTTTAGATCCATTGTTTTTTTTCATGTCCCAATGCAACCATTTTCTCTGCTCTAATTCCATCCTCCCTGCAAAGCAATAGTTCCAATGCCATGGCCGAGGATCCCTGACCAACAACCTCTTCACCATGACTGTACACAGCTTTGGAATTTGTGAATATTATTAAGGTATTTTGTCTGTTTTTCATTTACTCTGTAATGTATACTATATGCAATATTCTTAGGCATATGCTTACGTATAATGAAAACAAACACAGATTTCGCTGCTCATATTTTTCTTGTGGTGGTGTTTCTTTTTTGGCATTGCAGTTGTTTGTGTAAGCAGCGAAGACTGAAGGACCCATCTTTGGAACTGGTCTGTTTTTTGTGTTATTAGGTTAATTTGTTTGCTGATCTTGTCTCTATAGCTAGCAAGCAAACATGTGCCCTGGTAGTGGTGGCAGTACTGATACAGAATCTCGAGGGGTTATAATTTGTGATGATTTGATTTCAAAAAATGGAGGAGGAGGAGACTACAAGAATGAAGATACAATGAGAGTAAGAGGAGAGGTCAAGTTTGTACATGGTCTTCTCAGACGGTTTAGTGTCAATGGAAATGTAGAAAGGTTGCCACTGCAAGAGGCAAGTTTTCCCCTCTCTCCCTCTCCATCTCTCTCTCTCTCTCTCTCTCTATTTATGTGTGTGTGGGTCTTGCTTGTGTATGCATTTCTCCTTTTCAAGAAGTAATGTCTTAGTCTTAATGACATTAGTGAAATTCAATTGGGGGACATACTTGTTTCTAAACAAGGTAGCAAGCCTCCTCCTCCTCCTCCTCCTCCTCCTCCTCCTCCTCATTGAAATAGGTGTCAAAAAAAGTTTAACTTTACCACTTTCCAATCCTCAATCTTGGCTGTCATCGTTACCACTTTCCAATCCTCAATCTTGGCTGTCATCGTCTATGTTTGGACGCTCTAATGTCGTGTTCTTTCTCGGTTTTGTCTGTCTTTATCAATGGATGTGAAGAGTAGAGAACCTTCTTTTTTTAACTGAACAACGTACTTAGGACATGGGTTTTTGAAGTTGTATGATCATTTGCGGACACGAAAAAAACCTCAAAAAATAGACCTTACCTTACTTTTCAGTGCTTCAAATTTTGGGCTGACACTTTAGAAACAGAGATTTGCTCAGTTACTTTTTAGAAACCAAAACCATGTTGCCACCGATTTTGTTTTGTCATCATAAGACTAAGAAGATACGCATACAATGCAGCACAACCGCATTTTCTGGTAGGTGGCGAATATCAATATAGGCTTATAATACGTACGGCTAGAGACTGTTATTAAACCCAGGCCTGACCTGATTTGAGCTGGATTTAAAATATAAATGAACAGGAGTGAATTTAGTACGATTTTATCGACATTATAAGTTGATTTATTATAGATTTTACTCATTCAAAATTTAATTTGACTTTTAAAAAAAACGAATATTTTTTTTAAAATAAAAAACTACTTTGTTTCATTAATCCCGGTCGATCCATCCAATTTATAATTAAATCTTGGGTCGAGCCCTGAGCCAAGTTAGATTTAATATTTTTTTTTATGTAACATATGATATAATTGTGAAATAAGAAATCATATAGAATTTTCCTTTTTTAACTTTTAAAGAGACCATGACCAATGGACTGCCCTAAATCTCAAGAAAAATGACATTGAAGAACAACTTTGCTGATATCCCCCTCTCTTTATTCATTTGATTTTGTTTCAAGTAATGTCAAAAGTAGCTTCTACTATTTTTTTTTTATTAAATTTATAGCTTTTTCTTATCCCTATAATTCTTTTTTATATATATTTAATATCCTATGTGGAAAGAAATTCCTTAATCACACTTTTCATCATTACACAGATCTTATGATATTGCAAGTAAGATTATAAAAAGTAACATAAAAGATTTTATAATGGAAAGTTCAATCAAAGCTTTATTATGAAAATATGCTTAACTATGGTATTTATATTTATATTTATATTTCATAACACAACATTTTTTTTTTTAAGAAAATATAATTTGGGGTTAAGGTTGCATAATTGAGGCATGCACTTTATAAGGGACACTAAGGTACCTTTAATGCAGCTAGCTTACATGCTTTATGGACAAGAAGTAGAAATTCCACCAATTTCATATTGTAAAATGGCTCGTTACCTTTTTTTAGGTCCTTGTCATTTAATTTTTAAATTCACTTGATTGATCAGAATATTAATTTCGTATATAGAATATGTTATTGGTTAATTAAATTTTAAGTTTTTTTAGTATTTTTAGATCGTTTTGATGTGCTGATATCAAAAATAAATTTAAAAAAATATTATTTTGATGCATTTACAAGCAAAAAACACTTTGAAAAATAACATCTACCACACTCTCAAACACCCAGTAAATATGTTGTCCATCCATACTTCATTCAGTTTTCATTTTCAGTGATATAGATTTAATCATATCATACACAACATGATCATGATGGCTTAATACCAAATCTGAATATATTGTAGAAACCTCCTTGGTATTGTAGTGGGACTATGCCAACAGACGAGGGATAATTCCTTGACATGAACATTATGGATTCTATGCAGGTGGGAGAAGAGGTGGTGTCTCTAGCCAAGATAGCATGCCCTATAATAATGACAACTCTGCTTATTTTCTCAAGGTCTATTATATCTATGCTCTTCTTGGGTCATCTTGGGAAAAATGAATTAGCAGGAGGGTCACTAGCACTTGGGTTTGCAAACATCACTGGCCTCTCGGTGCTGAAAGGCTTAGCCATGGGAATGGATCCTATCTGTGGACAAGCGTATGGGGCCAAGAGATGGTCAGTTCTTGGCCAAACCTACCAGAAAACTCTCTGTCTTCTGATTCTTGTTTGTATTCCCATCTCCTTATTATGGCTAAATGTGGAACCAGTCTTTATACGCCTAGGTCAGGATCCAGATATCACTCATGTTGCGAAAATTTATCTGTCCTCCTGCATTCCTGAATTAATAGGTCAAGCTGTTCTTCACCCTATGAGATCCTTCCTTAGAACTCAAGGTTTGACAGCTCCTCTTACTGTAGCAGCAGTAGTTGCATTGATCCTCCACGCTCCAATCAACTACTTTTTGGTAATATACTTGAAGATGGGGGTAAAAGGGGTTGGATTAGCCCTTTCTTGTAACACGTTAAATTTAAACTTAGGCTTGCTGATTTATGTCACAGTTTCCAAAACACCATTGAAACCTTGGCATGGGGTTACAGCTCTCTCAATCTTCCACAGCTGGTGGCCATTGCTATCACTAGCATTACCTAGTGTCATCTCTGTATGCTTGGAGTGGTGGTGGTATGAGATCATGCTGTTTCTTTGTGGCTTACTCCGCAACCCGAAAGCAAGTGTGGCAGCTACAGGCATCCTCATTCAAACAGCGGGTATAATCTACTCGTTTCCATTTTCCCTGAGCATCGGTGTATCTACGCGAGTTGGCCATGCATTGGGCGCTGGACAACCGTCTCGTGCGCAATGGACAACAATAATCGGTATCTGTCTCGCGTTCACATTCGGCCTATCTGCATCTGTTATCACAGCAGCCCTGAGATCAGTGTGGGGGAAGCTGTACACCGACGAGCCACAGATTCTTGACTTGATCTCAACCGGACTTCCACTACTCGGGTTATGTGAGCTTGCCAACTCTCCGCAAACAGCTGCCTGCGGAGTTCTAACAGGCACTGCCCGTCCTAAAGATGGCGCACGAATAAACTTATATTCCTTCTACTTGGTCGGATTGCCGGCTGCAATTCTCCTAACTTTCAAATGTAAAATTGGTTTTCCGGGGCTATGGTTTGGGCTACTAGCAGCACAGATTTGCTGTCTATGCATGATGCTGTATACTGTGGTTCAAACAGATTGGAGGCACCAGGCTAAAAGGGCTGAGGAGCTAACTGCAGCTATGGAAGATAATGATGATGACGACGACGACGAGATGGGGGATGATTTGGAAACAGGATTGCTTGCAACTGTTAATTGATTCCCCAAAATCAAGTTGGTGAGCAGGCAACATCTAACAAAGAGAGTCAGGCTAGATTATAACATACAAAATGAGCTAAAAACATATTATTGTGTTCAGAAACTACTGCAGGGTGATCCATGTTTTTGATACTGGAGAAAAGCAAAGAACTTCTCTGTTAAAATTGATTGAATGATATATTGAATCATGTCTTAGAAACAGGAACATCATTTACTTCTTAACTGATACATTTGTACATGTAAAAGCAGAAACCTACAGCTGCTAGATTCCACGAATTACCTATCGCATGTCACATTCATGGTCCAAACGAACAAGGGAAAAAGCCTCGAGGTTTTGAAAACAAAAATAGAAAACAGAACGGTGAATGATACCCAAAACTCCTTTAATTGCTCCAAAACCATTTTGTTAAATGTAAAGAAGAAAGGTGCAAATTTTAGTATTAAAATCCTCAATCAAGTCTATTGACTATGTTAACATACATTGGCTGATTATAAGTTCAAATCTAGGAAATTACGAGAAAGCAGATATAATTAGCGTGAAATTGACTGTCTTGGATCTGTACTAGTCTTCGAACTCCTACCGTTCATAGTGGCAGTGTCCCGAACTTCCAGTCCTCTTTTAGGAGACAGATCGTTTGTATGTGGGAACGGCGGTCACTCTCCTTTAACTAACGACACGTCATGGCACGACATCTTATTTGGACCACATCGACCTACGGCCTACATCGAGGGGCCCAGATTTTAGTTTGCTTATGATTTTAAGGTTAATGTAGTTTTGAGTTGTGTTCCGTATTCTGGACCAAAAGCTAACACAAAAATACACACATTTATGTGGTTACTCAAATTGAGTACATCAAATCGACCTACGACCTACATCCAGGGGCCCAAATTTTAATATGCTTATGTTTTTATGTTTAATGTAGTATTGAGTTATGTTATTCAAAGCTAACATAAAAAACACACAAACAAGTATATTTATATGGTTCCTCAAATTGAGTACGATCATGGAGAACAGCAGATTATATATTATAAGAGAAATAGTAAAAATACTTAACTCAACTCCAGTGCAATCTTAAAAACTCAGTATTTCACTCTTACACTTAGTGCTTCTCTTAATTATTTTTTTCTCTCACTTTGAGCTCATTGCACACTTTCTTTACATTGTGTGCTCTTCTCCTCTCTTTTATCTATACAACAATGGAGAGAGTCTATTTATATGAACCATTATGATAATAGTTGAAAGTTCGGAGATGAAGAGTTAAAGTCGTGGTTATAAGTTGGAGGTTGGAGGTTGGTATAATTATAGAGACATAATTATAGGAAAAATCTGGACAAACTCCCACAAATCACCACCATGGCTAAATTTATCCATCTAATCCTAGTGGTCATTAATGTTGCCTTTAATGAGCCATACACCTCGAGGGTGTTTAACACTAAGAGATATTGACCAAGTCCAAACAGTGTTGGAACTTGATCCATGAGACAACTTTTGTGAGCATGTCGGTGTGATTATTTGCAGTGTCAATCTTTAGTAGCAAAATATTCCCTTTTTCTATAATTTCTCGAACAAAATGAAATCAAACATTGATGTGTTTGGTGTGGGAATGATGAACTTGGTTCTTTACAAGAAAAAAAAAACATTTTGACTATCACAATGGAGATCCATGTGCTCTTGAACAATTCTCAAGTCTTCAGTTAACCCATATAATCAAATAGCTTCTTTAAAGACTTCCATTACTGCTATGTATTTTGTATTAGTTGTTGAAAAAGCTATCATTGACTGTAACGTTGACCTTCAGCTTACAAGCCCTTTAGCAAGTATAAACATATATAGCCTGTTATGGAACAACGTTTGTTTAAGTCACCAACATAATCTGAGTCCACATAACTAACTAAATTCTGCTCGAGCCTATCATCTCTCTCAAACTTCAAATCAATGTCAGTTATGTCATGAATGTGTTGTAGAATCCACTTTACTGTCTATCAGTGACCCTTTTCTGAATCATGCATATACCTACTCACTCATGTTAAATATCTGGTCTTGTACAAATCATAGCATATATTAATGCACCAACTGCATTTGCATAAGGAGTTTGAGTCATATATTTGTGTTCATCCCCTGTGCACAAAGACATTAAAGCACTTAGCTTAAAAAGAATAGCTAAAAGTGTGCTAACGGGTTTAGTCTTACCATTTACCCCGAATCTCTGTAGAATTTTCTTCAAATATTGACTTTGTGTCAAGCAGACTCTGTCTTTCCTTTTATCTCTCTGAATTTCCATGCTAAGAATCTTATTAGCTACTCCAGGACCTTTATTTCAAACTCACTCCTCAATTAAGCTTTTAGTTTATCAATCTTCATCTTCCTCTTAGATGCAATTAATATATCATCAACATATAAGAGCAAATAGATGAAATAACCATCAAGAAGCTTGCGAAAATATACACAATGATCAAATTCACTTCGTGTGTATCCATGTTCTTCCATGAACTTGTTAAATTGTTTGTACCACTAGCGCGAAGACTGTTTTAATCTATACAATTACTTCTTCAATTTACAAGCCTAATTCTCTTTCCCAATGACTTTGAAACCATCTAGATGGAACATATAAATTTTCTCTTCCAAATCTTCATGTAATAAGGCAGTTTTCACATCAAGTTGGGCTAACTTAAGATCAAACTATGCAACCAAGCTAACAAAATACGAATTGATGAATGCTTGATAACTGGAGAGAATACCTTATTATAATATATCCTCTCCTTCTGAGCATAGCATTTTACTACTAATTTTTCCTTGAATTGGATATTGTCTTTTCCAGGATTGCCTTCCTTTTTGGCATAGACCCACTTGTAACCAATTGTCTTTTTTTTTAGGAAGTTGTCCCAAGTCTGATTTTTGTAAAAAAAATTCATCTCTTCATCCATTTCCTTTTTTTATTATGCATTTTCTACACTTTGTACTGCTTCTTTATAGGTGCAGGGGATTCCATCATCAATCACTAGAAATGCATAGGCCACCATGTTATAATATCGAGCAGGTTTCTTGAAAGCCTTTTTCAGTTTACTTGTTGCAATAGGTTCTTGTTTTTGTGTGGTTGCTTGAGTTATAATTTTCTCTTCATTTGAACTTTCATCTAAATCTCTTTTAGTAGGGATTGTCTTAACAATCTTTTATAAGAATGGTTGAAGTCTCAAACTCCATTTATTGTGCATCACTTGGTTGTTTCTTCTTATCATGTGATTTCTCTTGTTGTAGCATGCCAAACTCGTCAAAACTGGCATCTCTACTCAAAATCATTTTTTTTATTCAGAACACCAGAGTCTGTATCCCTTTACTTCTTCACTAAAGCCTAAAAATACAGCTTTCTTAGCTCTAGGATCTAGTTTGGACTAACTAACATGATAATATGTTAAGCATCCAAATACACGCATGGAGTCATAATCATTTGTAGGAGAGTCTGACCATGCCTCCAAAGGGGTTCTCTCCATTTAATGTTGTTGAAGGCAACCGATCAATAATATGACGAGCATAGCTTAATGCCTCGCCCCAAAATGTTTCGCTTAGTCTCGAATGTGATAGCATACATTGGATTTTCTCCACCATTGTTTGGTTCATGCGTTTTGCTAATCCATTATGTTATGGTGTTTTGCGAACAATAAAATCTCATTTAATCCCTTTATTCTGACAAACTTCAAAAAAAAGATTTTATTATTTGTTCACAAAACACCACAACATAATGGATTTTATTGTTCGCCCTAAATGTACTCATCATTATTATCTTATCAAAGAGTTTTAATTCTCCTTCCAGTTTAAGTCTCCGCCATTTTTTTCCATTTTAAAAAGATATCAATGACCTCGTCATTGTGTTTCATAATGTACGCCCATACTCGTCTTGAGAAATCATAAATGTTTCCCAGTCTTGGTGTCTTTTAATAGACCTTGCTTGTAAAGCCTTTTTCACTAACATGCTCTAAACATATGTGTTAAAATCTAGAATTATTTGCATCATCATCTTATAAGCTCTTGGAGATGTTATGGTGTTTTGCGAACAATAAAATCTCATTTAATCCCTTTATTCTGACAAACTTTTAAAAAAAATTATTATTTGTTCGCAAAACACCACAACATAATAGATTTTATTGTTCGCCCTAAATGTACTCATCATTATTATCTTATTAAAGAGTTTTAATTCTCCTTCCAGTTTAAGTCTCCGCCATTTTTTTCCATTTCAAAAAGATATAAATGACCTCGTCATTGTGTTTCATCATGTACACCCATACTCGTCTTGAGAAATCATAAATGGTTCCCAGTCTTAGTGTCTTTTAATAGACCTTGCTTGTAAAGCCTTTTTCACTAACATTCTCTAAACATATGTGTTAAAATCAAGAATTATTTGCATCATCATCTTATAAGCTCTTGGAGATGTTATGGTGTTTTGCGAACAATAAAATCTCATTTAATCCCTTTATTCTGACAAACTTCAAAAAAAAAATTTTAATATTTGTTCGCAAAACACCACAACATAATGGATTTTATTGTTCGCCCTAAATGTACTCATCATTATTATCTTATCAAAGAGTTTTAATTCTCCTTCTAGTTTAAGTCTCCGCCATTTTTTTCCATTTCAAAAAGATATCAATGACCTCGTCATTGTGTTTCATCATGTACACCTATACTCGTCTTGAGAAATCATAAATGCTTCCCAGTCTTGGTGTCTTTTAATAGACCTTGCTTGTAAAGCCCTTTTCACTAACATGCTCTAAACATATGTGTTAAAATCTAGAATTATTTGCATCATCATCTTATAAACTCTTGGAGACGACTTCTCTACCAGTAACTATAGACCCATCTAGAAAATATAAGTTTATTTCCTCGTGCCTCTTAAAGCAACTAATACACCAATGATTGCTCTTACAATTCTACCATGTATGATAATCTTGTAACCATTGGATTCTATAACTCTAAGTGAAAAGAGATTTATCTTTTAAGTCAGGTACATACCCTACCTCTATGAGTGTCTTGACTACACCATTATACATTTTAAGATAGAAAGTCTCAATACCTTTTATCTCACAAACATCATCATTACCCATCAATTCCTCCATCAAACTCCTCGAGTCTCGAGAACAAGTGTTTGTTAGGGCACATGTGATAAAAACATCCAGAATAAAGAACATATTCACTAAATGATTTTTTATTGATGAGATCATGAATGTAAAGTCTTATTCATCTTCACCTCATTCAACTTTCATAGTTGGTTCATCCTTGTTCTTGTTGCCCTTGTTTAGACAATCTTTCTTCAAGTGTTTTTCAATATATATAAAACACCCACTCATCTTTTATAAGATATCTTATATTTGATGATTCTCTCCTTGATTTTGAGCGAGATTTCCCTTGTCCTCTAAACCTTCAGGTGTTTATCTTGGTTTTAAATATTAATGCTTCTAATGTTGACTACTTATGAACAATTTAGTCATTCTTTCAATACTCATTGTTCATCAAAGCATTAGACACATCAATGAATTTAATATTTTATTTACCATATAGTAAAATGGCAACAAGATGTCAATATATGTCAGGCAAGGAATTCAATAACAGCAGGGCTTTATCTTCATCATCGATTTCCACAACCAAATTTTTCAAATCAGCTATTATTTTATTAAAATCATTAAGATGCTTATTCATGAAAGTATCATTCTTGTGTTGGAAATTAAAGATCTTCTTCTTCAATTAGAGATGATTCTTTATATTATTCTTTATAAACTTATCCTCTAGTGCTTGCTAGTTTCATTCTAAAAAGGTGTGCTTTCAATCCTTTACCAGATGAAGTTGGATGGAACTGCAGGCCAACCAATTCATTTGTATTTTCGAGTCGGAGTTATTAACATAGTTGGAAAGCTTTAGGAAGGTTTCAATGGATGTTGTGTATTCTTTGAGGGTCTTTAAGAAAATGCTTATTCCCATCCTTCCTATCATTTCCCATCTTTTCTCATCTAGATTTTTCGGTTTTATCTTCTAGAATGAGATTAAAAATCATTTGGACACACATATTCATAACTTTACATTTCCACATGTCAAAATTGTCTATTCCATCAAACTTCTCCACCTCAAATTTAGTATTCGATACCGAGATATATTGTGGAGGGATACTAGCATTTTCCTCTACCTCTTCTTCTAGAATATCAACAATTAGAACGTATTTGAATTATAAATGGACTCCTGAAATTGTTAAAACACGCACGTTAATGTTTAAAAGAGCCAAAATAGTAACTTTGGTGCGCTATTTTACAAAACAAACACCACATTTATGTCCAAAATGATTGAAAGTTCTAGGAACGAGTTTGACTCGGCCCAGAACGAGCCAAAAAAATCATTTATTTGGCCAAATCTAACTAAGTAGACTCAAGAAAAGAATATTATATCTTTGTAAATGGAATATTCTATTAACTTCTGAAAGAATATTCCACACTATTAAATGACATGGATGCTGATGTGGCATTATAGGACCTCTTTGTTGATGATGTGGGAGATGACTCAGTGCCAACATGTCTATTTACATTTCAGCATCTTTTGAGGCTAGAATTTCAGCACTAACTAGTTTTTCTAATAAGTTTTTCGGTGAAACTTCAGCGAGCTTTATAAGGCTCGTTTTAAATTCAATTTAATGAATTTTATATTGTCAGAATTGTATCAATAAAAAGAGTATGGGTGTGAACAAAATTCAGATCTGAGGACTTTGAAAATTCTACAACTTTGAACCAAGAGCTAAAAAACATGTTTTTCTAGTGTTCTAGCTTATTTGATGCTCTGATGCCAATTTATTGTGTATACTAGACCAAAAGCTAACAAAAAAAAAACAAGTAGATTTACGTGGTTCTCTAAATCAGGTACATCCACGAAGGCAGCATGTTGTATATTATTAGAGGAATGATACAAACACTCAACTCAACCACAATAAAATCCTAAAAATCCAGTGTTTCATTTTTACACTCAGTACTTCTCTCAAATTTGTTTTTTTTTTCCTCACTCTCAGCTCACTTGCACTCAGTACACATTTTCTTTACACTATGTGCTCTTTTCCTCTCTTTTATCTATACAATAATGGAGGGAGCCTTCTTATATATAAATGAATCCATTATGATAGTGAATGAAGATTGGGAGCTAGAGAGATAAAGCGGAGGTTGTAACTTGTAAGTAAGTAGTTGAAGATAGGCACAATTATAAAGACATAATTATAGGAAGAATCTAGACAAACTCCCATAAATCTCCACCTTGGCGAGATTTAATTATATATGATAAGTAAATTATAAAATATGTAAATAAATAATAGCAATGTCAAAATCTAGTTAGATATCAACTTAATTATCCATAAAGAGTATTTCTGAACTAATTTAATTAAGGTTGCATTTGACATTGTAATGTGGTATGGTTAGAAATGCTTTCAAGCTAACCACAACTTCAAAAATTATTTAATTTGCATTGCTTAAACATGTTTTTTATCCTAAATTGTAGTAAAACTTGGGTTTGAGAGAATCGATAATTTATAGTTTTTCTTTAACTTGCTTTTTGAAACCATGATTATAAAAGCTACAACAATACTAAGTTTAGGAGTGCGGTAGCTTCTAATTTTAAATGTGTTTTAAGAGTGTGTTTCACTTTAAAAGCATCAAATTGATGTTTTTTAGTACTTTTCGATAATTTTGATGTGTTAATGTCAAAACAAATATGAAAAAAAAATATTTTAATATATTTTTAAATCAGAAGTACTTTTGAACACCTTACACTATAATAACAAACACCCTAAACTTTACTAAGGGTCGTTCTTTTATCTGCATCAATCTAGCATCTTTAAGTAATTAATTTTTTTTAGGTATTGATCTTGATATTTAAATTTAATTATAGAGTAAAATTCTTTCATCATTGAGACAATCCTTTTTATATATATAGAAAGTGGAAGCTCAACATAGATAGGAAACATGATCCACAAAAAAAGTCGATGACCAAGAATATTTGAGGATCAAGTCAATGACAAGTGCTTTTTTTAAGGTGAGTTTTACGGATAAGATATTTTTATTGGGTACAATGATATGTAAGAGGGTTTAGATCCTTATTCCTACTTTAGGCTTGTGTTATCACTTCAACCATTTGTTATTCTTTGTGCTTGTTTTTATGTACTATCTTTGGTGCCCATGTTCGTCGTGAGGTCAGGTTATTTATTTATTTTTCCAAAAATAATGTTCAGGTGCTGAAATGAGGTAAAAAATGATATAAAAAAACTGGTAATGAAAAATTTGTAACCTTGATAATCAGAGCCAGATCAACCCATGATGTCCCGTCAAACTCACGGTCTAAATCATGAGTTTCAAATAACCTGGTAAAAAAATAAAAAGGATTATAAAGCCTTTTAAAAAAAATCATGCTAACTTTTCAAACTCATTATCCGAGTCATTAAACCTAAAGGATCTAATCTGGAAAAATCATGAAGTTCAATTCTCAATCAATCAAATGTTAAAGGATGAAATTAAAAATAATTAATTATACAAAAGGATTTTAAAAAATAGCAATTGAAAAAATAAGAATGAAAATTAAAATACAAAATAAATGTTATATTTAATTGAAGGGTAAAATTGAAAAAAAAATCAATTTAGTAAAATGACAAAAAAATAAAAATAATAAGGATCAAAATTGACATAAAAATAAAATAATGTTATAATTGAAGGGTGAAATTGAAAAGAATGAGGACCAAATTGAAAAAAATAATACCATCAATTTAAATTGAATGATAAAATTGAAAATCACTAAAACTCTTACAATAAAGCCAAGGAAAAAAATAAAAAAATCCAAAGAATAAGGACCTCATTGGAGAATATAATATTTTATAAATCGGGATTGAATGATGAAATTGAAAATAAATAAAAATTATACAAAAAAGCCAAGATCAAAAATTAAAAATCAAAAGAATAAGAACTAAAGTTGAAATGCCAACAACTAAGAAGGTCAAGCTATGATTCTTAGGGGAGGAGAGAGAGAAGAAACAAAAACAAAGCCTATAGGCACCTAACCGAACCACCAACAGCGATACACACCACACCAATAGAAAAAGAACATGGAGGTGCTTCCAACAAAAATATGGAAGGGCATTTTTAGATGTTGGAAGACACCGCTTGCACCGTCCAAGGGTGAGGGTGCCTCCCACACCCCTCAGGTGTCGTACACGTGAGCCCATCTTTTTTTAACCAAATAAAGAATTAAAAACTCGATTTTTCATTATAAAAAAACTCATTATTTAACTAAATTAATGCTATTCACATGGTTTGTTAATAATTAATTGCAGACTGAAGTTGATGATGCTCAATCCTACGTCGATTAAGAAATTAAGGGATATTACACTTATAACAGAAAAATCTCAAATATCCCCCAAATTATAGGATAGTGTTGATTTACCTTCAAACTAATTTTCTTTTTATCGATTTCCCCCTTTATTATTTTGATAAATCGATTACAAAATAACTTAATGAAAAAATGTTGATTTTCTTATGAAATAATATTGTTTTTTACTCAAAAGGAAAAGTACAATTCAGATAGAAATACAAATGAAAATCTTAGAAATTGGATGAAAGTTTTTAATTGAAGATTCATGTTAGTTTAAGGATGAATATTATAAAACAAAATAATTTAGAGTCAAAATCGAGATTATCTATAAAAATTATTAAAATAATATGTTAAATGTGAAAAAGTTATGAAAATACTTTCATAGAAAGCAGACTTAAATCAAAACTAGTCAACTTCATATTTTCCACCTTTCTAAGCTTTAATATAGCAAGCGGATAAATAATGAGGGGTGTAGCTCAACTAGTAAGATCCTGGATTTGTTTTCTAGAGGTTACTAGTTCGAGTCCCACAAACTTTAGGTCCACTGAAGATTTACATGGTCGTTAACTTTATGGCTCGTGGGATTAATCGAGGTGCGCACAAACTGGCCTGGATATATATATATATCAAGTGGATATCTATTGAGAACTAATTTCAACTAAATCGAATTATCTAATTACAATAAAGTTACAAATGAATGCATAAAATGATCTGAATATAATATAATTTATCAATTTTATGCAAATAGGAATTATTAAAATGGGATTTCCAAAAGTTAAAGAAACAAAATGGAATAGGAGTCGTTGAAAACTTATTTGATTTTATGTTTCAAAAGTATTTTTGAAAAAAATTGAATTTTTTTTATTTTTTCTTTACTTTAAATTAATATTTTTTAGTGTTTTCATATCATTTTAATGTGTTGATATTAAAAATAATTTTTTAAAAATAAAAAAAATTATTTTAATGTATTTCTTAGTGAAAAATACTTTAAAAAACAATCGTAATATTATTTTAATATATTTTTTAATAAAAAATACTTTAAAAAACAACTAAAACTACACTTCCAAACACAATATTCGCTTTCTAACAAAAACAAATTAATCTTCAAACCCTACAATTAATGCTCCCCAAATTCTGTCTTTTTCTTCCCATTAATCTCCAAAAAAAACCAAGCCACTCGACCAGAATTCCTCGAGGGAAACAAGTTGGATCGAAGCACGTGAAACCCGGGTAGGTGACTTTCATCCCCATAGTTTGTAGCATAGATAGTTTTATAGCCATTGACCATGGCTTCCCATCACTGTCCTCGAACGTCTATGATTTTCTTGGACCCATTGCAACTTGATGTTTTATTGACCATGTCACCAAAAAAAAAAACAAAAACAAAAGGGATGACTACAAATCAATACTCAATTGTATGCTCACCAAGATTTCAGCCCTCGAAATCCAAGATCTTGCTCAACTCTCTCTGTACTTTATTTGATCTAACAAGGTCACCCCCATCATTTTTTTTTATCGTATAGTTGATTTATAGAGAGATTTTCTATCTTCAAGTATATGGGTAAGAAAATTTATAAATTGAGAATCACAACTGTATGATATAGTAGTTCTATTTTGATTTTTTTGTAATTAATTAACATGAAATGTTCTCGTAGCAAATATAAAATGTTAAATTTCAAAAGATTTATTCCTATCACAACTCTCCATTGTCAAGTAAAAGAAAATATTTTATTTTATTTTATTTTATTTATTATAAACTGTTAACTTATCTTTATAACAAAATTTATCCAATAGCTAGTTGCATATCATTCAAGAGACAAGTATCATCGTTCGAGCCCTATGATTGCTAATATGATGGTCACTGGAGGCTTATATGGCTGTTAACTTCAGGGCCCATGAGATTAGTCGAGGTGCGCACAAGCTGGCCTGGATATCCACGTTAATAATAATAAAAAAAGACAAGTATCATCACACAAATACAAATATTGTACAATCATGATATTTTTTTAAAAAATTATTTTTAAACTTCTTTACATGGTCGTATACTCTTAACTATAACATCATAATCTTTTAATAAAATAATTGAAGGGGTTAAACTTAATAGACCAGAGAGTTATAGGGATAAGCTAAGGTAATTAACAAGATTTCGAAGGTTGAGGACTGATCTATTAACATTTATATAGGTCGGGGACTGATTTGGATGTATCCATAGAAAAGATTACAGAATTGTTCACGTTTTTCTCCGCTGATAGCTGATGAAATTGTCACGTCTTGGGGTTAGGTATACAGTAGCAGTCAAGAGTATTTTAATATTATATAAATAATTCTCCTGCAAAAAATAATACACGAACAGTAAGTAGGAGGAAGGAAAGGAGTATGGCTGCCGACATGGCGTCCACTCGAAGAGACCCCAACACAACACAAACCCCCCAAAGTCTCTTGTCTTTGGTCAGTTTGGAAGATACCAGAAAATAACTACCTTATCCCATCTCCAGCTCCCACCACCAGTAGTCCATCAAAGGGTTTGTCTGTAGAGAGAGACATGAAACATCGTCATCTATGCATTATTGAAGCAACTAGAAGATATCATCAATGGAGTCTAGCCATTTTATAGGGGTGATGATGGGGGCCATCAATGATTTATGAAAGGAATCATTACTTTGATGGGTTCCACGTAACAAGATTAAATAAACAAGATGCTAGAAGATTATAATATTTTATGGCATATGGTTTTTGACAACTTAATTCTTATAAGAGGAAGGCCGGAAAAGCTAATGTTTTTTCGTCTTGTTTTTCTCTCTTTCTTGTTTATTTATCCTTGTTCAATTTCTAAAAGTCAAAAATCTTAAATTATTTCTTATAAAAAATAATATACAAAAACTTAAACAGAGAAGACTTGGAACAACATTTTCTAGATTTAATTTCGGTATAATCAAGATCTTCATAGAGAACCGGCCGATCCATATATATATATATATATATATAATGCCATTTGATACGTGGGGCTTGTAATGAATTTGATCATAGATATGCCTTGATCTCTTACGTACTCCAAAATTGATACTATTGTGCTTTAGATGATTGCAGTTTAATTAAAATAACAGAGATGAATACTTGTAGATTATTGGGTAATGAGATAAAAAGCAGTGAAAATTTTCATGAGGTATTGTTTATTTCTGTGTTTTGAAAATGTTTTTAAAAAAATTAAATTTTTTTTATTTAAATTAATAATTTTTTTGTGTTTCAGATCATTTTGATGTGTTTATATCAAAAATAATTTAAAAAAACAAAAAAAAAACATATTATTTTAATATATTTTTGAGTGAAAAGTACTTTTAAAAGCAACCACAACATCACTCCAAACACACTCTATTATATAAAGTATCTAACTAGCTTGCAAGATTAATATTTAATTTTGGTATTTTTCATCTAATCCAATTCCAAATCTTGTACCATAACCATGTTTGGGCTAAAAGTATTTTTTAAAAAACTTCTACAATCCATCTTGAGAATGGGTTTTGGTTGGTCTGAATTAAAAAAATTAAAAAAATTAAATTGATTTAATTAAAACTTGGTTATTAACTAGTTGATTTTTAAAAAATAAATTTTATTAAAAAAATTTTATTTTATTTTTTAAAAAATAAATTAGCGTTGATCGGCGTAAACTCTTATGAACATGACCCGGACATTATAATGTATAAGATTTTAAAACTATGGCGAAAAGTCATTATTCATGGAGCAAGGCATTGACGTTGCTTAATTGTTTTTTGTTTTCTTTTTCTTTTTTTTTCTTTTTATGGGGTTGGTATAATAAAGCCCACGGACATGAGAGCTACATGAAAAATATGGCCTACCTACTTGCTTAGGCAATCGTATATTTCTTTCATGATTTTGTGTGTTGACCAATAGAAGAAGGATTTAAGTTCTCTACCTAGAAAACTTTCTTAGAGGAGCTAACTCATTATTGTAAAGTGTATACTTACTTCAATACTGATTTTTTCACAAGCCGTAGAAAATTAACCATTCAGCACGGAAAGAGCTCGGGACTAAAAAAATTGTTTTTCTTGTTTTTTTAAATTTGAGTTCTATGATTGTTAATATGATAGTTATTAGAGGCTTATATGATCGTAAATTTCAGGGCCCGTGGAATTAATCGAGGTACACACAAGTTGACCCGGACACTTATGTTAATAAAAACAAATTATGGATAATCCAAGGCTCAAAATATATTATTAAAGCAAAATATAAATTCCTAATATTAAAAATAAAATAAAAAGGGTAATGATATTATAGTGTATTTTTTACCGTTGCTCTAAGCTTATTGGCATTGTAAATTGAATAGTAAAACAATGATTTTTTCCTTAATAACAGAACACATATGGGATAGGAAGCAGGGTGTATTAGTTTTTTTCTATTTATTTGCACAGTTAAATGAGTAGTGTTCTCTTTGGATTAAAAAATAATTAACTGCAGGAAGGGACACTTTCTACTCTTTATATTTTAAATGCACAATAAAATTATCAAAATATCTTTATATTAAAATTGTTTTTGCTTTTGTTCAAGAGTTGTTTTTTTTTGGTTGTTTTTTAATTTAACCCTTATTTGATTGTTTTATCTTTCACATTTAGTTCTTATTCTTATGATTATTAAGTTTTGATTTAATTATTCTCTTGATTAAATTATCCTTACAATTACATTCCTTAATATTTTATATCATCCTTTTAATTGATTTATTTTTTAAATTTTATCTCTCAATATTGTAGTTCATTTTTTTTTTCAGATTTAACCTTTATTTTTTTTATAATTATTTGTTTTGTTTTTAGTTTTTTTTATTGGAACTTTCTTTCTCGATTTCTTCCTTCAACATTTTATATATCAGGATTTTATTAACCTTTTCGAATCACGAGTTTGAAAGATTGAACTAGATTTGCTTAGGTCTTTTTTTACAGTTTATTTTTTATGATTTCATCATTCTATGAGATTATCTCAATATCAAGTGTCAGGTTACATGTTTCACGTGTTAAACCAGCTTGACTCGATCTAATATTTTTTTTGTTATTTATTTTTATTATATTATTAAATTAATCAAAGTTTTACTCCACTTTCAGGTTTTTCTTATTTTTTAAAAAACACCAAGAAAAAGATTGAAAAGTTTATATATATATATATATTATTTCACATACAGCAAAACGGGTCAAATAAGTAAGTTAGATTCCATGCTAATTAGAGAGCCAAGTACCCATTGGGCAACAAACTCTAGCTTGGACACTTGCAATTCATAGCATCACTCCAAAGAAATCCTGAGCAACAGACAGCTCTGCTGCTATCATCAATTTATCCTGTAGCTTTCTTTTTTAACTTGTTTTCGAATTCGAAGACGTGGTTGACAACTCAACTCCTCTGCAATTCCTCCATGGCTGACTCCTCACTGCCCAACAGTCCATCAAAATAAAGAAATCATGCTCCCCAGAACAAAGCATTTAATGAAAGAAAGCCTGAGCCTGAGGAGGAGGTACCGTTCGTACCTGAGAGTTTCCCAATTCGCTATAACGACACAGCATGGGTCTTTGCAATAAGAGTTTACGTGGAGGGTTTTTTTTTGGGTTACACAAGTATTTTTTTTTTAAATAAATTTTTTTATAAGTTAATTTTAAAAAATTATTTCAAAATATTTTTAAATAAAAATTTTAAAAACAATCCGTACTAGAAAATCAGGCCAATAAAGCTGAGGAAATCATGAGGGGCTAGTAGGCACACCCACCAAAGTGATAACCATTAACTTCCAACTTTTTTGCTTCTCTCTTTTATGTCAGAAAGTTTTTAAACTTGTCCAACTTTCAAAAATTCCAAGGCAAATGGATTAGCGTGGAATGCCAGTTTGCCTTTATTTTATTTTGAAAACCTTTCCTCTTCCTTAGTCTTAAGCACCGTGCCTGCTTTTAATTCTTATGGGTCACTTCGAAAACTTCTAGGCTTAATTAATTATTTTTTATAAAAATTAAAAAAAAATCATTAATATTTATCAATTTATTAACCAATAAATTGACTAGATGTGAGAAAAAAACCGAAAAACCAAGAAAATCAGAAAAAAAATAACTAAAAAAACCGAACCGTGAAAAAAACCCGATTAAATCGATTAAAATTTTAAAAAAACCGGCCGGTTCGGTTCGGTTTTTGTTTTATAAACCTAAAACCGAACCGAACCCAAACCGAAAAACCAAGCCAAACCGAAGAAAACCGAGTCAAACCGGTTTTTGTCCTAAAAAACCAAACCGAACCGAAACTGGCCAGTTTCTTTTTTTTTAAAATAAAAAAGTTTAAATTCTTTCAAAAATGTTTTTGTAGCAAAAAAATACAAACAGAATAATATGTAAAACCCAACCAAACTGAAAATAATCATTACAGGATTGACCCTCCTAAGGGTGTTTGTAACTATGGTTATGGCTTTAATAAGCACCAAGAACAAGTCTATAATTACCCTTACAAATTTGCACGTCTTTGCCTTCTATGATACTGCACCAAATTGTAATAAACTTACGCGGCAAGGGTTGGTGGCTTGGTGCTGCCTTCATCAAGGAAAGAGTGGAGGAGGAGTTCAAGGGCTTTGTGAGTCGTGACAGTTTTCCATGTGATAGCGAAAAGGAAGGACAGGGAAACTTTAGGGCATTAAAAATAGTTATTATCTTATATATATATATCAAATATCAAATTCATAATAGAAATATTAATTATCAAAATATCATAAATTAAATACCAAATAAAATATATCTCCTAGTAAACAACAAATTAGCAGAGCCCTAGACAATCCCTCCAAGAAGATCAAAATAAAAGAATAGAACAAGAGAAACAAGAACAAAACCCATTTGCAAGGCAGCTTTCTGGGCCTGCTGTGTGTATTTTTGAGCTTCACCGTCGTCTCCTGTGTAGAAGGTGACGGGAAACACACAGGGCCACGAGGACACCACCATTGAATGGTTAATGGAAATCATAGATCATTAGAACTGAGATTGATGGAGACTCTCTGGTCCCAAATCCACTTGTCTCCCATACTTTCTCCATTATAATTTATCCCCTAGCAGAAAAGCAAATGATTTATTTATTTATTTATTCACTTAAATCACTTTGCTTTTCTTTTCCCCTCGGAAACTTATCGCTAAATGTCTCTTCTATAATGAAAACCGCTTGCTCACGAGATGTTTTTTAAAAAAAGAGATTCTAAATCAAGTTATTTTGTTAGGTGAAGAAAGTTTGACTGCTTTATTAATAGTTAAGATCCAATTAATTAATTATACAAGGATGAAGGGACGGAGGTACTAAATATAAACTTAATAAATAAAACAGGATTAACATAAAAAATCACTAAAAATAAAGAGGCTAAATTATAAATTAATTTTGTAGTTTTAACTTTTATATCAGCACGAGACAAATGTGGAAAAGAAAGAGGCTCGACTGGCTGATGCAGCGAGCCAAGCCAAGTTAGGAAGTAAGCCGAGCTGAATAGGCCTGGTTTTGTCACTACGAGTACGTGACTGCGACCATATCTGAGCGGCTGCTGGACCAACAACGTCCGAATTGCTGCTGTGCTGACCTACCTCAAAGGCGCCTGATTTCTTTGCTCTCCACGTGCTCTCCTCTCAGTGGTTCTTCACATTTCTCTCAAGAATACCTCCCCACTCCCCCTCCTCTCTCGCTGCTTTTTCCCCTCTTTCTCTCCCTCCTCTCTCACCTTCCACTTTCAAAAACTTTAGTAAACAAGCAAACAAACCCTCCTCATCGCCTCGGAAAATCACCATCTCCGTCGGAAAATATCGCCGGAGCTCAACTCTTCTTCGTCACTCCATCTCACGACGCTTCTTCTCTTCTCCTTCTTATTTTTTTTGTGAAAAAGATTTCAAGTTGTTCTTTTACTTCTCTCCGAAGCTAAAAGGAGAGAAAAATTAATTAATTTTAACCCAATCTTGCCGTGTAGAAATACCTGGATGTATAATTTGGTAAAGGTGAAATCAGAAAATATATATATGGAAAAACAGAGAGATATTTTGTTCAAGAAATGAGGAATTCAGGGATAGTTTGACAATTTCGTAAGCTTTTGAGCAACATGAGTTGCGAGAGAAGGAGAGGAGGAGTGGAAATTTACGAGCAGAGAACTTCCGTTGAGGAAAACGGCTCTATTGATCAGAATCTGCTAATTGACCCTAAATTGTTGTTTATCGGAAATAAAATCGGCGAAGGAGCCCATGGTGAAGTTTATAAAGGAAGGTTAGTGTTGCTGATGACAGCTGAAACTTGATTTTTCTTTTTTAATTTTTTATAAAAGATTGTGTAGGTTCCTATTTTATTGAGAAAAAAATATGTTGTAGTTACTGAATAGAGAGTAGTTTCTATTTCTAGTTATTGTTAGTTACGTAGTAGGTGATTGCTGAAAATGTTTGTTTGTGTGTTTCTAGGTACGGTGATCTGATTGTGGCCATTAAGGTTCTTCATCCAGGGACCACGTCGGAGGAAAGAGCTGCGCTTGAGGATCGGTTTGCAAGAGAGGTTAATATGATGTCTCGAGTTAAACATGAGAATCTTGTCAAGGTAAAGTGTGTGATTATGATTAATTTTTGGGTAATGTAATGTAATTTTTATGTATGTATCAGTCAGGACAGTGCTTTTGTTTGTTGATTTTGCAGTTTATTGGGGCTTGTAAGGATCCATTTATGGTGATTGTTACAGAGTTGTTACCAGGGATGTCACTCCGGAAGTACTTGGTTAGTATTCGTCCGAAACAGTTAGACCTCTATGTGGCCATAAATTTTGCTCTTGATGTTGCGCGAGCTATGGATTGTTTGCATGCTAATGGGATTATACACAGAGATCTTAAGCCAGGTATTGTAAGAATATGTTCAAGGATTTACTTTTTAACGTTTATGTTGGTGTCAAAATTTAGAGTTCAAAGTTCATTTATGGTTAGCATTATAATGTGGATACATTTGAATATTACTATGATCAGGCCTTGCACTAGCCTTTTATCAAAAAGAGCATGTATTTGGAATCATGCAACCTTTATTTATCACCTCTATGATTCTGCGATTGGGAAAGTGACATTCTATTAAGGTCTGTGATTTTAAATTTTTGGGATAATGTCATCTTGATTGCTGTTTTTTAGTCTTATGACTTTGTTCTGCGTTTAATTCAATTAGGCCATGGGCACTGCATGATATTTGAGTCCAGTTCCTTTTTAGGTCTTCTAAATTGTTCTGTAATTGACCTTTGCATCTTGAGTCAGGGTTAATGATGCTTGTGACTTTCATGTTGTTTGTGCTGTCAAAAAAGAATGTTGTTTTCCTGGACCACATTGCACCCCTCAAGTAATTTATAATCACTGTCTATCCCTTTCACCAAAATGATTGGAAAGCCTTTTTCCTGATGCAGACAATTTGTTGCTTACGGCAAATCAGAAGTCTGTGAAGCTCGCAGATTTTGGTCTTGCAAGAGAAGAAACTGTGACTGAGATGATGACTGCAGAAACTGGAACATACCGTTGGATGGCTCCTGAGGTTTGTGCCTTCTTGCTAACATAGTTTGATTTTGGTTTACTATCACCTGATATTAGCAGCATAAGAAGCCCCGCAGTGCGTCAATATTCTTCTGTTAAAACAGAGGTGATGGTTACACATCAGTCATGTAACTGCTGGGAAACAACAGAAACCAATATTGATGGTTGGGAACGTGTCTTTTATATCAAGAGTCTTTTCCTCTTCCATTTTTTGCCATTAGTTCATCATTTTGTAGATTTTCATCAAGAGTGACATGCAGAGAAACTACATAGAAGATCTTATTCTGAATTTCACCACCCTTCAACAACGAATGTACTGTATGCTTTAGTGCTATTTTTGATTCATTTTGTTTCATCAATTTTATTTGTTTGTTGCTCCAGATGGATCACATAAACACAGTTTTTGGCATTTGCTTGACAAATAGAAGCATGAGGTTTTCATAAGCAGTGTGGTTCTTTACTCTGTAGTTTTAGTTGATATCTGGTTTTCATAAGCATGAGGTTTACACAGTTTTTAGGTTGCATACATCATATGTTATCAGCATACCGCATTCCGCTTTCCGCTTCAGAATATTATATTGATTTGCTTGTAGGATACAAATCCTTTTCAGTTTTCCATCTGTTTTACTAACAGCTCCTTTGCAGTTGTACAGCACCGTGACACTGCGTCAGGGAGAAAAGAAGCATTACAATAACAAAGTTGATGTCTACAGCTTTGGAATTGTGTTATGGGAGTTGTTGACCAACCGCATGCCATTTGAAGGCATGTCAAATTTGCAAGCTGCCTATGCTGCTGCTTTTAAGGTGAAGAATTGATTGCAAACAAGTCTCTCTGTGTGTGTTATATTAATATTGGATTGCAACTTCAAGGGCAATCCAAATGCAGTCTGCTGTTTTTTCCTTGTGCGCTTCTGATGTGTGCCACTTTAGGACCATCTTTGCAGATGTTATTCTGCATTATTGCTATCAAATCTTCTAACCTGGTATTTATTTGTTTTCGGAGACAACTAACCTGGTTTTTAATGGATACAGCAAGAGAGGCCTGCTCTTCCAGAGGATGTATCCCCTGACCTCGCATTTATCATGCAGTCATGTTGGGTTGAAGACCCCAACTTGAGGCCTAGCTTCAACCAGATCATCCGGATGCTCAATGCATTTCTCTTCACACTCTCACCACCTTCACCCACACCATCCTTACCAGAATCTGACACCAATGAGGCAGCATCATCAAGTAATGGCACCATAACCGAGTTTTCTTCTCGCACAAGAGGAAAGTTTGCTTTCCTTCGCCAACTATTCACAGCTAAAAAGACCAGGAACACTCATTGACTGGCTAAATTTTTCAAAATTTTTCCTTTTGAACCAGCTCACAGAAACTTGTCCTGTCATAGAAGAATTTTATTAACTGCTTAGATGATGGTGATTAGTGTAGGATTGAAACAAATGCTGAACAGAAATGACTTAATGAGGAAACTTGGTCGGAAAATAAAACGACGATTAGACTGTTTAGATGGTCTGTGGATCTTTTTGTAAAGGAAATACATGGGTTTAGCAATTATGTTCATATCGTTTTTTCTTTTTCGAATATGGTTTCCATACTTCAATCTGGCTTCACAGTTTTGGACTTACAGTCGGAGGTGAAACCACTATGGTATTTACAATGCTTCTCTGCAAAGATTAATAGTAGCTAACGAGTTAAATGATCACGGTTCATTATTTACTTGTAGATTTTATGATGGCATGCATTTTACCAAGTTCTTGTGGTATGCCAATGCTTACTGGAGAATAGCTTTGAATTTATAAGATCTTTTTGACTCCGGCAATAGCTGCAGTCACCGATGGTTCATCTGGCCTCTAATTGCAGTTAGTTCCCACAGATGCAATTCGCAGAGAAGGGGGAGGGTGTCTTTTCACTAATCCAGTTGCTAAGAACTATTTTTAGATTAAGCTGGATCGATTCTAGATGGTGGCTTCTTCATTCTTTGCTGCTGGCATGGTAAAACAGACAGGATTTGTGTATGGTGTATGTGATATGGAGCACTGGTTGCCAAGACCTGCAGATTTCCTCAATGCAGGTTGTTAGCATGCTTATGCAAACTGTCTTATAGCTTTTGCCTGCATGATTATTGGTTGAACCATGTTTCTGAAAATTTTGAATTTTTTTTTTAATTTTGAATTATTTTTTTTGTAGATATTTTTAGATCGGATTTGAATATAATATGATTTGAATGTTATCTCCATCTTAGCTATTATAGCCAACCGATTCGTTATAAAACTGAACATGTAGAACACGTCAACCAAATCTCAATTGATCTGAAAATCAAATAAAAAATTATGCTTGTTTTAATGAGAAAACTTGTTTGGCTTATCTATATATATTTATGGTGAAAAAATATTTTTATATATCAATGTAAAAAATAAAATAAATATTATTCTAATATATTTTTTTTAAAAAAAAACACTTTAAAAATCATTAAATTATCATGGCAGAATCTCCTGTACTAGCACTTGTTTACAGGCGTTCCGCATCACACGAAGACCTACTGCTATCCATTATTTCTGTCAATAATGTACATCTTTTCTTTACTGACAAAGTTACTGACGAAACAACTATATAGAGGTTGATTGTGATAGGGAAAACTTATAAAGTCGGGGCTGTCTTTTAGCTGGTGAAGCATCAGCCATGGACCATGTCGCCTGGACTCCCTGACAAATAAATGGACCTGCCATTCCCTACATGGTGCCTTCATCTATTTAGCCTGTAATGCAACTGTGCGCACCCAGAACGAGCACGCTGGCTGGACTGCTGTGCGAGGGCTGGTGCCATTTTTGAGAGGTGGGGAGGATAACGATGAAGGTCAGCAATGCACTCACTGTCCTGTGAAAGGTCACTGTTTCATCATGGTCCAAATAGGAGATGCCATTGCTCTGCTCAAGTGGCCATGACTTGGCTGGCAATATGGAAAGAATCCATCATCTTCTTCCTGTTCTGAACAGATACATGCCCATTCCTTTGCCAGGCAGCTCATGAGTTATTTCAGTAAGGTTTATCTCTTGCGACATCCCCTTTTGTACAGTCCATGATCCATCATCCCCCCCTTCCTTGTGTTTTGTTGGATTCCATGAGATGCAATCAGCTGAATAGTTCTTCGTGATTTTGTGGATATCAAAAGTAAAACCATGTCCCACTGCATTTACTACAGCATTTGACATGTGGATGGCAGCAGGCGAGGGCGGAGAACAAATCCCAACCACCACACAACGAAACGAGCCAAAAGGGTTTGAAATTGAATCACAACAACATCCATCCAATTCATGTAAATATCATTTGATTTTTCTCAGATTATTCTTCTTTCTGGTTTCTCGAAAAATCAAGGCTAAGGCTTTCGGATTCCAAACCTTATTTTTAAATTTGTTCTTACCTTTCAAAACACCTAAAAGTCTTTGTAAACTCATTCTTAAACTTTGACTTCAGAACATCTAAAATATTGTAAATTCTTGAGGAAATAATTTCAAAAAAACAATCTTTTCATGCAATTAGCATAAATATGTGGACGATAGTCCTTAGACATTGATGATGACAATTGCAAAATTCATTGATGGTATGTCTCCTACCCGATCAAATGGTTAAAATCATCATTTAAATCTCTAGACGTGAAATCAACCGTGTAGGATGTGCTAATCGGAATTTTCTTTCTAGGATAATTAAAGTGATAATTGAAAATTCAATAACTTGGAATTCAAGTCTATATCTAATAATCAACGAATCTAAACAAGACGGCATGGATTCTATCACTCTCACGGGGAAGCTATCAAGGCAAAGTCAACAAAAAAAAAAAAAATTGCGAAAAATC
>Ga0307511_10001157_pt1 | contig 28077 bp, 19 predicted proteins | sample 13_EM_MG_FD_200266 | JGI IMG/M metagenome (GOLD analysis project Ga0307511, IMG submission 200266) | Populus trichocarpa ectomycorrhiza microbial communities from riparian zone in the Pacific Northwest, United States - 13_EM | ecosystem: Host-associated > Plants > Roots > Unclassified | place...
AAGAAAAATATTTAGACATAGCTGATTTGTGTCTGTTTGGAAGCGTGATGGATGATTGCTTTTCAAAATATTTTTCATTCCAAAACACATCAAAATAATATTATTTTTTATTTTTAAAAAAATATTTGTGATATCAGCACATGAAAATGATTTGAAAACATAAAAAAAATATTAATTTAAAGCAAATAAAAAAATTTTAATTTTTAATTTTTTTCAAAAGCGCTTCCAAACACTGTGGACGATTAGTAAAAACATAATTTCACTCAAAAAAATCCAAGACAACATTATTTTTAAATATATCAAGATGATATCATATTAGATCGACCTAATATAACTTTTTAAATTCACGACCCGGATCATTAGATCATGAAAATCCTAGATAAAATAAATTGAAATAAATTATGAAATTCAAACCTTAATAAACTCATTATTAAGTAATGGAATTAGAAAAATAATCAATCTAAAAAAATGACACAATAAAACGATTCAGGTCTATTTGAGTTAACTCGCAAAATCCGTTACCTAGATCACAAGATCAAAATAACTTCATAAAAAACAAATCAAAATAAATGGCAAGACACTCATATTCAACCTAATGTTGAAGATGTTGAATCATAAAATTGAAAAAAAATAATTTTAAAAAATATACAAAAAAAAAACCTCTAGTTAACTGGGTTAACCTGTTAAATCCATGAGATGAGTCACGAGACTACGATAACCACAAAAAAAAAAAACCACGATCAAATTTGAAGCTCAATACTTAACAAATCAAATGTTGGATGATGAAATTAAAGATAAAAAACATTGATTTTTTTTATAAAAAAAACAGGTGGAATGAAACTGAAATATCTCGGATGAAATTTGAGTGGTAAAATTAAGAGTGTTTGTTTCTGTGGTTGCTTCTGCTTTTGAAGCAAACCACAACAAAATTATGTTTAGTAACAGAGGAAACATTGTTTAGTGTTTGCGAGACTCATCATTTTTTGCATTTTAAACGCAAGGTAGCTGATAACAGCTACACGCTGCTTCTCCCATCAAAACATTCTCCACGGTGGAGAGTGAATTAATTCACTTTTCACTGCTCATTGTTCACTGTTATAGCCGGACCGGGTCCAGTCCAAAGCTAAATGCATTGAACCGTGTCCGACCCAGTAAAAAAAAATTTAATTTAATTTTAATTTTTAATTATGTTTTATTCGAAAAACTAGTGTTTAACATTATTCAATGACATTACATAAATTAAAAGGAGATCGCTTAATGAGATTTGATGACATAGCATTTGTAGAATTTGATCGTAATTCCAATTTTGTTTATAATGATATTTTACCTGATGTTGTTGTGCGCTTAAGAAACCAAAAAAACTGTAGTCATTGTTTGATGGATTTCGTACGTGATGAAATTGTAGATAGTTTAATGGAACAATAAAAAATATTTTATATGAAATATTATTTATTTCATGATGTAATAGCAATAGTTAAATCTATAATATTTAAATTAAAAACATTCAATATATATATTAATTATTTTATAATTTTAATTTGAAAAACATTCTTAATCAAACACATTAAACTATTTTTTGTTTAGCCTCAATTTCAATCACAGTTTCAACTAAACATATATATAAATACCAAACCAACCTCAACTAAAAATATTTATAATAAAATAACTTTTTTCAAACCACAATTATAAAAGTTATCACAATACCAAATAGAAATACACTCTATAATAATGGACTGGATCCAAAATAAGATTAAATCTGTTGAAAGTTGTTTATTTTTTTTAAAAATATAGAAAATATAATAACTATTCTGAACGGGATATGATTGAACTGACACCCATGTTAATTATACAATGCATCTAAAAAATTGATATGGCACTCTACATTAACAATGCCATTTTATTTTTATTTTTCTAGCACTTAACTTTTTTTATTTTATTAATTTTATCATTGCTATGATATTTTATTTTCTTTGCATATTTTCAACGAATCAAGGTATGTGATCATAGTTTATAATTTAACCAGAGGCCACTGTAATAAAATATAAATTAAATTTGCAGTGTAAAAAATAACTAAAAGAAAAGAGACCAACATAACAATAAAGCAAGGTTTTTTTCTTTAATTTATTTTACATTCAAGTCATATTTTTTATAAACTTTAATTATAAATTTGAGAGATGAGAGGGAGTATTACTAGAAAAAAAAAAGAAAAAAAATAATCTATTGATTACATAAAACAATAAAAAAATCGATCTTAATAAAGAAGCACTATTAAGGTGTTTTAAAACTCTCTTCAGAACCTGAGATTTTTTTATTTGATTTAATTTTAAATTTTTGGACTTGTGTTTTGAAGTTAGAAATCCACGACCCAGACTAACCCAACAAATAAACAACCCGAATATTAGACCAGACCAGCCCCGGACCGGGTCGGTTAACTATGCACCCAACAAGGAAATTTTGCGTGAAAGATATATATACACACCAACCCCTCCCTCCTCTCTCTGTCTCTCTCTCAAATTCTCAATCCCCACACAACACGCGGACGACAGTCTTTCTTTACCTCTTTACCAGTCCTACTGCATGGCGATTAGGGCTCGATCTCAAAATCAGGGCACGTAATCCCCCTCGATCGATGCGATTTCAACTCGATTAAGATGTAATCTCACACTGATTTACGACCTTTTTAAACCAATTTGCAAGCCAACTGAGTTTTTTCCATTTTCGATTCGGTGATTTTAGATTTCTAGGGTTTGTTTCTGTTCCTTTGGTTTTCTTTTCGTCATGAAGGTTGGTCAGTCTGACAAGACCAAAGTGGTGGTCCGCCACTTGCCACCGGGGGTTTCTCAGCCGATGTTCGTCGAGCAAATCGACCTTGCTTTCTCTGGCCGCTACAACTGGCTCTCCTATCGTCCTGGCAAGAGCAGGTTAGGGTTTGCTTGTTTTTTATTTTATTTGACCTGATTTAGGGTTTTATCTGACATTTTAGTTTCATGTAGTGTGGTCTAGGGTTTTCTGTGCGTGTAGAGCTTTGATTAAATTAGGGTTTCTGTGTGCGTGAGGCAGTTCTGCTCATGTTTTGTTATATTAACCATGATCCGTGTAAGGTAGGGTTTGATGGTTACTTTGAATGAAGTGGGATAAACTTGATATTTTAAAATGGGCTGTTGCTTTATGAATCTTAGGCAACTGTTGTGGATGGGGGAGTTGGAAACTTGAATGGGTGCGAATTTGGAATTAAAGACACTGAGATGGCTCAGAATTACATCCAATTACAAGAGTTATTGCTGGCTTGAATTGAAGTTGTTTCCAGAAGCACGGGGAATCTGAAATGACGGAATGTGTTGGGGCCTTAATGGACAATCAACTGATTTGTAGAACAAGACGCTTCTGGGTGTTTGTTTTAATGTTTTAGAATTTCAGAGTTGATTGTCTTTGTTTAATTAAACCAGGAAAAACAGAGAATGCTAGGTTTTTTTTGCCAATCCCTTAACTGGTGTCTCTCTCTGGTTGTTGGTCGTTCATACTCTTTAACTGGTGTTTCCTTTGTTTGATTGTGATGTCTGGATTATCTTAGCATGAAGGAGTTTGTTTTCTCCTAACAGTAGAATGTGGTGCAAGCAGCTATTTTTTTTTCTTATTCTGTCTAAAGATAGTTTCGAATTGAATATAGGCTGTAACTGTTTTTTGTATTCCCTCTTCATGGGTAACCAGCATTGGAGAATTAATGAAACATTTTGATTCACGAATGTAATTTTAGTTATGGCATTTCTCTTTTTGACTGTTTTATAGCTTCCTTTTCAAAATCTTGTTTGATTTTAGACAGAATTGCAGTACTGCTTTTCTAATGAGTTGATTCCTGTGGAAAGTCCATCCCCTTCTTCAAGTCACTAATCTCTATGATCAAATTATGACATGTGAAGATAGATGGTTTCAACCCAAATTCGTGTTTTCAGTGAAGTGTGTGATTGATAGTATTTCCTTCTGATTGTTTCTTAAAATTGTTTCCCAGCCAGAAGCATCAATCCTGTTCTAGAGCCTATATTGACTTTAAAAGGCCTGACGATGTTATTGACTTTGCCGAGTTCTTTAACGGCCACCTATTTGTTAATGAGAAAGGTAAATCTTGCTTCCATATATAAATATCTTTGTATTTAAACCATGGTTTGTCATTGCAGGATCTGATGTCAGATAAACTTTTCCTAACTTATTATTCCATCTATTGTTTAGGCACTCAGTTTAAAGCTATTGTTGAGTATGCTCCTTCACAGCATGTGCCAAAGCAGTGGTCTAAGAAAGATGGTCGTGAAGGCACCATATTGAAAGGTATTTGATTTTTTTTTTTTTTTTTTGTGGAATGAAATTGAAGAATATTTGTTCCAAGTGAACTTAATATGCCATCACTTTGATATCTGTAAATACAATCATTTCCTTGTTGACATATAGATCCTGAGTATTTGGAGTTCCTTGAATTTATTGCAAAGCCTGTCGAGAATCTTCCAAGTGCTGAAATACAATTGGAGAGAAGAGAAGCTGAAAGAGCTGGTTAGTCACAAAGATCTTGGAATGCAGCATTTTGAAATTATAGTACTACAAATAGGGAAAAAATGAATGATTGGATTGTTTAAATTGGAGATAATTTTTCATTTAATCTTGCTTCATGTTTTTCCATTTAACTGGGGAAAAATGAATGATTTGACTGTTTGAATTGAATATCATTTTTCATGTAATCTTGCTTGATATTAGTTAGTCACAAAGATCTTGGAATGCAGCACTTTGAAATTATAGTACTAGAAATAGGGGGGAAATGAATGATTGGATTGTTTGCATTGGATATCATTTTTCATTTAATCTTGCTTTATGTTTTCCCATGATGTATCTACAGGTGTTGCAAAAGATGCTCCCATTGTTACCCCTTTAATGGAATTTATTCGACAGAAAAGAGCTGCTAAGAGTGGACCTCGGGTATTGTTTGAAATTGAATATTTATGACTGATGTGAACATCATCAATTAATTTTAAGCTGCATTTTTTTATCTCAATTTATGTGCTATTGTGAAAGCTGTAGTTTAAGTGAATTTAGAACAGTGTTTTGTTAATTACTATAAATTAATTTGCAATGGATTCATTTGGCATGTATGATTGCTTCAATTGGACAGTTTTTTTCTTGGATTTTAGTAGCAATGACTTTATTTCAGGGAAAAAAAGACAACTGTAGTGCAAAACTCAAAAAATGCCTTAGCTTGAACTTGGGGCTGGCTAATTTTCATTGTATTCACACTGGGAAATTAGCCTGTTAGCTAAGAGTTTAGTCCTTGTGTTAGTTCATATGCTAATGTTTAAAAAACATGTACCATCTATACTCCTTGCTGCAGTTATAAATAAAGGCATGGTGAAAGTAGCTGAAATCTGGAATTAGCATTGCTGTAAGAATATCTTTTCATAGAGTGATGCACACAGGTCTTTGCTCTTGTTTCATGGTTTCAGATGAGTTTAAATTTGTGAAACTGATTTGATTTGATGTGTTTTTCGTGATTGTGTGGCTGTTCGCTTTGCATAATTTTTCTTTGTTCTACTTGTTATCTTATTTGTAACCATAACAATATAAAGTAATTATGATTTTGGTGACAGAGGATTTTGTCCAATGGGAAACCGAGCAGAAGGGCTGGTGGCAGTGGAAGTCCGAGCTCTTCCTCATCAAAACGAGGTTCTGAGAAGAAGAGAGCTTCAACAACAATGGTACATGTTTATAATGATGTTTTATTCCTGAAGCCACATAGGGGAATGTTTTTCTGAAGTTATTTTACCAGCTTGGATGTTGTCTGTGATTTACATGATTTTCTTTCAATAGAACTTTGAGCCTGGTACATTCTGCATCCCTTAGCAACACTTGATAAGTTACTAAATGGGCCATGATGATTTAAACAAGCTTTGCAAGTGGTTGAAGCTTAAATTAGTCATTGTTGTGGTGTTTAAAAGATGATGAAAATCTGATGTCTTGTTTCTTTGGTATTTGCTGAGCTACTGTTCTGAAATGCTCTGCTAGTTGAAGATAGTGCCTTGAACCTGTCTTGAGGTTATTGTGCATTTTGGGATCATGTGTTCACCAGAAATTGTAAAATGCGAGGAATACGGAAAACACTTTGCAGAAAATTGAACATGGAAAGGTGGAAATGTTGCTCTATGTGCTTGTTTTCTCGATCCAAACCACGAATTGTATGTGAACGTTTATGTTTTCTATTAGAAACTATCTTGGTATTAATTACCTGTAAATAAGAAAATACAAGCCCAGTAGAATTTTGCTGGTTGTTTCTTGCTTGGAACTTGTTGCTTTATTTGTTGAAGGATTCCATTCCATTTTTCTGTCCTTTGATCCTCACATGCATGCTTTTAGATGTCCTAATTTAAGTTTGTGTAATCATCTAGAAGCCATAGTTAGTGAATATTGAGATGTTATATGTTTTAAATTATTAATACTTTCCCTTGTCTAATGGGCAGTATGTTTTAAGGGACACTGTGAAAGGCACAAGTGGAAAAGAGAAATCAATTTATGCACAGGTTCCCAAGCTAGATGACCGGCAACTATCTAAAGCTGTAACTTTAGGTTCTGGATCTGGGACTGAAGTATCAGAAGAGGAAACTGGTATGATGTGAAACTGAATTTTTAGGTTTTCAATGATGCTTAGACTGGCTACTAAGCTCTTGCCTGTTTTATGGTTTTAAACCTGTATGCTATTACAAGTTGCATTCAGCTTCTTCACAATTTGAGGGAATGCATTAACGCTCGTTTTATTTTTTTTGGGTTAAGCACTCTTCATTCTCTTTCATATAAAATTGTAATTTTTTGTTCTTGATCTTTCTGAGTATCTTGTTTTCTTTTTGGAAGAAAAAGCTGCTGATTATCATACAACTCTTCATGGAAGAGAACATGTTCCCTACTTGTCTGAGATTGTTTGCTTTTACCTTGCTCTGTTATTCATATTTCAAAAATCTGCTTTTAATAATCATTAGATATTTAAATGAGTCTTTTCTCTTAGATTACATGTGTATTTTTTATGCTTTCTCCCTTTTATTTTAATATACTTTTATTCTCAGTGCTGTCATTAAGCATGGTTTGTTATCAATTTTTTATTCCAGCAGTTTCTGGAATTACTGGTACCGGGAAGAAGAAAATCCTGCTTCTGAAAGGGAAAGAGAAGGAAATTTCACTGGTGAGCCTAGCATTTCTCTTCTCCTCCCTCGTTAGTGATTTAATTGGCGTATAACACGCTATGGATGGAGAAAGCATGCTTAATGTTTGCAATGCCCCTCAGAAATGCATCACAAGAGGGAAAGTTGCAGGATAAGGGAAATGTAAGAGAGGAATTGCAATATGCAACTGAATAGTACTTTCCCTTGCCCCCTTGTCCTGGAAAATGGTGCAAGAGAGAGGAAGGAGGTTTTTTTTAAATAGAGGGCACAAAAAATAAGCTAATGCAAGAGATCCTTCTTGGATGGATGTTCTACAACTAATTTGGCTGCTGTTGGATTGTGTCAAATGAAGTGGCCCAGAATGATTCTGGGTTGCTCTTGATTGAAATAACAATACTTATCCAATGCTGACCAAAATGATGTGAACTGATTTTTTTTTCCCGTATCCTGACTGAGTAGTTTTTGAATGTATTTATTTTTTTGTTTCCTGCACTAATTCATGCATGGTTGTGTTTGATTGTTAAATGACTCTTTGCCCCTTCTGTCATTTGTTTTATCATGATTACCATGACAGGCTTTAGTTATTTTTGAAACAATGTTTCTCATGGTTATTGATTCTCCATGTTACTGGCATCACATCCCAGCAACAGAGCATATCACCATCTGATAGAAATATCATTAGTTCGACCGCTTTAAAGAGCCAGCGGCATGAATCCTCTGGAAGGGTAATCAAAAGCATACTCTTAAACAAGGATTCGCGTCGAATTCAATCCTCTGGAGTCCAGTCTGAGCCACAGATGCAAACCTCAAATCTAGAAAAGGACAAACGTCCTCCTCGGCCCCCACATGCATTGGTTTTGAAGGATGCAAATGGAACACCAGATGACAAGGTTGTTGGGAATGATTTGCATGGTTTTCCAAATGAGAAGCAGGAAAGGCGAACCCGAAATAAAGATAGACCTGATCGTGTAGTGTGGACTCTCCGCAGATCAGAGGGATCCTATGCAAGTGATGAATCCTTGTCATCATCTGCATATCTATCTACACAGTCAGGGTTTGATTCTTCACAAGGTAAGCTATTATTGATCTTCAGCCTAAATATGTTCAGAGTAGTGATATTGGGCTCATCTGGGTTCCCTGCAATTGCATTAACAAGTTCAAATGATTGTTTATTGCACTCTCACAATACAAGATAACATATGGCAACATTTGCCAAAAAACCTCAGCCATTTGAAGAAGAAACAACTTTCAGCAGCAGGATATTTTACACTCGAATGATTTGTTTTAATAACTCTTCTGTTTTTTTATCTTGTAGTAAACCATGGAGATGTTAAAGCGGACACCTTAAATTTAAGGAGCGGAGAAGTAAAAGCACTTGGAAGTGGGCGTAGTAATCATTCTTCTTTAGATAATGGTTAGATTTTTTATTTTATTTTTTTGGTTTGGACATTCAACTTATATGTTGCTTCAGCATCTATTTGCCAATGCACATTTGTTAATCATTAATACGAGTTTTCAACTCAGATGCTTGATTTTATGCAGGATCACATAAACATTCTGGTCGTCGGGGACCACCACATCCTGTGAGGGATGCTGATGGCTCCACTGTTGAGGGGAAGAGTCTTAAAAGAGGTGGTGCTTCTGGTTATGGGTCCCATGAGGTGCTTACACTTGATTTTTGGATGCTAAACCTCGTTGCCATTTTCTGCATTTCTTTCTTGTTTACTGATATGTTGAAGGTCTGCTCACTGAATTTACAGAAGCAAGTCTGGGTTCAGAAGTCCAGTTCTGGTTCTTAGTGTTTTTGAAATGGTAAGTCAATTCTTTTTCAGCTTAAATATTTGGTATGTCTTCTTTTAACTCGAAAACACTCATGATGACACTGCTACAATCTTCTTTACCATAAATCTTGTGGCCTCTCTGCTGCTGTTATATAAGCTGAGAATGAAACTGGTTGGAGGAACCTGGAAGGAGGGTTAGATGTAGGGAGGGTGAAGGAACAGGTGTGGTTGGAATTTGTTTTTTGTTCTTGTTTGTTTGTTTGAGAGGAAGAAATGGGATGCTATAGTCCGAAGCAAGATAAAGGGATTGTGAATGTGTAATAGCAATTTTAATCTTCTTCCTTCCTTCCAAAGAACAAAAAAAATGCTTCCAAGAAAAAGAACTGGTATCTCTTCCTCTTCTCATCTCGTCTCTTTCTCTTCCCTCTTTTGAGTCTGCATCTTCCTAGTTCCTGTTGACATGCTTGACCATTCAGACCAATGATTATCAACGTTTGGTTGGTTTGATAATTGGTACTCTTGACATATGAAGGGATGGATGTTGGGGATCTAAAATCATGTTGTATTTGCATTAAGGTTGTCACGGGCAATTAAGCTTGTTGAATGTGTTGATATAGAAATCTGCAAGCATTTTGATTATGGTTTTATACATTAGATAATAGATGTAAAATTCATCACCGTCCTATATTTAAATTCAGTGGTCATCTGCATCTGTTTCTTTCATTACAAAGCAGCCTTTTGCTTTAGCTGGTGGATATCACGTCTATTCCTGCGTAGGTCTTTTGCTGAGTTGATGATGTTTTACTGTCTCGCATTACTTCTGCAGTGGAATGCTTAGTATCAGCGAAATTTTGGAGCATGCAGTTGCTGTATGCTGGAGGCTGTCCCTTTCTGTTAGACAGATGATCAGGTGTGAAGTATCAGCAGTGGAGAAGGTTTTTCTTTTGGAAACCTAGAAGAAAATTCAAAGTGGACATCAATGATGCAGGTATTGATGTAATTAATACTTGGGTTGATGAAATCCCGATCTCAGGTCAAAGACGGCTCGGAATGGGAGAAAAGGAGAAAAAGATATCATTGTTACTATCGTACATAAGACCACAGTTTTTGCCAGGGTGTGTCCCCTTACTGGGTTCTACTCAACAGAGCAGCCATTTGTGTCCTCATTCTTGCCATTGATTGGATATCGGGATATTCTCTACTTCTATAGGTGGATCCCTAAGTTAAACTGTATATATATCCACTGCAAATAGTTGCAACCAGGATTCCTTTAGTTGTTATATGTCTCATTAAGCAGTCTGCTATAGGCATTTCGTGAGCGTTTTTGTATCGCCCCTGTTATTTTGTAGGGCTTCCTATACTCCAGTTCTTGTAGAAGAGAAGCAAATGTGGGTCTTTTGCAAAAAGCTTGGTATATTGTGAATGGATTTGACCGATCGGTTAAAAGCGTGGATGAATATTGTAACTGGTAGGAACTCATTGGTGTATGTTATGGCTGTGTTGACGGCCGAAATGGAAGATTGCCTTCTTACAACATGATGGCTTATGATGGTTTTCATACCCGTAGTGAATATGCTGTATGCCTTCATGTTTGTTTAAGTTTCAACAGGTCACTGCTCTTTGCCTGATCAACAAGAGGTCCTGTGTGGCGATATGGCACACGGGGAGAACATGAGGCTGTAAATGTAGGCAGTGCACTGGGATTTTCACTCACTCATGTCTTGCACCATAGGATCTGAAACTTCTTGTAAATCTCCTGTTCATGTGCTCTATCATTATCTCATCACAATGTCTGCATTTTTTCAGAGTTTCTCAAGCAATGGATTACTGTATTTGAAGATGCCTCTTCATGCGTTCGGTTCTCTCTTCAGGGCTGGGAGTAAACCGAAATGGAGAGCTTTTATTCAAGTTCACCTTTTCAAATCTTACTCTTAGGTCCTAACATGTTTGAAAATTCATGGAAAACAATCCTTGTTTTGAAAAAACCTAAATCACTAACCTAACTTGGAGGACGTTTAACCATAGTTATTAAACCTGGCTCGGGGGTTGACCCGGCCAAGTGGCCGGGTTCCGGGTTTCTCGGGTCAACCCGGAAAAATTAAAAAAAATTAAAGTTTTAATATTTCATATGAAAAAATTCATGTAAATATAGATTATACATATTATGAAGTTTAAAAGAATATTTTAAAAAGTTTTTTATCTCACATTATTAAAAAGATATTATGTTAAGCTTTTAAGTTAAAGTATTTAAACTAAAAAAGTTTTTTATCCCACATTGAAAAAACATTACTTTTTCCTTGAAAACATAGAGTATATATACTAATGGGTTTCAAATCTCACATTGAAAAAACATAACTTTTTTCATGAGAACATAGAGTATATATATGAAAGGGTTTCAAATCCCACATTGAAAAGATACTATGTTATCCTTTTAAGTTGAAGTATTTAAACCAAAAGGTTTTTTATCCTACATTGAAAAAACATGGTTTTTTTCATGAGAACATAGAATATATATTTGAAAGGGCTTGAAATCTCACATTGAAAAGATACCATGTTATCCTTTTAAGTTGAAGTATTTAAACCAAAAGGTTTTTTATCCCACATTGAAAAAACTAGGGGTGTTCAAAATAACCGATTAACCGAGAAAACCGATAAAACCGAAGAAATATTAACCGAAAAAACTGAACTGAAATGAAAAACCGATTAAACTGATTTTCAAAACCATAAATTTTAACAGGTTCGGTTCGGTTTCGGTTTTGAACCAGAAACCGGCCCAAACCGAACCGGACCCACTAAACAATTAACAAAAAATTTCGGTATAAATAGTTAACTAACCCTAACAATTAACATCACCTCCTGCCTCTCACAAAAAGCCGCCTCCTTCCCCTCTCAATTAATTCTCAATCTTCCTTTCCCCGTTTCTTGACATAGATAAAGATAAGCAACTGTATACATACAAAAAGTAGTGGGGCAGCCATAAAAGAGATTAAATGCCCTTTGCGTATCAATCTTCTTTTGCTTTTACTGTTTGCTGTTTGCAAGATTGACGATGGACATTTAAAGGCTTGAAGTCATCTTTATCTCCAGTATCTGGAAACTTGGCACATATTTGATCAATTCCACTGAAAGATTGAAATAGTTTCTGTTTTCTAGCCACATGGAACAATGATTTTCCACATGGAGGATCCAATATCATCGATGGCTTGTCCAAGTCTTTCTTGTAGATTTCGATTACGGATTCAGATTTGGTTGTTAAGGTTTGGATGAGAGAGCCAAAGGACCAGATAGAGTTTTGGGTTGGCGGGTCAGGGTTCAGGGTTCAGGTTTTCAAAGCTGGGAGGAAGGGATTTGGGGGAGTCTAGATGATGGGATAAGGTTTCCCGGTTTTTTTCCACAAAAACCGGATTTAACCAAACCGGACCGGTTAGGTTTGAACCGGTTTTCGGTCCAGTTCAGTTAATATTTCACAAAATTAATGTAATTCGGTTCGGTTGGTTTTTTGAGTCTAAATCGAACCGAACCGAACCGTGAACACCCCTAGAAAAAAAACATGGTTTTTTTCATGGGAACATAGAGTATATATATGAAAGGGTTTGAAATCCCACATTGGAAAAGTGCTATGTTATCCTTTTAAGTTAAAGTATTTAAACCAAAAGGTTTTTTATCCCACATTGAAAAAACATGACTTTTTTCTTGGGAACATAGAGTATATATACTAATGGGTTTCAAATCCTACATTTGAAAAAAAAAAAATTGGGTCTCGTTCGGGTTCGTCCTAGTCGCCCGAGTTTGGCCGGGCTGTTGCCACAGCCGGTCTTTTATTAGACCCGGACCGGTCCAGCCACCGGGTCGACCGGGTCCCGGGTCAACCCACTGGGCCGGGTTTAATAACAGTTAACCTGTTTTTATTTTTATGAAAAGTGGATTAATTCTATTCTTTTTTCAAAGAGATAAAATTGTGTTTTCTTAATTTAATGATCTGTTTTTTTCATCCAGCACAGAAGAATATTTTTGAACTAGTTTGTACTGTATCAGTCTCTAAAAAAGAAATCATGCCTTTTTAACTAGTAAAGTTATCGAGGGCGGTTCAAAATTGTATTTCAAATATTGTTTTTTTTAAAATTAATTAATTTATTTAAAATTAATTTATTTATGTTTTTGGATGTTAAAAATGATTTTTAAAAAATAAAAAAATATATTATTTTTATGTATTTTTATATAAAAAATATTTTGAAAAGCAATTATTATTATATTTAAAAAAACCTACTATATTTTCAAACTTTATCTACATCTAGCGATTTAATTTTTGGCATTAAAATTTATCAAGTTATACTGCCTTTACTTCTATTATTTAATTTAAAACTCTAACATGGATTGAGGTGGGTTAATGGTATGTTTAGAAGTATAATAAAAAATATTTTTTTAAGTGTTTTTTTTTAGATGTATTAAAATAATATATATTTTTAATTTTTTTAATTTTTTTTGAGATCAATATATCAAATAATTAAAAAAATAATTAAAACTGAAAAATAAAAAATTTAAAAAAGATGGTTGGACCACGGTTAAATCAACAACTCACCACGGGCAGAAAAGAGGGCGGGTGTCCAGTTGAGAAAGCAATCCTTTAATTTGCGCGCCACCAGATATTGAGAGATGGGAACAGGTTAGTGACGTGGATAGTCTCAAATTCAAGAAAAGAGAGCCTTAGAAAAGGATTGATGAATTTTCCTTTGTATGGCCAGAGAGAGAGAGAGAGAGAGAGAGAGAGAGAGAGAGGTTCTTTAGTTTAAGGACAATGGCTTATTATTGATCAGTCTAACTCTATCCTTATAGAGCTCACCCGAAATGACATTCTCTGTCTTCCCCAACCGATCCCACTTTCTCTCCTTCAACTCTGAATCCCCTCCTACTCTCAAGAAACCAGTTTTCGCGCGAACAAGCTCCAACGCTCAAACCCCCTCTTCCGCCGGCTCTCTCCTTGTCAATGATTACAAACCCTTCCCAGGTCTCTCTAGTCTCTCTCTCTCTCTCTCTCACACACACACACACACACGGTACAGCTCTATTTCTTCTTGGCACTTGCTTTTGTGGTTTCTTCCGTTTTTTGGTAGCTGTGTTTCTTGTGCCTTACGCTATGACGCCTACTCAAGGATTAACAGACTCTGACTTTGTCATTTAGAATTCAGCAAACAATTTAATATCCAACCCACTACTTTGTGCTGCCAGTATGCACTATCATCATCTGGTTGATAGCTTTATAGCTTGAAATGATTCATCAATGGCTGTCTTTTGGGTTTCCTAACCTAGGAGGTAGGGGATTTGAAATAGAAGAAAAGGAGTGAAAAAACATATTATACATGAAAGCTTTTCTCTATGCATCGTTATTTTCATTCATCTCTACCATGTTCTTGGACAAAGAGACTCATTTGCGCTCCCTCGCTGCCTTGACTCAGGTTCTTGTGGTCCCTTCCTCTTGTTCTTTTGAAGTGGTTGGTTTCAGATTACATGTAATTATCACATTCTTTGTTTGCATATATATACTCACGGGAAAGAATCTCATTGATCCTTTTAGCATAATTAGACTACATTTGAAGTTATAACACATTGCACGAACTTTTGTTCGTTTTACCTTGTCTGGATGCTTGAACTTCTGCTACAATTGCAAAATGCTGTGCAGGGAAGCCAGAGGCCGATGTTGTTGTTATTGGGAGTGGTATTGGTGGGCTTTGTTGTGCAGGACTTCTAGCTAGATACCAGCAGGATGTTCTTGTATTGGAAAGTCATGATCGCCCTGGGGGTGCTGCTCATTCTTTTGAGATAAAAGGCTATAAGTTTGATTCTGGTCCATCATTGTTTTCTGGTTTTCAATCAAGAGGTCCTCAGGCAAATCCCCTTGCACAGGTATTTCTTCTTTCCATTTTTCTTTGTTGTTATTTACGTTTTCCTGTTGCTAGTAAATTGATCATGCTGCTGCTTCATGATAAATACTGTTGCCGGATTCCAAGCACTATGTTCACATAAAATCATAGAGTTGACAAGGAGAAATATGCATGAACTTTGAGTCGTATTAATTACTAGATATGATCTGATTTTATCAAATGATTCAGTCACTTTTTTTTTGAAGTAGTTAATGATTTATTATAATCCTGACTTCAGTGTTGGAATTTTCCTCTAGGCAAGAATTGATTACTACTTGCTCTAGCTTTTAGAGTCCAAGCAAATTGTTTGTTTACTGGTTCTATTATTTAATTCTTTGCTGACTTCAGGTATCAAGCCACTTTCTCTGATGTTCTTACTGATAAAGTTCGTTTTTCTTGAATGGTGCTCTGACCTTTTATCTTCTTGAAAAACAATAATAATCATCTTTGTTTAATGCATATCTTTATATGATTTTCAGGTTCTGGATGCTCTGGGTGAATCAATTCCATGTGTGAATTATGACTCTTGGATGGTTTACGTACCTGAAGGTGAATTCCTGTCACGCATTGGCCCCACAGAATTTTACAAGGTAGGTTTTGATCATTACCATGTTAAGATTGCAGTTCCATTTCAGGTATCTCATGTGTCCTGTTTCTTTATGAGTTGCATCTTTGATCTGTTTCGTGCATGCTACGAGTGCAACTTGTTTAAAATATGCACACTGTTGATTCAATGTAAGAACAGGAGAGAGGTGGGGGAATATAAATTATGCGAAACAACTAATCCATCCAGAAACAAATGGAACCTGACATCACTCAGCGGCATCTTTAACCAATTACGGATGATAGCTGCTGAAATTTGGCTGCAGTTTTGGTGCGTTTGACATTGTATCAGATCAGGATGACATGGGTATTGATTAAATTTGCGTGGGACTTTGATTCTGTGTATTTGGTTGACTGAACTCAATAATCGTCATTCTTTTCTTTATGTTGCACTGAGGCTTCAATGATTGCACATTGACGGCCATTGTTTCTGACATGGTATCAAAATAAATGAATAAACAAGAGAAAAACCCCAGCAAACATGTAGATATTGGTGTCAGAACAAGGATGGTGAGAGTTGGTTTTTCGTTATGCTGTAAGTTGAAGATTCGACCATGCAATAAATGGCCATGACAAAGGATGTTAGTTATATGTAAATGTTATGGATGATCCCACCTTTTTTATGTTCTTCGAATGACCTTTCCTAGTAAGTCATATACCATAAAGCATTCCCCTTGGGTAGCTGTTTTTGGTTGCTGAATCTGCCTTGTATCATTCCAACTGACTTTTTAAGTGTTTTAGGAAACTAAATTAAGTAGGGATGTACAGTTGCAGTCGAAGCTTTTCTTCAAGAAATAGACAAACAAATTACATAAATCCCGATTGATGCTTTGATGCCATAGCTGAAATGTGAAGAAACTATTCCTGGCTTGCCGTATACACTCGTCAAGTGATTGAATTATTGCGTTCATGAAACTAATTTTTGTGAAGATGGACATAAAAATATAAAGAACAGCAACTAATCCGACTAGCAACTCATCATCCATGTACATTTGCATTCTGATTGGCATTCCTCAAGTTCTGTGCTCTTCTCACATCTCATATTTCTATGATGATTTCACTTTGGGTAAGTACCAAGTACTCTCTATTCATTCAAACAAGTTTTTGCTCAATGGGACTCTTTTACCTTTTCCTCCAGGACCTTGAGAAGTATGCAGGTCCCAATGCCGTGCAAGAGTGGAAAAAGCTTCTTGTGAGTTGTGCCAGTTTTCCTCCCCTTAATGAATACATGTTCCGTTACTAAGATTTATGTTGCTAAGATTTCATACTATATAGTATATATGTATACCAGTAGTTGAATGCATTCTTTGAGGATATCAGACATCTAAGTTTGCATGGTTCTTAACTTATCTTGAAAATGTAATGTAAATGATCAGAAAGGAAGAAAGAAATACATTTGTAACACTATTTTCCCGAAGTTTCCAAACTTCAAAACCATTTTTTTGTGCCATTGTGTAGTTTGGGACCTGTGACTCTCGGGAGCAAGTTTCTTCCTTCAGAGCAGCTACTTCATGAATTGCTCAAAGTGGGTTTTTTTTTATGTATTTTTTCTCCAAGGATTTTGCTCTCTGGAAACATATATCTAGTACATGATATTTTTGTCTGATCACTGCATGCTAAACCAATTATTCAGAGATGAGCTAACGGGGTTGATATTTTTTTTTTGCTTATAAACATTTCACAAGTAAATAGTATGGTTTCATGTCAATTGCATCACAACCATCTAGCCATCTGTTGTTGATCAATATCTTTAAATGCTAAATGCAATTCTATCGCAGGATGCGATACTTCCACTTTCTTCTGCTGCAATGGCTCTTCCTCCTTTATCTATTCGAGGTGATTTTGGTGTTCTTTCCACTGCTGCAGCTAGATATGCACCCTCTCTATTGAAATCCTTTCTGCAGATGGGACCTCAGGGAGCTTTAGGTGCTACAAAGCTTCTTAGGCCTTTCTCAGAAATCATTGACTCATTGGAGCTGAAAGACCCTTTTATACGAAACTGGGTGGACCTTCTGGCATTCCTTCTTGCAGGGGTGAAATCTAATGGTATACTCTCAGCAGAGATGGTAACTATTTCATAATTTAATTTCTGATATTTTCCACAGAAATTCTTTGAGACTTCTTCTAGATGGGATGCAGAAAAAACCATGGTATACTCTCAGCAGAGATGGTAACTAATCATTTACTTCATGATTTCCTGTGGGAGATTGTACCATTCGTTTGAATATGTACATGTCACCAATAGCTCTAACTTGAAGCAAAAATGCTAGCGGCGTCGAGCATGTGCACTACCTTAACAGAGAAGTTCTCCTATGATCTTTCCTCTGCAAAAGACTGTTTTCCCATTGATTTTCAATTCAGTGTGGTAGAACAGTTATTTGGGGAGCAATTGCGCATGCTTGGGTGCATGCTTGGGTGACATGATACAAATTCTTGTGTCGCAACTGCACATATAAAGTTAATGATCTTGATGTGTTGATTTTCTGGATGAATACAGCAAATATGCAAGATGTCTTTTAAGAGTCTATGACCATTAACAGCTCAACTGTTTATTTGGAAACTAAATCGGTCATCTCCCTTATTATTTTTATTACATCTTAAAAAATTCATGATAGATTTGCTCTTTTTATAATTAATAACATGTTCATTTTCCTTTTCGAATTTTTCAAGGCTTGTGTCTGTAGAAAAAAGTTTTGATATACTCTTCTTTTTCCAATCTGATATGACGATAACTTGCCTTTCTTTCCCTCTTTGTTTCAGATTTACATGTTTGCAGAATGGTATAAGCCAGGTTGCAGTCTTGAGTACCCTCTTCATGGAACTGGGGCCTTAGTTGATGCCCTTGTCAGAGGACTGCAAAAGTTTGGTGGACGGCTTTCTCTAAGAAGTCATGTAGAAGAGATTGTTGTCGAAAACAATAGAGCCATTGGAGTCAAGCTAAGAAGCGGTCAAGTGAGTAGATTGAACTCTTACGTGAATTGGTTGCTAAACAAGAACCTATCGTATCAACACCTCTATACTTGTATGCTGCAGTTTATACGTGCTAAAAAGGCTGTAATCAGCAATGCATCCATGTGGGACACTTCAAATCTGTTGCCCAAGGAAGTTCTTCCGAAGTCATATCTGGACAGGATCAACACAACACCTCAGTGTGAATCATTCATGCATCTCCATTTGGGTTTTGATGCAGAGGTGAGGATATAAATTTTTTATTTTTCAAATTCTATTTTTATTCATATTTCCATTCTTTTCTAGTTTACAGCTTTAAGCCGCAATACTGTTATCGTCTTCTTTCATCTTCCGTTTTCAAATTGCTTTACTGATCAGTGTATAAAAAAAGACTTGGGGATTCATCACATCGTTGTTAATGATTGGAGTGGAGGAGTCGATGCAGATCAAAATGTTGTCTTGATATCTGTTCCTAGTGTGCTTAGTCCAGATTTAGCACCCCCTGGAAAACATCTATTACACGCTTACACACCAGGAACTGAGCCTTTTGAATTGTGGGAAGGACTCGATCGTAGAAGTGCCGAGTACAAACAACTCAAAGCTGAGCGGTCAGAGGTATGCATGCAGTAACTGACTTATCCCATCATTAACTGCTTATGCTGCCTTTTCATGATGATCTCATAATAGGTTCGTTGAAGTTGAACAGCACTTGGAGCCATTAATTTAGTTGGAGTCATTATTTTAGTTGATTAATTAACATATTTTCACTTTATCATGTTTGGTTTCACTGATTGATTCCTCACTAGACTTCTTCAAAAACAAAACTTGAGCCAAGCTATTGTTAGGGATCAATGAAAAGTGAAGTTATACCCGCTGCTGATGATCTTATATTCCTGCTGTTTAAATCAGTTTATACTAGAGAAGGAGAAGTTGTGTTCTTAAATTCCTACTGCTGTTTTGTTGGTTGTGAGACAGGTTATGTGGAGGGCGGTGGAGCGTGCCCTTGGTCCAGGCTTCAGCCGCGAGAAATGCGAGGTGAAGTTAGTTGGAACTCCATTGACACATAAGAGATTTCTTCGAAGGAACAGAGGAACTTATGGACCAGCTATTGAAGCTGGGAAAAATACCTTTCCTGGCCATTCAACTCCCATATCCCAGCTTTATTGTTGTGGAGATTCTACTTTTCCTGGCATTGGAGTCCCGGCAGTTGCTGCTAGTGGCGCCATTGTTGCTAACTCACTAGTTTCGGTGTCTCAACATTCCCAGCTTCTCGACGCGATTGGGATTTAAATGCTTTGGTGAGTTCATTTTTCTCCTTTACAAAATTTTATTGATTTTGAACTTGAATGTTCTTGCTTTACGCATATCAATGTATACATTGTACCGCAACTTAATTTATGTGCAAAGAAAGTCCCTTTGAACACTGAATGTAGCAACAGAAGAAACATGAACATAAACAGGACTACGTTATCTTTATGAAAAGTTGTTTCCAATGGGAGCCTCGACTAATAATTTCCCGCTACACAAGAGACAACAGATATAGAAAGGACAAAAATATGTTTGGTCAAAAATAATTTGCAAGTAAATTTCTGTTCTCAAAACAGGAGATACAAGGAGATCCGCCTCTTCTATCTCAATGCAGCAACCAAACCAGGGTTTCGTTTTGGTAAACATAAAAAATAAAAAACCCCGACAGCTTGTAGATTGACTCGGATGCAAGCGAGATATTCTATCTATATTTTACGGTGCCTGTGGACGCAGGTACTCATGCAAGCACTCACACCAATGCACGCATGGAGAGAGGAGGAGGGGTTGGTTACTCAAGAGCACAATTGCCCCTTGAAGGTGACTCTGTGGGATCTATTCAAAAGTCTTAAAAGTTGGTGTTAAAAGCTTGCCTAGACATGTTGTAGTCTTTTTAGCCCCATATAATTAAAATCCTTTTGCATTTTCCACTTCACATTTTATCATATGATTACTTACTGTCCCACTAGGTTTTGAATTCTATGGAACTGTAAATGAATGGAGGACCCTCCCAGTTCTCCCACTCATGGCAAGAAGGAAAGAAAAAAAAACTTGTGCGCTTTAGGCTCCAAAGTCCAGCCAGTAATGCACATGAAGCAGACAAATAAGAAAGGTAAAAAGGGCAGCCAATATTCAACAGGAGTGCTCATGTCTCCATTGACGCTAACGACAGATCATGAGATAAAAGGTCTGTAAAAATATTAATTAATCCTATTATTGTTCTTGAGTTGTATCTTGTTGGTATTTTAAGTAGAAGGGATCTCTATTACTTCAAGATCAAAACAAGAACATGTTGTCTTTTAATCTTTATTTTTTCGCACATCCTCCCAGGGCCCATAGCAGCCAACACTGGCACTTATCATGATGCATTTATAACCCTAATCAAAAGGAAAACAAGATGAGACATTTGTCTACACAGAGTGTGACCAACTGAAACGATGACCAAATGCTTGAGAGAATTGCATGCAGACAAGAGCAATCAGCATTAAACAGTAGGTTCTAGATAGACAAATGGCAGGAGATTGTTTTGCATATGAAGCTTTCTTAATGTTTGGATGACGATATTAAATGTATTTATTATTTTTGTATTTTAAAAGTGTTTTTTTCTTAATTTTATTTATATCAAATTAATTTTTTTATTATTTCCAGATGTGCTCATATAAAATAATAATTTTAAAAAATAAAAAAATATTATTTTAATATATTAAAAAAAAAACACTTTAAAAAATAACTATTAACACACTCATAAATACTTTTTATGTGGTGTTAGAATTTCTCTCACTTGATTGACCACTTAGAATAGTAAGATATTTTTTATTTTTTAAAAATTATTTTTAATATCAGTACAATTTGAAAATATAAAAATAATTAATTTAAAAAAAATAAAAAAAATTTAAATTCTTTTTAAAATTATTTTAAAAGGTAAAAATAAATGGGTTGAGTAAAAAAAAAGAAGAAGTGATAATTGATGTATAATTAATTATTATACGAAAGAAGAAATAATAGAGAAGTATATAACATGGAGGTTAGATATATAATATAATTATTATATTATATTATCTATTCAAGAGCCGCCAGATTGAGAAAAAAAAACTTTGTTGAACTTATTTATTTATTGATTTTTTTAAAATTTTCTTCTTTACTTTTGATTTTTTTTAAAAAATTAAAATAGTTCTGATGAACCTCCTGATCCGTTTTTACTCTAAATTGACCACGGGTCGGGTTTTAGAAGCGTCAAGGTGTCATATGAGGCAAAAAATAATATAACAAAAGCAAATAATAATAATGATAATAAATATAATAATAAACAGAAGCAGCAGCAGCAGCAGCAGATAATATTTAATGTCAGAATCAGGAGGAAGAAGAAGAGGTTATTGAACATGGTCAGGTGACTGTAAAAAAAATAATTCCAAAACCCAGAAAACAAAAGCATTAATTAATTAATTTGAGTAGAAAACCTTTATTGTACTAGTAAGAATTTGAATAAAAAAACAATTGTTTTTTTTTTAATTCCCACTTGAACCCTGCAAGGCAAGAAATGCCCTCTCTCTTGAAACGTTTCCAGGTTAGTTTGATTATCATCTATTGATTCTTTACTTCATGATCTGGTTTGAATTTATGGAAAAGATGCTTAATTAAGCTTTAATCAAATGTTCTTTTTTTTCTGGAGTTACAATTTTGGGCTTAGATCTGATCAGTCTTGTCTCAGTTAGTTTCAGTGTTTAATGATTTTCCTTTTCTTTTCCCTTTTCATCTCATTTAAATTGTGGGTTTTGTTTTTTATTTCTAGATCATGATAAGAAGCATTGGTTTTCAGTTGAAGTTTCAATCTTGAACTTTTTGTTGGAACATTGTTTTGATAGAAGCACAGTAAGTCTAAGCATCTGGGCAGATTTTGTTTGTGGTGCTATGTATAATTCTGGGCTGTTTTTATCATGTAAGCAGTTGTATCCTGGATATTGAGCATTTGTTTGAAGGAATTCATGCAGTTTCCAAGTTCACGTTACAAGCCTTGATAGCTTTTATTGATTATGTTAACTTTTCAAGTTGTTTGTGGATTGTATGATGTGAAATCTAGCATGAAAAATTATTTGTGTTGATCAATAAATGATGTTATGTGAAATTAACTCTTCCTTGGCCTGGCATCTCTCTCTTTCTCTGTTTTTTTTTTTCCCTGAATGTTTAGTTTCTGTGTCTGACTTGGAATTTTGTAATTCTATTAGGAAGATAGGTGGGTGGACTGCAGAACTACAAAGTGTCATGAGGGTAGGGAATACTAGCAAGTGCAATACTTGTCACGTGTACTCATGTCGTCTGCCAGCTTAGGAAATGGGGGGGTTGGAAGTTCCAGGTCCGTTAATGGTTTCAAAAGTTCGTCTAGTTCCATGGATTGGCTGGGCAGAGAGATGCTTGAGATGAGATTGAGAGACAAGGTGGACCATGATGAGGACAGAGTAAGTTGCCATGTTATAGAAGCTTTTGTTTTATATTATTATGAAGTGTTCTTTTTCTGTTGCTATATATCCAATGACTGGCCTCGTCCTTCGAGTATCTCCTGTCATTGAAACACTCTGCAAAGTGGTTGCGAAATGATTTGATCCCTTATGTGGGAGGTTCATTCAATCTAGAAACCACGGCTCAATTTCCATAATCAGCTGAGCTTACCTAGCTTCACAATTTTTTCTGTACCTACTTAGTCCTTTCTCTTCCATTGCAGGATAGTGAACCCGATATAATTGATGGTGTTGGTGCAGAAGCGGGACATGTCATCAGGACTACTATTGGTGGCCGAAATGGTCAATCTAGGCAGGTGGGAAACTCATTAATGCAATACACAAATCTCATCCTGTACGTGATCCTAATTGGTGAAACCTTTACATCCTATGTAACTTCTGCTTTGTTTGGGTTGACAGACCGTCAGTTATATAGCAGAACATGTGGTTGGAACTGGTTCTTTTGGTGTTGTCGTTCAAGTAAGCATATTTGTCCATTGAATTGATTGTTAACTATTTTCCATTAAATTACATTTCTTTAAACTCTATCTGAACTACCTTTGCAGGCGAAATGTAGGGAAACTGGAGAGATCGTCGCCATCAAGAAAGTTCTTCAAGACAAGCGCTACAAGAACAGGGAGTTACAGATTATGCAGATGTTGGATCATCCAAATATTGTAGCTCTTAAACACTGCTTCTTTTCTACAACAGACAAGGAAGAGCTCTACCTAAATCTTGTTCTTGAATATGTTCCTGAAACTGTTAATCGTATTGCTAGGAACTACAGCAGGAACAACCCACGAATGCCTCTAATATATGTTAAACTCTACACCTATCAGGTACATAGCAATTTGGCTAGTTCCTTCGCATGTCCTATTTTGGCATCTTACTTTTTTAGTCTCTAGTTTAGAACTATTTTCAGTCCCATGGATTTTGCAATTGAGTGTGGGGAATAAAGCTTTTGTGCTCTTAATGAACAGTGATTAGAATTCAATCCACAAGGGTTAGCACAAGTGGTTAAGAATTGACCTGGGATATGGAGAGGTTCCTGGTTCAAGTCTTACCCTTGGATATCTTGTGCATTTCTAGTTCTTGTGGGCCACCAGGCATGAGGCCTGTTTCCTAAAAGACAAGGTTGAGGAATCCCACTTCTTGTAAAATATAAAAATGAACAAAGGGATAGGAATTCTATAGAAACAAAGACAGTTTTTTTTTTTTTTTTGTAATTGTGTTTTAGAAAGGTGCTAGGGATTTTCTGGTGCCATCTAAGACATGCTTTAAGTATGTAATTTGAACAGATTAAATGTTAGATCTCACCAAGCAGCTATATGGGTAGCCATTTAAACTAAAAGCTACTCTTTTCTCATAATTTTGTTCTTTTATTTTTCCAACTATGTATTGGGGATTAAGATATTGGCACTATTTTTGTACATCTACATTAGTTTAAGATCTAAATCTATGTTCATACCTTTGGCTTTCTCATGTGGGTTAGTGTTTGCAAAATAGTGGATTTTTGCTGGCCAGTGGCTTGATTAATGATATGGTGGCTTATTGGTTGCCACCAATTTGGGTTGAATGACATGGTGGTTTGTGTTGGTGCATTTAGTTAAATAGCCTGCTCACCAATTGAGCAGAGTTCTCAGGATATGTTTGATGGGTTTAGTTTGGTTTGAGAGAGTATTCTTTTGTTATACTGGTTTAAGTTGAAAAGGAAACTTTGAAGTTTGAATCACTCTTGTTGAGGGTTTTGGAAATTGAATTTGGTAGCAGGAAAAAGAAGAGTCATAAAGGTAGGAGTTAGTTTTGGAATTCCACTTTAGGTTTGTGAGAAATCATGCGCTGACCACTGTTCTGTACAGATGGCTAGGCTAGAATGAGGTATGGAGGTGCATGATTCTTCATCAATTTGTCTCTCTTCATAACACCGAGGGTAAAAGTCTTTGGTATAGGCAAATGACCTACTGATTAGCGACTTCTTCCTGTATTTTTGTAATAGCTGGGATTATCTAAATTCTCCTACCAGTGGCTATTTTGTAATATAAGATGGTATCTCCCAATTGTGGAGCAATTCCTCTCAAGTCATGAAATCCTCCTGCTAGGTGGCATTAAGGGATGCCATTAAAATCATCTATCTTTTCTATTCTAGCATTTGGTTTATTAGGAGAAAGTAAAGACTAGCTTTTTGAAGCCCTCAATTAAAGCTAGCTTACCTTTTAACTTCATATATTCTTTATCTCTGTGGAAACACCTGTACGTGAGATTTTTAGAAACTTTTAAGACAAAAACAGCTAAAAACTCTGAAATGGAGCTGATTGAATCCACTTCAACTTGGTTGCAAAGTTTCAAACCTTCTTCTAACATGACAATTGTAAAGCCATGAAGGGATGGTTGCAAAGTCAAACCTTCTTCTAACATGATGAATGTAAAGCCATTTATGCATACTTCCTGTTTCTGACAATAGCTGAGAAAATTTCTGAAGCACAGCCTGCCAATGCCATGAAACTTCTTGAAGTGCAAGGCTTAATACTGGCATCACAACATAGGTGTTTATGAGGAAAAAGCAGGCTCCTGTGTTAACCCTGACACTATCTGCTTTTATTATTTTGTTTTTCCCGTTTTTCTCTCCATGGGAGTGGAGAGGGGGATAGAGAACAGTGCTTCACTAGAGAGAGGACTGCATGACATGCATGGATAAGCCTTTTTTTTTGCGGGAGAATAATTTTGTTTTCAACCATGGTTATACTTTCCGCTTATAAAATGGTTGTGCAATATCATATCTAATGTATAAACCTTTATGCTTGTCCTAAATAACTACAGCTGTATGATGAAAAGCACAGAAAAGTAGTATAGGTCATACATGGATTAACTATATTAAAGTTTACCAAGGCTCAAATCCTTGTAATGTGTGTAAATCTTCATTAATTCTTATTGTTTTTTTCCCTCCCTTTTTTGAGTGCAGATATGTAGGGCGCTTGCCTATATACACAACTGCATTGGTATCTGTCACCGTGACATCAAGCCTCAAAACTTACTGGTAAGATGTTCTGTTTAAGGATTTAGGTCTTGTTTGATGAAACCCTTGTACATGTAGAATGAGATTTATAGTATAATTAACATTTGGTATGCAAGTTGGGGGTTACCTAACCAATTCAGTTACAAGCATAGTTGTCCATGTTTTGGTGTCTCTTGTAACATTTTGATGAAGCTTCCCTTTCAACATATGTATTGAGCGCTAAATAGTTTGAAATTTCCAAGCAACTAAAGTTTCCTATGCTCTGTGGATGTTTAGATAGTGTGGCTTCTATGGAACAAATTGATGAAGTATATGAAAAAAACCTTTCTTTGTTGGAGGCCAGGAGTTTGCAGTTCTAAGTTGGTTAACACAGCTCAATTTCAGTGGCATCTATTTGTGGTCAATGTAGCTGAAATGGAATAGGGTCATCCTGATTTTAAGCCAATCCACAACTTGCATTTGCTTGGCTTATCAAATTAGTTTTTCTATTTGATACTGATACTCAAATGTTTCTGTTTCTGTTAGTTTTAATAGTAAATTGTCCATTATCCAGGTGAATCCATCCACACATCAGCTGAAACTTTGTGATTTTGGGAGTGCTAAAGTGCTGGTAAGCTTTCATATGACACTGGGTATTTATGCTTGCCTCTTCTTTCCTTGCTCGAGTGTGCTTACTTTGTCATTTTATCAGGTGAAAGGTGAGCCAAATGTATCTTACATCTGTTCAAGATACTATCGTGCTCCAGAGCTGATTTTTGGTGCTACTGAGTACACAACTGCTATTGATATATGGTCTACTGGTTGCGTGATGGCTGAGTTGCTACTTGGGCAGGTAGCTTTATACTCGGCTTACTATACTTATTACCATTTCTCTTTTACTTCTTCAGATTAACTGATGATTTATGACTTACTGTACAGCCTTTGTTTCCGGGAGAAAGTGGAGTTGACCAGCTAGTTGAGATCATTAAGGTAGTAAAAGCTATTGATTCTCAAAAAAATTTCTGGATATTTTTCCTTTTGATATGTGATTGCTGAATTAGATTTGATTAGTTCCCCGTGCTGAATAAGGCTGCCCAAGTTCTATAACATAACTAAAGTGAAGCTCAAAGTTTTGAAATTGGGAAGATACTTTTGGACTATTTTTTGGTTGAATCCAATCATCCTGGAAAGGAATTCAATTCTGAATAGCCATATCTTTTCTGGATGACTTCGTACTTGATAGAAATGGGTAAATGTTGAAGAATAACATTGAATTTTGTAACATTAGCTTATTGTCTCCTCGCCAATTCATGGCAAACAGAAAATCAAAGATGGAGAAGAAAAACTTCAATTTTCTAGAAACATACAATTTAAACTTTGGAGATTAAGAAAGGAATTCAAGAGACAGAATACTTGCCTTTCTCACATGCCATCATTTGTGTTTCTGATTGCACCTAGTTGAAAATGTCAACTTCCATGAAGGAAGTGTTAACGATTCTGTGTTTTTCCAGGTTTTGGGAACACCAACCAGGGAAGAGATAAAGTGCATGAACCCAAACTATACAGAATTTAAGTTCCCACAGATTAAGCCTCATCCATGGCACAAAGTATGTGTTATTCCTCCCCTATACTGACTGATTTTTATTAAGTTATGAATTAGATTATAGAATGGCTTGCATAGTTCAGCAAATTTTCTATCTTTGATACATATAGAAGTCAACAAATGAGTAAGTTTATGGAATTACATTGTGAAGAATTCTTCAGGTTCGCTAACTTGGGTTTGGCGATTGTTATAATCAGTCAATTGTATATAGTTAATAAACCATGAGTTTAAATTTCTTATGTTGGGAAAGGCTTGATTTAACTGTCACAGAAGCCTTAGAACCTCGTATGTTTTCTTTAGATCATTCATCTAAGAGCTCGTTCCTGTGTATCCATATTCTGTTAGCATATAATGCAGTTTTGTTGAACCTTTGATGCTGCATCTATACCATGGCTGTATGAATATCTTTGGAGGCCAGCTAAACTAATGGAAGCTCAATATATGAATCTCAATCTTCTCAAAAGTCAACCACTGATAATTTGTGGAAGTGATTACTGGCAGTCTTTTAACCTATTTTTTTTTTTTTTTTG
>Ga0307511_10001158_pt1 | contig 28076 bp, 34 predicted proteins | sample 13_EM_MG_FD_200266 | JGI IMG/M metagenome (GOLD analysis project Ga0307511, IMG submission 200266) | Populus trichocarpa ectomycorrhiza microbial communities from riparian zone in the Pacific Northwest, United States - 13_EM | ecosystem: Host-associated > Plants > Roots > Unclassified | place...
CCATGGAGGTTGAGGTGTGCCAGCGGGGTATCTGTTGCGTGTAAGTAGCGGGGTCGCAAGAGCGGGTGGACATCGCGATCGTCTTCCATGCCGTGGATCCGGCCACGCTCGCGGAGGAGTGGGCACAGAACCCGGTGGGCGGCGTACTTTTGGCTCGCCACCCGTCGAGGTTGACGTGGCTACAGCTCGAGCTTCGAGGGCTAAGCACTATGCAAGGCTTCGTCCGGCTATCCGCGAGGATCCAAATCGCTTTAGGGTGGCCCAGAGGAAGTCTTGATCGACGATTTTGAAGATCCCTTTCAAAAATGATTACGATAAGATAAGGGTCGCGAGGCTTTGACCATCAAAGATATATTCAAAACATGTTTATGGAACTCGGCACGTGCCTACGGTGAAGGGAATGTGAAGCCAAACCGAAAGGCCACCTTTCAAATCGCTTTGACCGTAGAAACTTGCAGACCATTTTAAACACAGGGTATCAAAATACACATTATGATAGAACTTTACGGTAACTTCTTTACATTTGCACTGAGGATGGCGGGAACAGGGGTATTTGGACCTGCCGGTTCAAAATGGTCGCCCTTTGTGGACCGTAAACGTGCTGAGTAGCCAATCAGAATACGGCATTACGATGGAACTACGGTTGATTTATGGTACGATTACAATTCCTTCAAAGTGGATCACCGCCGTTTAACCAGTATATCCCTTTCACGATGGAACCAAGGTGTCCTCCGATGTTTTACCGTAAACGCTCTTTACAATGGAGATTAGGCTGGCCGTGAAGATCCCACGGTGATTCCATTGTGATTTTTTTTAGAAAATAATTTACAATAGTTTTCCCAAAACTATCGTGCTGTGCACCTGGTGTAAGACCCTGGACCTTTTAGGTCCCGGGAATTTGATTCCGTTGGGCGTGAGAACCCGGGTGGCGGCCCGTGTTTCTGCCGACCGACAGGGCGCTTGTTAGGCACGTGAGGCAGGGATTGGTAGCGCTCAGTGTGATTGACATAGCGCCCGGTTGTTTCTATATAGTATGGTATATCCGGAGAGCCCGAGGGCAGGGAACTAAAGTTAAGTTATATGACCCGAGTGACCGTGACGCAACTTTAGTGACCAAATGACTAATTACAGCTATTTGCGTTTCTTGATGCCGCAATGCCGGGCTGCCGGGCTCCAACACGATCAATAGATAAACAACGAATTCTGTACAGAGGTGGTCTATCGAAACGCAAATAGCTGTAGGTCAAACTCAATGACTGGCACAACACTGTTCCCCACGATCCTGTTTGGTTTGTGCTATATATCACGTGCGATTTTGCCTCACCCATCTGATCTGTTCTACACTGAAGGACCAAGGTATTATAACAGTACGTTAGCGCTTCCTTGATACTCCATAAGCCGACGAACCGCGGCGGAGAACACGAGGACCCTTCGGGACTCGACCACCGTTACTGATTCCAGGACTCGATGGATCAGAACACGAAACTACTCATCGACCTTCCGCCGGACGTACTGCTCCAGATCTTTGGCGAGTGCGACGTTCCTGATATTCTGAGTTTCTCGTCTGTGCGTGGATCATCCTGGTCACACTTGTCGCCCTAGGTCGTGCGCATATCTAACTGTCATCGTATCTCAGGCTTGCAAACGGTTGCAATTGGCAGTGGATGAGCACCAGGTCTGGTTGCGCCAAGCGATACGCCTCCAGATCCCCATCCCGCCCGGAGCGACTGCATCGAAAGCAGAACTAAAGGATTGGGTTATCTCCCGGGCCAGGGTGGACTTTTGTTGGATCAAGCGTCGCCCAGGGAATCTGGAGCTGCATTCGTTCGAAACGGATGACGAATTCGTAGATGCCTACATCCTTCCCGGCGGGGAATTCGTGGTTTTTCTCTATGAGAATGGGGACATCGGTCTGAATAAAATCGAGGGGTCGGGGCGTATAGGCGAGTGGGGCCTACGGGGGGTTGCAGGACACTGGGAGCCGAACGAGGGTCAACGTGCCTCATTCTGTAATAGGCTCCTTACGGAAACGTCCTATGGATGCCCTGTGCTTGTATGTGCGGGGGCGCCTGTCGATACTTGGAACCCTTCGCCATGGGCTGGGTAAGCTTTACCGTCATACTACTCATACCGCCCCCAAAGTACTAACCGAGCGGCTCTAGTCCTCTCATATTCCTCGTTGATACTGGCCTTCAAGTCATCGAGAAAAAACAATACAGGTACCGCGGTTTCGAGGACTATGATGTCGACGGCGTGTGTGAAATCTTAGCGGCACGGGACAGGATGTTCTTTGTCTGTGGTCACAGGCCGACGGTGCTTACCGCCCTCGTATCGGAGCCCAGTCCAGACATGGTCGCAGGACGGTTTGCTCTGTACCTTCCTGGGGGATGGGTACGATGCATGATCTCTCCGCGCCAGACCACCTCGACTTACATATGACCCAGGACGCCGAGTACCGGTGTAGTGATGCACGGTTCTCCCTTGTGTCCGAAAAGGGGCTCGTAGCGAGCAACCATGTTGGAATCTATCTGTATCACATTCCAGAACTCGGGGATGTAGGTGACGATGTCGTTACGGTTTCGCCGCAGTGGTCTTGGAATGGGTATACCTCAGGGTCTGCAAGACCGTATCCCTACATCCTGCGTTCTGGATTCAAGGAAGAACTGCCACACACACGCTCGAGTTCGACATGGACGAATCCGGTTGTTTTCCCATGGTCGCAAATCATCAAATTACTAAGGGACGGCCAGCTTATCGCGTGAACTCCCGCCTCAAGCTGCAGGGCCGGAAGGGGATAGCCGTTAGTTTTGGGGAGGGCGGATACGAGGGGATCGTGATCAACACAGTGGTATTTGGGAGACCGGATGTCACGAGACGACTTCGCGCAGAACTACCTGGCGTCGATGCAGACGAGCATCGGCGTGGGCGGCTGGAAGTGACGTACGCAGACCTGGATGAGGTGACGGGGAGAATCATGATTGTGGTTGGTACCCTCCCTCGCCCTGAGTCGGAGAACACAATTCCTTATGCGTGGCGAGTGTACTTCGCGGACATACCAATCTAGTGGGAGATTCTCGTATGTAGGATGTAGCGATACCCTCAAAGTGATATTGGTTAGGTCGTGGCGGTAAAGCAGTGGACCCAAACGGAGTTAGAAAACGTCTCGGAGAATTGCGGGTCGCTTCACCCGTTCCGACTTTCGCTCAACTTTCCGCTCAGACGCATACGTTCTTTCCAAAATCCTCCATGGTCTCGAGAACTCTCTCCACGTCGTTGACCCGTTCGCTGAGGGTAGCCTCAAGGAACTCGGTGTGCTCTCAATCATTCCTTACAACTGCACCGAGCTTACTGAACACGCACTGACAGCGGCGACCGCTGAGGACGTTCGCGACAGCGACCAACCTTTCCCCCATAACCCAGACGACTACCCTTTCGAATGGTCTCACCGTCGCTACGGAGTCTCACCCCCACGCTCAGACCGCTACAGTCGGTGTCTGGATAGATGCTGGTTCCAGGGCGGAGACCGATGCCACCAACGGAACCGCTCATTTTCTCGAGCACATGGCCTTCAAGGGTACCGGCCGTCGTTCTCAACACGCTCTGGAGCTTGAGGTTGAAGATATTGGTGCCCACCTCAACGCTTACACATCTCGGGAGCAGACCGTCTACTACGCCAAGAGCTTCAAGAAGGACGTCCCCAAGGCTGTCGACATTATCAGTGATATCCTTCAAAACTCCAAGCTTGACGCGTCTGCCGTTGAACGGGAGCGGGACGTTATACTGAGGGAGCAGCAGGAGGTTGACAAGCAGTTGGAAGAGGTTGTTTTCGACCACCTCCACTCGGTCGCTTTCCAAGGTTCGTGTCTTACCCCGGTGTCGCCCTTCCCATCGGATTTACCTTCAACTAGGTCAACCCCTTGGTCGAACCATTCTTGGACCAAAGGCCAACATTCTCTCCATCAAACGCGATGACCTCTCCAATTACATCAAGACCAACTACACTGCGGATCGTATGGTCTTAGTTGGAACCGGTGCCGTAGACCACCAAGAGCTCGTTTCTCTAGCTGAGAAGCACTTCTCTTCCCTCCCTGTCTCCCCCAACCCCATTCCTCTGGGCCGCCTTTCACATCCCAAGACGGAATTCATCGGCTCTGAGGTCCGCGTCAGGAATGACGAACTCCCGACCGCCCATATCGCCATCGCCGTGGAAGGTGTGGGCTGGAACTCCCCTGATTACTTCCCAATGCTTGTCATGCAATCGATATTCGGAAACTGGGACCGCTCTTTGGGATCTTCGTCGCTCCTCTCCTCCCGCCTATCCCACATCATTTCTTCCAACAACCTCGCTAACAGTTTCATGTCGTTCTCGACTTCTTATTCCGATACCGGTCTCTGGGGTATCTACCTCGTGAGCGAGAACCTCATGAACCTTGATGACCTCGCCCACTTCACCCTCAGGGAGTGGACGAGAATGTCAATTGCTCCTACCGAGGTGGAAGTCGAGAGGGCCAAGAGCCAGCTCAAGGCTAGCATACTTTTGGGTTTGGATGGAACAACCGCCATTGCTGAAGATATCGGACGGCAAGTGGTCACCAGCGGCAGACGGATGACCCCCAAGCAAATTGAGTTCGCCATCGACACTGTTACCCCCGCGGAGATCCAGCGTGTTGCCCAGAAATACCTGTGGGACAAGGACGTACGTCATGTTTTGTGCCCCCACCAGTTTTCCCCTTTTGAAATTTTTATTGCAGATTGCTCTTGCTGCTGTCGGTTCGATCGACGGCCTCCTCGACTACAGTCGTATCCGCAACGACATGTCCTCTATGATTTATTAATGCGTAGAAATCCTGTTTACGGTAGACCAACCATTAAAATCCACTTTCACCATCTGAGGATATTCCCCAACCCCGCGGGCCCATACATTTGGAGAACAATTTGGCGTGGTCGATATCATTTTTCTCCTTTGTGGAAAATTCATGATAGCGATACAGGGCAAACCGGGGCGATACTTCCCAAGCGGCGACTGGCCGGTGAGTACAATACGAAGCACGGACACGCTCACCTCGTCCACGGCTTGACGACACTCACGCCATCCCCTCGGAAGCACACTTGTTTGGAGGAGGATGAGCTCCAATGGGTCTTATCCGTGACATCAGATTGTAGCTGGGCCACGGGAGGGTTAGCGAAGACCAGGGCAACAGACCCCCAAGCCACAGCAAGGAACAAGGTGCCTGTGGTCTGAGTCAATGCGCGCCGCTTGTATCCTGTCGGTGAGCGTGACGTACGAATAATGCCGCCGTGTTCAGGCTGCTGTCATATTTATTCACTAACTCTTCATCGAACTCTTTGCCTGTCTCGCAGTAGGGTTCGTAGAACTGAGTACGGACGTGTTGTACGTAGGAACGCCAATCACGGTGCTGGCTTCGCGAGGTTTCAGTGGCAGCTAGACGTCATGGTATGAAGCAGAGCTCACCCGAACTCCCATTTCTTTGGCGTTGTCTTCCATCCGCCTTCGATTTCCCTTTGGGGTCCAAACTGTGGTTGAAGATGAGAAGGGTTAACGTTGAGCGCCGCACGAACCCTACCCTAATGCAGAACGCTGTCAAGGCGTTGACTGCCGGCGCAGCCTGTATCCGAGGTCCACGCGTTCAGTCAGGGAAATGGCGAGTGCACGACACAACGAATCTCCTTCTCATCACGTTCTATTTGGCGGGGTCCCGCACACGGGCACGCACCGTTTGCCCCGTACCTGCCATGATGCGAGGCTGTACTAATCCTGGGTGGCCGAAGGATGGGATCCCAGGATGAAAGCTGCTGCTGCGGCACTCGGACAGACACTAAGACAGGGGGACGCAGTGGGTGTCTGGAGGGGGGAAACCAAACGATTTGCAACCAGATCGCATTTTTGCATTTGAACGCGTGCCAAGCGTTGAACATAGGACCGATGACGTCACGCGCCTTCTTAGGCCTTAGGAGTCGTGTCGATCCGGGAGCCTCGGCGCCGACCTTGCAGGAGTTTGAGATTATTCGCAGATTAATCACCCCCAGGTATGTCAGACCCCGCTCCGGTTGCAAGAACCACTGAACCGAGGGTAGTGAGTCCTCCGATGAAAGATATGGAACATGTTCACGCATTGGACGACCCCACTTCAGAAAATCCTGACAAAATCCAACCCAATACCAGAGAGCGTATTGAGGCCGTAGCGGAGGATGTCGCTGATGGCGAAAACCGGAGGGAGGTGAGTTCTCCTCGACCTTTGAGGCATAAGTGCACGGGGAAAAGGCACGTCGTCAACGCAGAGGAGTTTCGCGTCTGGTTTCACCGTTAGCCCACCCAAGGGAGAACGTGACACATTGCCCCTTACTCGATTTCCCTGCTTCGTTCTCCCTTGTCTCTATTAGCGTGGGGTGCTCATCTTTTTCTCTTACCGCGCCAAATCTTCCAGAGTCCACCCAGATATCTCCACCCATTGGGATTCGTGAGCCAGAACCAGCATCACGTTCGCCCGCCATCCCGCAACCCATAGAGCCTGAGACAAATTCCGTGGGCTCTCCAAATCTTGACCCTCCCAGCAACCCTAGTCCACCAACAGCCAGTGGAGGAGTGATGTACACTACGACAATGAATGCACAGAAAGCTGTTGAGCAACCTGGCAGGCACGGTGGTAATGGATCCAGGAGCTCCTGTCTAGAATTTGTGCGCTGACCGTCTGTATCAGTGACCGACCCCCGACGTCTCTGGTCGTCCCTTTCTCTAGCCAAGTTTGGAAAGTTGAAGATTGGCGAGAAGTCCAGGATGGGCAACGGGGAATCAACGAGCCCATTGACCCAGTTGGATACCTCGGCTCCCCCGATCGAGGTCGAACTCCACCCCCACATCTCCGGGGGAGAAGAGGGCGACGCTCAGCCTCCGATCAAGGCCGAACCGCCCAACCCCCCAGTCGATTTCGACCTTGGCATAGTCTCCGCATCGATCCCCCTGAAAAAGATCACCGACTGGGATGGGACGTCCCAAGATATTGACCAGGCGTTGATTGCTGCATTTGAAGCCTCCGACTACCTCAAGATTCTCTCGGACCTCTGGCTGCGAAATATCAACTCAGACTTGTATATCAACAATTTGGACAAGGTCAATTTGTACCCGGTCCAAAGGCGACACGCTTAGCTCATGATGTTTTGGCCAGATCATTGACAGCCTTCCAACCGATTTGGAGCTACGAAAGCGGTCCATACGGGAGCTAGGAAGGGTGTGCGGCCTCTATGGGGCTCTCCCCACTTCCTATGACATTTCCTCCACACTAAACGATCTTCGCGAACTACCAACCGCATCTGGGGAATTCACTGATTTTGATCAACTCGCCAGTCGGGACGATCCCAGTCAGCTGTTTGCGGTTAAATCGTTCCGCGTGTCACTGGATAATCGAGAACTTGTCGGGAGAGTCAGCATTGTGCGCGCAGCCAGATCCTTTCCGCCATTCAGGAGCTTACTGATGGTTCCTTCGTCTAGGAATACGGCAAGGTGATCACGGTTGTCAAGCGAGCGAATCACCCAAATGTTTTGTTGGTTGAAGGAGTGTCCCGGGAATGGTTCAGATATTGCATTGTGTCCAAATGGATGGCTGACGGAAACATTTTGGATTATGTGAGCGGACATCCAAAAGTCAATCAGCTGGGATTAGTGCGTCTTCGTCATGGTCCCGCAATCCGAGTCCGTGCTCATTGGATCCCAGCTGATCGGAGTTATTCGTGGGCTCAGCTACCTGCACAGTATTGACGTCGTCCACGGAGATTTGAAATGTGTATGTGCGGTTTGTCTTGCCATCCTTCCCGACTAACGTACCCGCTCCTCCAGCCAAACATTCTCATTGATGCAAAAGGCAACCCCCGCCTCTCCGATTTCGGTCTCTGGCCAATCGTGGAGCAGATCGTAGACTCAAACAACCGGCGGCGTCCAACCCACTCCCGTAGCTGGGCACTCCCCTATAGCGCCCCCGAGCTTGTCTCCGACCTTCTCAATGTCACAAATCTCGCAAAGGTAGAGAAGGGGCGGCCAACAAGCAAGTCCGATGTGTACTCCTTGTCGATGGTAATTGTAGAGGCACGTCCGTTTTCCAAAACTGCGATCTTCCCAGGTTCTGATTGGTTTTGCTTCCAGCTCATGTCCAAAAATGTGCCATACACCGGGATCGATGAAGGCACCGTCATCCGTCGGATCTTGCTAAGTCAGGGACCATTAAAACCTCACACCTTTGAAGTCCCAGGAATGACCCCGGCGGTGTGGAAGATCGCCAAAAGGTGTTGGCACCGGAAGGTGGAGAAGCGACCGGAACTCGACACCGTCCTCCAATATCTTGAAAATCTTGCCAACCCTGGTATGTGAGCTCACAGAATACGTTCTTGCTTGTATCGGGAGATGACTGACCTGCGAGCACTGTGGCAGGCAACGGACGCCCACATGAGCTGCCCATCCCATTGTGGCGAAAGATTATTGGCAGTTGAGGAACATCCCACTGGGGAGTTACCCCGCCAGCAAGGTTTCTAGACCCTATCCTCATTGCGCTCGGCGTCCGTATCACTGTCAACCGTATGGCCGAAGTGTTTGGAGGATCAAATACAGTCAGTTGCGACACGGTAGACCACTTTCCGGAAAACAGAATGGTATTTCAATACTTCAATATAGGGAAGGGACAAGCACTGTCACCTTGGGCAACGCTCGCCGTTCCAAACGCTTCAAAGCCGTTTTGGGTCGTGATCGCCGATCCAGTATTTACCGCTCTCGTCCTTCCAGGTATCGGCGACGGCTCCAATATTGATATTAACACTGACGGGAGTTCGTTCACCACTGCCTCAACTGCAACGTCAAGCCTGTTCTTGGGGTTCGCGACGTAAGGTTTTCTGCTCTGCTCTTGCGTGGGGTTGTCGGACGGTGGCCGAGCGGGAGAGGCTGCCGAGGAGCGCAAGCCAAGCTATGGCGGGCTACGGTAAACTGGCCGAGGTGAGAGTGCGAAAGTGATGACACCTCGCCTGGGGTAGAGCTGTCCACAGCTCCACCCCTCAAGTGAGCGGAGGAGACGCTGTGAATTTGGAGAGTGGGTTGATACCGACGCATTCACCAAGTGTGCTTCCGAGAGGATGGCGTGAGTATTGTCAATCCGTGGGCGGGGTGGGTGTGCGCGTGCTTCGCGGTTTGCTCGCGGGCCGGTCGTCGCTTGGGGGGTGTCGCCCCGGTCTCCCTGTATCGCTACCATGAATTTTCCACAACGTTTGGAAATAGTTTGGAAGTGTCTATTGGAACCAAAGTTATAGTACTCCTCCAACCAAGATTTTCGACGCTGGTTTTGTGTAACAGCTGACCAAAAGGTCTCAACCAGAGGTGCCAGAACGCCGGTCAGTCTGCTGTGGAGAACAAAAAGCTTTTTGGTTTCCTGTACCGTGGCGCTTCGAGTCCACCCTCATAAATTAATTTGATTTGTGTACCACTTGCTGGGACACCGGAACGTGTTCTACGCGTGCACAGCGGGTGGCAATCGGTCCTGTTTATCCTCCAACGAGGACGTGCATGGGATTAGAGCTCAGCGCTCATCCTCCGAACTCATCTAATGATAATCCCAAGCGCCGGCGAATGCCAAGGACTTGTGATCCGTGATTGGTTCCGGTTACCGTTTGCTTCCGGGATCGCGGTGGCTTCCTGAACGCCAGTCGCAGCAAACCAAGCGACCCCATCGTAGATGTTCAGTCTCCTCAAGGTCAAGGTTTTGGTAAGCTCACGCCTTACCTTGGATAGAGCAGGAGATCTGATAGATCACCGCCAGAAGTCGAAGACTCGGACGTTCGCAGAGGTAGTAGCCGGTAGAGACCCATTTCCAGAGCTAGATCCGGTTCAGGTGTTTAGGGTACGGTCATTCGTCATGCGTTCAAGCTTTCGCTGACACCTGGGGTGGACGTTAGACGAGCGTCAAGTTTGCAAAACTCTTGGAAGATGGGCGACTCGAGAATCTGATCTGGAGGCTCACGTTTCCTGGCTTGGTATCTCCTGGTGTTGGGGATTCAGACTCGAAACAAACAACCAATTTGGTCAAAACACTGGCGCCCCAGTTCGATGACGGAGTTCTGTTGAAAACAACAGTAACCCCGAGCAACGTGCAAGAAGGTATGTTTTGCAGAAGAAAACGGTATCCGTCTTTGAACTCGATGGTCCCACCTTCGTAGGAATGAGGGTAGCTCGCCCGCTTGTTGAGCTCGAAGCGCTCGATTCGGTTGGAAACGGGAGTCGAATACCCAATCCACCACTTTCTGAGCTATCAGGAGGTGGCATCCCGCCCTCGGAAGGCGAACCTTCTCATACACAGCCAGGAAAATCCGAGTCCGCAACGCTGTACGTTTTTCTTGGTCCCTCCTATTCCCTATAATGATCTTGTGGGACGGTAGAGTGGGGTTGTCTGGACGCCAGATTGGAGAGGCGACGAGTGCTGAGCGTCGTGAGGATAGCGTTCAGGACGCGGAATCATGCGAGATATCGACGTCTCACGCCAACGATACTTCAACTTCAGGATCGCGTAGAAGAAGAGCGTGTAAGACTTGCTGGTAAGCCGACCCGATTCCTGTCTTCGCTCCACTGTGCTCATGACCATCTCCGCGCCAGCCAAAGGAGAGTGGTTAGTATCTGGCGGTGACCGAAAGTTTTGGGCATTAGACTAATACCGAGGTTGCGTCAGAAATGCGACGGAACACAACCTACTTGTGAACAATGCTCTGGGAAACGGATCAAATGCGTCTATCGTCTTCCAACTCAGCGCACAGGTTCCAGGGTCGGGACACCTGAGGGTCGTTATCAATCGTCCATTGCAGGGTCTAGGCGCGATGAGCACCACTCTGAGTCTGAGGACGGGACTACAGAGAGCCGAAGGGCTCGTCCACTGTCTAGAGCTCACTCTTGGGATCGAAGTTCCAGGAGTGGTTCCATCTCTGAGGGTCACCAGTCACCTGAGGATGAAGGAGAGAGCAAGAAGAAGGTCGATTGGTATGACGCTCAATGGAAAGGAGACCCCAGTCTTCAAGACGTGGATGGGGTCGCCAGAGGTGGAAATGATCACGGTGGGTCCCAGGGGGCCGAGGAGGCCGGAACTCCCTCCTGTATGTCATCTTTCATCTGCCTCGCCCATGTTCGTGTCCACGTCACTGAATCCCCCACTCAGCACCGGAGAAACTTACAATACTCGGACGGCCAAAGCTCACGGTGACCCTTTTCCTGCGGCAGCTCTACGATACAGATTCCATTCAGGAAGATCCGACAAACACCACAGTGAAGCCCAACATCGCACGGGTGACTGAGGGGGCCGGTCAGGTACTCCCAAATCTCAGCGCCACCGAGAAAGAGGTTCCTCCCTTGACCGATTTAGATTCGACGACCGATATATTACGGACGGGCGTTCGTCAGGTTCTCTTGAACAGCCAGAGCGACAAGGAGTGGGCGGATGAGTTCCTGCAGGAGTTGGATCGATTGGGTGAGGGTTCAGGCGGAGTCGTCCACAAGGTCAGGGACAGGCGGACGGACGTAGTGATGGCCAGGAAGACAATCGTGATCGGGAGTGCGTCTATAAGGCAGCTCAATAGGGAGCTGACCTTCATGTCCTCGACTTCGCACCGGAACATTGTCAAGTTCTATGCTGCCTATATCCCACCCGAGGATGGTGAGATAAAACTCCTGATGGAGTTTTGTGAAGGTGGGACTTTGGAGGCGGTCGGGAAGCGGCTAAGGAATACAGGCTGGAGGATCGGTGAGAAAGTAGCTGGCAGTCTTGTGGAGGGGGTGAGTTTAGTTTCTGTCTTGCCCACAACTTTCCGTCCCGAGACCCGTTGTGTTGATCGACAAACCCCGACCCGTCTAACCTACTTCTGCCTCTCGGCGTCCCAGATATTGCAAGGATTGGCATACTTGCAAACTCAAAAGATTATCCACCGGGATATAAAGCCTTCGAACATTCTCCTGTCCCGTGAAGGGGTTGTCAAGCTTTGTGATTTCGGGGTGTCTGGAGAGTTGATTGGATCTATGGCTGGTACCTTCACTGGTACTTCCTTTTACATGGCGGTGCGCATCTACGCTTGGTAATGTTCGCCTTTTGTAACACGTTCTGCGACACCTCACGTCTCGTGTCTTCCCGCCTTTCGACCCATCGTTCCTCGCACCCTTTCATATCCTGGAACTGACCGGTCGCTTTTTTGATCCAGCCTGAACGCTTCAGTGGTTGCCTTTACACTGTCCGGTCCGATGTGTGGTCTGCAGGCTTGTTACTGCTAGAGCTGGTTCAGAATCGATCCCCATATCCCAACAATATTTCCCCCATCGAGCTCGCTCTGTACATATGCGCGTCGGAGGTGAGTACCCGCTCGTCGTGGACACCACCGATTTGATGCATGACTGACTGCTGCTTGGTGCTTTCACGTCCTTTCAATTATGTCTCGCACCATCTCATCTGATGTCATGGTTTGTTACGCATCCAGTCTCCGAAGCTGGAAGATGAGGAGAGGGTACGGTGGAGCAGTGATATGAAGGATTTTATCAGAGAAACGTGAGTTTCCGAACCACGCCCCTCTTTGTTGGGATTGTGATCGTGTTTGGGCTGTCTTCTGAAATTTTGTTCCAGTCTCACTCACGACCCAGAATCACGACCTACCCCGAAGGAGATGCTGGAACACCGTTGGGTAGTTGGGGTTATGAAAACCAAAGTGCCAATGGCCAAATGGGTTGCACAGCTCTGGGGATGGTCCTCCCCTGGAGTCCACAAACTGATATAAACAGAAGAGTGGGTTTTCTTATACTTGGAAGTTCACTGACAACTTCCATGGGAGAAGATGGGCATAGGAGTGGAGAAAGAAGCTGACTGGTACCCTATGTTGCAGGACTTCTTGGCCAAGGTTAAGTCAGAGTCTTAATGTGCATTACTCTTGATGCTCATTGTGCTTGATTGGTGGGAGAGCAAGAAAAGTACTGTGCTGAAATGCAGCCCCCTGATTGCCACACAAGTTGCAAACATGAAAGTCTGAAAAGCAGAAGGATAGGAAAGTGTTGAAAACAGGGAATGTCCAACTGCTAGTACTTATATTGTCCCAAAGGCACAATAACCCATATACTTGTTTACTCATGTGAGCACCCAAAATTTCCCTCAGCTCATGGATTTGCATGGGAGAAGTTTCTGTGTGGTGAAGGGATCAGCAAGCTTGAACTCATCTAGGGATTGAATGGTGGTTGATTGCATAGTCCTTCATTTGGCCTGAGCTGGTGGGGTACTCACCACCATTGCACAGTGTACTGTACTTGCATGAACAAAGGGTCCTAGTGTAAGATCCTGGCTTGGCCTGTCCCCATTTCACAAGATGGCCTAGACTGAGTAGATTACTATTTCACTCAACTTATGTTTTATGCTGTTTTTCTACCTACAATTTCATGGACACAAGCATTTAGTATATAAGGAGAGGAATTTTTGTACTAGCTACCCAAGCTACCCAACAGGGCTTGGTACTCTTTCTGTCTTGAGGAACCTGTGGTGCTTATGAAGCCCCTTGATGCCACTTGATGCTGTAGCTGAACCTGCTGTGGTTGAGATTTCAGGTTCATGGCCTCACACCTAAATAGTGTAGCTAGAAACCCACCTTGGGGAATGGGCACCTTTGACTGTGGTGTATGTGACCACAAGGGTGGGCTGGTGTACCATATATGGTTGGGATTGCCCAGTGGGTGCACAGAGTTGCCCAGACCTTTCACTGGTGTGATGGGGAGTCTTAATGTTGCAGTAAGGGTCCCCAATACTGCACTGACCAGACCCTTGGGCTGTACATACTTTGGAGAAGAATTGGCCATTGTTAATAAGATTATTCTCTTCCCATCTTTGTGAGAACCTTTGTGATGGTCGATACAGGCAAGTTAGGGGACTGAGGACTTTCCATCAACTTTTGGATAGTTTATGGCTTCTGCGCATATGGGTGTTGCCAGCTACAGTAGTTGATTGTTTGTATGAACACCAAAAGTAGCTCTTGACTATTCCCACATAAATATTGTTACCTTCCACTTAAAATTAGGTAGGTTGGATATCTTGTCTATATAACAAGACTAATTTGGAGCAGGAATGTGCAAAGTGCCCATTCCATGGCATTCAGACTGAAAGTGTGACTGATCAGTCCCCTGAACAGTGTCACACCCTCCTGTGACACTATCTTCTGCTTGGTGGATATCCTTATTTTTCATAGGGCTTTGTTGCTAGCCCAAGAAATCTCATTATGAACTAAATCACCCTTATTTTAACATGTTTTGGTATTATGAGGAGGAGGATAGAGGGAGGCAGAAAACATGACAATTAAGCATGTGACTAATAATGTCACATTTGTCATGGTTCACTGTACAGATGAGTGGAAACTGTTGTCTCTGCTCAAGAGGCACATCAGTTTGTTGTGGGAAGGGTCCAGATGTAAAGTTTGGATTAGATTAGAAAATTTAAAAGCCTTGGGCAGCAATCTTTTTGTGTCATGTGTATCTGAGGCCTGTTGTGAGCATTCATCAGTTTCCAATGTATGATGTGTTTTCTATATATCTTTCCTCAGTTTTTATAAAATAACACAAATTATGTGGACACCTAGAAAATACTTCTCTCACAACAACCAACAGATGTTCTACACCCAAGTTAAACAACAATGTGGTCTTAACATCAGGTACTTCTGAAGTGACTGAGGTGGTGAATTTATGGGAAAGGAATTCTCTGACTTTGTAGTATCAGAGGGAATCATCTGCAAGGCATCTTCACCCAATACTCCTCAGCAGAACAGGTTAGCAGGATAAATGTAACAAACCATCTGCTCTGGCATTCACACCATTCTTCATCATTTGGGCATGAGGAATGGTTTCTGGTCAGAAGCACTGGCTGTTGTCATCCAAAACAGCTAGATTGCTGCACCCCACATAAAGTCCTCACAGGACAAGTCCCAAATGTGGCATACTTCTACATCTTTGGTTGTTGTGCCTGGGTTCCCAACAGCAAAGGCAAGAAACTTGACCCCAAGGTCTACTAATGATCTTTGTTTGCTATGAACCTGGCTTGAAGGTGTATCATCTCTGGGATCCCTCCAACCACAAAATCATCATCTCATCAGATGTCACATTTGACAAAACCCTGCTCCCCAACAAATTGGCAGATAAGCCAGTTTCCCCTCCAATTCTTTCCAACCATCTTGAACCCTAACCAACCAAGATATCAGAGGAAAAACAAAAGGAACAGGTCACCTTTGTGGATATCCTAGAGGTCTTCATCATCAATGAAGAACTTGACTCCCCTCATGCAGCACTCCTCATGCTACAGGTTCCCAAACCTGTCATACCAGCCCTAGGGCCACAGATCCAGCAGTACATACTGCCTCAGGATCAAGCTGGGGGGAAAGTCCTGAGCCCTGCAGGTTCTCCCCCTGACATGCCTGGTCAGGTTCCTCACCCTACATCTCATGTGGTTACACCTCATTCCCCTTCTCCACCTCCTACTTGGAGAACTGAATGGTCCACTAAGGTTGAAGATGACAGTAATGACAACAATGAGGTTGTCACTTGCTTGCTCACAGAAGACCTAGTAGACATCTCTCTGCAAGTGGAACCATCACACACTCCCACTCCCTCCACAACTTTCCCAACTCCCTCCACAGATGCTCCTGCTCTGCCATCAACATATGTTTCCCCAGATGAGAAGTCAGAGTACTCAGACTTTCCACTTGTAACCCTGGATGAATCCTATGCGATGGAAAGGGTGAGTTACATCGGCTCAAAGAACAAGCTAAACCCTGTACAAGCATAGCAGGTGAATCTGCAGTGTTAATAGGAACCACCTGTGCCTGTGACTTTGCTGCAGGAGGAGGATCATTGGACCCAGACAGATGATTCTTCTCCAGTCTCAAGCACTTTCCAGGTGTTTCCCTTCTGGGTAGGAGCGCTGAATCACCAACTCAGCAATGGGTGGAGGTTATCCACAATGCATGCACCTCTCCTTTTCCTCTTTGGAGTTGCAGTGGAACCTTGGATAATTGTTTTATCATCCAGGTCATTGATTTTCACTGAGCTGTTGATGAAGCCCAATGGCATGGTATGTGCCATTGGTGCAACTTCCTCTGTTGCCCAGATTGTGATTGCTGGCAGTGGAGTGGGCATAGGTCTGATGGTTTTAACCAGGCCAAGTTCAAAAAACATCCTGAGCAATAGAGCTCAGGATGGAAAAGAAAGACAACCACTAAGACTTCTGGTGGTGCAGACCCAAATTTCAATGTGTCTGATGAAAACCTAGAAGCCTTTGACAAAGCATACAATGAGGGGGTCAAGCTATATATCTCAGCAGCAACATCCCATGGGGAACTCTGTTCCTACTGTGAAGCAACCCACCTGGATGTAATTACATGTGATTTTCAAACCTTTTTGAACTTTTTTTTTCCTTTTTTTTCTTTCCATCTTTGACGTGCTCATACACTTGTTTATTCTTTTCCCTTACTTTTCTCCCTCCAAGATACACAGGACAGTAGCACTACACTACTCAAGATTATAATCAAAGTCAAAGTCTTCTCCATTGTCCTCTCCAATCCATAACTCACTTGCATTGAAGTACATCACTGGCATGGGCTAGAGTAAGGACAATATCAGTTAAGATGTGGAGAATGACAAACACCTCCATAAACCACAGGAATAGGAGGAATCACTGCATCCTCTCATTGGGGCAGAGGGGGGTTTACCTGGTGGGTACATTGGGAATTTGTTGAGAGTTTTTAAACAATTTACCCCCACTTACCCCAGTGGGTAAATGGTGGACAAATTTTCAAAGGAACCCATCAAAGAATCCAAGGGTTCTTCCATGAAAAAACCCATGGTTTCTTTCACAAATTTGATCAAAATGCACCTACCATATGCCTGAGCCACTCATTGAGAGTCCTTTCAAAATATACCCAGCAATTTGCCCAAAATATACATGGCAGGTTCATTTAAATATATTCAAAAGAAGCTCTCAATTTGGTTCAATTTGACCATGAACTCTCAAAGAACCTAATGGGTATATGGTTGAGTATGTTTTGGGTGAATTACTGAGTATATCTTGAAAGAACTCTCAATGAGTGGCTCAGGCATATGGTGGGCACATTTGATCAAATTTGTGAAAGGAACCACTGGGTTTTTTCAAAGAAGAACCCATGGGTTCTTTGATGGGTTCTTTTAAAACTTACTCACAACTTACCCACTGATTCCGTTAAGATCAAAGTGGTGGATATATTGAGAATTTTCCCAACAAAAATGTACCCACCAGGTAAGACCCCCTCCGTCCCCAGTCATTTCTTGTCTGAACTTTGGCCTGGCTAGCCTAATAGACCTCCCCACCCATTTTTGGGGCTGCAAGCACCAGAAGTGATCATTGGAGATTAGTGCATTAGCAGTTCAGTGAACCCTCTGATTGTTCAGTAGAACCAAGCAAGCTCACCATCATGTTTGAGAGTTTTTTAATGGCAAAGAACCTCATGTACAAGATGTAGTATATTTTTCCCACCTGTTTTCAACTATGAGGCACTTAGTCAAGTTTTTTCTGGGGTGCGCAGAACAGAGGCAAGGGCTACTGGTTTTGGGTGAGGGTGATCTGAGGCCCGATGCCCCGCTTTCCCCTCCCCATCATATCCCTTGTATGTGAGAATATAAAACAACTCTATTTTTTTCTACCTCTTTTGTACCAATTTTAGCCCATTGCTGTGATACTTGCTGCCACCCTATCAATTATTCTCTGGCCCCCATTGGATTGGCTCCCTCTTACAGCCACAACAAATGACTTTCATAGAATTGAATTAACTATGACAAACAAGTTAGGCCTGTCCAATGGATTCAAATTAACATGAAAGGAAACCTTTTGGGGACATTTATCCCTGCAAAATACAGAGTCAACTACATAGTGCTCCTTATTGGAGCTGAGTACATTAGTAAGTATTGTGTTAACCAGACCCCTGTGGAACCCATGAACTCATAGGGTAAGGAAAATCTGTACCCTGCCTTCCATTTTCTGAGCAGACTCTATACAGCTAATTAACCTCTCCCAAGAGGTCAAGTCTCAATATTTCCCCATATCCCCAAACTCACCTGGTTTCAACTGCCCTGTCAAAGGTTGAAACCCAGGGAAAGCCTATTGCTGGGTAACTTACCTGACTGTGCCTTCTTCCTTTGCTCTCTTGTGACCAGAGTTACCAGTTGGCATTCATTGTCTGAAACAACTATTTTTCAGGCATTTTTCTTCAAAGCAGCTTTTGGAGGAACATAACTGTCAAGTGATGAGGGGGGACTGGGGGGCATATTTTGAAGCACTGCTCACCAACATCAAGATCTCTTATTTGATACAAATGCACATGTTCCTCTGGAATCTCTCCTGAAATGGAGTAGTAGGCCTCAAGGTTGTCAATGTATCTGGGTTGGAGGGGGGTTAGACCACCAACCAGAATACTGTGAACCAGTGCGGGGAACCTACTCTTTGTATTGCTCATGGGTGGCACGTATTGTTGACAGCTTACTATCTCCATCATGTGTGGAGTACCCTAGTGCTGGTCCGTCTTCACCCTCATCATCTGAGTTGTCAAGGACCATGTCATCCAGCCCCCCTTCCCAACACAGGAGCATGTATACTGGAGTTGTCAGTGGGAACATGCCAGTGATGAAGAGTTTGCAAGCAGACTTTGCAAAGCATCTGTTGTTAGGTGCAGCGAGATGGTGCAGTGTGCCATCAAACTTTGGGTTATTGCAAGAGTGAGCTGGGGCTTTCTATGAGGGTGCTCCCAGAGGCAATGCTAATCATGTAAGTTTAATGTGGTCCCAAACCAAATATCTCAAAACTATAACAGCTGTACCATCACTGATGCATCCAAGTAACACAGTGGGCATCAGGGTTAAATCCAACCTGGAATATACATAGTTTATAGCCTGACTAGGTCAAAATTTTCAGACCTTTTCCAAGCTGGCAAATGCCTGGAAAACTCAAAATGTTTTGTCATGGATTGTGGGCTGAAAATTTTGCGGATAATTGAAAATATTCCGCCATGCAAGCCAATCAGGTGCCTCAAATAGTGATATTCCCTACTGGAATATTTCCCCCTCTTCCAAGTATTTTCAGGCCAATATTACCAAAGCTTTTCACACAATTACCCAGTAAGGAAAATATTTGAAAAATTTGACCTAGTACAGCCATAAATGGGGTATATTCCGGGATGGATTTTACCCCAATGCCCACTGTTTAAACCATCAATATCAATCTCCAATGGGCAGAGGAGTAATGCCTTCTGTGAGACAAGAAGGAACGTCACTTCTAATAGTTACCACCTCCGATAATCACTTCATGCCCTCACAGTACACTGCAGGCCTCACATTGTCAGGGTTCGTCCCAATACCTTGACCGCTGTCACGCTACTTTGCTGCTGGTGGCTGGATAGACCGTAGACCACACAACACACAAAGATAGCTGCGTAATGCGAGTCGGGTGGTTGTGCTTTGAGTGACCTTTGGGGGGGGGTGTAGAGTAGTGGTTGTGGGGATTGGGAAGTCGGGAAGTTCTTCGCTAACTTCACGACAGGGGTAGGCGACGATAATGACGACGACGTGGGGAGGGGTGGACAGTAACAACAACAACAGCAGCAGCAGAGGATTCGACGGCTAAAGACCACAACGGTGGCGACGACTAGCCAGTTGGGAACGACAGGGGTGGACGACGGCACTGACTGAGACAACAAACAGCTCGAGGACCGGGAAACTTCTTCAATTAATTGTAGTCTAATGGGGTGGGTATTTATACAGAAGATGCTAGGGGCTATGGGGTGCTGAGAAACACTTGAGTCAATGCCAAGGAATCGCGGGAGGAAGTACTACTCCGTTGAGGGACGCCGATCACTCGCGTCGCCCACAAATGCAGGTTTGGCCGCTGGATAGAGTTGAGGCGGGACACCGCACCTGTCGGATTCGAATTTGTGACCTCCTCATCGGTATTCCTGGCCTACTTGGTGATCTCGGAATCCACAATCACTCTCCACTCCTCAAGACACCTGTCACTTCAAGACATTCCCCCCACAGCCTTCGGCATTGCGCACAGACCTTGTATGTTGATGTTTGGATGGATAGTAGTGTGACCATCACGGAGACATCACGATATTGTAGGACTACTTAAGGCCTGTTCCTAGCCCTTTGTATTTCCTTAGATTTGTTATCTCCAGATTTTCCCCTATTGTCTCTCTTGAGCTCTATATGTTGGAAGCCTTTGACCTTCACTGGCAATGCGCGGAAGCTTATATCTCTCATCTGATAATGGTTGACGGCTCCCCGACCACTCTGGATGATAAGTCACTCAGCTCCTTCCTTTCCCTTCTGTTACCTCTGATTGATCAAGGCAGAGTCCTATGAGTGCCTTCGATGGCAAGTCAGTGGTCCAGTAATAACCGATCTCCATGGATGGCCAGTGATCTTTCATCCTACCCTTATCTAGATAAGGTCCCTCAAGATGGAATGTAATCCCCTACTGAAGTTAGGCTCATTAAGACTCAGGGTCTGCCTGGTGCTATACAAATCCTCTGGCAGCAATGCCCATTTTGGTTGCTTTCTCAGGCCTTGTCTGTTTACAGACGATGGTCCTGACACACATCCCTTCTTTGCCTACCCAGCCATGATTGAGATGTTGGTGTGCATTCCCACATGTAACCTTCAGAGGAAACTTGTACCTTAAATGTGTGCAAAAAAGGCAAAGGTATAAAGCTGTTGTACTGTTCAGTTTTTATGCATAACCCAGAACTGGCAACATACTAAAGGATTCCTCCAAACAGAATCATTAGAACCTGAAAGGTATTGTTTCATGGGCAATCACCCACTAATCCTGACCAGGACAGTGGTCTGTTTCAATTTCAACCTTTCTTTCCTTCTTTCCTTACCTTTTTGCTCCAACTTACTCACACATTCCTTCTACTTCACTTTCTTATCTCTCATCCAAAGACCAAATGAGACACAAATCATATTGGAACTACAAGAAGGCTATACAGGTCAAGACACTACAATCTTAGGAGAATTCTACAAAACTCACCACTGAGAACTTCCATTGGGATGAAAGCCCTACTCTGGAACAATTTCTCAAAGGCCATATAAAGATTTCATTGATGTCTTTGGAGATGAAAGTCTTTCCAAACTTCTCCTGCAAAGCCAATGGATCACACTATTGATTTGGAACCAAACTGGGGATCTAAGAAATGGACACAACACATTTACCTCCTTAATTCCAAAGAAGAGGCCAAGCTCAACAAATTCCTCAAGGAAGGAGAAGCTAAAGGACACATTTGCAAGTCCAAATCAGAACTTGCTTCCCCTTTCTTTGTTGCAAAGAAAGGTGGAGAGCTCAGACCCATCATGGACTTCTGCAAGCTCAATGACATAACTGTCAAGAACAAGTACCCCTTATGACTTATCTCTGAACTTGTTGACAAATGGAAAGGTTGCAAATACTTTACCAAGCTTGACATCTGTGGTGCCTTCAACAACATTAGGATAAAAGAATGTGACAAGTGGGGGATGGCATTCACAACCAACTGTGGCCTTTATGAATCCCTGGTCATCAATTATGGTTTAGTCAACACCCTGGCCACCTTCCAAACCATGATAAATGATATTTTTATCATCTACATCTGTCACACCAGTGTTTATGTGGATGATGTTATAATCAGAACCAAACCAGACCCTACAGGAAAACTGGATGATCCCAAGTTCTATGAGAAAACAGTCCAGGAAATCCTCAAAGTCTTCAGAGAACACAAACTTCACCTTAAGGGATGAAATTTAACCTACTCAAAAAAAACCTATGTGTTCATGTTTAGCATGGGTGATGATAGCCCTGAGGGCTGGCAGCCATCCAAAGAAGATAGCTTTGGAAAAATATTGAGAAAGTAACCACAGAACCACAGGTCTCTATCTTTTGTGAATGAATAGATGATGAGGAAGCTGTACACCAGGAAGCTAAATTTACTTGCTGCTCTGCATCACTTCTAGCTGAAAATGGAGAAGAGGAAGCTTGCAGGGCCTCATCCTGATCTTTGATTAATGTCTTGTGTAATAAAGTGCTAAATCACTGCCCAGCATCAGCCATTCTGGGAGTAAATTCTGTCTGCTTGAATCCCTTGATCTCTCCAGTGACAACCAAGAGACAGAATGTTGTGAGGTCCACCTCAACCTTGCAATATGCTGTCCTCAACTCTTTAACCTGCATGTCCTGCAATTTACTAGATGTCATTCTGATCTTGAGACAACTGTCAGTTGACCTGACCTAAAGGAACAATACAAGTGGCCACTCACCCCAATGTATTCACCAATTGAAGCTATGTTGGCCATGAGGCAACAAGGGTCATTAGGTGGACACTGGGGGGAAGGTCCAATATATCAAGCCAGTATATTGTAAGTACATCACAATAGACAAAGTACCTGGGATGTAACCATCCAGTTCATCCCAAGTACATTCATAATTTTCTCTGCCTACTTTCCTGGCCTGGGGAATGGTCAGGACATTCAGTGTCCCAGGTCACATGACTGTGATGTTCCCATTATGTAATTGATGGGGACATCTTGAATTTTCCCAAAGAAAGTACCTGTGATGTTCCCAAGTGGCTCATTCAAAGAGTTTTTTGCAGTGTCCCCAGTGATAATCACAGTGTTCCCAGCCAGTAAAATTCAAAATGAGCCAGAATGGTGTGCCATAAATGACCCAAAGTAGTACATTTAGAACGTACCCATCATGACCACCCTAGTGTACCACTTTTGGCAAAAATCCAGGAAACCTTGGGAAAATGCTAGGTTCATTCAAAACGTTCCCAGTTTTCCAGTTTCCCACAATGGTGGGGATGAGGACAATTGTGGGGATGGGGATGATGAAGATAATGGGGATGGGGAAGATGACACTGGAAGTGACAGTGGTGTCCACTCTATGGACTCAGATTCTGACTCCTACATTGCCAGTGACATCTCCTTTTCCTCTGCAGGGGGGGTGCACCCCAGTCATCATGCAAGTAAGTTTACTGTTCCTCCTTCCAAACCCAGCCCTGGTGACTCATCACAGGTTGACTGGAGGTCAGGAAGGGAATTCCAGACTTCATGATTTGCAAGTACCCAATATCCCCCACTGCAAATAAGGAGAAGAAGATATTGACTATCATTGAAGTTAAAACACAAAGGTTCAAGATGGGCAACTTCTGCTCCCCAATAGAGCAACTTGACTGGTATGTCAAGTTGGCCCAGGGTTACAACCATGACCTGGATCTGCACTCCTACCTTCTCACTGTGATCAATGTACAACTGTTAAGCTTGTAGACAGCCTTTGAATGAGCCACTTGGGAACATCACAGGTACTTTCTTTGGGAAAATTTGAGATGTTCCCATCAATTCCAAATGGGGACATCACAGTCACATGACCTGGGACACTGCAAATGTACTGCAAAGAACTCTTTGAATGAGCCACTCAGGAACACTGCAGTTACTTTCTTTGGGAAAATTCAAGATGTCCCTATCAATTACATAATGGGAACATCACAGTCATGTGACCTGGGACACTGTCATTCCCCAGGCTAGGAAAGTTGGCAGGGAAAATTATGAATGCACTTGGGATGAACTGGATGGGTACATCCCAGGTACTTTGTTCATTTCCTTGTGATGTATGTCACAATTTTCACAATTTTCACTCATTTTCTAAGTCCTAAGTGCCCAAACACTCGTTCAAATCATGACATGCCATTACCTTATCTTATCTTATCTTATCTTATCTTTTCACACTTCAAAAGTCACACCATCAAGACGAGGAAAGCAGATAGTATTGGAATACCGATGAAGAAATATCTACTGGGAAGAAGCCGCCTCAACCCACTCGTTCTCCTTATCGGACTCCCCTAATCCATCAAAGTCTAACTCGTCATCGGCGTCATCCCCACCATGAGGCCAAGTCTTGTCATAAGACTACCAGTCCAAGTACTGGTTGACGGTAGCCTGGTTGACGGTCAAACCGGGAATCTCATCCGGAAAACCAATGTCAGGAAGAGGAGGAGAAGCTGGGCGGAAGACGGCCTCCCTCGGAACAGCCGGAGGAGGATTGGTCAACTTCTCGACCATCCTCTCGAGAGACTCAACGCGAGCCTTGAGGTCAGCAATCTCTAACTGACCCTCCCTGATATCCTATCAGTACTTCTTGTCAAGAAAGGAGTAAAGGAGGACACACCTTAGAGAATCCTCAAGGGATCTCTTCACGTTCATCCGCTCCCAACCATCGATAGCCCTCTTCTTCTGCTCCTCCCTCATGTCATCCTTCATCTCAGCGATGGACTCATAGATCTCACAACCCATGACCGCTGCGAAACCCATACAGGCATCCATACGCCCATCCATCGCATCGTTCTCATGATGGATCTCCCGAAGACCCCTACCGACCCAAGACTTCGGGAAAGTCTCTAAGTCCAACTCGTTGATGTGTTTCCTCCACCTCTCCTTGGAAACCATGACGGCATCCCCCAGACCTAGATCCCTCAACCCGTCGTGCCGATACTTGCTGGTCATCATCTGACCCCTCACTGACTGAAGGGAAGGATAAGGCTTCCCCCCGTTATCCCTCCTGGACGATTCACCACCCTGGTTATAACGGTAGACAAACAGACATTTGTCCCGTTCTTCCCTCTCCTCCGGTGAAGGGAAATGTCCCTTCATCCTCTTGAAAAAGGGCAACCCTGTAAACAGATTCTTCAACATTCCAATTAAGAAAGAAGGAAGAAGAATCTTACCTGAAGCTTCCCCCTGACTCTCACCACGAGGATAACCCCTATGAGTCTTGAGCTCCTTCCTAGTCAGAGGCTTCTTAGGAAGGACCGATTCTTCTTCAGGAGCAATCGGAATCAAGGTCGCCTTAACGGTCGGCAAGATGGTGGCGAAGGGGCGGACGTATCCTTGGTCGAAGTCGAGGAAGGGGTTGGTGAAATCCTGGACCGGCTCGTGGGTGTAGATGTCGGACATGATAGATGAGGAAGACGAAGAAGTAAATCAAGAAGAGGAGTATGGCTGGAATGGCGGAAGAGTATCAACTGAAGACGATGGAGACAACCGGACCAAATCCACCTCCCTTATATATCAAGAAACCGGTAGTCAAGACCCCTATCTTTGTCGGATCTTCCCGAACCCCTATCTGTCCATCAAACCCTCAACCCTGACGACTCAGTGTGACTTCTTTTATCTATCCTTATATAGGTGATCTCTCTCACGATCGTTACCAATCATTCTCACGAGAGATCACATGTGTTCCCACGGTGCATCTTCCTTATTCATTTCTTATCTTCATGATGCACCATCACTTATCTCACCGTTCATTCATTCTTATCATATCGTTCGTTCATCCCTTCTACACGATTCACCCATTGTCACATGTTTGCTTGACGACTTAGTCAGATGATTACATGATCACGAACTTTAGTATATAAGTACGTACTGATTGTCACGATTTTCACCTTTTACACTCATTTTTCTTCTAAGTTCGAAGCGCCCAAACACTCGTTCAAATCATGACATGGCCTTTTCTTATCTTATCTTATCTTATCTTATCTTATCTTATCTTATCTTTTCACACCTCAAAGTCACACCATCAAGACGAGGAAAACAGATAGTATTGGAATACCGATAAAGAACTATCTATTGGGAAGAAGCAGCTACAACCCACTCGTTCTCCTTATCAGACTCCCCCAAGCCATCAAAGTCCAACTCATCATCGGCATCGTCCCCACCATGAGGCCAAGTCTTATCGTAAGACTGCCAATCCACGTACTGGTCAACGGTGGCCTGATTGACGGTCAAACCGGGAATCTCATCCGGGAAACCGATGTCAGGAAGAGGAGGAGAAGACGGACGAAAGACGGCCTCCCTCGGAACAGCCGGAGGAGGATTGGTCAACTTCTCGACCATCCTCTCCAGAGACTTGACACGAGCCTTGAGGTCAGCAATCTCTAACTGACCCTCCCTGGAATCCTATCAGTACTCCTCGTCAAAGAAAGGAGTAAAGGAGGACACACCTTAGAGAATCCTCAAGGGACCTCTTCATGTTCATCCGCTCCCAACCGTCGAGAGCCCTCTTCTTCTGCTCCTCCCTCATGTTGTCCTTCAACTCCGCAATGGTCTCATAGATCTCACAGCCCATAACGGCTGCGAAACCCAGAGACGCATCCATGCGCCCATCCATTGCGTCGTTCTCATGATGGATCTCACGAAGACCCCTACCAATCCAAGACTTGGGAAACGTCTCCAAGTCCAACTCATTAATGTGCTTCCTCCACCGCTCCTTGGATACCATGACGGCATCCCCCAAACCAAGATCCCTTAACCCGTCGTGTCAGTACTTACTGGTCATCATCCGACCCCTCACCGACTGAAGGGAAGGATAGGGTTTCCCCCCGTTGTCCCTCCTGGACGATTTGCCACCCTGATTGTAACGGTAGACAAACAAATGTTTGTCCCATTCCTCCCTCTCCTCCTGCGAAGGGAAATGCCCCTTCATCCTCTTAAAGAAGGGCAACCCTGTAAAAGATTCTTCAACATTCTGACTAAGAAAGAAGGAAGAAGAATCTTACCTGAAGACTCACCCTGACTCTCGCCCCGAGGATAACCTCGACGAGTCTTGATCTCCTTCCTGGTCAAAGGCTTCTTGGGAAGGACCGATTCCTCTTCAGGCGGAATCGGAATCAGAGTCGCCTTGATGGTCGGCAGGATGGTGGCAAAAGGGCGGACGTATCCTTGGTCGAAGTCGAGGAAGGGGTTGGCGAAGTCCTGGACCGGGTCGTAGGTGTAGATGTCGGACATGGTACAGAATGAAGGCGTAGAAGTAAAAGAGGAAGAGGAGTAGTGCTGGAATGGTGGAAAGGTATCGACTGAAGACGATGGAGACAACCGGACCAAACCCATCCCCTTATATATCGAGGACCCGGTTATCATTCAAGTCCCCTATCTTCAAACGGATCTCTCCGAGCCCCTATCTGTCCATCAAACCCTCAACCTGTCACGATTTTCACATTTTCACTCATTTTCTCCTAAGTTCGAAGCGCCCAAACACTCGTTCAAATCATGACATGGCGTTATCTTTTCTTATCTTATCTTTTCACACTTCAAAGTCACACCATCAAAGATGAAGAAAGCAGATAGTATTGGAATACCGATAAGAGAACTATCTACTGAGAAGAAACAGCCACGACCCACTCGTTCTCCTTATCGGACTCCCCCAACCCATCAAAGTCCAATTCGTCATCAGCATCGTTCCCGCCATGAGGCCAAGTCTTATCGTAAGACTGCCAATCCACGTACTGATCAACAGTGGCCTGGTCGACAGTCAAACCGGGAATCTCATCTGGGAAACCGATGTCTGGGAGAGGAGGAGAAGCCAAACGGAAGGTGGCCTCCCTCGGGACAGCTGGAGGAGGATTGACGAGCTTCTCGACCATCCTCTCCAGGGACACAACACGAGCCTTGAGATCAGCGATCTCCAACTGGCCCTCCCTGATATCCTATCAGTACTCCTCGTAAAGAAAGGAGTAAAGGAGGACACACCTTAGAGAGTCCTCGAGGGACCTCTTGACGTTCATCCGATCCCAACCATCGAGAGCCCTCTTCTTCTGCTCATCCCTCATATCCTCCTTCATCTCCGCGATGGTCTCGTAGATCTCGCAACCCATGACGGCTGCGAAACCAAGACAGGCATCCATACGGCCGTCCATCGCATCGTTCTCGTGATGGATCTCCCGAAGACCCCGACCAATCCAAGACTTCGGAAATGTCTCCAAGTCTAACTCGTTGACATGCTTCCTCCATCGCTCCTTGGACACCATAACGGCATCCCCCAGACCCAAATCCCTCAACCCATCGTGTCGGTACTTACTGGTAGACATCCGTCCCCTCACCGACTGAAGAGAAGGATAGGGTTTCCCCCCATTGTCCCTCCTGGACGACTCGCCACCCTGGTTGTAGCGGTAAACGAACAAACGTTTATCCCGCTCTTTCCTCTCTT
>Ga0307511_10001159_pt1 | contig 28061 bp, 24 predicted proteins | sample 13_EM_MG_FD_200266 | JGI IMG/M metagenome (GOLD analysis project Ga0307511, IMG submission 200266) | Populus trichocarpa ectomycorrhiza microbial communities from riparian zone in the Pacific Northwest, United States - 13_EM | ecosystem: Host-associated > Plants > Roots > Unclassified | place...
ATAGGAAGCGCGGCCAAGTCCACAAGCCCGACCTTGAGAATTGATTGTTTCCGGAATCGAAACCCCATGCCCAATCCCGCCCCACCCCGCTTTCCACAGATCACCCTGGACGACCTCGACCCGCAGGCACGCAAGCTCGGCGAGGAAATCCTCGCCATTTCCAGCGTGGGCCTGGCCGGCCCCTACAACCCGATGTTGCGCAGCCCGGTGATGGCCGACCGCATGAAGCGCCTGCTCGACTACCTGCGCTTCAACAGCTCGCTGCCGCTGCGCCTGAATGAATTCGCCATCCTGATCCAGGCGCGGCTGTGGACTTCGCAAGTGGAGTGGTACGCGCATCATCCGCTCGCGTTGAAAGCCGGGTTGCGCGCCGAGATTGCCGCCGATTTGAAGGCGCGCAAGCGGCCGGCGAACATGGCGGAAGACGAAGCGGTGGTCTATGACTTCTGCATGGAGCTGTGCGAAAGGCGCGCGGTCAGCGATGCGCTGTTCGCGCGTGCCAGGGCAGTGCTGGGCGAGCAGCAACTGATCGACCTGGTCGCGGTGACCGGCACCTACGTAACGATCGCCATGCTGCTCAATGTCGCGCAAGCCGGCGTGCCCGCGGGCAAGGAATTGCCCTTTCCCGAGGCGGCGTAAGCCAGTACCGGACAACGCGCCGCAAGCGATGCGCGGCGCGTGCGCGGCTGCACTCGCCTAGCGGCGCGGCCCGCCAGCCGACCGCGCCGCCTCGGCGAGCTTGGGGCCGCCCTCGAGGATGTCACGTCTCAAGTCGATATCGATCGGCTTGGGACCGATGAAAATCGAAAGCAGGCCGCGCGCCAGCGGCGCCTCGGTGATCGGGTTGAAGCCCTTGGTGTCGCCGTTGATGGAGAACTCCATGCGCCCGCCGGGCAGGATCGTCAGGTGCACTTCGTCGCCGACCTTGAACAGCGGCACGCTGGAAAACACCTCGGCGAATTTCTGGATCGAATCGACCACCGTCGGCGTCTCGCTCATGTTCACGCGCTCTTTCAGCGCGGCCAGCATGATGCGGGTGAACTGCTCGTTGTCGAGTTCGCGCGCGAAGCGCAGCACCAGGCGGTCGCGCTTGGCCAGGTTCATGTAGTCGGCCGGGTTGGCGGACTTGTCCTGCACGTACAGGGCGACGTGGTAGATCTCGAAGCCCAGGCGCTTGCGGGTGCCCCAGCCGGTCAGTTGCAGGTTGTTGCCGGCCACATTGGTGGTGGGCGGGAATTTGCCGGCCACGGTGGGGCCGGCCTCCTTCATCGTGTCCTTGGCCGGAGTGGCCGCCGCGGGTTTGGCGGCCGGTGCCGGGGCGGTCTGCGCCCAGGCAGCAATGAAGGGGACGTGCAGGGCGGCGCCCGCCAGCACAAGCAGGGCGGTTCTATATGCGGTCTTGCGCATTTCGGAATATCTCCTCTGTGTCTTGTCGCGGCTCTTGATTGGATTGGCCACGTATGACGCCAAGATAAACAAGGAAATTAGAGTTTCGGCTCTAATTCCGCAACAGCTGGGTCAAGGCTCTGTTTTTAAATACGAATATCGCCCTGCATGAGGTCGGATGCTGCGATGCATCACGAATTGTTCTTGACCCTGAAACCATTCTAACCCGAAATAGCACGATCGTTCGATTTTGACAAAGGTGCGACCGCATGCCCGCGTCACCCCGCCCAAGCAAAGGCACGCAGACCCGCGAGCGCATCCTCGATGCGGCGCTGGACATTGCCAGCCGCGAGGGGCTCGAGGGACTGACCATCGGCATGCTGGCCGAGGCGCTGGACATGTCCAAGAGCGGGGTGTTCGCGCACTTCGGCAGCCGCGAGGAATTGCAGATCGCGCTGATCGACGAATACGCGCGCCGCTTCATGGACGCGGTGTACTACCCCGCGATCCGCCTGCCGCGCGGCCTGCCGCGTTTGCGCGCGATGTTCGAGAACTGGCTGTACCGCGTGCAGCACGTGGAGATTCCGAACGGCTGCGTGTTCATTTCCGGCGCGGTCGAGTTCGACGACCGCGAAGGCCCGGTGCGCGACCGCATGGTGCTGGTCAATCGCGGCTGGCAGGGCGAGATGCGCAAGGCGGCACGCCAGGCCATCACCCAGGGCCACCTGGTCGAGGACTGCGACCCCGAACAACTCGTGTTCGAACTCTACGGCTTCATGCTTTCCCTGCATCACGACGCCCGCTTGCTGCGCGAGCCGCGCGCGGTGGAACGCGCGCACGTCAGTTTCGGGCGCGCGGTCAAGGCTTACGGTACCGAAGCGGGCATCGCGCTGATGGCTGCGCCGCTTCCATCGTCGCCTCCACCTTCGTTACCGCAATCCGCTTCACGGGATGCGTTGCAGGCTGCATAGAGGCAGCGAAAAAGCGGCAGCGCGTCCTGAAACATACACCCAGTATTCTGGTTTTCGATTCAAGCAATCTTTAAAGGTCAAACATGGCGCAATACCAAGCCCCCGTCCGCGACATGCAGTTCGTGCTGCATGAAGTGCTGGGCGTCGAGCCCGTCCTGAAAAAACTGCCGGCGCATGCCGAGATCAGCCGCGACCTGATCGACCAGGTGGTGGAGGAAGGCGGCAAGTTCTGCGCCGAGGTGCTGTTCCCGCTCAACCAGGTGGGCGACCGCGAGGGCTGCAAGCTCGACACCAAGACCCACGAGGTGAAGACACCGACCGGCTTCAAGGAAGCGTACAAGCAGTTCGTGGCCGCCGGCTGGCCCGCGCTTTCCTGCGACCCGAAGTACGGTGGCCAGGGCCTGCCGCACGTGGTACAAACCCCGTTCCAGGAAATGATGAACGCCGCCAACCAGGCCTGGGCCATGTACCCGGGCCTCACCCACGGCGCCTACCAGGCCCTGCTGGCGCACGGCACCGAAGAGCAAAAGAACACCGTGCTGCCCAAGCTGATCGAAGGCTCCTGGACCGGCACCATGTGCCTGACCGAGCCGCATTGCGGCACCGACCTGGGCCTGTTGCGCAGCAAGGCCGAGCCGCAGGCGGACGGCACCTACAAGATCACCGGCGGCAAGATTTTCATCTCGTCCGGCGAACACGACATGGCGGAGAACATCGTGCACCTGGTGCTGGCGCGCCTGCCGGATGCGCCTGCCGGCACCAAGGGCATCTCGCTGTTCCTGGTGCCCAAGTTCCTCATCAACAAGGACGGCTCGCTGGGCGCGCGCAACCCGATCACCTGCGGCGCGATCGAGCACAAGATGGGCATCCACGGCAACTCGACCTGCCAGATGAACCTGGACGGTGCGGTCGGCACCCTGGTGGGCCAGCCCAACAAGGGCCTGAACGCAATGTTCGTGATGATGAACGGCGCGCGCCTGGGCGTGGGCATGCAGTCGCTCGGCCTGATGGCGGTGGCGTATCAGTCCTCCGCGGCTTACGCGAAGGACCGCATCCAGATGCGCTCGCTCTCCGGCCCGAAGGCGCTCGACAAGCCGGCCGACCCGATCATCGTGCACCCCGACGTGCGCCGCATGCTGCTCACGCAACGCGCCTACCTGGAAGGCTCGCGCGCCTTTGCCTACTGGATCGCCCTGCAGGCCGACATCGCGCATTACTCGGATGACGAGGACGAGCGCCGCGATGCCGAGGACATGCTGGCCCTGCTCACGCCGATCATCAAGGCCTTCATCACCGATGCCGGCTTCGAATGCACCAACCTGGCGATGCAGGTGTTCGGCGGCCACGGCTACATCTCCGAGTGGGGCATGGAGCAGTTCGTGCGCGACGCGCGCATCAACATGATCTACGAAGGCACCAACACGATCCAGTCGCTCGACCTGCTGGGCCGCAAGGTGCTGGGTGATGGCGGCGCGAAGCTGAAGAAGTTCGGCCAGGAGATCGAGGCCTTCGTCGGCGAGCATTACAACGAGCCGGGCATGAAGGAATTCACCGACGCGCTGGAGGATGTCGGCGGCAAGGTGACCGACATTTCGATGTGGGTCGGCATGCAGGGCATGAAGAACCCGGACGAAGTCGGCGCCGCCGCGGTCGATTACCTGCGCATGGTCGGGCACATGGTCTATGCTTATTTCTGGGCGCGCATGGCGCAGGTCGCGCTGCCGAAGGCGGAAGGCGACGTCTTCTACCGCACCAAGGTCGAAACCGCGCGCTTTTATTTCACCCGCCTGCTGCCGGAAATCGAGATGCTGCAAAAGCGCATCAAGTCCGGTTCCAAGGTGCTTCTTTCCCTCGAAGCGGAAGCGTTCTGATCAGGCAAAAGCAAGAACCTGCTTTTGCCTGGGTTTGGCAAGCACGCGATCGCCGGCGGCGCCGGTCGATTGCGCGAGTAAAGTGCAACGCATAAGCATCAACGACGACGGCGCCAGCGCCGTCAGGTCCTGAATCACCGGAGACGAATCGTGGCCAATTTCATTGTCAAAAAAGTTGCCGTGCTGGGTGCCGGCGTGATGGGCGCGCAGATCGCCGCCCACCTGACCAACGCCCGCGTGCCGGCGCTCCTGTTCGACCTGCCCGCCAAGGAAGGTCCCAAGAACGGCATCGCCATGAAGGCGATCGAGGGCCTGAAAAAGCTCAACCCGGCGCCGCTGGGCGTACCGCAACTGGCCGACCTGATCACCCCGGCAAACTACGACGACGACTTGGCCAAGCTCGCCGAGTGCGACCTGGTGATCGAGGCGATCGCCGAGCGGATCGAATGGAAGCACGACTTGTACAAGAAGATCGGCGCCCACATCGCCCCGCACGCCATCCTCGCCTCGAACACCTCGGGCATCCCGATCCACAAGCTGGCCGAGGCCCTGCCGGCCGAGCTGGCCCAGCGCTTCTGCGGCGTGCACTTTTTCAACCCGCCGCGCTATATGCACCTGGTGGAACTGATCGCGATTCCGTCAACCGCGCCGCAGATCGTCGACCAGCTCGAGACCTTCCTCACCACCACGCTCGGCAAGGGCGTGGTGCGCGCCAAGGACACGCCCAACTTCATCGCCAACCGGGTCGGCACCGCGAGCATGGCCTTCACGCTCGCCAATGCCGAGAAGCTGGGCATTCCGTTCGACGTGGTCGACGACCTGACCGGTACGCGCATCGGCCGCGCCAAGTCGGCCACCTTCCGCACCGCCGACGTGGTCGGCCTGGACACGCTGTCGAACGTGATCAACACGCTGAAGAACACCCTGCAGGCCGACCCCTGGCACCAGTATTTTGACCAGCCGGCGTGGCTCAAGACCTTGCTGGAAAAGGGCGCCCTGGGCCAGAAGACCAAGGGTGGCGTGTTCAAGAAGGTGGGCCGCGACATTCTTATGTTCGACCCCAAGACCCTGGACTACGTACCCTCGAAGGGCAAGGCCGCCCCGGAGATCGACAAGATCTTCCGCAAGAAGGACTGGGCCGAACGCTTCAAGCTGCTGCGTGAATCGGCCAATCCGCAGGCGCAGTTCCTCTGGGCCATGTACCGCGACACCTTCCACTACATCGCCGTGCAGTTGGCCGAGATCGCCGACAACGCGCGCGACGTCGATTTCGCGATGCGCTGGGGCTACGGCAACAAGCTGGGTCCGTTCGAAATCTGGCAACAGGCGGGCTGGATGCAGGTGGCGCAGTGGGTCGCCGAAGATATCGAGGCCGGCCGTGCCCTCACCAACGTGCCGCTGCCCGCCTGGGTGACCAAGGGGCCGGTGGCCGAGGCGGGTGGCGTGCATACCTCGCAAGGCTCCTGGTCGGCGAAGGACAGCAAGTTCCAGCCGCGCTCCACCCACCCGGTGTACCAGCGCCAGCTGTTCCCCGCCAACGTGTTCGGCTCCGGCGCGCAGACCGGGCTGGATGGCGGCACCACCGTGTTCGAGGACGATGGCGTGCGCCTGTGGACCTTGGGCGACGGCGTGCTGATTTTCTCGATGAAGTCCAAGCTGAACGTGCTCGGCCCCCTGCAGATCGCCGGCCTGCACAAGGCACTGGACATCGCCGAGGCCGACTACAAGGCGATGGTGATCTACTCGCCCGGCGCGGTGGATGGCGGCGCTTTCTCGGCCGGCGCGGACCTGCAGTCGATGCAGCCGATGATCCAGGAACACGGCCTGGAGATCGTCGAGCCGGAAATCCGCAAGCTGCAATCGGCCTTCATGCGCATGAAGTACTCGGCGGTGCCGGTGGTTGCGGCGGTTGCGGGCCTGGCGCTGGGCGGCGGCAACGAGCTGCAACTGCACGCGGCCAAGCGCATTGCGGCCCTCGAAAGCTATATCGGCCTGGTCGAAGTCGGCGTCGGCCTGATCCCCGCCGGCGGGGGCCTGAAGGAAGCGGCGCAGCAGGGCGCGATGCAGGCCCTCTCGGTCGGCTCGACCAACTGGCTGGACTTCATCAAGAACCGCTTCCAGGCGATCGCCACCGCGACGGTCGCCAAGAGCGCGATCGAAGCCAAGGCGCTGGGCTTCCTGCAGCCGAACGACACCATCGTCTTCAACCTCTACGAGCTGCTCTACGTGGCGCTGGAAGAAGCCAAGGCGATGGCCGCCTGCGGCTACCGCGCGCCGCAGAAGATGCTGTTCCCGGTCGGCGGGCGCGATGCGATCGCCACCATCAAGGCGCAACTGGTCGGCATGCGCGACGGCGGCTTCATCAGCGCCTACGACTTCATGCTGGGCGAGCGCATCGCCGTGGCGATGTGCGGCGGCGATATCGAGCCGGGCAGCCTGGTGGACGAGGAATGGATACTCAATCTCGAGGCCCGAGGCTTCATGGATTCCCTGCGCGATGAGCGTACCCAGGAACGCATCTACTCGATGCTGACCACCGGCAAGCCGCTGCGCAACTGAGATCAGGAGAAGACAACATGAGCAAGCAAGTACAGGAAGCCTACATCGTCTCGGCCGTGCGCACCCCGATCGGCAAGGCGCCGCGCGGCATGTTCCGCCACACCCGCCCGGACGACCTGCTGGTGCACGCGCTTAAGTCCGCCGTCGCCAGGGTGCCGGGCCTGGACCCGCACTCGATCGAGGACGCGATCATCGGCTGCGCCATCCCCGAAGCCCAGCAGGGGCTGAACGTGGCGCGCATCGGCGTGCTGCTGGCCGGCCTGCCGCAAAGCGTGGCCGGGGTCACGGTGAACCGCTTCTGCGCCTCGGGCCTGACCGCCGTGGCGATGGCGGCGGACCGCATCCGCGTCGGCGAGGCCGACGTGATGATCGCCGGCGGCTGCGAATCGATGAGCATGGTGCCGATGATGGGCAACACGCCCTCGATGAACAGCCACATCTTCACCGACGAGAACTACGGCATCGCCTACGGCATGGGCCTGACCGCAGAAAAGGTAGCCGAGCAATGGAAAGTGAGCCGCGAGGCGCAGGATGCCTTTTCGGTGAAGTCGCACCAGAAGGCGCTGGCCGCGATCGCCGCCGGCCACTTCAAGGAAGAGATCGCGCCGATCTCGATCACCGAGCGCTTCCCGGATCTCGCCAGCGGCAACATCCGCGACAAGAACCGCACCCTGGACACCGACGAAGGCCCGCGCGCCGACACCAGCCTGGAAGGCCTGGCCAAGCTGCGCACCGTGTTCAACCCGAAGGGCAGCGTCACCGCCGGCAACAGCTCGCAAACCTCGGATGGCGCGGGCGCGCTGATCCTGGTCTCGGAGAAGGCGCTGAAGCAATACAACCTGACGCCGCTGGCGCGCTTTGTCTCCTTCGCCATCCGCGGCGTGCCGCCGCAGATCATGGGCATCGGCCCGAAGGAAGCAATTCCCATCGCGCTGCGCCGGGCCGGCCTGAAGCAGGAAGACATGGGCTGGATCGAACTCAACGAAGCCTTCGCGGCGCAGGCGCTCGCCGTGATCGGCGACCTGGGCCTGAACACCGAGGTGCTGAACCCGAACGGCGGCGCCATCGCCCTCGGCCACCCGCTGGGCGCCACCGGCGCGATGCGCGCGGCCACCTGCATCCACGGCATGCGCCGCACCAAGGCCAAGTACGGCATGGTCACCATGTGTATCGGTACCGGCATGGGCGCGGCGGGCATTTTCGAGGCGATGTAAGCGGCGTCACCGGAACCGGCCGCGATGCAAGCGCCCAATCCCGAGTACCGCGCCTTCATCGAGGCGGGTTTCGCCAATGCCCCGTTTGTCAGCGGCAATGCGATCCGCCTGGAGGATTGCGGCCCGGGCTGGTGCGCTTCCTCGCTGGTGCTGGAGGCGCACCACACCCAGCAGAACGGCGTGGCGCACGGCGGCCTGCTCGCCACCATCGCCGATCATACGGCCGGCGGCGCGGCGGCCACCCTGCTCGCGCCCGGCAGTTACGCGCTCACTGCCGAACTCAAGGTGAGCATGTTGCGCGCGGCCAAGGGCGAGAAGCTCGAATGCCGCGCCCAGGTGATCAAGCCGGGACGCACGCTCAGTTTTGTCGAGGCCGAGGTCTACGCGATTGAAGGCGGGCGGCGCGAACTGGTCGCCAAGGCCTCGGCGACCATGGCGGTGATCGCGGGCAAGTAGCCGCCGGCGCGAGGAACAAATCCGAGTTTATCGGCGCGCGCATCGCGTCTAGACTCTGGCGCAAACAAGGCAGGAGACATGCATGTCATCAGCGACGCAAGCGCCCCGCATCACGCCACTGGAAGCACCCTATCCCGAGGGCATCGGCGAGCTGCTGCAAAAAATGACGCCGCCGGGCGCGCCCAATATCCTCGCGCTGTTCCGCGTGCTCGCCGTCAACCCCAAGCTCGCCGAGCGCATGATGGGGATGGGCGGCTACTTCCTCGGCAAGCCTTCGCTCTTGACCTTGCGCGACCGCGAAGTGATGATCGACCGCGTCTGCGCCCGGTGCGGCGCGGAATACGAGTGGGGTGTGCATGTCGCGGCGTTTGCCGGGGCCGCCGGCTTCAACCAACAGGAGATCGCCGCACTCACTGCCCAACCGCCCGACCTGGGTGAACTCACGGCGCGCGACGCGCTGCTGGTGCGCATGGCCGATGATCTGCACGAAACTTCCGATCTCTCCGATACCCTGTGGACCGAATTGGCCGCCCACTGGCAGCCGCCGCAACTGCTGGAGCTGCTGATGCTCGCCGGCTGGTATCACGCCATCGCCTACGTCTGCAACGCCGCGCGCGTGCCGCTGGAGAGCTGGCAGGCGCGCTTTCCCGCCGCTGCCTGAGGCCATGGCCGCCGAACAGATCCGCATCCCCGCCAGCGACGACCGGCCTCTGCCGGCGCGCTACTACGTACCTGCCGGCACGCAGCGCGGCAGCATATTGATCTCCGCCGCCATGGCGGTGCCGCAGAGCTATTACGCCTCCTTCGCCGAATACCTCGCCGCGCAGGGCTTTCACGTCACCACCTACGACTACCGCGGCATGGGCGAGGACGCGCCCGCCACCCTGCGCGGTTTCGACTGCAGCGTCACCGACTGGGCCCGCAAGGACTACAACGCCGCCGTGCGCCACGCCAAGGCCAAGGCGCCGGCGTTGCCGCTCTACGTGATCGGCCATTCGCTGGGCGGTCAGTTGCCCGGCCTGCTGCCCGATCACCAGTTGATCGACGGCCTGCTCACCGTGGCCTCCGGCTCGGGCTATTGGCGCGACAACGCGCCGGCCTTGAAGCGCGTGGTCCCCGTCATGTGGTACGGCCTGGTGCCTGTGCTCACGCCTCTGCTCGGTTACTGGCCGGGCGGCAAGCTCAATATGGTGGGCAACCTGCCCAAGGGCGTGATCTACGAATGGCGGCGCTGGTGCCTGCATCCGGACTATGTGTGCGACGAACAGGGGCGCCGCGACGAGGCGCATTTTCTCGAGGTGCGCTTCCCGATCCTCTCGCTCAGCTTCACCGACGACGAGTACATGTCGGAGACCAGCATCCGCAAGCTGCACGGCCGTTACGCGAATACGGCGGTGGAGTTCAAGCGGATCACGCCGCTGGAAGCGGGCGTCAAACGCATCGGCCATTTTGGCTTTTTTCGCAAGCAGTTCGAATCCACCCTGTGGCCACGGGCCCTGCAATGGCTGCAGTCGCGCGCCGCAACCAACCACTAGATCTCAACCGGACATCACGCCCATGGAAATCCTTACCAGCAAGCAAGCCGGCATCCTGCGCATCACCCTGAACCGGCCCGACAAGAAGAATTCGATCACCGCCGCCATGTACCAGGCGATCGCCGATGCGCTGAAGGACGCGCGCGCCGACCAGGCGGTGCGCGTGGTGCTGATCTCCGGCAGCACGGAGTTGTTCACCGCCGGCAACGATCTCGCCGATTTCATGAACAACCCGCCAAGCAGCGAGACCGCCCCGGTGTTCCAGTTCCTGGAGAACATCAGCCGCTGCGAAAAGCCGATTGTCGCCGCCGTCGGCGGCGTCGCGGTGGGTGTGGGCACCACCATGCTGCTGCATTGCGACCTGGTCTACGCCGCCGACAACGCGCGCTTCTCCCTGCCTTTCACCTCGCTGGGCCTGGTGCCGGAAGCGGCCTCCTCCTACCTGCTGCCGCAGATCGCGGGCTATCAAAAAGCCGCCGAACTGCTGCTCCTGGGCGAGCCGTTTGATGCGGCCAAGGCGAAGGAGGCCGGCTTCATCACCGCCGTCGTGCCCGCCGCCGAACTGCTGGCCACCGCTGAAAAAGCGGCGGCGAAAATTGCCGCGCTACCGGGAAAATCGGTACGCAGCACCAAGGCCCTGCTCAAGCGCGCGCATGCCGCCAACATCGCCGGCCAGATGGCCGAGGAAAATGCCCAGTTCCGCTCCATGCTCGGCGAGCCGGCCGCGCGCGAGGCCTTCAGCGCCTTTTTCGCCAAGCGCAAGCCCGATTTCTCGCAGTGCGAATAGGACATCACAGGAGACCGATATGCAGCGCAATCCCGCCATCACTCCCGAGGCCCTGAATACCCGCAGCCAGGGGTACCTGCCCGGCCTGATCGGCCTCACCGTCACGCGCCTCGCCGACGGCGAGATCGACGGTGAATTCACCGTACGCCAGCAACTGCACGCGCCGAACGGCTTTTTGCACGCCGCCAGCGTGATCGCGCTGGCCGACACCTTGTCCGGCTACGGCTGTGCCGCCCACCTGCCGCCGGGCGCGACGGGCTTTACCACCATCGAGCTGAAAAGCAATTTTCTCGGCACCGCGCGCGAAGGCGTGGTCACCGCCACCGCGCGCGCCGTGCATCTCGGGCGCAATACCCATGTGTGGGACGCCACCGTGATCCATCGCGATACCGGCAAGGCCATGGCCCTGTTCCGCTGCACGCAGATGGTGTTGTGGCCCAAGACCTGATGGTTGAGGCCCAAAGCCAGGCCCGATAAACCATGCACGCGATTACATTGGCGGAAATGTTGTTGATGACGTTGTACTGGGAGGGGGTGTAAAGTGCGCCCATGCGCGGCAAGATCATCAACACCATCGCCCTGCCCGCCCTGCCACTGCTGCTGTTGCAGGGCCGGCACCTGGACCGGCGCATCGTCCGGCTGCTGCCTGCCCAGGGACCGCGCCAGGGCCTGTTCGACGGCGAAGGCGAGCCCTTGCGCCTGCTCACGGTGGGCGAGTCGACCGCCGTCGGCGTCGGCGTGGACAAGATCGAGCAAGCCGTGGTCTACCACTTCGCCCGCCTGATGAACGCGCATAGCGGCCGCGCCGTCGCCTGGGAGGCCGCCGGGCGCCCCGGCGCGACGGTGAGCGTGGGCCACACCCATGTGCTGCCCCACATCGCCAGCGGTCCGCGCGACATCGTGCTGCTGCTGTTCGGCGCCAACGACGTGCTGGAGCGCCGCCATGCGCGCGCTTTTGTGGAGGACGTGACGCGCCTGATCGAAGATCTGCGCGGGCGCGTCGGCAACGCCGCCATCCTGATCAGTTCGGTGCCGCCCCTTGGCACCTTTCCGGCGCTGCCGCAGCCGCTGCGCGCCTACCTCGGTGCCTGGTCGCGCTGGCTCGACATCACCCTCGCCAAGCTCAACCTGCCTGGCGTGCACTACGCCCCGGTGCGTATTCCCATGCTGCCCGACCTGTTCGCCAGCGACGGCTTTCACCCCGGCCCCCAGGGTTACCACGTCTGGGCCGAAACCCTGGCCGCCTCCGCGTTCAAGTTCGGACTGGTGCCCAGGCGCCTTTAGTGTCCTGTCCCGTAAATTGGTCACATAAAAGATGACGAGAATCGAGCCCCGCAAGGGAAGGGGCCCCTTGATACCCTTCCGACGTCGTCAAAAATGCTCGCGAGGGAACGACCCTCGCTGTGCTTTTTTCCTTCGGGGGATGGAGGGGCCCTCGATCCCTCCCGGTCGGCCTGATTTCGTCACTTTTATTTCCGTGACAAACTTACGGGACAGGACACTAGTCGAAAGGAATCCCCATGTCGCTCAAGGGCAAGACTTTATTTATCACCGGTGCCTCCAGAGGCATCGGATTGGCCATCGCCAAACGCGCCGCGCGCGATGGCGCCAATGTCGCCATCGCCGCCAAGACCACCGAGCCCCACCCCAAGCTGCCCGGCACCATCTACAGCGCCGCCGAGGAAGTCGAGAAGGCCGGCGGCAAGGCCTTGCCGCTGGTCTGCGACATCCGCGATGAGGAGAGCGTAAAGGCGGCGGTGGCAGCCACTGCGGAGAAATTCGGCGGCATCGACATCTGCGTCAACAACGCTTCCGCGATCAGCCTGACCGACACGCCGAATACGTCGATGAAGCGCTTCGACCTGATGTTCGGGGTGAACGTGCGCGGCACCTACCTGACTTCGCAGACCTGCCTGCCGCACCTGGCCGAGAGCGCGCGCAAGGGCCGCAGCCCGCACATTCTCAACCTCTCCCCGCCGCTCAACCTGAACCCGAAGTGGTTCAAGTACCACACCGCCTACACCATGGCCAAGTACGGCATGAGCATGTGCGTGCTCGGCATGGCCGCCGAGTTCAAGGACCAGGGGATCGCGGTGAACGGCCTGTGGCCGCGCACCATCATCGCCACCGCGGCGCTGCAAGTGATTCCGGGCGCGGACTGGAAAGCCGGGCGCACGCCGGAGATCATGGCCGACGCGGCGCACGTAGTGCTCTCCAAAACGGACTGCGAGTGGACCGGCAAGATTCATATCGACGACGAGGTGCTGGCCTCGGCCGGCATCACCGACCTGTCGCCCTATGCCGTCACCCCGGGCAACACGCGCTTTTTCCCCGACCTGTTTCTCGACTGAGGCGCCGCGCGGCCGGGCCGGCGCTTCGGCTATAGTTCGGCCATGTTCAACCGTCTGTTCGATGCGCTGCGCGGGCGCGGCGCTCGCGCGCAAGCTCCGGTCGCGCCCGCATTTTCGTCCGCCCCTTCGTCCAGCGCCTCGTCCGCCGCTTTGCCCGTCTCCGGGCCCGCATCTTCACCATCCCCGCATCCAGACCTGCCGCTGGACCGCCTGCGCGCCCAACTGGAGCAGGGTGAAGCGGTCGCCGCCTGCACCGAGTTGCATGAGCTGGCGAACCGCCATCCCGACGACCCCGACGTACTGTCGCTCTACGGCTGGGCCCTGTTCGACGTGTCCGCGATCGAGCAGGCGCGCTCGGTGCTCGCTGCCGCCCTGAGCTTGCGCCCGGACCATCCCGAAGCGCTCAACACCATGGGCGCGATGGCGGCGGAGCTTGACGACCCGCTGGACGCGGTCGGCTGGTTCGAGGACGCGCTGGATGCGGCGCCCGGCAACCCCGCCGCGCAATACAACCTCAGCCAGGTACTGTTCCTCGCCGGGCAGTACCGGCGCGGTTTCGACCTGCTGCGCGCGCGCCGCCTGCTGTTCTTCGGCCGCCCCAATCCCCTCGATCCGTTGCCGATGTGGCAAGGTGAATCGCTCGAGGGCAAGCACGTGTTCGTGTGGTGCGACTGGGGCGGGCTGGGCGACCACTTGCAGTTCATCCGCTACATTCCCCTGCTGGCGCAACGCGCGAAACCGGCGCGCATCTCGCTGGGATCGAGCGAGGCCTTCGAGCACCTGTTCCAGCGCGTCGAGAGCGCCGCCGGCTGGGTACGGCCCGGCCATCCGCCTTACGCCGACCTGCATTGCCCGCTGCTCGACCTGCCCTATTACTTCGGCACCGACCTGGACAGCGTGCCGGCCCATACACCGTACCTGAGCGCCGATGCGGACGAGGCCGCGCGATGGGGCGCCCAACTGGAGGGCGCCGGACTGGGCCGCGACCAGTTGCGCGTCGGCCTGGCGTGGAAAAGCACCGGCCCGGATCATGAAGCGCCGATCTACAAGCGCATGCGCCTCTCCAAGAGCCTGCCGGAGCCGCTGCTTGCCGCGCTCAATGCGGCAAAGGCGCGCTTTGTCAGCGTGCAGGTGGGTGCCAGCGGCTACGAGACCGCGGCGACCGGCCTGCGCCTGTTCGACTGCAGCGGCGGCCTGCGCAGCTTCTCGGACACCGCCGCGGTGATCGCGAACCTGGACCTGGTGATCAGCGCCGATACCTCGGTGGCCCATCTTGCCGGCGCGATGGGCAAGCCGGTGCTGCTGCTGCTGCGCAAGGAAAGCGGCATGTTCTGGCTGCATGGCCGGGACGACAGCCCGTGGTACCCGAACATGCGCATCCTGCGCCAGGACACCAGCGGTGACTGGGCGCCGGTGCTGGAGCAGGTGGCGCATTGGCTGGACGTGGCGGCGCGCGAGGGCGCCCAGGCGGTCATTCCGCGCAAGGCCGGCGCGTGACAGATGACGCAAACCCGCGCCTGACTTACACTAAGCCGTCATCGGCCCGGCCCACACTCAGGCTCAGACTGGCCACAACAATAATTCCGGGGATTCCATGCTCAAACTGAACGTCAACGGCGTCGAGCGCGAGGTCGATGCTGCGCCGGATACGCCGCTGTTGTGGGTACTGCGCGACCACCTGCAAATGACCGGCACCAAGTTCGGCTGCGGCGTGGCGCTGTGCGGGGCTTGCACCGTGCATGTGGACGGCGCGGCGATGCGCTCGTGCAGCGTGCCCCTCGGTTTCGCGGTGGGCAAGCAGTTGCGCACCATCGAGGATTTGGGCGCCAAGGGCCTGTCGGCGCTGCAGCAGGCGTGGATCAGGCACCAGGTGCCGCAATGCGGCTACTGCCAGTCCGGCATGCTGATGGCGGCCAGCGCCCTGCTCGCCGCGAAGCCAAACCCGAGCGATGAGGACATCGACCAGGGCATCACCAACATCTGCCGTTGCGGTACTTATCAGCGGATTCGCGCGGCGATCAAGGATGCGGCCAAGGTAATGGCATCGGTGCCCGTCAGCGCGCCGCCCGCACCAGGCGCCGCGCCCGCGCCTGCCGCCGCCGGGAGCGCCAAATGAAGCGCCGCACTTTTCTGCTCACCGGCGCGGGCATCGCCGGCACCCTGATCGTCGGCTGGGCCGCGACGCCCGCCAAAGCGCGCCTGGAACTGGACGCCGGCAGCCTGCCGCTCGAAGGCGGCCAGGTGCAGTTGAACGGCTGGCTGAAGATCGCCTCCACCGGCGAGGTGACCATCGTGGTGCCGCGCTCGGAGATGGGCCAGGGGGTCTACACCGCCCTGCCGATGCTGCTCGCCGAAGAACTGGGCGCCGACTTCGCCGCCGTCAAGGTGGAGCAGTCGCCGATCGACCAGATGTACGCCAACACCGCGCTGCTGGTCGACGGCCTGCCGGATCTGCCCGAGGCGGTGCGCGGTGGCGCCACGTGGATCGCCGCCAAGATCGCGCGCCAGGTCTCGCCCATGCTGACCGGCGGCTCCTCCAGCGTGAAGGACGCCTGGCATCCGATGCGGGTGGCCGGCGCGTCCGCGCGCCAGATGCTGATCAGCGCCGCGGCGACACGCTTCAAGGTGCCTGCAGCCGAATGCCACGCGCAGGGCGGCTACGTCAGCCATCCCTCGGGCCTGAAGGCCAGCTTCGGCGAACTGGCCGCCGCTGCCTCCCGGCTCACCCCGAACGGCGTGCCGCCCCTCAAGGAGCCGAAGGACTACACCCTGATCGGCCAGCCGGTGCCGCGCACCGACGTGCCCGCCAAGGTGACGGGCGAAGCGCAATTCGGCCTGGACGTGCGCCTGCCGGACATGCTGTTTGCCTCGATCCGCAATGCGCCGACTTTTGGGGGTACCTGGGACAAGTGGCGCAGCGGCATCGCCGAGAAAATGCCCGGGGTGAAGGCGGTGCTGCCGGTGGATACCGATGTGGCAGGCGCGCCGCACGGCGTGGCGGTGGTGGCCGACCATTGGTGGCAGGCGGAGAGCGCGCTAAAGCAATTGCAGGAGCACATCACCTGGGACGACGGCCCGCACGCCAATCTGGACAGCCCGCAGCTCTACGCGGAGATGCAGGCGGCGCTGCAATCCGGCCACGGCGACGTGTTCCACAGCAGCGGCCATCTCTCCGAAGGGTTCAATCAGGCGGCGCGCACCCTGGAGGCGGAATACCGCGTGCCCTACCTGGCGCACGCCACCATGGAACCGCAGAACTGCACGGCGCTCGTCCGTGAGGGCAAGGTGGAAGTGTGGGGCGGCACGCAGTCGCCGAGTCTGGCGCGCTGGATCGCCGCGCAGGTCGCCAAGGTCGCCGAGCAGGACGTGACGGTGCACACCACGTATCTGGGCGGCGGGTTCGGGCGGCGCATCGAGCTGGACCTGGTGGCACAGGCGGTGGCAATCGCCATGCAGGTGCCGGGCCGCCCGGTGCAACTGATCTGGCCGCGCGAGCAGGACACCCAGCACGACGTGTATCGCCCCGCTTCGGTATGCAGCTTCAAGGTCGGCCTGGACGGACAGGGCAACATCACCGCCTGGCACCACAAGATGGCCTGCGGTTCCATTCTCGACTCGCTGTGCGGGCGCATGGGCCTGGTGTTCATGGGCGGCGGCACGCCGGTGCAAAAGCTGACCCACTGGATGAAAAGCAGCGGCGCGCCCGACAAGAGCAACGCCGAGGGCGCCAGCGACATGCCTTACGAATTCGCCAACCAGCGCGTCGAGGCGGCCACCCTCAAGCAGCCGGTCCCGCTGGGCTTCTGGCGCTCGGTCGGGCATTCGCAAAATGCGTTCTATGTCGAGGCCTTTCTCGATGAAGTAGCCGCGGCCACGGGCAAGGACCCGCTGGCCCTGCGCCGCGAACTGCTCAAGGACCCGAAGCACGAGCGGGCACTCGCGGTGCTCAACCTGGCGGCCGCGAAGGCCGGCTGGGGTACGCCGCTGCCGCAGGGCCGGGCACGCGGCATCGCCCTGCACCAGTCGTTCGGCTCGATCGTCTGCGAAGTCGCGGAAGTCTCGATCGTCAAGGAAGGCGATACGCCGCGCCCGCGCGTGCACCGGGTGGTGTGCGCGATCGATTGCGGGCTGCCGGTGAACCCGGAGATCATCCGGCAGCAGGTCGAGTCCGGCGTGGTCTTCGGGCTCACCGCCGCGCTATATGGCGAGATCACGATTGCGAATGGCCGCGTCAAGCAATCGAATTTCTACGACTACGACATGCTGCGCATGGCGCAAGCGCCGCAGGTGGAAGTGCATATCGTGCCCAGCCTGGAAGTGCCTGGGGGTGTCGGCGAACCCGCCACGCCGCCGATCGCGCCGGCGGTGTGCAACGCGATTTTCGCGCTGACCCAAAAGCCGGTACGCGCCCTGCCGATCCGCCTCGCCTGAGACCTCCTTCACGCCGCCGTAAAATGGCGCCATGAAACCGACCGTCAGCTACCAGGGCGCGAGCATCGCGCCCGAAGAGTTTTTCGCGCGCTACCAGCGCTCCGCCGCCGCCCTGAGCGCCTTGGGCGTGGGCGAAGGCGACGTGGTGGCGCTGATGCTGCGCAACGAGCCGATGCTGCTGGAGCTGATGCTGGCGGTGCGCTGGCTGGGTGCGCACTGGTGCCCGGTGAACTGGCACTTCAAGGCCGAGGAGCTGCGTTACATCCTGGAGGACAGCGGCGCCAAGGTGTGCATCGCGCACACCGATCTGCTCGAACCGCTGGCCGATGCCTGCCCTGCCGGGCTGCGCGTCTACACGGTACCACCGCCCGGCCAGGCGGCAAGCGGTACGCGGGTGGACTGGGCCGCGTTCCGCGACGGTGAGCAACGCCCCGCCGCCGCGCAGTATCCACCGCGCGGCGCCATGCTCTACACCTCGGGCACCACTGGCCGGCCCAAGGGCATCCGCCGCCGCCCGGCCACGCCGGAGCAAAGCGCGGCCAACCTGGTGATTCAGCGCCTCACCCTGGGCCTGGCGCCCGGGATGCGCGCCCTGGTAAGCGCGCCGATGTACCACAGCGCGCCCAATTCATTTTCGGTCGGCGTGGCGCAGGAGAACGGCTCGCTTTGGATCGAGCCGCGTTTCGATGCCGAGCGCACCCTGCAAATGATCGAGCAGCACCGCATCACCCACACCTACCTGGTGCCAACCATGTACGTGCGCCTGCTGCGCCTGCCCGATGAAGTGAAGCGGCGCTACGACCTTTCCTCGATGCGCTTTGTCTCCTCCACCGGCTCGCCCTGCGCGCCGGACATCAAGCGCGCCATGATCGAGTGGTGGGGTCCGGTGATCAACGAGGCCTATGGGTCGAGCGAACTGGGTTACATGACGGTGCTGCCCAGCGAGGACGCGCTGCGCAAGCCCGGCTCGGCGGGTCGCCCGCTGCCGGGCGTGAGCATGCGCATTCTCGATGAGGAAGGGCGCGAGTTGCCGCGCGGCACCGCCGGACTGATCTACATCCGCCAGCCGGCCTATGCCGACTTCACGTACAACAACAATGACGCCGCGCGCGGCCGCATGGAGCGCGATGGGCATATGACCATGGGCGACGTCGGCTACCTCGACGAGGACGGCTTTCTCTTCATCGTCGACCGCTCGGCCGATATGGTGATCTCCGGCGGGGTCAACATCTACCCCGCCGAGATCGAGGCGGTGCTGCAGATGATGCCCGGCGTGGCCGACTGCGCGGTGTTCGGCATTCCCGATGCGGAATTCGGCGAGGCCCTGGCCGCCGCCGTGCAGCCCCTGCCTGGCGCTACCTTGACGTCCGGGCAGGTGATCGAGCACCTGCAGGCGCACCTGGCGGGCTACAAAGTGCCGCGCGTGGTGGCTTTTCATGCCGAGCTGCCGCGCGAGGATACCGGCAAGATTTTCAAGCGCCGCCTGCGCGAGCCTTATTGGGCGGGCTCGCAGCGGCGCATCTAGCGCCCGGGTGTCCCGGTTGCTTCTCGGGCTGGAACTCCCGAATTGACGACAGTTCCCACAACGAACATGGCGTTGGCATCTTGCGGGCCGGGAAGCGCCAGGGCCGCCATCCATTTCACGCCCTGTCCCGGCGACTGAAATGTCCCAACAAGAGTAGAGTAATCGACGGGTGGCACACTCCGTGCATAGAGGAGCACACAACAAAAACAACATCAAGGAAAGGTCAGGTTCGATATGGATACGCAACACACCTTGCTTGATGGCACGGCGGCTGAGAATTCGCAGGACGGCTCCCGTACCTTCTTTTATCTGCTCTCGGCATACTTTCTGCCGCGTGGGCTGTTCCTCGACCCGGAGGCGGCCGGCGCATGGAGCCGCTGGGCGCGGCGGCGACATAACCTGGCCGTGCTGCACCGCTACTCGTTCACCTACGCACGCCGCTGGGCCGCCCTGTGGCTGCTCGGTTCGGCGCCGGGCATGCTGGTCGGCGGCACCGCGGGCAGTGTGATGTTGCTGCTGCCCGGCCTGGCATTGATGCCCGCGGTGGTGTTCTTTTGCGCCAGGCTGGCGACCGATATCGCGGGCGACGATCTGCCACTTTGACGCATCGCAAGCGGAGACTTCGAACTATCCGCCTGCCGGTTTCCCCAGGCTTGACAAGCCTCCCGGCGTCCCTATACTGGCGCAGGTTTGCTTCGGCCTTGCGCGCTGTTGGTTGCATATTCAGTCCACAACCCGCGTACGCGCAACTTGGCCGGACCACAAACCCGCACGGCAAAACGACAATGATGAAGCGGCGAACGGAGAGCGCCGCCCCGTTGCAGGAAGCAGGCATCACATCGGCTGGTGCGCCATTTGCATGAGCGTATTTGTCGGCACGGCATTTGCGGCGGGAAGGCGTCGCGAAGGCCGGATGTCCGGTATGACCTAGGGAGAAAGGTGAGGGGAATGCATGCGCATCATTGAAAACGTGCTGACCGGGGAAGAGCTTGGTTGGGCGCAAAAGCTGGCGGCTGAAGGCCGTTTCAGCGACGGCCGCAGTTCGGCGGGAGGTGTCGCCGGCGCCGCCAAGCAGAACCAGCAACTCGAGATGACGCCCGAGACCGGCCAGCAGCTGTGCGGCATGGTGATCGCGGCCCTGCAGCGCAGCAACCGCTTCTATCGCGTGGCCCTCCCCCTGGAGATTTCCACGCCGATGATCAACCGCTATGCGCCCGGCATGTGCTACGGCCCGCACTATGACTCGCCGGTGTTCCACGCCCCGAACGGCAGCCAGGTGCGCGGCGACCTCTCGGTCACCCTGTTCATCAGCAACCCGGCCGACTACGATGGCGGCGAGCTGCATGACTCGATGAGCGGCAAGCGCGTGAAACTCGATGCCGGCAGCCTGGTGGTCTACCCCAGCGGCGGCCTGCACGAAGTCACGCCGGTGACGCGCGGCGCGCGCCACGCCATCATCTTCTGGGTGCAGAGCATGGTGCGCGACCATGAGCAGCGGGCCCTGCTGGCTTCGCTGGACGAATGCGTGGAGAAGGTCTCCTCGCGCCTGCCCGCCAGCGATGAGGTGCGCCAGCTCACCGGCGTGTTCGCCAACCTTGGGCGCATGTGGATCAATACCTGAGAGCCTTCGACTGACGAACAAGCGGCGGCTATCGACAACAAGCGGCGCACCTCGGTGCGCCACTTTGTTTTGTCTCTTCAGCCGCTCAGACTCCTGGGGAGATTCTGCAAAAGGGCTCTCGGCCACCTCATCTCCACAGCGAACCTGCCCAAAGCCCTTGATGTGAAAGCCTACGGCCTCGCCAGCTGGCGCTCCTCGGCTCGTTATGCGGCTTTTTGCAGAGTTTCCCTAGGCGTTGACCAGCTTGACGTTCTTCAGCGGCAGGCTGCGTACCGGTTTGCCGGTGGCGGCGTGGATGGCGTTGAGCACCGAAGGGGCAACCACGCAGATGGTGGGCTCGCCCACCCCGCCCCAGAAGTCGTAGGTCGGCAGCACCACCGTCTCCACTTTGGGCATCTCGGCCATGCGCAGGATCGGGTAGGTGTGGAAGTTCGACTCCTGCGCGCGACCCTTGTCGATGTTGATCTCGCCGTACAGCGTCGCCGTCAGCCCATAGGCCACCGAGCCCTCGACCTGCGCGGCGATCTGGTCCGGGTTCACCGCGTGCCCGCAGTTCAGCGCCAGCACCAGGCGATGCACCTTCAGCTCGCCCTTGTCGCTCACCGACACCTCGGCCACCGCCGCCGAGTAGCTGCCATAGCCCATGAACTGCGCGATGCCGCGATACACGCCGGTGGGCAGCGGCTTGCCCCAGCCCGCCTTCTCGGCCGCCGCGTTCAGCACCCCCAGGTGCTTGGGATGCTTTTGCATCAGCGCGCGGCGGAACTCCAGCGGGTCGGCGTTGGCGGCGCGCGCCACCTCGTCCATGAAGCACTCGAGGTAGACGCCGTTCTGGTTGGTGTTGACGCCGCGCCACGGGCCCACCGGCACGTGGGTGTTGCGCATCGCGTACTCGACCAGCAGGTTGGGCACGGTGTAGCCCATCTGCGCGTCGCCGGGGGCGCTGTAGTAGCCCTGCAGTTGCCGGTCGTCCTTGCCGTCGATGATGGGCGCCGGATTGAGGAAGGCGTTGATCGACTGGCCCGAGACGCGCAGGTGCAGGCCGGTGAGCCGGCCTTCCGCGTCCAGCCCCGCCGACAGCTTGCATTGCGAGATCGGCCGGTAGAAGTCGTGCGCCATGTCCTCCTCGCGGCTCCAGATCATCTTGATCGGGATGCCGGGCATCTGCTTGGCGATGGCGGTGGCCTGGCGCACGTAGTCCTGCGAGCCGCCGCGCCGGCCGAAACCGCCCCCCAGGTCATGCTTGTAGACCTCGCACTGCGCCAGCGGCAGGCCTGATTCTTCCGAGAGCGCGGCCAGGGCCGCTTCGCCGTTTTGCGTGGCGACCCAGCACTCGGCGCGATTGGCGGTATAGAGCACCGTGGCGTTCATCGGCTCCATGGTGGCGTGAGCCAGGAAGGGCGTGCTGTAGACCGCCTCGATCTTTTTCGCCGCGCCTTCGATGGCCTTTTTCGCGTCGCCCTCGTTGCGCCCCGCGTAGGCGGTCGGTGCGTTCAGGCCCTCGGCGAGATGCTCGGCAATCGCCGCGCTGGTGCGCGTGGCATTCGGGCCTTCGTCCCAGGTAATCGGCAGCGCCTCCAATGCCTTCCTGGCGCGCCACCAGGTATCGGCCACCACCGCGACGGTATGGTCGTTCACCGCCAGCACCTTCTTCACCCCGGGCATGCCCATCACTTTGGCTGCCTCGTAGCCTTGCAGCTTGCCGCCGAACACCGGGCAATCCTTCACTGCCGCGCACAGCATGCCGGGCAGCTTGAGGTCGATCGCGTAGACCTTGGAGCCATCGAGCTTGGGCGCGGTGTCCAGGCGCTTGAGCGGCTTGCCGGCGATCTTCCAGCTCTTCGGGTCCTTCAGCTTGACGGCCTTGGCGTCGGGCTGGGGCAATTTCGCCGCAGCCGCCGCGACCTTGCCGTAGGTGGTCTTGCGGCCGCTGCCCGCGTGGGTGATCACGCTGTCGGATACCGCCACATCGGCCACCGGCACCTTCCACTGGTCCGCCGCGGCCTGCAGCAGCATCATGCGCGCCGTCGCCCCGCCGCGCCGCACGTAGTCGTGCGAGGTGCGGATGCCGCGGCTGCCGCCGGTGGACATCTCGCCCCAGACGCGGTTGCGCGCCAGGTTCTGCCCCGGCGTGGGCGCTTCGGTGGTGACCTTCTTCCAGTCGCACTCGAGTTCCTCGGCGACCAGTTGCGCCAGACCGGTGAGCGTACCCTGGCCCATCTCGGAGCGGGCGATGCGCACCAGCACCGTGTCGTTGGGAAAGATCACCACCCAGGCGTTGATCTCCGGGGTGGTGCCGCCCTTCATCGCGGCTTTGTCCGCGCCTTGCGCCATCCCGAAGGGCAGCGACAGGCTCAGCACCATGCCGCCGCCCGCCGCCGAGCCGATGATGAATCTGCGCCGCGAGGGGCTGACGGCCGGGCGCGCGCTTTTGACTTTGACGTTTGTCATGGCGGGCCTCCTCAGACCGAAATGGGGGTGAGGACCGCGTCGCCGATGGCGACCGGCTTGCCCTTGGCCGCGATATCGGCCGCCATGTGCACCGCCTCGCGGATGCGCTGATACGTCCCGCAGCGGCAGATGTTGGTCATCGCCTCGTCAATGTCCTTGTCGCTGGGGCGCGGATTGCTTTTCAGCAGCGCCGCCGCCGCCATGATCTGCCCGGACTGGCAGTAGCCGCACTGCGGCACGTCGACCACCGCCCAGGCCATCTGCACCGGATGGTTGCGCTTGCTGGAGATGCCCTCGATGGTGACGATCTTGTCGGTCGGCTTGAGCGCCGAGATGGGAATCGAGCAGGAGCGCACCACCTGCCCGTTCATGTGCACCGAGCAGGCGCCGCACTGGGCGATGCCGCAGCCGAACTTGGTGCCGGTCAGCCCCACGTGTTCGCGGATGGTCCACAAAAGCGGCGTGTCGGGTTCGGCCTGCACCTCGCGCAGCTTGCCGTTGATATTGAGCTTGGCCATTCGTTTGTCTCCTCATGCATCGATGAGTTGTATTCTTTGTGCGCGACACTTCCCGTGCACGCCGTTTGCCGCCTTGCTACCCTACCCTTGTTGCAGTACGTTTGCCGCCCTGTTTCGGTTGCAACATCGCCGCCTGCCGCGCCGGCCACGCTCACCGGCCACACTCGCCGCGGCACTCCGGTAGCATAGCGTAGCAGCAGCCCCCGCCGTCAAGCCTTTGGATCAAAGGAGTGCCCATGCCGGAAAATTTTGATGCCATCGTGATCGGTACCGGCCAGGCCGGCCCCTCGCTGGCGGTACGCCTGGCCAAGGCGGGCAGGAAGACCGCCATCATCGAGCGCAAGCTGTTCGGCGGCACCTGCGTGAACGTCGGCTGCATCCCCACCAAAACCCTGGTCGCCAGCGCCCGCGCCGCCCACGTGGCGCGGCATGCCGCCGACTACGGCGTGCACATCGAAGGCACGATCAACGTCGACATGCGCAAGGTGAAGGCGCGCAAGGACGCGGTGGTGGCGCAGTCCAATCACGGCGTCACGCAATGGCTCAAGGGCACGGCGGGCCTGACGGTGATCGAGGGCCACGCCCGTTTCGAGTCTCCACATAGCGTACGGGTCGGCGAGCGCCTGCTCCAATCCGAACATATCTTCATCAACACCGGCGGCCGCGCCGTCGTGCCGGACATTCCCGGCGTGCACGACGTGCCGCACCTGAACAACTCGAGCATGATGGACGTGGACTTCCTGCCCGCCCACCTGCTGATCATCGGCGGCAGCTACATCGGCCTGGAGTTCGCCCAGATGTACCGCCGCTTTGGCAGCGAGGTGACGGTGATCGAGACCGGCCCGCGCCTGATCGGCCGCGAAGACCCCGAGGTGTCCGACGCGATCCGCGACATCCTGGCCGGCGAAGGCATCCGCTTTCACCTGGGCGCGGCCAACCTGCGCCTGGACCGGACCGGCAACGACATCGAGCTCAAGCTCGAAACCGCCGCCGGCGCGCCAACCCTCACCGCCTCGCACCTGCTTCTCGCCACCGGCCGCCGCCCCAACACCGACGACCTCGGCATCCAGTCCGCCGGCGTCAAGCTCGATGCGCGCGGCTACATTGAGGTGGACGATCAGTTGCGCACCAGTGTCCCGGGCCTGTGGGCGCTGGGCGACGTGAACGGCCGCGGCGCCTTCACCCACACTTCCTACAACGACTACGAGATCGTCGCGGCCAACCTGCTGGACCAGGACCCGCGCAAGATCAGCGACCGCATCCCGGCCTATGCCCTGTTCATCGACCCGCCGCTGGGCCGTGTCGGCATGAGCGAGGCGGAAGTGCGCAAAAGCGGAAAACCCGCCCTGATCGGCACCATGCCGATGCGCCGCGTCGGCCGCGCCAACGAACGCGGCGAGACCGCCGGCTTCATGAAGGTGCTGGTCGATGCGCAGAGCAAGAAAATCCTCGGCGCTTCCCTGCTCGGCATCGAGGGCGACGAGGCGATCCACTGCATCCTTGACGTGATGTACGCCGGCGCGCCCTACACCACCATCCAGCGCGCGGTGCACATTCATCCCACCGTATCCGAACTGATTCCGACCTTGCTGGGCGACCTGAAACCCCTGGCCTGACCCATGAACTGATCCATGGACCGCCCACAGGCCCCGGCACCGCGCCCCAGGTGGCAATCCGGGACCAACCTGACAAAACCCGAAGAAACGCTGAATAAGTCCCAAAAGCCGTGCGATGTGACATTACCCTCGCTCTGGAATCGGGGGGTTGTTAAGGGGGCGCAGCCCACTTAATCAGTATTTCCTCGAGGTTTTTCGCGACATCGCGCGCACCACCCTATAAAAAGACGGTGCTTTTCACGACTTCGCATGTCACTCGTTGGACAAATGTTGTAGGCAAGCGCCAACCCGAACGCGCGAACGTCCCGGCAGATTTTCCAGGAAGCCCACCAGCCTGCCCCGGGTTTCCGGATCGCGGCAAAGATGGATTCGGGCGCCCGAAATCCCGCCCTCTTCGCTACCAAACATACGCCGCTTTTCCTCTGCGTACAAGCACGGGCCGGTACCCGGCTTCAGCCCGGCTTGAAGCTCAGCTTGTGCTGGTCGATGCCGAACTTGTCGGCCAGCCAGTCGATCATGATTTCCTGGCCCAGGGTGGGGTTGTCGTGCTGGCAGTGTTCGGCGCCGGTACCTTCGGCTTCGGTGAGCACCAGGGTGACGTCGATGCCGCGCGCGCGGGCGTAGTCATGTACCTGCGTGACGGTTTCCACGCCGAGCACGTCGTGGCCGCCGTGCAGCACCAGGTAGGGACATTTCATATCGTCCAGCACGCCTTCGAGCTTGAAGGGTTTGGCGAGGTTCACCGCCTCGGCCATCGACTTGGCCCCCATCACCCACTTCATGTGCCCGGCCAGCGCGTGATTCTCGCCGCGGTCGGCGAAGCGCTGCTCGATGTCCCAGATCGCGCCGTGCGAAATGCACGCGGCCAGGCGCGGTTCGCGCGAGCCGGCGCGGGCTGCGTAGTAGCCGCCCATCGAGGAGCCGCTCACGGCGATGCGCTTCACATCAACGTCACTGCGTTTTTCCAGCCAGTCGATGCAGCGGCCTATCGGCACTTCGTAATCATGGCGCGAATGGATGTTCTGGCGCCGCAGCGCGCCGCCCTGGCCGGGACCGTCGACCAGCAGCACCGAGAGGCCGCGCTGCACGGCGCCGCGCCCGGTCATGAACCAGAGTTCATCCTTGAACGAGTCCAGGCCGCCCACGGAAATGAGCACCGGCTGTTTGTCGCCGCCGACGGGCGACCTGATGAAATAGGCCGGCAGGGTCTTGCCGTTCTCGTACGGAATCTCCACCACTTCGCCCGGCGGGTCCAGGCGGGCCAGCCACTTCTGGCTCGCCGCTTCGCAGCGCGTGAAGGTGGGCAGGCGGCGCGGGTCGTCGGCCGCCAGCCAGAATTCGGCGGAGCGGAAATTGTCCGCCGCGCGCAGCCAGCAGTTCATTGCCGTGCGGATATGCCCGGCCCTGGCTGCCTCGTCGCCGCGCTTGTCGTTACGGTTCGCCACCATCATCCATTCGTGGTGCCACGAATCCAGATCGCCGGGGGTCATGCGGCTGGCGGCCTGGAAACACTCGCTGACGCTGCCGCCGCCCTCCTGCGTTTCGCCGAGCGCGCGGCGGAACTGATAGGACATGAAGAAATGGTCGGGCCAATGGTGCCAGCCAAACGGTTCGTAGCGCGGCGGGGTATTGCTCACTTGAATCTCCGGGTTGAGGTTTCTGGAATTTTTATTGGGGCTTGAAGCCGATGTCGCGCATCAGCTTGCCGTATTTGGCGTAGTCGCTCTTGATGATGTCGCCGAAATACTCGGGCGTCTCGGCCACCACGGCCAGGCCCGCGGCATTGAGCTTCTCGGCGACGTCGGGCTGCTTCATCGCGCGGTTGATCTCTTCGTTGAGTTTCACCACGATCTCGCGCGGCGTGCCGGCGGGCGCGACGTAGCCGAACCAGCCGCCCGACTCGTAACCAGGCACGGCTTCACCGGCGGTCGGCGTGTCCGGCCAGGTGGCGACCTTGGTCTTGTTGGTGATCGCCAGCAGGCGGATGCGGTTGCCGCGGATGTGCGGGGTGATGCCGGAGATGCCGTCGATGCCCGCCATTACCTGGCCGCCGATCAGGTCGGTGGAGATTTGCGCCGAGCCTTTGTAGGGTACGTGGGTGAAGGTGAAGCCGCCCATCAGGCGCAGGTGCTCGAAGGCCAGGTGGGGAAAGCCGCCTTCGCCGTTGGTGCCTACCGTCAGCTTGCCGGGGTTGGCCTTGGCGTAGGCGATCATTTCCGGCAGGGTCTTGAAGGGTGCGTTCGGCGCGGCGACGATGCCCAGGTAGTTGGTGGTGGATACCGCGATGGGCGCGAAGTCCTTCAGCGCGTCGTAGGGAATGTTCTTGCTGGTGTGCGGCAGCACCGTGAGGTTGCCGCCCTGCCCCGCGCCGATGGTGTAGCCGTCGGGCGGCGATTTGGCGACCAGGTCCAGGCCCAGCATGCCGGAGGCGCCGGGCCGGTTGTCCACCACGATCTGCTGGCCCAGGCGCTCGCTCATGTAAGGCGCGGCCAGGCGGGTCATGATGTCCATGGTGTTGCCGGGCGGAAAGGGGACGACCACGCGGATCGGCTTGCCCGGGTAGGCCTGCGCCTGCGCATTGGTGGCTACCGCCGCACCGAAAGCAGCGAGCATGCAAACAACTGCGGAACTGAACTTCATCATTGCCACTCCTCACCAGAAGTTGGACTGCGGGCGCAACGACGGGACTTGCGATGGATCAGGTGCAGCCTGCGCGCAGCCGGATATCAGCGACGCGCAGGACGGCGGCGCATGGCGCGCCGCCGTGGG
>Ga0307511_10001160_pt1 | contig 28060 bp, 23 predicted proteins | sample 13_EM_MG_FD_200266 | JGI IMG/M metagenome (GOLD analysis project Ga0307511, IMG submission 200266) | Populus trichocarpa ectomycorrhiza microbial communities from riparian zone in the Pacific Northwest, United States - 13_EM | ecosystem: Host-associated > Plants > Roots > Unclassified | place...
GCACCGACGCGCCTGGTGAAGTACTTGCCGCTACGCGAATAGGGTGTCGCGGATACGCTTGGCGTAGCACCTACCTCCGTGCGGGTGGCGTGTTGCGGATACGGTGGGTGCTGTTTATGCACCCGCGGCGGCGCGCTGCGGCCGTGACAGGGCGCCTGAGCGGAAGGCGCGGTTGACTCCTGAGACGAGCGCCAGCAGGGATGCGGTGATGATGTTGGAGTGGCGGCCCACTCCAAACAGCGCGGTGCCGGGGCCGCTCGAAATCTCGACATAGGCGATGGCGACCGCGTCGCTTCCCGAGCCACAGGCGTGCTCGTGATAGCCCACGACGTCGATGGGAAGGTCAAGAGCGCGGACGGCGGCATCGATCGGGCCGGTGCCCGTGCCGTGCAGAAGCAGGGGCGCCCCGTCATCCTGGACCTGAAGCGTGATGCGCTCGCGGTCGGCGCCGTCACCTGAGGTTGACAGTTGGTGGGATCGATAGCTGAGGGGCCCGATTGATGCCAGGTATTCGGCCTCGAAGAGCCCCCAGAGCTCCCGGGAGCTCAGTTCCTTGCCCGACGTGTCAGCAGTCTGTTGCACGATCCGGCTGAACTCGATCTGCAGCCTTCGAGGCAACACGAGCTGATAGTCGCGTTCGAGCAGATATGCGACGCCACCCTTTCCGGACTGGCTGTTGACCCGAATGATGGATTCATACGATCGGCCGACGTCTGCGGGGTCTATCGGCAGGTAAGGCACATCCCAGGCGCCGGCGGGGTCGAGGGCCGCGAGCCCCTTCTTGATGGCATCCTGGTGCGAGCCCGAGAACGCCGTAAAAACAAGATCGCCCACGTACGGATGCCGGGGATGGATGGGCAGTTGGTTGCAGAATTCGGCGCAGCGGGCGACCGCGTTGATGTCCGAGAAATCCAGGTTTGGGTTGATCCCTTGCGTATACATGTTCAGGGCGAGCGTCACTATGTCGACGTTGCCGGTACGTTCGCCATTGCCGAACAGCGTGCCTTCGACTCGCTCGGCGCCCGCCATCATTGCCAACTCGGCAGCGGCGACGCCCGTACCGCGATCGTTATGCGGATGTACGCTGATGATCACACTGTCGCGGCGAGCAACATGGCGGCAAAACCACTCGATCTGATCCGCATACACGTTGGGTGTAGCCATTTCGACTGTGGCAGGGAGGTTCAGGATCGCCTTGGCCTGCGGCGTGGGTTGCCACTCGGCGGTCACGGCATCGCAGATCTCAACTGCGAAATCCAGCTCCGTGCCCGTGAAGCTTTCGGGACTGTATTGGAACTGCCAGGCGGTTTCGGTCCGCTGTGCGGCGAGCTCGCGGATGAGTGCGGCGCCCTTCACGGCGATGTCCACGATGCCGGCGCGATCGAGTTTGAACACCACCCGGCGCTGGGTCGTCGAGGTGGAATTGTAAAAATGCACGATTGCGCGGTGAACGCCTTCGAGACTTTCGAAGGTGCGTGCAATCAGCTCAGGACGCGCCTGGGTGAGCACCTGGACGGTGACATCAGCCGGTATCAGCCTCTGCTCGATGAGCTGGCGTACGAAGTTGAACTCGGTTTGCGAGGCGGCGGGAAAGCCAATCTCGATTTCCTTGAAGCCGATACGCACGAGGTGTTGAAACATTCGCAGCTTGCGCGCCGGGTCCATGGGCTCGATCAGCGCCTGGTTGCCGTCCCGCAGGTCAACGCTGCACCAGATCGGCGGGACCGTGATTGGCCGGCTGGGCCACGTGCGGTCGGTGATATCTATCGGGGCGAACGGTCGGTACTTGGCTTCAGGTGTCCGTAACATGGGTGCAGTTCTCTGGCAGCGGGTCGCGAGCAAATCCGGTCACCGCACAGCCAATGAAATTGGCTTGGGCCTGGTGTGGGATTCGGTGTGAGTCCGGTCTTGTTGGCGCCGACCGTTGGCGCGTGGGGTTTATTGCGCCTGGGGGCGCAGAAGCAGAAGCGCGAGCGGCAGGCGCGGCAGGCAGCCGGAGCCAGTCGGGGAGGTGAGTTTCGCGCAGCGGGACATGGCTGGAACGTAGCATTAGGGCGGGGTTCAGCGCAAGCGAACGTTGTATGACACCGTCTAGCATTGGGGCGGGGCTCAGTGCAAGCGAACGTTGTATGGCGCCGTCACAGTGACAGAATAGGGCTGATGTTGCCGCCCGGCCGTGGGGCCGGGGTGATGCCGCCCGCCCGTCGATCATCGCCCCGGGGCACAGGGGTGCTATCGTTCCCCATCCGCCGCTCAACGTGAGTGCCGCTCCATGACTCGATTGCGTCGCCTTTGCTCGTTAGCCGCGAGTCTCGCCCTCATCGCGTGCGTGTCTCTTGCACGCGCGGCTCCGGCCGATAACTCGATCCACGACCTCGTCTTGCGCAACGGCATGGTCTATGACGGGTCGGGGCAGAAGCCCTTTCCCGGCGACATCGCTATCGATGGCGATCGCATCACGTACGTTGGTCCGCGGCGCGAGCTGCATGGACGCACCGAGATTGATATGCGCGGGCAGGCCGTTGCGCCCGGTTTCATCAATATGCTCGCGCACCCCGAGGAATCCCTGTTCGCGGATGGGCGCGCACTGAGCGATCTCGTGCAGGGCGTAACGCTCGAAGTGATGGGCGAGTTCTCGATGGGCCCGCTGAATCAGGACATGAAGCGGTTGATGGTTGAGCGACAGGACGATATCAAGTTTCCTGTGACGTGGACGACGTTGGGCGAATACCTCCAGACACTCGAGAGTCACGGTATCGGACCCAACGTCGCCTCATTCGTGGGAGCACCTACCGTGCGGACGTTGGTGCTGGGCGAACGGGATGTGCAGCCCTCACCACAACAGTTGAGTGAGATGCAGGCCCTGGTGCACCGAGCCATGGAAGAGGGAGCGCTCGGCGTGACTACAATGCTCATCTATGCGCCCGCAAACTACGCAAGGACGCCCGAGCTCATTGCTCTCGCCCAGGAATCTGCCCGGTGCGGCGGCATCTATACGGCGCACATGCGCAGTGAAGGTGACCGCATCGAATCGGCAATCCAGGAAACCATCGATATCGCCAAAGCAAGCGGTGCTCCGGCGGAGATCTATCATCTCAAGCTGGCCGGCCAGGACAATTGGGGCAAACTCGATCGGGTAGTCAACATGGTCGAATCCGCACGCTCGTCGGGCGTGCGCATATCGGCCAACATGTATACCTACACTGCGGGTGCGACAGGCTTGGACGCCGCTATGCCTCTGTGGGTCCAGGACGGCGGCCTCGAGGCCTGGATAGCTCGCCTTCGGGATCCGGCCGTGAGGGCGAAGGTCATTGCTGAGATGCGCATTTCGCACCCCGCAAATTGGGAAAACCTCTATGGCGCGGCCGGCGCGCAGGGCATGCTACTGCTGGCATTCAAGAATCCGAAGTTGAAACCGCTCACGGGCAAAACTCTGGCCGACGTTGCAAAGATGCGTGGCGTCTCCCCGGAGGACGCTGCAATCGACCTGGTCATCGAGGACGGCAGCCGTGTCGGGGTCGCCTATTTCCTCATGAGCGAGGACAACGTTCGCCGCCAGGTCGCGCTGCCGTGGGTCAGTTTTGGGTCGGACGAGCAGGGCGATGCGCCCGAGGGGGTCTTCCTGCTGTCGGCGGCTCATCCCCGGGCATACGGCAACTTCGCACGTGTGTTCGCCCAATACGTGCGCAAGGATCATGCAATCAGCATCGAAGAGGCGGTGCGCAAGCTCACTGCACTGCCCGCCGCCAATCTGTCCCTGAAGGATCGAGGCCGGCTCACGCCCGGGAATTTTGCCGATGTGGTCGTTTTTGATCCCAACACGATTCAGGACCACGCCACCTACGAGCGGCCTCATCAGCTCAGCACGGGGGTGTCTTACGTGGTCGTGAATGGCAAGTTGGCAATCAAGGACGGCAAGCCGACGGGTGTCGCGAGCGGACGCATCGTGAGGGGACGGGCATGGACGGGAGTTGCCGGAGGAGGTTGCCGGCAATCGGCGAAAGAGTGGACGTGGAGCACGTCGCACTGACCTGAAACACAACAAAGGCCTCGAACGTGACCGGGAGCAAAACCATGCGCAACTGTGTCTTCGTCGCCGCGACATTATGGCTCACGCCTGTGATGGCAGTTGGCCTGACAGGTGTCGGACTGGCGCGCGTCGCCGCTATCGTGATGGGTTTTGTGCTCGCCGCCGCAATTGCCAGGTGGGCTTCGGGTCCGCTCGCGGCTACGCTCTTGTCGGCCCTTGCGGGTCATCGCGCTTTGACCCTCGCTGCGGTGCTGGTGGCAGCAGTCGCAATCGTTCAGATTGCACGTGAAAGCGTGTTCATGGCCGACAGCACCAGGCCCGCTTACTCCGCGATCCCGGGCGATCCCTGGCGAGTCGCACATTCCTGCATGAGCGCCTACTTCGAAGCCGCGCGGTTTTCGCAGACGAATACCGAAAACGTGTACGACCAGGCTCTGTACGAGCGGCACATCGGATCGTTCAAAGTCGATTCCTACCATTACCCGCCGGCGTTTCTGCTCTTGCCCCGGGCGCTGCGCCTCATTACGACCGACTTTTTCCAGTTCCGCGCTCTTTGGTTCGCGATTCAGACTCTCGTCTTTGCAGGCGCTCTGGTGTCCCTCGCCGTTTGGATAGGAGGGACGATCGGTGCTTTTGCGCTGCTGGGCGGAGTCGTTGTCCTGACGACGCCGACCGTTCTCTTCGCCCTGCAGATGGGCAACTTTCAAACTACCGCGGTGGCGCTGGGCGCGGTCGCACTGGTGCTCCTGGTCACCCAGCGGATCAAGACAGGAGCCCCGATTCTCGCGTATGTCGCGCTCTCAAAGATATTTCCCGGGGTGCTCGTGGTGTATCTGTTGCTGGCGCGACGATGGCGTGCGGTCGCGTGGACTGCGGCCTCCGGTGTGGCGCTGGTGGCTCTCGCGGTCGCGGTGTTGGGGACCCGTCCCTTCGCGGACTTCGTGCAGCAGGAGTTGCCTGCAATCTCCGACGGCCGGGCGTTTCCGCAGAGCGAGCGGCCCAACATTGCGGCAGCCAACCAGTCGATGTATGGATTAACTGTGCGATTGCGATTCCTTGGCGCGAGCTGGCTCGACCAGCCCGTGGGCCTCAAGGTCGCTTCCGTTTACGGACTGATCGTCCTCGCCCTGGCGGCACTGGCGGGCTGGAAGGGCAGGATCGATCTATCGAACCCTCCCGGCAGGATGTTGTTGGTGCAGACAGGCCTCGCGCTGATGTCGCTCGCATCGTTCCGTAGTCCATTTGTCGGCGGGGGCTATGGACTCGTCGCGACGCTATGGCTGCTGACGCTGCTGGCCGCGGACTCCCGAAACCGCCCGTCCGCCGTGCTGTGGTCGCTGGCATTCGTCGCGTGTGCCGTAGGAAGTCGTCTGACGCCATCCCCGTACTATCCGGCGACAACATTCTGGCTGGCGGCGTCGGCCGGCATCTTCATCTTCGCGCTGGGGGTGAATACCTGGGGGGTTCTGCGCTTGGTACTGCCGCGTTCCTCGGGCTCATCGCAGCACGCAGCGCTGCAAGCACCTGGAACCTGATCTTTCGCACCCGAGCTAAAGATTTCCGAAAACCCGGCGCAGCAAACCGTTCAGGGTTTCGACATCCGCGGCATCGAAGTCCTTGAAAGCAGCTTGATAGATGCGGCTTGCCACGGCACGCAGCTGCTTTACAACCTGCTCGCCGTTCGAAGTGATATGGACATCTGTAACGCGTGCGTCAGCGGCTCGTCTGGCAACCGTGACGAGCCCACGCTTTTCCAACCGCTGCACAACACGCGTCATCGTGGAGAGCCGGATGACTGCGTGTTCCGCTATCTCGCTGACGCTACTCGGACTATGCTCATGTAACAACATGATTGCGCGCCAACTCGGCACGTCCATGTCGATCCGCTGCAACGCGTGTTCCATGTCCATCTCGTAGCGTCTGGCCGTACGAGCGATCAGATAGAACGGCCAATCGACGATTCGGAACTGCGCATGAGCGGGGTCACCTCGTGTCTTGGCGTCGAGCTCGCCTGCAGCCCGCGAGTGCGCAGCGACTCGGCTGGCGCCCGTCATGAAATGCCCTTCAAAAACATAGGAGGGATTCCCTGCAATTAGTTGCAAAATCACGTGATCACGGTACTATTATGGCACAGGAGTGCTGCAAATGAATCGCTACGGCGCTGATCCTGCATCCATCCGGGGCCTGGTCCGCCCGGACTGTATTCATCGGGACGTCTACCTGGATCCGGAGCTGTTCGACCTCGAGATGGCGCGCCTGTGGCGCAACGCCTGGATCTACGTCGGTCATGACAGCCAGGTCCCGGCTTCCGGCGACTTCTACACAGCCCAGCTCGGCCGTGAGCCGGTCATCATGGTCCGCGGCGCCGATTCAAAAGTGCGTGTGCTGCCGAACCGCTGCTCCCACAAGGGCACGAAGCTGGTCGGCCCCGTACAGGGGAAGTGCGAGGCTGGCGTGCTGCGCTGCCCCTATCATGGCTGGACGTATCGCCTGGATGGCACCCTGCGCTCCGTGCCGTTGAAAGCCGGTTATGCCGGCGTAGCCAGCGACAACGCGGATCCGTTGCACGGGCTGCCCGAAGTCAACTCATTCAACTACCGGGGATTCGTGTTTGCACGCCTGGCCACGCAGGGTGTGGGTTTCCAGGAGTTTTTCGGCGACTCGCTGAGCTCCATCGACAACATGGTGAACCGCTCGCCGCAAGGAAGACTCGAAGTCGCAGGTGGCGTACTGCGGTATCTGCACGACTGCAACTGGAAGATGTACGTCGAGAACCTCAACGACGCCATGCACCCGATGGTCGCTCACGAATCCTCGGCCGGCACGGCCAAGCGCCTGTGGAGCTCGCAGGCCGCCGATGCGCCGAAACCGATGGTGATCGAGCAGTTCTCGCCATTCGTGAACGACTATGAATTCTTCGAGAAGATGGGGGTCAAGGTATACCCGAACGGTCACAGCTATACCGGGGTGAACTTCTCCATCCATTCGAGCTACTCGAGCGTCGGAGAATATGAGCGGCGTATGATTGCCGCCTACGGTGAGGATCGGGCACGCGCCATCCTGAGCGAAGCGCGCCACAACACCGTCTACTATCCGAGTTTGACGATCAAGGGCGCGATTCAGGCCATCCGCGTAGCGCGTCCCATTGCCGTCGACAAGACTATTATCGAGAGTTGGACGTTCCGGCTCGTCGGTGCGCCGGAAGAGATGCTCGCGCGTACCAACACATACTCCCGTCTGATCAATGCTCCGACATCCATGGTCGGCCATGACGATCTTCACTGCTATCGTGCGATCCAGGAGGGCCTGGCCTCTGCCAGCAGCGAGTGGGTCAGTCTGCATCGCAATTTCAACCCGGCGCACAGCGCGGGCGCCGGTGGGACGTTCGGGGCTACGAATGAAGCGCCGATGCGCGGTCAATACCATGCCTGGGCGGAGCTGATGACGCGCGGCGGGGATGCGCCTGCATGAGCGTGACATCAGCCATCGAGCTGGTTTATCTCGAGGCGCGTCTCATCGACGAGAAGCGTTTCGACGAGTGGTACGACCTGTTCACAGCAGATGCTCTGTACTGGATGCCACTGTCCCGTGATCAACCGCTGAGCGAAGCGCATACGTCCTTATTCTACGAGGATAAGCTGCTCCTCAAGGTTCGTATCGAACGGCTTCGTCATCCGCACGCCTACTCGCAACAACAGCCCAGTTTCTGCCAACACGTGCTGCAACAGCCTGCATTCGAAGGCGAGCCGGCTTCGGGCCTGTGTGTCCTCCGAACTCCCTTCGTGTACGTCGAGGCGCAGCGCGATCGCCAACTGATGCTGGCAGGAGTCGTCTATCATCATCTGGTTTCGAGTTCCGGAGATTGGCGGATTCAGATGAAAAAGATCGAGCTCCTCAATCGCGACGCGGCGTTACCCTCCATAGAGCTTCTCCTGTAGCACAGTCACGATGAGTACGAGCAAACAAGCTCCTTGCGTCGATGCGGTTGTCGCAGTCCCGATCACCATTGCGTACTCGCGGTTCTCCACTCATGGGGCCCATTGGTTTGCGGCCCGGGCACTGTCTGAGCTTCTGAAAAAAAGTGGTCTCGACAAGAGCGCGATCGATGGGTTGTGTTTCGCCAGCTTTACGCTCGCGCCGGATACGGCCGTCGGGCTCACGCAGCATCTGGATATCTCGCTGCGTTGGCTCGACCACATCCCCATGGGTGGTGCCGCGGGCATCGTGGCGTTGCGACGGGCGTTGCGGGCGGTCGAGTCGGGAGATGCGCAGGTTGTAGCCTGCATCGCGGCCGATACGAACCAGGCCGACACGTTCAATTCAACACTCGGAAGCTTCAGCCAGTTCAGCCAGGATGCCGTATGGCCCTATGGCGCAGGCGGTCCCAACGCCAGCTTCGCGTTCCTGACCGACTACTACATGCGCGAGTACGGAGCCCGCCGGGAGGATTTCGGCAAGCTGTGTGTTGCCCAGCGGGAGAATGCGCTGAGCTTTCCGCATGCACTGTTCCGCAAGCCTCTGACATTGGAAGAGTATCTGAATGCGCGGCCGATAGCCGAGCCCCTGCGGCTGTTTGACTGCGTCATGCCTTGCGCCGGAGCGGAGGCCTTCCTGGTCATGTCCCGGGCTCGCGCCGATGATCTCGGGTTGCGGTTTGTCAACGTCCTGTCAACCTGCGAACGTCATAACGCATTCCCCGAGGATCCGATCCAGATGCGCGGCGGGTGGGCTCTGGATCGCGATGAGCTGTTTGCGCGCGCGGGTCTCAGGCATGAGCAGGTGGATTTCCTGCAGACGTATGATGACTATCCCGTGATCAGCCTTCTGCAGTTCGAAGATCTCGGCTTCTGTGCCAAGGGCGAAGGGCCGCAGTTCGTGCGCGATCATACGTTCACCGTCGACGGCAGCTTTCCCCACAACACCTCGGGCGGTCAGTTGTCCGCGGGGCAGGCGGGGGCTGCGGGGGGGTTCCTCGGACTGACCGACGCCATTCGTCAACTGACGGGAGCGGCGTTGGGTGATTCGGTCGACAACGCGAACATTGGGCTGGTCAGCGGTTTCGGCATGATCAACTATGACCGCGGGCTGTGTTGCGGGGCTGCCATTCTCGCGCGGGATGCCAGTTGAGTACGACGCTGCCTGCATTGCCGCCCTCCAGGCGTAGCCGGGTTGCGCAGCAGTTGACCGCGGCAGCAGCGCTGGGGCGCTTTGAGTTGCAACGGTGCGCCGAGTGTTCCGCCATTCAGTACCCGCCGCGAGAAGCATGCCATCGGTGCCTATCGGTTGATCTGAAATGGACGTTGCAGTCCGGAAGCGGACAACTCATCGCCGAAACCCGGCTCTTTCACAGCCACGAGCCCTACTTCCGCCCGTATCTGCCGTTGCGCGTGGGATTGGTCAGGCTCGATGCCGGGCCGACCCTCGTGACTCACGTTCACCAATCCGTGCCATCCGCTCCAGCTGCCGTGCAGATCACGGCGCGGCTGGACATGGCGGGGCAGGCGGCCTTGATCGCGTGCCTTCCCGGGGAGGACATTGCAATGAGTGACGATCCGAACATCCGGGCCATGTTGGCCCTTTGATGCAGGCGCGGACATGAGGAGTACCGGTGACTGAATCGTTCGCCTTGCTGACGGGGGGCAGCTCTGGAATCGGTGCCGCGACGTGCCAGGCCTTACTGGCTGGTGGCTACCACGTCATTTCGCTCGACCGTAAAATCGGCAATGTCAATTTGCCGGGTCTGCAGGAGATACAGGTCGACTTAACGGATGTTGAGGCGACTCGCAGTGTCGCGCTGGACGTTGCGCGGCGCTTCCCGGTGACCACGGTGATTCACAATGCCGGCGCCGTGCGGCAGCAGCCCCTCGAGCAGGTAACGGACGATGATCTACAGATCCTGACTAACCTGCACGTCGCTGCACCGATCGCCCTGGTACAGGCAAATCTGGCCACCATGAAGGCACAACACTTCGGACGCATCGTGCTCGTCTCCTCGCGGGCCGTTCTGGGCCTGGCTCAACGCACGGCCTATGCTGCGACCAAGGCAGCGATGATCGGCCTCGCCCGGACGTGGGCGCTCGAGCTTGGGCCGCAGGGGATCACCGCGAATGTGGTGGCGCCTGGTCCCATCGAAGCAACCGAGGTGTTCCATGACATCATCCCCAAGGACAGCCCGAAGATTCCGCAGATCATTGAGTCGATTCCTGTGAGGCGTCTTGGCCGGCCGGCCGATGTCGCACGGGCGGTGATGTTCTTCGCCGACCCCCTGGCCGGTTTCGTGACCGGACAGACTCTGTTCGTCTGTGGCGGAACGTCGGTGGGCAGTATCGCCTTCTAGGCCGCGTGCAGATAGTCTTCCGCGGCCGCAACTGCGAATTCGATCAACTGAGGCACCATCTCGCGCGCCGCGGGTTCGTTGCGACGAGTATGTACCCACCCCAGGTAGGTGCTGCCACGAGCCGCCAGGAACATTGGCAGGAGGGCAAGGTGCGCCTGCGGAAGCGGGCGAACCTGTCTATAGCCCGTGACCAGGGCGTCGCGGGCTTCCGGGTACACAGGCTCCCGACGGATGAAATACAGCGATGTAGCCAGCTCGAACAGGTGCCAGCCGAACCCGGCGTCATCAAAGTCGATCACCTGCAGCTGGGTGCCGTCGACCAGGATGTTTTCAGGCACAAGATCGGCATGGATGAGACTGTAGCGATCGGCCGTCGTGCCGAACTCGCTCAGGTCCCGCCAGAGCGTGCGCTTCAGGCGGATGAACAAGGCCCGCTGTGATTCGGACAGCGCGTCCAGCTCCCAGAAGCGTCCCCACAGCGGATTTTCGCCTGCAAGCCCGTCGGCATCCCACGCGTGCCGTTCGAAGTTGGCAGGCGCACTCCAGACGCAGGAGTGATTGTGAACCCGGGCCGCGAGCCGGCCAACCTCCCGGTAGATCTCGCCGATGCTGCCCGCCGTGGCGTCAACTCCCCCTTCGACCGACCCCAGCTGCTGCCCCTGTATCCAGTGGAACACGTCAACCTGGCGTGTTCCCTCGAATCCTTCGATTTGAATCGATTCGAACGAGTTGCCCCTGTTGGACAAGACATGCAGGGGTACATCGATCCCGGAGTCAGCCAATGCGCGCATCCATGTGCACTCGGACTGAAGCGCGGCATCGTTGTGGTATCCGCAGCGGTGCACGCGCAGGACAACCTTTGAGCCGTCTCGCAGATGTACGGCAAAAACCGCGTTCTCACGCACCTTGATGGGCTGAATTGAAGTTGGTTCCAGGGGCCAGCGCGCCGCGAGCAGGGTGCTCAGTTCCTGCAACACGTCCGCTTGGTCCACTGCCTGCCCGGAGCCCACGACGTCAGCTCGCAGTGCTCAGCACGGTATCGAGCGTTGCCAGCAGCAGATCCGCGTTCTGCGTCGAAAAGGACATGGGCGGGCGGATTTTCAGGATGTTGTCGTGGGGTCCGATACGGCTGATGAGGACACCTCGCTCCCGCATCGCATTCACGATGGCCTTGGTGCGCGCGCCAGCCGGTTCCCGGGTTTGCCGGTCGGTGACCATCTCGACGGCAAAGAACATTCCTTTGCCGCGCACATCCCCTATGAGGGGATGTCGCTTCTGCAGAACGTGCATCCCTGAGATTATATAGTCGCCCACGCGTTGCGCGTTCTCCAGGAGGTGCTCGTCCCGCAGGACATCCAGGACCGCAAGTCCCACCGCCGAGGAGACTTCATTGCCACCGAAAGTGTTGAAATACATGTTTTGGCTCGCGAAGCGCTCCATGAGATCCGCTGTCGTGACGACGCCCGCCAATGGATGTCCATTGCCCATGGGCTTGCCCATCGTGACGATGTCCGGAACCATGTTCTGCCGCGCATGACCCCACATGTGCGAGCCGAACCGGCCAAAGCCGGCTTGCACCTCATCTGCGATAACGAGTCCGCCGGAAGCGTGCACGGCTGCGGCAACCTTAGGCAGATAGCCCTGTGGCATCTGCGGAAGTCCCTCGCTGGAGAGCGCGGTGCAGAACAGTGCGGCGGCCAGCTTGACGCCGTTGCGCTCGAAGTCATCGATCGCGTGCTGCAGATCTTGCACATAGGCATCGGCAAGCTCTGCGTCACTGCGGCCCTTGCGCTGCCTGTACGGGTCTATCACGGGGACATTCCGAACGAACGGGCCTTGCTTGGATGGGGGCGTGAACACAGAGCTGATCTGCGCGACCGCAGCCGTGTTGCCATGATAGGCATAGGCGGTGGAGATGACGCCCATGTTGCCCGTGCACTCCCGCGCGATCCGCATCGCCAGCTCATTCGATTCACTGCCCGTGCAAGTGAAGAACACCCGATTCAGCGCAGGGTCGAACGTTGAGAGAAGTCGCTCCGCATAGTTGACTACCGTCTCGTCCAGGTAACGAGTGTGGCTGTTCAGCGTGCGTGCTTGCTTGCACAGGGCTTCGACCACGCGCGGGTGACAGTGCCCTACGTGCGGCACATTGTTGTATGCATCGAGGTAGCGCTTTCCATCGGCGTCATACACCCAGACGCCGTCGCCGCGAACGAGGTGCAGTGGCTTGTCATAGAAGAGGGGCGAGTGCTGGCCCAGGACTCGAAAGCGGCGCTGCAGAAGCGAGTCGGCGGTCATTTCTTGGCGCTGTAGTAGGCGTCGAGCACGACAGGGCTTTCCGGCAGAGTGGAGCCTCCGTCCACGACAATTGTCTGCCCGGTAATGTAAGCCGCCTCGTCGGAGGCGAGGAACAACATCGTGTTGGCGATATCGACCGGATTGCCGAGTCTCCCCAGGGGAATGCACTTGGCCATTTCCGCAATCTCCGCCTCGCTTCCCAGTGCCTCCATGGCTGGGGTGCGTATGTAGCCCGGCTCAACGCCATTCACGGTGATATTTTCGCGGGCGAATTCGAGGGCGGCGGTGCGAATCAGCCCGTTCATCCCGCTCTTGGACGCTGCATAGTGTGCCGTACCCGGCATGGCCACGTTCGGACCGGTGACCGAAGACGTAAACAGAAAGCGGCCGCCGCCTTGCTTGCGCAAATGCGGCAGGGCTGCCTGGATCAGCCAGAACCCGGCTTTTAGATTGACCGCCAGGGTTGTGTCGAGGTCGGCATCGCTCAACTCTTCTATGGACCTCACGGGATAGACGCCGGCGTTGTGGACGACGATGTCGAGTCTTCCATACATTGAGACGGCGTGTGCCACCGCACGCTTCACCTGCTCATGCTGACCAACATCGGTCTGCAGCAAGCTTGCGACACCGCCAGTGCCGATGATCGAATCGGCCACGGCCTGGCCGTTCTTCGACGTGCGGGTCGCGATCAACACTTTGGCCCCGGCGGCGGCGAACCGACGGGCAATGCCTTCGCCAATGCCCTGGCCTGCGCCCGTGACGAGGGCAACCTTGTTCTTGAGATCACCGATCATGGGATTCTCCTTGCTGCGGTGTACCTATTGGCACAGGCCCATCGCGGGCCGGACGGCCTGGGCGCGGCGCTGCTGAGACAACACCGGGGGCAGTATGCAAATCCAACTGACCATGAAGAAAGCGATCGCCAGCCAATTGACCCGGTCATAGTGCGAAGGTGAGATAACGCTGGCTGCCAGGGCCGGACCGATTGCCAGGCCCAGCATCTGCATCGCCACAGCGTAGACGACCACCCGGCCGCGGCGGTCAAAACTCGCCATGGATCCGAGCAGAAACGGATGGGTCATGTTCCAGAAGAAGTTGTACACGCAAACCCAAATTGTGAAGGGCAGGTATTCGAAGCGCCCGATCAGGAACGCCAGCGCCAGCGCACCACCGGCAATGCCGACAGACAGCGGGCGCCAGCGCCCGAATCGCGATCCGATCATCGCGGGTAGCAGCGCGCCCGCCACCCCTGCAAACTGCGAGAGCGTCAGCGCCGTCGCTACCTGCTGCTCTGACAACCCACCCGCGGTTCCAATCAGGAACAGATACGCCCACGCAACACCCTGAGCCACGAAATAAGCAAGCATCGCCGCGAGCGCCAGCAACTTGAATGTTGCAGGCAGGTTGACCGCGTCGGCTTCAACGGCGCAGACGGTATTCGCATTGCTGGGGAAGGCTCTGATCAGAGGCAGTGCCGTCAGCGGAAATGCAGCGAAGAACAGCAGCGGTCCGGTCATGCCGGTGGCTGCGTACGCTGCCGGCATGAGATACAACACAACCGCGCCGTATAGCAGCACCCACATGATCAGGTAACCGAAGTTCCTGTCGGGATTGGAGGTGAGCCCAACTGTCGTGAAGCTGAGTGAGATCAGGCTGCCGGCGCCGGCTCCCGCCAGGAAACGCAGGAAAACGAAAGTCATCTTGTCGTGCACGCCGATGCACAGGAGGTTGCTGACCGCGACGAGGATCAGGGAGCCTGCTATCACCTTGCGCCAGTTGAACCGGTGCGCGAAGAACGTCATCAGCAGTGTGGTTGCCGTGATCCCCCACACCTCTATGGATGCGGCATAGCCGGCACTGCGCTCATCGAAACCGAGTCTCTCCACCAATCCCTGTACGAAGCCGGGTTGGACTATGAAGACCTCGGGTCCGATGACACCGACCAGGATCGCAGCCACCAGCCCGCGTCGATCGACGGCTGTAACCGTGTCTGCGGTGGTGACGGATACATTCATAGCTCAGAGTGCAACATTGACGACCTGGACTGTCGTGTACTCCTTCAGCCCATCGACGTTGAATTCCACGCCGATGCCGGAACACTTTACGCCGCCGAAGGGCGCCATGGGGTGCAACGTGCCGTGCTGATTCACCCAGGCCGTTCCGCACTCCAACTGGCTTGCGTATCGAGCCGCCTCTTTGGGATCGTCACCCCACACCGATCCGCCGAGCCCGACCTCGAGGGAATTGGCACGTTCGATAGCTTCCTCGACGGTCTTGTATTTTACCACCGGGATCACGGGTCCGAACTGCTCTTCCTTCACCACCCGCATGTCGTCCGTGGCATTGGCAATGACCGTCAACGGATAGAAATAGCCGCGTGTCGGCGACGGATTGCCGCCGAGGACGATCGTCGCCCCCCGCGCGCGCGCATCCTCGACGAAGGCCGCTACCTTGTCGAATTGCATCCGGTTGGAAACGGGGCCGATCAGGTTGGTGGGATCTAGTCCTTCGCCGACCGGGATCTTCGCGACATAGGCCGCGAACTTCCGCACAACTTCATCGTACTGGTCTTCGTGCACGTACAACCTCTTCAAGGCCGCACAGGTCTGTCCCGCGTTGATGAAGCAGCCCCAGAAGAGTTTCTCCAGGAGGGGATCGATGTTCGTGCCGGGCAGAATGATGCCGGCGTCATTACCGCCCAGCTCGAGCGTGATGCGTTTGAGCGTCTCTGCAGCGCCTCCCATCACTTTCTTGCCGGTTGCGACCGATCCGGTGAACACCACCTTGCTCACGTCCGGATGGTTCACCAGGCGGCTGCCGACTTCGGCGCCGCCCGTAACAACATTCACCACACCGGGGGGCAGGACCTGGTTGATGAGCTCAACCAGCCGCAGAGTGGAGAGGGGAGTGAATGGGGACGGTTTGACAACAACAGTGCAGCCGACGCGTACGGCGGGCATGATGTGCCATACCGCAATCAACATCGGCCAGTTCCATGGAGTAATGGATGCGACCACGCCGACTGGCTTGCGCCGCATGACGATCTTGCCGTTCGGGTCGTCCTGAATGGTTTCCTCGGGCAAGGTGAGTCCTGCGGTGGCGCGCGTCCAGGCAGCCGCCCCGCCGACTTCGAGGTTCGCTCCCGGTCCACTCTGTGTCTTGCCCTGCTCGCGCGTGATCAGCTGCGACAGCTCCTGGTGGTGCTTTTCGATCAGATCGGCGATCGCCAGCAGCTTGCCCGCGCGCTGCGCATCCGACTGGGATGCCCACGGCTTGAAGGCCGCCCGCGCGCTGGCCACCGCCTGGTCTACGAGCTCGACAGTCCCTTCGGGACAGGCCGCGACGACACTCTCGTCGGCCGGATTCAAAACATCGAAAGTCCGCGGCGTCACCGCCGCCTTGCCGCCGATTGTCAATGAAAAGCCAGCCATGCTCTCATCCTCCAAAATGGTAGCGAAACTCCACGCCGTACTCGCGGGGTGGCGCGTACACACCCTGATTGACGCCAATGAAACCCGACAAGTCGAGGTTGTAGATTCGGTACCATCTGTTCGCTGCGTTCTTCACGAATGCGTTGACCTGCCAACGGCTGTCCGAACTTCCGAAACCCACGCGGCCATTGACGACCGCGTACGAAGGCTCCAGATCGACCGGCGCGTTGATCAGCTCCAGGTACTGTCGGCTGTTCCACTTGGTGTCGCCTTCGACCGAGGCGATTCCGCCCAACATCGGCCACTCATACCGGGCGACGGCGTTGAAGGTCCAATGCGGCGCCTGCGGCATCTCGGCGGGGACGACATCCCCTGCGGGGGTGGGTACCCGCGGAACGATGGATTCCAGGTGAGAGACTCCCAACTGCAGGTTGAGTCCATGTATCGGCACCACCGCAAACTCGAGCTCGCCGCCCTTGACCTTGGCGTCGACATTCTCGACCACCTGGGTCGCGACATTCAGGAAGAAGCCCTGGTAGTCCTTGTAGTCGTAGTGGAACACCGAGCCGTTGAGGCGCGCCCGGCCATCCCAGAAGGAGGATTTGAAGCCCAGCTCCACACTGGTCAGCCTCTCCAGGTTGTAGGGCAGGGTCGCCGGGTCCACCGGGCCTGCGGTGGGAGCTGACCAGCCACCGCCTTTCGCGCCGCGGTTCCAGCTCGCGTAGAGCAGCGTGCCCGGGACAGGCTTGTAGTCGAACTCGACCTTGCCGGTCGCGATGTTGAACGTACGGGAGGCCTGCGGAAAGTCCGGTGCAACGTAGTGAATGAATTGCGGACAGTCCACGCAAACATAGGTGTAGTCGTACTTCTTGTCGTCGTACGTGTAACGCGCCCCGCCAATGAGCGTCAGTTGGCTCGTGAGGTCATATTCCGCCTGCGCGAATACGGACGGGGAGCTGGTGCTCAGGCTGAAATCGGCCTGGCCCACGCCAATGGGCTCGATCAGCGTCGTCGTGCCGATGTCGCGGCTGTCATAGTGCAGGTAGTACGCACCGGCGACCCACCGGAACGCGTCCATGCTGCCGTTCAGGCGCAGCTCTTGTGAGAGCTGGTGATAGTGGTACAGAACGTCGTAGTTGAAGATGGGGTTCGGCGAGACGTCCGAATCCTCTCCGTAGCGCTTCTGGACATGGAGGTAGTCCGTCACTGATGTCAGGGTGAATGCATCCGTCTTCCAGATGGCGTGCACAGTCGCTCCGTGCACCGTGCGGTTGAAGATGCCCTGCCGGTCTTCCGATTGTCCGAAGGGACTCGTGCTGGGATTGATATATCCGAAGAAATCCGACGCCCCCGGCTGGAATACTCCGCGGCCGGTTGAGTCGGGCGCGGAGGCGGCCCAGGAATAGTTGCCGGCGACCTCGTTATCGTTGGTCACACCGTGGAGCTTGAGCCGTATCTCGCCGTTCTCCGCGAACTTCCACCGCAGCTGCAGCCGTGCGGCGTATTGCCGCTGGTCGTTGATGCGGCCGCCGAGTCCGTTGACAATGTACCCCTCGTGATAGTTGGTCGCGAATGCTGCGCGACCGGACAGGGTGTCGGTCAACGGGCCCCCGATCGCGCCCTCGGTGTCGATGTGATCGAAATTGCCGCCCGAAACATCGACATAGCCATCCAGCGTGTCGGTCGGCTGATTGCTGATGTACTGAATCAGTCCACCCGTGGCATTGCGGCCAAACAACGTGCCCTGCGGACCGCGCAGCACCTCCACCCGTTGCATGTCGAACAGGCTTCCGGCGAGGGCTCCCGTTGAGGCGATGTAGGCATCGTCGGCATACACGGCAACAGGCGCTTCCTGGTGATCGCTGAAATCGTTCTGTGATACCCCGCGCAAGTTGTAGATGGTGACCGTTGCGCCGTACTGGTTGAACTGCAGGCCGGGAACCTGCCCAGTGACGGCGGTTACGTCCTTGAGTCCGAGTTGCTGCAGCGATTTGGCGTCGAACGCGGTGACGGAGGTACCCACATCCTGGAGGTTTTGTTCGCGCTTTTGCGCCGTTACGACAATCTCGACGAGTTTGTCGCCTTCGGGCGCGTTCTCATCAGACCAGCCGACCGCCGGGACACCTAAACAGGCGCATACGGCCAGCGCCTTGATTGTTATTCGTAGCATCGCGATGGCTCTCCGCATGGAAGCTCGAGCCGATCGTAGACGCCTGTGCGCAACTACGCGAGCCGCCAGGCGAAGCGGGCGTACGGAATCGGAAAGAATTGCCGCGGGTCAGGGTCAGTCGTTGCTGACACGCAACGGTGCGGTTCAGGTGCTGCGGCGCAAAGTTACCGACGGGGCGACGCCGATTTTATCCCGATAGTACTGGGCATAGCGTCCGAAATTCGCGATCCCCACGTTCTGCATCAGCTCGGTGACGCTGTGCGTTGGGGCAGCGCTCAACAACGCTTCGTGTAGTGCTTGAACCCGGATGTCGCGCAGGTACTCGGCAGGGGTCATATTGAACACCTGGCGGAATCCGTTCTGCAGCGTGCGGGGCGTGATTCCCACGGCACTGGCTATTTCCGCGATCGAGCGCAGCTCGGCCAGGTGCTCGTGCATGTAGTCCCGGGCCCGGCGCACGTACCACGGGATGGCCTGGTTCGCGCCGCGCTCGAGGGCCTCGGAGTAATTGTGCGGTGCGGCATGAATGAGAAGCTCGATCAGTGTCCGTGAATATTGTTTGCGGACATCTTCGGCGGCCAATGCCCTGGGCGCGGTGGCCGAGAGGTCGCAGATGTGATTCAGGAGCTGGTGCCAGGCGCGCCCGAAGTCAGAGTCGGAAGGCACTTCAAACCCGAATTGCAGCGGCTCGCTCAAGCGGCGGCCTAGCTTTTCCTCGATGCGGTGCTCTACGGCCTTGCGGCTGACGCGCGCCGTCAGGTGGCGGCATTCGGTGGTCATGATGATTCGCGTGGCGCGCGTCATCGAGGTCATGATGAGCGAGCGGGGGGCGGAGGTTACGCTGCGATCGCCGCAGGTCACCCGGCCGTGGCCCGAAATCGTTGCCTTGACGAGCAGGCACTCGCTGATCACGCCCGAATCGATTTCAACGTTGAATCCGTATTGCACATAGCCGAGCGCGCAGTCGCCCAGGTCCAGAGCCGAGGTCAGACACTGGAGGTCACGGCCACGCGCGTCGGCGGCGCTGAGGCGGTGCGGGTAGATATTGCGGCTGACGAGGTCGGTCGCCTCATCGAGGGTGTTGGCCATGCGCGCCGTCCGCGGGTTGGGCAGATGACGGGCAGCTATGGCATCCACTTTGACTATCTCGTGCATCGGCCTTCGCTTGACTTACATTCGGGTGGGATTGTAGCGTATTGGTCAACCGACCAAAAGAACGGGTGAGATGAAGTCCCCAAGATGGGTTCTGAGCGCCGCGGCAGCCTGCGCACCCCTGGCGTTGGCACTGTTGGGGCCGGCAGCCGCGCTGGCGGCCCTGCCACCCGATCCCCTCGCGACGGTTCAATCCCTGCCGCGAGCCGCTTCCCCCCATTGGGTCTGGGTCAACGATTTCGTCTTTTCGCACATGGTCAGCGGCAAGGCGATGCTCGTTGATGGCGACAGCGGGCGTTTCCTCGGTGAGTTGGATACCGGGTTCGGATCCCAGCGCGTGGTGCTGGCGCCCGACGGGCAAGTCATCTATTCGCCGGAGACGTATTTCTCCCGTGGCACGCGCGGCGTGCGCACTGATGTGGTCACTCTCTATGATCCGTCACACTTGTCCCCGCTGGGCGAAATCGTCATTCCGCCCAAGCGCTCGTCGAACATGCCCATGATTTCAAACGCACAATTGACCGATGACGGGCGGTTTCTCCTCATCTACAACTTCACGCCGGCTCAATCGATCACCGTAGTAGATACCCGGTCCCGCAAGTTCGTGGGAGAGGTGGAGACTTCCGGCTGCGCGCTCATCTATCCGACCGGGGCACGCTCGTTCTTCAGTCTCTGCGCCGACGGGGCGCTGCTGCATACGGTGTTGGACGATACGGGCCACGCCAGCAAGAGTGACCGGACGCAGCCCCTGTTCGATGTCGACCACGATCCGCTGACCGAGAAGGGTGTCAGGGTAGGAGATACGTGGTACTTCGTATCCTTCAGCGGAATGCTGTACCCATTCAAATGGGAGCGGGGCAGCGTGAAACTGCTGCAAGCCTGGCCCCTGCTGAGCGCCGCGGAGAAGGCGCAGAACTGGCGCCCCGGAGGCCTGCAGCAACTCGCTGTTCACACCGGGCTGAATCGACTCTACGCCATCATGCACCAGGGGCCGCCGGAAACGCACAAGGACCCCGGGCGCGAGGTGTGGGTGTATGACCTCGCCCGGCAGGCGCGGATTCAGAAGATCGCGATGAAGAACAATTCCGGATCGATCCAGGTGACCCGGGACTCGCATCCCTTGCTGTTCTCCATATTCATCGAGAGCACGGTGCTCGATGTGTATGACGCCACCACCGGCAACCTGCTTCGCTCGGTTACCGACATAGGCACGACGCCGACCGTATTGGTGACTCCATGAGGTGGTTGGACTCCCTCACCGAGGGTTCAGCGCGCGCGCTTGCCAAGAGAACCTCGCGCCGCGGTTTCATCGGCTCTTTGGGTGCAATTCTCGTGGGTGTCTCGACGGTACCTTTGTTGCCGGTGGCCCGCGGGGCCTCACCAGCCGATGACAAGGCGAAGCACGTCAATGATCCAACCAGTTGTGACTATTGGCGGCATTGCGCCATTGACGGCTACCTGTGCGGCTGTTGCGGCGGATCGGAGAATTCCTGCCCGCCCGGAACGGAAATGTCAGCCATCACGTGGGTGGGCACCTGTCACAATCCCGCTGACGGCCGGGATTACGTGGTTTCGTACAATGATTGCTGTGGAAAGTCGACGTGCGGCCGCTGTCTTTGCAACCGGAATGAGCGGGATACCCCACTGTATGTTCCGTTTCAATCCAATGACTACAACTGGTGCTCGGGAAGTGGCAAGACGAACATTCCGTACCACTGCTCCACGGCACGGATCGTCTCGGTCGCGAAGTAGCCGGCGGGTTTGGGCAGCCGTTGCGCTCATTGGCGTATTCGCGAGCGTTTCGAGTGGTGCTGAGGCGTTCGAGCCGTCAGTGAACTACATGCTCCAGTGCATGGGATGCCATACGCCCGATGGACGCGGAGAGCCGGGGCACGTTCCTTCGATACGCAACACCCTCGTGCCGTTCGCCAACACGCCGGAGGGCAGAAAATTCCTGGTGCAGGTTCCTGGATCCGCGCAATCAAAGTTGTCGGATGGCGAGCTCGCGGGCGTGCTCAACTGGATGATCGACAACCTGAGCGCAACGCCAAGGCCCCCGCAGCTCAGGCGATTTACCGCTGTCGAGGTGGCGGCCTATCGCCGCACGCCGCTGGTATCGGTGGCCACGGTGCGAGCGCGGTTGGTGGCCGCCCAACCAATACCTCCGGCTCAGTGATAGTAGACGGTCGGAGGCTCATCAGTGACATCGGCCAGCAGCGGCGCTTCCGTGCCGCCCGTGCGCTCCATGCTCTGATATTTGCCCTTGAAGAACAGGAGCGGGTAGTGGGGCTCGAGTCCCTGATGAAGCCCAATGACCCGGCCGATCACCAACAGATGATCGCCGCCATCGTGCATGGCTTGCTTCTCACAGGCGAGGGCGGCGAGACAGCCTTCGAGCCGGGGAGCGCCGTGATCCTGAACGAACCGGAACGCAGGGGGCTGCGGCTCCTTCCAGCCGCCGGCGAAGTAGGTCGAGAGGGCTCGTTGCTCCTCTCTCAGAAAGCTGACGCTGAAGCGCTCGGCCTGGGGCAGCAGTTGCGCGAGACGGCCTTGTTTGTTCGGACAGAACAGAACCTGGGGCGGATCCAGTGACAACGCGCATACCGCGTTGGCGGTCATGGCGTGCACGCCTTCGTCGACACCTAAGGCGACCACGCAGACACCGGTCGCGAAGCGGCCGAGTACATTGCGGAATGTACGCGAGTCGATCATGTGTCAGCTTGATCCGGCCGCAGCCGCAAACGCTTCGTCGCGGCCTTCCTTCACGAGGTCCATCACCCGAGCAGCACAGTCCTTGATCTGGTCATTGTGTCCCGATACGAGGGCGCCTGCCATCCGCACCGGATCGCCGAAGAAGAAGCGCTCGTAAAGTACCTGCCGCGAGCCGAACGCCGACATCGCCGTGTCCCATGCCAGGCGGAACAGCGGTATGCGATCAAACGCTTCCGCGCGAGCTGCCTGGTAGTACTTTTTAATGTCTTCGGCGAGCGGACCCGTAACATCCTGCTCGGTCGGCATCGCCACCAGGCCCGACGCGCCAATCTGCTGGATGATTTCCACCATCCGGGGATACAACCGGGGAAACAGGTTGCGGGCGGCATCCAGCGGATTCCAGGCGGGACGCATCACACCCCATTCGTCGAGTGCCGCATCGGCCTCCGCAGCTCTCAGGAAGGCCTTCATCGTCTCGAGATTGACCCAGAGCTCGGCGAGCTTCTCGTGGATATGTTGGAACACCTCCGCGCCGATCGAGTTGACCAGCAGTGAGGCCAGACCCAGGATGAACTCGCTTTTGGCGATGTTCTTCACGACCACCTGATGCGTCATGTGAGCGACCGCACCCGTACGTGCATAGGCCTGATTGCACTTGTTCACGTCGCGATGCAGGAACACGCTTTCCCAGGGCACGAAGACATCATCGAACACCACCACGGCGTCCATTTCCTCGAAGCGCGATCCTAACGGATGGTCAAAATGCGTCCGGCCGTAGTCGACGCTCTCACGGCAGATGAAGCGCATCCCGGGCGTGTTGTTGGGAATGCAGAATCCGAATGCGTAGGGCGCGTCTTCCTCGGGGCTCTTGAGCAGTGTGGAAGGGAACACCATGATTTCATCCGAAACCGGCAGCGTGGCCAGCATGCGGCAGCCCCGGATCACCATGCCTGCATCGGTCTCTTCCTTGATGCGTGCCGACAGATACGGGTCAGCTTGCCGTGCACTATTGACTGCCCGATTGGCTTGCGGCGGTACGAGAGTGTGTGTCAGGCAGAGGTCGTTCTCGCGCATGTACTCGTAGTAACGCTTGGCGTTTTCACCAAACCGCGGATCACTCTCGCCCAGGAAGTCAGCGCCGGCAGCGTAGCCTGTGATGGCTCGGTTGATGTAGTCCGGGACCCGCCCCATGAGGCCGCGCGTGTAGTCGTGCCACACCTTCATCGCCGCGGAGATGCCTCGCAGTTCCTCCTGCGTCCTCGGCATCATGAACGATTTGGCAACTTTCCTGCCTGAGGTCGGCGAGGTGTAGAGAGTCTCCCCGGCGCGCTCCCACTGCAGATCGTATAGCCGCGCGATTGTTCCAACGCCACCACGCAATGCGGGATGGGTCGTCACATCTTTGACCTGTTCGCCGCGATACCACAGGTTGGGTGGTGATTCGCGTAAGCGCGCCAGGAATTGCGCTCCCCGCCGGGCGCCGGGTGCGGTGGTGGCCTGCGGGCGGGTTGCACTCATCTTGCGCTCCTACAGCTCAGTATTTCATAATTTACGCATATGGAATTCATTACGCAATAGGGAATGTGCCCCTCGCGGGGTATGATGGAGGCGAGGAGTGTAATCGCCGGAGGAGTTCGATGGCGCGCAAGGGCCCGCGTTTGCAACAGGGTATTCAATCGATCGAGGTGGGCAACGAGTTGCTGGTCGTCCTTGCGGCCGCCTCGGGGCCGCTGACGCTCAAGGACCTGGCGGCCGGTGCCCGAATGTCGGCTCCCAAGGCCCATCGGTACCTGGTCAGTTATATGCGGCTGGGACTCGTAGAGCAGGAAGCTGACACGGGCCGCTACGGCCTGGGTGAATTCGCGCTGCGACTGGGACTGGCAGCGCTCGGGCGGTTGGATCCGGTGACGGCGGCCGCAGGCATCATGCGTGACCTGGCGGACGAGATCGACCAGACCGTGGCAGTGGCCATCTGGGCGAATCACGGCGCAACCTTCGTGCGCTGGGCCGGAGTTGACTCGCCCGTGTCAGCCACCTTGCGCGTGGGCTCGGTCATGCCGCTGTCGCGGTCGGCAACGGGTTTGTTGTTCCTGGCCTTTCTGCCGGAGCGGCGCTGGTCCGCGCTGCTGAAGACGGAGCTTGCCGGCAACACGCGGCAACGCTTTGGCCCGCAGTCGCAGGCCGAGCTGGCGCCGGTGCTGGAGCGCATACGGCGCCAGGGTTATTCGCGGACGAATGAGTTCATTCCGGGCATTACCGGGATTGCCGCCCCGGTGTTTGGTTTTGATAACACACTCGCCCTGGCGTTGGTCACGCTGGGCTACAGCGTGGGATTCGAGGCTGAAGAGGCCAGGATCAGCGCGGCCCTGCAGCGCTGCGCGAAGCAACTCTCGCGCCGGCTGGGCGCCGAGCCGGTTTGACCGATAGGTGAGACGATGTTGCCAGTGGATCGCGTCGCACAACTTGCGCTTCGTCTGTATCGCGCTCGCAAGGGTCGCAGCCAGGTGCCGCAGTTCTCCAGGGAACTCCCGGACCTGTCCATCGAGGATGCCTATGCAATCCAGAGCGAGTGGGTGCGGCTGGAGTGCTCGGATGGGCGGCGCATCCGTGGGTACAAAGTCGGTCTGACGAGCCGGGCGTTGCAACTCGCCCTGCAGGCCACGGAACCCAACTATGCGCCGCTCATGGACGACACGTTCTTTGAGAGCGGCAACGATATCCGGGCGGCAGGTTTCATTGCGCCGCGTGTCGAAGTCGAACTGGCGTTCGTGCTCGAACGCTCGCTGCGGGGACCGGGCATTACAGTCGATGCTGTCCTGCGGGCGACGGCCTACGTAACACCAGCGCTCGAGATCATCGATGCCCGCATCGAGCAATTCGACCGCGAGACACGCCAACCGCGCAAGCTCGTCGACGTGATCTGTGACCTTGGCGCAGCGGCCGGCGTTGTCCTGGGGACCGAGCGAGTCAAGCCAGGCACCCTGGATCTGCGCTGGACCGGCGCCATCCTCTACAAGAATGACCTCATCGAGGAAACCGGCCTGGGCGCTGCGGTTCTTGGGTCTCCGGCCCTGAGCATTGCCTGGCTTGCCAACAAGGTCTCGGCCGATCAGAGGGGTCTCGAGGCGGGGGACGTTCTGCTGGCCGGCTCATTCACCAAGCCAGTGGCCGCCGCCCGCGACGACGTGCTGCGTGCCGACTACGGCCCGCTCGGCTGCCTGTCCTTCAAGCTCACCTGAGGCGCTTGACAGTGCGGCCCGGCGAGATAATTATGATGTTAAGCATCTGCGGGGTGGAGGGGGGCATGGCGCACATCCTGATCGAGTATTCCGCCAACCTGGGCGGACGGATTGATATGCCACGCTTTCTTGAAGCCGTGCACGCTTCGGCGCTCGCCACCGGGATCTTCCCTATTGGTGGCGTGCGTACCCGCGCCTATGCGGCCGAGCACTACCGGATCGCCGACGGACATCCTGACAATGCGTTCGTGCACACAATGCTACGCGTGGGTCATGGACGCGACGTGGAGACACGCAAGCGGGCATGTGAGGTGATCTTCGCGACTATCTGCGGCCAGCTTGCGGGCCTGTTCGAGCAGATGCCGCTCGGGCTGTCACTCGAGATGCAGGAGATCGATCCGGTGCTGACGCTGAAGAAAAACAATTTGCATGAATACGTCAAACAACGCACGGCGGAGCGCAAATGAGCCCGGCGCTCGAAGCCAACATTCGCAAGGCCGACGGTTACCTGGCTCGGTGGCGGACCGCGCCGCTCGGGCATTTCATTGCAGGCCGCAGCGAGGCCGGTTCGAGTCGTGATGTGTTCGACAACATCTCGCCAGTGGACGGCAGCGTGCTCAACCAGGTCTCGTCTGGAAATGAGCGCGATGTGAACGCCGCCGCCACGGCGGCACAGCAGGCGTTCCCCGCATGGCGTGATAAACCTGGCGACGAGCGCCGCGCGATCCTGCACAAGGTCGCTGACCTTATCGAGTCACGACGCGAGGAGATTGCGTTCGTGGAGTGTATGGATACGGGGCAGGCGCTGCGCTTCATGAGTGGTGCAGCGCTACGCGCGGCGGAGAACTTTCGCTTCTTTGCCGATCGGGCTCCGGGGGCGGCTAACGGCCTGGCGTTGCCTGCCGCCGAACACATGAACTACACGATCCGGCAACCGATTGGGCCAGTAGCGATCATCACGCCGTGGAACACGCCTTTCATGTTGTCTACGTGGAAGATTGCGCCTGCGCTCGCGGCTGGATGCACTGTCGTTCACAAGCCTGCCGAATGGAGCCCGCTGACGGCGACTCTGCTGGCCGAGATAATGACCGAAGCCGGCGTTCCCGCCGGTGTTGTGAACCTGGTGAACGGAATCGGAGAGCAGACCGGCAGGCTCCTGACGGAGCATCCCGCGATTCGCGCCACCGCATTCATCGGCGAGTCCAGGACTGGCAGCCTCATCATGAGCCAGGGCGCGCCGACGCTCAAACGTGTCCACCTGGAATTGGGCGGCAAGAATCCGGTCATCGTGTTTGAGGATGCCGACCTGGATCGTGCCGTGGACGCCGCGATATTCATGATCTACAGCCTCAACGGCGAGCGGTGCACGTCCTCGAGCCGGCTGCTCGTCCAGGCTTCCATCTATGACAGCTTTGTAGAGCGGGTGGCCGAGCGGGCGCGCAAGCTGAAGGTGGGGCATCCGCTGGACCCTGCTACGGAAGTGGGGCCGCTGATACATCAACGCCATCTGTCCAAGGTGCTGAGCTATTTTGATATCGCGCGCGCCGAGGGCGCGCAGATACGCGCCGGTGGCGCCCGTGCCGAAGGGTCTAAGGGATTCTATGTACAGCCGACTTTGTTTGCCGGTGCGAAGAGCTCCATGCGCATCGCGCGGGAGGAGATTTTCGGGCCCGTCCTGACTGCCATTGCGTTCGCCGACGAGGCCGATGCGCTGTCAATTGCAAACGACACGCAGTACGGGCTGACGGCATACATCTGGACCGGCGACGGTGGCCGCGCCCTGCGCCTGGCGCACCGACTCGAGGCGGGAATGGTGTGGGTGAACTCGGAAAACAACCGCCATCTACCTACACCCTTCGGAGGGGTCAAGGCGAGTGGAATCGGTCGGGATGGCGGGGACTACAGCTTCGATTTCTACATGGAGACGAAAAACATCTGCCTGGCGCACGGAACCCACCGGGTTCCCAAACTGGGTGCGTGACTGAACCCGCATAGGAGTGAACCGCGTGACCGCGTTACTCAAAAGACTCAGGGGCTCCATCCCGCCGCTCGTCACCCCCATCCGCAACGGTGCAGTGGACTACGACGCTTACGCCGGGTTGGTTGAATTCCAGATCAAGGATGGCTCGCACGGCATACTCGTCAATGGCACCACCGCGGAGCCCTCGACGCTCAGCATTGATGAGCGCAATCGGTTGGTCGACATCGCAGTGGAAGTTACGAGCAAGCGCGTGCCAGTGGTCGCGGCCACCGGATCGCAATCGCTGCTCGAGACCCGCCAGCTGACGGAGCATGCCGTGAGGGCGGGAGCGGATGCGTTGCTGATCGTGACGCCGTACTACATTCGTCCTCCACAGCGTGGGCTGATCGCCTACTACTTGGAGATCGCTTCAATATCGCAACTGCCGTGGATGGTCTATCACATTCCAGGCCGGGCCGCGGTGAGCGTGACGCTCGATACATTGAAGGAGTTGCGGGAGCGCTCGCCGCATTTCGTCGGGATGAAACACGCCGTGAACGACCTCGGTTTCGTCTCCGAGTGCGTTGCTGCGCTCGGCGCGGATTTCCATATATTTGTCGGTCTCGAAGAGTTGAGCTTTCCGATGATGGCGGTGGGCGCCTGCGGGCTCATGAATGCCGTAGGCAATCTGCGCCCGCGGGTACTCGCGGATCTTTGCGAGGCAGTGTGGG
>Ga0307511_10001161_pt1 | contig 28032 bp, 26 predicted proteins | sample 13_EM_MG_FD_200266 | JGI IMG/M metagenome (GOLD analysis project Ga0307511, IMG submission 200266) | Populus trichocarpa ectomycorrhiza microbial communities from riparian zone in the Pacific Northwest, United States - 13_EM | ecosystem: Host-associated > Plants > Roots > Unclassified | place...
CAACCCCTACCTCACCCCCCCCCATTTCCTACAACGACATCCTCTCCCCCACCCTGCGTTTACCTCCTTCCTCCTTCCATAAATTCCCCCTCTCTCCACTCACGCACATGAATCTCCCCAGTCTCCCTCGCCAAATGCCACCTCCACACCCCATCCCAAATCTCCAGCGCTTTCTCCACCCCATGGCCCCCCCATTCCATCCTTTGATATGCCTTCCCCACCCGCACTCCCAGCGTCTTCAAATCCCGTTCAATCCCTGCCTTTATTGATGGTCCCATATCTTTTTCTCCATAAAGCTCGAGCTGGAGATTAGTGATGTGGAGAGTCAGAGAGAGGAGTGCCTGGAGGTGTGTGGAGATGCGCTGGTTCAAGGTTTGGTAGAGACGGAGTTTTGTGCGAGAAGAGAAGAAGGGGAGGTGGTTGCGGGTGTGGGAGATATCATTGTGGAGATCGATCATGGTTGGGTGGAGGGTGTTGAATGTGGTGTAGAATTGCTGAATGCGTTCATTATAGAGATCCAGAACGGCCCGGGGGGTTACCACGATGCGCTCTATGCTGGTAGGGATGGACCCTTCATGGTCAATGCTGAGATTGAAGTCGATGGGTGTGAGCAGGGGGGGCTCGACGATGGTCGTTGGGCGGGCGGGGTGGTTTCGAGCGACAAGCATGGCCTGCATGGCTATGTCTTGGGAGGTGAACTTGATGTAGCTAGTAATCGTGTGTTGATCACAACTCAATGCAGGTACCCTGAACTACGTTAGCAGAAGACCCTGAAACAGAGGAAGGCCCTGAATGAAGGTCCTTACCTTATGCTCGATGCTCTCTCAGACGGTATGTAGTGTAGTATACATATAGACTCTCTCCTTCAGGCCTGCACACACGTTGCCCGGGTGATCATGAACTGTAGTAGTGATTCCGTGCCGAGTTGATGTATTGAGAGTAGGAGCCTGATACAGAGTGGGTTGCCTACGCAAATGGAGGCCTAGACTAACTGGATAGTTCTAGGTATGTCTCCCAACGGGTGGAGAGAAGATGTAGGTTTAGACCTGGGTAACATTTTCTATGGAGCATGGTAGTCAGCGGCCGAGCAGTTTATGCCAATAACAGAATACCTACAGGTAATCTGAGATAACCTCAATCTGACCCTCGTGGGTCAAGAGAGACTGAGGCGATGGAGGTTTGTGTCAGTAAGTGCCGGCATACTGGTACCTCTTGAGACTCGGAAAACCTAGGAATCATGAGTGGCCGTGTTTATGAGTGGCCGTCGATGAGTGGGCGTCGGTGAGTGGCCGTGTAGTTATGGCTGGCCGTAATATAATATGGGAAATTAGGCGCTTGCCGCCTCGGCTCGAACCGCAATGCATGCTTTCGCTATAAATCATGTCCCCGCCCAATCCTGCCATTCATTCTCCGACTATTCTTTAACGCTCTTCCCAACTCGTTGATGGCGATGCCTACTGGGCCCAGAGGAGGAGGCAGCGCCCGGGTCTGCCTCTATTACATTTACGTCCGCCTCCTTCATGTGTATGTGTTTGCTCTTTGGCTGTGATAGATAAGAAATCTCAACTTCATGGAAACAGCATCGCAGCCCTTTCCCTCCCCTTTCAAGCCTTTGAGCTCTCTTTTCCGCAGTCTTACAGGTTACAAAACCAACACGACAGGGCATTGGCCCACGACAGCCGTGAGAGCGCAGACCCGGACGCAGCCTAGCAACCAGCAACCACTCATACACGAGATAACTCCCACACCGCACCAATGCCGGGTAAGGGAAAGAGACAAGTGAAGATCGTGTAGGCGGAGAGGGGGCGGCTGGGTACCCCGCCTCACCTACCACAGACATCGGATTCGGAGTCAGGCTCAAAACTAGGGTTCCGAACAATCCCAGTTCGGCCGGCTTCCACACTCGGTTTCGCCAAGCCGAATCCACTGCGACACCAGCCAACCGGGAAGCCCAGAGCATTGGTAGGGCCCTTTACTAGGCGGAAGTGTGTACGGCTCACAAAGACTTAGGCAAATCCGATTCGCCAGCCTGCCCGCTTGCGGCTGTCCCTCAAGGGACAGCAACCATATCACCTTCGACTGCCCCAAGCACCACATCACAAGAAAGGAGCTCTCTGGGACGGCAAAAGCTTGGGAGACCTGGCAAGCCAATTTGGAAAAAGAGGACGACGGAGAACAATGCTTCGGAGATGAGGTTTTTTGTGGACTTGGTTAGGGGTTACCCTGAATATAGTTTGGAGGACATCACTGGTGTATACTTCCTAGTCAGTATACTAAGTACCTACGCTGAAGCATGTGATACCCCGTAAGTGTGTTCAGGGAGAGGCTTATCAAATTTATGTTTTTTTAAAAAGAAAAAACACATTACCCAAATTGCGTCCCTAATAGTATGAGGAGTTGGTTAAAACACTAAGAGCCCGGAATCTCGGGTGGATTCAAGGGTTAGGCAAGCTAATCTGCCAGCCCAAGCGATTAAATACAAGGTTACAAAGGAAATTACAAAGGAGATTTGTAATGTCTCTTCCCGTCCACCGTCTCTTTCCCCAACTCTCCCATCTCCGCCGTGTTATGCCAGCTCTCGCTCTCCGTCGTGCTACACTAACTGTGTGAAAAGGCAAAGAAAGCTTTCACTGCATCCGGTTTGCAAGTATGATCCTAATATATGATTCGATCGATAGACTTGCAACCGGAGTACAGGTGATCTAGTTGGGTAGGTAGTAAACCTATATATGGAACTAACGTATACTAGTAGTTAGCTAGATGTATCACAAACTATAAAGCCTAAATATATCCCAATCATCCTAATAATGACTCTGACTCTACATAGTTTCTTCAAGTAAATCATAGCCCCTGTCCATGCCAGTATATATTTACGTGGCCATAGAACTATACATATCTGCTGCAAAAGAGTTTTCACTTGTTACCTCAAGACTACTATGGTATATAAACACAAGATCATTGCAACGAGCCAGTGCCCTGCTATATATATACTCAAGATCAGGGCTGTATAGATATATAACCCCCTATTTTCCCAGACACAAATGAATGCTTCGATGCAGGTACTGTGTATACCCAACAATATGAATTTCGGAAATTAAACGTACACAATAATCAACCTCATCTTACGTATTCAATTGGGCACGTATATGTAGCACCAGTTACAAATGTGTAAGTACAACAAGCATAAGATAGCAAGATATCTACCGCCACTATACATGTAGATCCATGTAATTATATACGAGAACTTAACATCCTACCTCCCCGCCTCCATTACAAAATCAAAAGAGTGCCGATCTCGAGCAATTGCTATTCAGGGTAACTCCCGCCTCACGTCACCATAGTCCACAAAAAACTTATTTCCAACTTTTCTCTGACTACGAGAATAGTCTTCGTTTCTTTGACCATGAGAATAGTCTTTATTGATTTAGAGTACTCGATGGATCTTTTGGAGGCGGAGTTGCGTTGAGTACTAGAGATTCTGTGATGTTGGGGATACGAATATATATTCTATAAGGTGGGGTTGATTGTAGATTTATTACGCTACGATAACTTTGTGGTATGCTACACAGAGTCCTAACTGCAGCGGATTACATAACCCGTAATCAAGAGAAAATCAAACTCCAACAAAGGAAATACATATGTGGAGGTTGAGGATTGGTTCCGTGGGTGTAAGTTTTAGGATAAAGATATTTGCCAGTAGGGTAAAGTAAGTTTCGGATAGAACACAACAAAACAGACTACCACCGAGATACATAGTTGAACGTTATCATTCTCTATAAACCCACACCCCAACTTCTCCAAATGCCATATCATACCAGGGAGAGAAAAAGTAATTACATGTGCAACACCTCCCCAACCCCCTCTATCCAAAGAAAAACGCATTATTGTCTCTATCCCGCCTGACCATGCCCTTGTAATCCTTCGCCGGATCAAAATTCGTCCACACCGACGCAGGGAAGATGTGTTTATTCCTTTCGTACCACCTCCTATCTACGACCTTAGTCATAGAGCCGTCTTCGGTACCGATTATGAGTGTTGGTTTATCTTTATCATTATCCGCCGCAGTCCCATTTGCACTCGTACTAGCGTTTGTGGTAGTGGCATTGGTATTCGAATTCTCCAACGGCGATGGGTAATCAAACAACAACCCATTCGGCCCCTCCGTCCTATTAACCAGAAAATAATAAAATTCATAATGATGCGGGATTATCACTTCCCCTCTGACAAGTAATAGATCGTCAACGCTGACACGTAGCCACTCCCTCCTCCCACTCATGCGTCTCGCTCGCTCAAGAAAAAGCCATACCGGGTCGCCTTTCTTGACACGCACACCCGGTTCTCGGGGGGTCACGTTCGTGCCATCGTAGAATACGAAGGGGATGAGGATTTCTTCATTTTTGATTCGTTCTTGGAGGGAGAGGAATTCACGCCTGAGGAGTTCTCGCTCATGGGCTTCGCGCCTGAGGGAGGACTTGGTGAGGAGTTTTGGCGGGGGGTGGGGGAGGTTGGGGTTGGGTTTTGGTTTTGTGGCGGTGGAGGTGGTGAGAGGTTCGGGGGTGGTGGAGACGGAGCGGGAGGTTGTCGTGGGGAGTTGTAGAGATGCTGATTCGGCGGGGGTGGCGGGTTTCCTACTTGTGGGTTTACTGGTGGAGGCGTCGGTGATGGCTCCGCTATCTTCGGCTTCTCGATCTCCAACTTGGTCTACTTCTTCTTCTTCGTCGTCCTGAGCGAACGAGAGTTTGCCTTTGCTAACCCCAGCTTTCCGCTTCTTCCGTGGCGGTTGTCCAGATTTCTTCGAAGACTTTTCGCCTACCCCAGCTTCGGATCCAGACGGTTGGGGAGTCCCGTTCGTGGAGCCCAGCGCGCTGTACTTGTTCACTCAGCTCTGCCCTACACGAAATTCAGGAAACTACGAAATAGATATAGATGTCTTACCTCTCAATCCCAATCCTCCCTCGCTCATGCGCCTCGCGTTCCTTCTGCTCGAGAAGCTCGACGCGGCGTTTTTTGAACTCGGAGAGGTGTACCAGGCCGACGGTTTGGGTCTTTAGCACGTCTTCGAGGGTTTCGGTGGTCTTTGTGAAGCGGGAAGTGGGGGTGGTGGTACCAGAGGCGGAGGTGGAAGGGGGGTTGGACATGGTGAGATATATGCTATAATTCTGCTCTGAGATGATGGTGATGATGGAGGTTCTCTGGCAATTGGTAGTCGATTTGATCTGATCTTGACGGGCGTACCACTTGGCGCGTGAATCACGTGCCAGGAACAACTCCAGTAGATTTCGATCACGTGCCCGGGATAGATCCACAACATTTGTAGTGAATCGCGTATATAATTTGCAACCAGACTATATATAATTATACGTACGGGCCAAGCTTAAAATAAGAGCCCCAATACATACACATCTCACTGAGTACAAGTCCCTATACCCACCCCAAATCGATCTCTTCCAAAACACTCACAAAGTCTTCAGGTTTCCTTCCCCAAATCGCTATTGGCAGACTAGTGATAAACCTGCACCCCACCACAGGTGATTCAACCCACCCCCTGCCCCAGAATCCGCACACAATGCAACAGTTTTTACCCTGACTTGTATAATACCGATCTCGATTCGCCATGGCACAAGATAAAGCAAAGTATCTATCCTAGATCCATACCTCGGGGAACTGGTATGCAATATCCTATCTACGCTCGAGTAGTGCTGAGAATGAGAAAAGTGTAGTTCATGCTTGGATAATAGTTGTGGGGTTACCCTGAACTATTGAAAGGTTTTCTCAGATGTGGCCCGTTACGACTGGTGGAGATGACATACACCCCTGTACAGACCGGTTCCTTCATGCTACAGGTAGTACGGTATAATATACTTTTCAACGAAAACTCGACTCTACGAGCCGCACCCAACCTCAATTTAGCAGTTTAGTTAGCATTTCCACAAAGTAAACGCCCCCGCCAGATTGGAGCGCTAGGTCTGAACACGAGAATAATTCTTTGGAAAATCTCCCCGTGTACCCCTGCATCGATATATTACCCTGACACGTGAGCCACCGACGGAACGTTCCATGCATTAAGACCCATAGTCACCGGTTTCCGGTTCGGTACATGTTTACCCGCAGCCGCCACCGCACCCCAATATAAGTATGAACCGGTAAGACAGGTATCACAGGCGCCCTGGTTGTAATCTGGTGCCGGGTGATCGGCCTCCCACTGCTGTAGCTGGTTGAACCCAACAGATAATATACATACATACAGTATATGTACTTACCTCTATCCTACCTATGTAGGTAGAGAGAATGAAACCTGTAATTTATAAGAACAGCTGGATGAAATAGGTAGTAAATATTAGATGCTGGTCAATATTCGCATGGGCATAGCCTTTTGAGTTGTGAGACTTGCAGGCGAGCCGCCCCTGTTCTCCCTGCATCTCATTTTGCCAGGGAGGGATTTAGTACCTGGGCCGGCATGAAAATGTACCCCCTTGCTAAATAAAGTGCTCCTGGGCAAAGATGAAATGTACTGAAGAAATGGGCCAAAAAAAATATCAGAATATGGATATATCCATGGATTTCAGCATCACAAAATCGCGGGTATAACAAAAACCGTCAGCTAAAGTGAGACCCACGTATATGGCCAGCCCCCATGCCAAGAGAGCAGGTTTGGGTTTGTAGGGAGCAGACCTGGCCAAACTAGACAGTAATGAGCTCAAGAACTAGGTAGGGTACATACTGTACCAAAGTGATCTAAACATGAGACAAATGGAGTCATGCCACAATTAGAGCATTTTGTATTGTGAATTCTCAGGCTGAAGTCTCATGTTGCAACGAGTACCCTAGTAGACGTCAACCTGCATCATCACATCATGCCGGAACCGGACCCGTTGGCGGGAAAGTAGGAAGAGTACCTACATAGGTATGTACATACCCCGGCACGGTGCGGCACGGTGTCTCAAAGCCCTCTCTCCTTCGCGGACATGTCATATTTCTTGTGGTTACTATCGCGGTACCTAGACGTAAAGCCGCCAACAGCCAGTCCAATTCCAAAAGCTACCCCCACATTCCAATCAAGAAACAAAAAGCTGGCACCTATGCCTTCCCAAGTAACCTATCGATCATACCACGATTCCTTAACATTCGTGGCTGCGGCCGCGCGGCGGTACCGGTCACTATCCAGTACAAAATCAATATCAATATCACGCAATCCCACGCGCCCCTACTTGAACCTTTCTCACCGACACCAACCGGAACTCACCCGCCAGCTCCACATATCTAGCTCACAAGTATCTTTGTGCAACGTACCACCAATGTCAATTTCTGTAACTTAGAGTACATGTCTGACAAGCCGCGCTATCCGAACTACACTCACCGACATGATCACTGCACGGATCTTTCATGCCTGCTCCCCCTCCAACCCCGCTTTATGATACGTGGGTTACCTGGGAAAAAATAAAATGCAAAAAGCAGAGAAGGAAGGTAAGTATAGAGTACGTACGCATCATTGCAAAAAATTGGTATGATGTATGGCATTAAGCATAATCCACATAACCATAAACCAGCCACAGGGCCCCTTCGATAAACGTGCTCAAGTATTTTCAGTCACGTGTAGATTTGCCAAGTCACTTTGCAGATGCACGTGACCGATATGCTTTCTACAGATTAAGCCGACCTTCAAATATTTGAAAGGTTAATTTCTCCCAGATGCTGGCCCATTACTATATTTTAGTACTGAGCCTGCTTATATCGAAGTTCTACCCTTAGTACCATCGAAAATCATTCAGTCAGTTGTATTGGCCGGCTAGCCCCAGTAGGTAAGTGCCAGCGAGTACCTGTACTTAGTGTCTCTCCAACCGTCAAGAGGCCTGCTCTTGCAGTTCTTACTCACATGTAGATCATCCGCATGAGATCCCAGTTCTACAAAAGGCTTAACTTACTATTTCAAATAAGAATTTCCCCTGGAGAGCTCCTCTAAACACTTAAATTTGTTCCCGATCTAGAACCCGATCCTGAACTCGATCCCGATCCGATCCTGATCCTCATCTTGCAAGAGCTTCCCCGCGGCGGATACATCCGCGCACCAGAAGTACTGTAGGTACGGTTGAATGGGAAGATTGGAAATAGAGCGTGGCACACAACCGGACCATGTATGTATGTCCGTACTAGCCGGCAGAATGTCCTAAACTCTCAGTACCATGACGTCTTGACATTTAACTTGATGGATTTTAAACCACAGTCTCATATCATGGTAATACCCCGATTGCCTTCATCTAGAGTGAGTTGTCTGGATGAATGCATTTTGGGAAAGTGAAAATTTCTAGCTCATCCATATCATAATTAGGAAAGATGAGTGCGTTGGAAATTACTATACTCATCCGAGTTTCGGGGGAATCAGCAAGTGCCTGTGTGTCTTTGGCACTGAGCTTGTCCTTGATGCTTTAGCAATTTCCCTTTTCATCAAGCTTCTTCACGAGCTCCTGTATTTTCACTAAAGAGGTGATTTCGGATACTCAATACGTACTGAAGTTATACGACCTTTGAAGCCTTGGGGCACGAGGCTAGTGAAAATTTAGTCTGGTGAAACCTCTATATTGCATCCGCTATTAACACTTAATGTCATGTTATTAGCATGTAGCGGGCCGGTGGGACTATGTGAAATACAACCTCCATATATCTCACATAAATACCAATAATTTGTTCCCAATCCCCAAATTAAACCTGCATAATACTAGTCCTTCCAGGAGATTCGCCCTTCCAGAAGAACATTAGGTACTCGTTTGCATTGCCTAATCCCATTACACAAGACAATGGCGATGTAGTTTCAGGCGAATTTAGTTTAGTGCCTAGCCTAGCTCTCTAGATGAGTACAATCTTAAGGGAGATCTCCGTAATCCTTTTCCAGGCATAGATCTAGACCTCGCATCGATACTTGCAAACCATCTCCATCCACGTAGATACCTCCCAGCGTCACTATGTTTATTGTTTCCTTGCACTAGTGAGCATTTTGAGAAAAACGAAGGAATATAAGTACCGGCCATCAGTATTAAGAGTAACAAAAAGTAAATCAAACATTAAAAATATTCAACCAAAAACAAATAATGATACGCAAAAACAAAAAAATCTAGATAAAGCAGCCATGGGACCTTACCTACTACCATCCTCGCCTACGGCCAACCCAGCCCATCCCACCAATGAAAAAAGGCAGAAAAATTAAGCTTCTTCAGCAAAAGTAACATGGTTCGGACTAATGTCCAATTCCCGGAATTCAGAATTTGAATTCAGACCTCCCCTCTTCACCCCCTCACTTTTCAACCTACCGTATCTTCATTTGCCGAGGCGAAACAGGTAGCATCTCCAAGCGCAAAACCAATCTTCTGCATTGATTAGAGCACATAGAGTTGGCGAGCTATACCTTCGCACCCCTATCTCCGAGGACTCGGTAGTATATCGTACTGTGTGCGGTATTTCATCCGCTCATGCCACGAAATCCCATCGTCCTTGTACCGTTACCTGTGAAGGAAGTATCAGTAACCGCCTATGAGCATAAAAATCTCTCAATTAAGGCCCAAGACCGCATATTCCAGAAAAGCAAATTCTAAAAGCTTCGCTTGTCCAACGCCCTCACAATACGTTCCTCAGCTTCCTTCCCCACACTTTGCCAACCATGTAAGGGGGAAATCGCTGTGCTTGGCGCCCAAGCTTTGTGGGAGCCCGCCGACCTCCAGACATACTGCTCTCGACGGCGACGCACCAGATCTGGTAAATAAAAAGCTGCAGACCAATCATCTTGATTGCAGGCACGCGACACACCCACGCTGCATCCACCCTTGGTTAAATCCCCCATCTTGTCATCCCCCCACCCACCCATCCAGATAGACTCAACCTCGTGGCCGGTCAAAGGCCCTCAGTGGAATGTTAGTATTCGCACATTGGCACATTGCAAGTTGTTTCTTCGATGCACATCTGGGCAGATCCAGTTTGTAAACCCGCATCGATATTCCTACTGATTGGCCTGACAGACTAGCGCGCGCAACTTTACTGAGTATAATAGAATAATCTCGACTGCTGCGGCCAAGTCATGCCGCCATCATACCATGCCACCACATATCTTTAAGACTTTTCATTTCTTTTCATTCGCAGGGCTTCCCTGGCAAGGCACTCAAAAAAAAACCGACGAGCAATGGTGCGCGCAGGCTCAAGACCGCACAGCGCAGAAAACTTCACTGCTTTGCCCAATAACAGGGCAGTCTCGTCAGCCAGTTACATACATCCGTCACCCACTTTAATCGACAGAGAAATACCAAGCCCAGGGCAGGCGAGGTATTGAAACATACAGTACCAATCCTGTATTGTAGTCCTGTGAAGCACATGATTGTAGTAGTTCCATTCAGTATCATGGATAAATGACTCTTTACACTGGCACAAGCGCAAGCCCCAGCCCCAGCCCTAGCTTCGAGTTACGGCTGAGTGCGTGAGTGATCTCCTTGCTATTGACTTGGCCCTGGCGTATGGCAAGACCAGGATGACGATGGATCATGGATCTGGGACGAGACGAGCTGTCGGACCTGTGAGAGCTCACAGCTTTCAAGAGGGGTGGCCATGGAGGGGCCTAGAGTATAGTGGAACTAGTGCCCTTCTTTCATGCTTGACGCACGTAGGAATTCCTGTTCCAACCCATCCCTCCATTTCCATCCAACCATGTTCGACACCCTCATATAGTAGCACCCTCCATCCCAATCTACACCTCATTCTCAACATTCATATTTGAACACACGGTACTTCCCCGCCATTTTGTTTGCACTACTCCGACTGTCGATATAATCGTAGGTTCTATCAGACAACAAAAGTTATTCAACTATCCCATCGTGAATGCTTCCGAAGCCGTTGAGGGCCGTGCGATTCTCGAGCCCTGGTCCTTAGCTACAAACAAATTCACATAAATCCGTCCGATTCTTCAGATCCCATACCAAGGAAATAAATCAGTCTCCAGCTTCGGTCAAGAGGAAAGAGAATTCTGAAGAAAAGTACAGGCATAGCCTGGCTAAAGTTTCAATTTTGCCTCGAGTTGCAGAATCCGGTGCGATACCACATTTTTACCACACCCAGCTTAGACGCAATGTCTCCCAACAGCTCCACCAAATATCTTCAACCCACATCGACATCTTACCACATGGACAGTGACAACGAAGCACACTCCGACTGCTCTCCCCGCGGCTCTATCTCCCTTGCGACCTCTGACGACAACCTTCTGACCTCACGGACCCCTGTCAGCACCACCGCACAGTCGGTGAAAGCAGTGCCCCACACTCGGAGGCCTGCCTCACGCACTGTCCGCTTCGCCGAAAAGCCCCAGCTAACCCCAGTGCCGGTCTACCCTCCGCTCGATAAATCACAAAAAGCTAAGCAGGTAGCAAAAACTACCTTGAAAGGTGCTGGCACAGTTGCCGGTGGTATCTTCGGTTGCATCTGCTACATCTTTGCGAAAGCATGTATTCTTGATGGTGGTTCTGGTTTGAGCGGTAGTGGATCTCGCGTGATTGTTGCGGAGGCGGGGGAGGATGGCTTCGCCCAGCGGAATAGGCGGGTGGTTGAGAAGGATATGAGAGGGTATGGCGGTTATTATGATGGCGAGAAGCGGAGGGCACCCGTGCCAGCTGGGGTGAGGGCAGCACAGCGGGCGCATGTAGGACAAAAAACCCACCGGAGCCGGAATGCTACCCTAGTCCGAGGGTCAAATCGAGCACATTAAGCAAGAAAGGCAACCTCTATCTCATTCATCAACTAGAACATGATCGACACAATCACCACACATTCTTACCACACGAGTAACCTCATTACCCAATCAATCAACACCATCTCCTTTGTACTTTTCTATTACATCTTTTCTTTCTTGGCAAGTGTATCTCCTAATCTTTACAGGCGTCTGTGGTACTTGAATAGGTTGCTTTTACTGACCGTATACATTTCCTTTGGTTTCGGCATGGGTTTGGATTTGAAATGATTGGAGTTTTGGGACAGCACTCGGCTTGCTTTTAGATATATTAATCTAATAGGCGGGAATTGATGATAAAGATGATGGAATTGGGGCCTGACGGCTAGCTACTAGTCATGAAGCTACTTTTCTTTTTACTTTCTGTCAGCAGTATACTGTTTACTGTGCTTAGACTGTACATTACCTGATCTCAAGATCTCATAGCAGGTAGTCTCGTGCCCATAGCAGAACACATATTTATCCTCGAGATAATAAAACCACTTAGTTGGCATATCAGTTCACCGGTCTCTGACTTACCTACTTGAGTGGGCTGCTCTCGTGACTAAACTCGTTCCATGGAATATGCTCTGCATGACTCAAGTCAAAACACGGAAGGATCTTCGCTGTACATCCAAAATTACCACTGTTTCAGACTCTCATCCGATCCTCATACTAGCTACGAGGCTACGAGGCTACCTCATACCAATCTCGCCCAAGACGAAATCCTAGTAGTATTTTCTTGTGAAGGTAACACTCTTGCTGATATTATCAGCTTCAATCGTCAAACTTCTCGTCAAGTCCAGTAATCTCTGTAGAACTTCATAACTCCCTTCGAGATCTGAGACTGCCCCCACAATCTCGTCACGCCCTGTTTCGAATTGTGTGATAAGTGTGCGTCCGCCGGGATCGTTGACTGAATCTGAGGCTCATGGTCGAGTTTGAAACTGGGCTTTGCATGCGGCCTCGGCAGCTGTTGGTAGTATTGATCTAGTGCAATGGCTCGTGGTATGAATTTCGAGTATCAGTACCTTGGGAAGAGTGTGATTGTACCTACTTGAGGCCTGAGTAGGTATGTACTTAGTAAAGGGGCAGGTATTGGGAAATGTTGTTATAAGCAAAGCTTAAGGGGATTTTCAAGGCTTAGCTGCCGAGAAAGCTTGGAGTTTCCAGTTCTGGAAATGCTCTCGATTGAGTAGCTGTTCATGAGCTCGACATACAACACTAAATCTCCATTGGTCGAGTTCACCTACAAGAACAATCTGATCTCGTGCCAGAAAAATCGAAAGAATCCGTTTTTAGGTGTTCCTAAATGTCTATCCAAGACCGACTAAGCTGCAAAATTGCAGCCTCATCCTTAAGCTTGCGTAGCGTAGAATGGCCGACGACGTCGACGCTCATGCTGGGCCAGCCCATTTCCCCACTTCTCTATCTTCCCTACCCACCAATTACGCTCTCCCAGTGTGTCAAGCCATCTCATCTGATCAGCAATAACAGTTCCATCAGCCATCAGCCATCAGCCATCATAGCTGCAGTCCATTTTGCTATTAGCATCAAATGGACTCTGCTTACTTATAATTGGGCACACTACATCGAAAGCCCATACCCAATGACATTTCGTCGGAGTTGCAATCGGATCTGCAATGAAAGAAGTAATGTATATGTGTAGGTAGCAGTTTTGTATACATTAACGTAGTCGACCGGGCGGCGAGAAGGGCGAGATCAACCATACGATTCACTTCCATACGTCTCAATAACGAATTTGCTCTGGTTTCCCTTGTCACCTCGTTCCTAGGCTGTATTGGAAGCTTGTGACAGGTCATTGGAAATAATAGACTCTAGAAGGGGTAATTGTGGAGTACTAGGCAGTAGGGGATGCCGATACTGAGGTTGTTGTAAACAATGAGCTTCGTGATTGTAGGCGAGTGATTCGCTGTGAAATGCCAATTGAACATTAAACGCACCCATGGATGCAAAACGAACAAAGAGCATTGTAAACGAAGATTGCCGAAGTAACTCGACTAGAAAAAAGGAAAATGAACCGAATGCCAACCAAGGATTTTGAACCTGCCTGACAAACATAAGGAAATATAACCCAGTAGTAATGACAATGCTCACTATGTACATAGTACAGTACATTTAAATCCTCTCGATTCCAGTCCGGCTACCGGTAGTTAGTGGACAGTTGCCCACTATACTCCGTATAAGCCCTCGGTACGGCCCTTGTGTTCCGTCAGTCTTAGGCCCTATCCCGACAGGTAACGGTTGATCCACAGGCAACCCAGTCCTGGGTGAGTAAAACACCTGACCATACGACTCAGCTCTTCGCCCTTGTAGCTCGTGTAGCTCATCCCCTGCAGTAATTGTGTCCTTTGCCCTTTCCCGCTTTCTCTTTTGTAAACACAGAACTAGGCTAAGGATGAGTGAGATTATTAGGAGGCCGCCGAGCACCCTGCCTAAAATGGCAGATAGAGGAGTTGGGCTTTTGGCAGTGTAGACATTAGTATTTGGTGTAGAAGTGCCTGTGCTATTGGCTTGGAATAGGGTACCGAGTTTCTCGTCTTCCCAGCCATTTTTGGGTGCCTTGAAAGTTGCGTTGCCAGAGGCACTGTATAAGGATAAGTGGTCAGCCATGAGTCTCTAGTGAGAAGCTGTATATGGGAACACCATACTCTCCACCAAGAATTTTGTATAACCGTTCCGGAATATGATATGCGAGTAGCCCTTTTAACTGTATCTTTCACGTTGTACTTTGTGACCCAACTCAACGTCTCCATATCAAATATTTGAACACCCCCATCACAATCGCCCCCCCCGGGGTACTCCCCTCTTCCTCGATAGGCAATCATATATTTGTCCTGCAACTTGTGACAGATGAAGCTCGATTTCCCTATAACAGCATCGCCAATATAGATCCAATGGAAGATGGGAGTGATAAGACAAATACATCATTTAGTGGTGTTCCGCCGTATATGAAGATGTTGTAGCTGGATCCGTCCCTGCACTGGCACTTACTGAACAAAATCGGAATCTTTCAGGGGGTTCATTTCCACCTTCAGCAGAGGCGCCCTGTGTGAACCATATTCTTGTACTGATATCGTAGATGTGGATCTCCACCATTCTCTGGAGAACACGGAATCAAGGTTCGATCTTTGAACAACGCAATTGTGAAACTCACCATGACCTGGCCATCTGTCCTTCCTCCAAATACTACCAACGTGCCCTTCTCACCAACTGTGGGTAGGGAAGTCATGGTTCCGGAGTCCATAGTGCCCACGGGATTTGCTGGTACAAGCTCGTCTAAGAAAGCATTTTCCGTCATGTTGTATTTTATCATGTCCTTGAGATTCTCCCTTAAATCAGAGCCCCTGACCCGTGTTGTATTGACCCAATAAACATTGGCCCCCCATAGACCCACGCTGCTTTTCCTGTAGAATCATAGGCAAAATTTGTAGAGCCCAAGTTCTTCGATCCTAGCCCAAAATTTGTAACTGTCCAGTTCTTCATTTGAATATCGTTGGAGAATAATTTGTTCGAAATGGCAGGTCGCGTTATATTACCGGGTGGCATGGTTTCGTCGTCCAGCAGTATTGATCAAAACTCCTGCTCCTCTCCAAATCAACTTTCCATCCTGAGCAAGGAGATTACCCCATTTTATGGGCGGTACAAGGTCGACTGGTACTGCTTCTATACTCACAATTTCCCGTGTAGAAATATCAACAGAGGAGGTGAAATCCAAGACATGCATGTGTCTGCCTACGGAATGCCTCAGAAGAAGTCCAAGCTAAGGGGGGTAGAATTGGGACGGGGAGCACTAACTGGCATACTCATTTTGGGTCAATACGTTTTTGGCGTTAGCCACTGATTCCCACCGTGATGTATATTTTGTTGCCCCATTGGGTTGCTAACACACCACGACTTAGTACATTACTTATGCCCACTCTGCGCGAACTTTCGCCTTATTAGTATTGATGGCACTCGCCTATATGGTTTTCCAAGATACATAAATTTTTCAGAAAGTCCACCGGCGAACTATCAGTCATCTCGAATGAATTTTGGGGGACTGAAGCTATCAGGAATACAGACAATAACACGAGAACACAATAAGGAATTCGGATAGCAGTCAAGAAATGGTAAGAAAAAGTTGGTACCATTATACAATTGCTCTAGCTGGAAAGTGGCCGTACCTAAATCCAAAAATAAGAACTTAAGTTGTGGGTAACGGTTCTGATAGCCGAGGTTGCGAGGCTCTAGTCTACAGGTAAGTGTGGACAAGTATGTACCTGGTAGGTACATATATTACCTAGTCTGGTTCAGAAGGTACGACGTGGGTCTGGTACGGGACTAATAACTTGGTAGGGTACCTTAACTACAGTTTCAAGCCAGACTAGGTACCTCGATAAGCACAATGGAGAGATTGACTTCTATTCTTGCGTGTGCATAAAGTGAAGGTGAAAATGGGAAGACGCTGAGGGTCTGAGGAGGTGCAAGACGTTATATGTTTCACCTTACATTCATTCAGCATATGCACAACTCACAGGTTGAGACTACACAATTGCAACACAGAGGTAAAGAGCTCAGTGGTGATCAAGTCATTGGACTCTTCACTATGTAGTACACTCCAGACTCCCCTAAATCAGTATTCATCAGAATTTAGATTATCGTACATCACCAGTTTTCATGTGCAGCATCGAGTCATTTATACTCAAAGCGTAAGCCCATAGGCATAACCCATAGCGGAAAAGTGGCTCGGGAACTAGTGCTCAATGACAGACAGATATTTAATCAACTGCCTTGCACCAAGGCTACATGGAAAGCAAGATCAAAGCAAAATTATCATCGCAGTGAGAAAAACAAAGTAGAAAAACCGTAAACATAATATGGGTATATATCGAGGAGGCCCAATGCTTCTTGAGTGGAATTGCATGAGGGGATTAGGGAAGAACTCAAAAACGTTAACGCATGTTATACAGTATGCCGAGAGGCATTGCCATCACCGTAATACAGCACGGGAACAGATAATCATCCAGATGATTGTTGAGCATGCCCTAACAATCCCACTCCTGTTAGTACCGTACACTGACCGAAAGTAATCGATTGTAAAGAAGCAAATAGACCTACCCGGTGAACCCCGCACAAGCCGCACCCCCTACCACTATCCCCTTACTTCTCGCGGCCGCCTCATACACCGCCATTTGATTCTCCGTACTCGCACTCGTTGTCGTCTGTGTTTGTGGGGTCGTACTCGTCTCCGGCTTCCAATTACCATCATTTTGCGCCCACCTCCTCACCAGTAAATTCCCATTCCCATCAATCAACATCCCATCCATAGCAGTTGCCACCGCCCCTAGCGACGCCCACCAGAACATCGTCAGGAATCCCTCGATTTGCATATGTAATAGCTTGTATCGTTTTGAGTATGTGCAGTCGTGCATGCGGATGTCGACGGAGAAGAGGAGGGCGTAGGTGTCATAGAGTATTGTTACCACGGCCTAGTGGGGGTTAGCATGGATATTGGTGGGGCGTATACATTCTACGCACAGTGAACATCATAAGTCCCCCAGCTCGCTTGATGGAACTATTCCAGTTATCGTCATGCTTGTATGCGGTACCGAGGACGCCAGCGACGATTAGTGCGAGGAGAAAGCGGAGAATGCGTAGGCCTTGCGGGAATGTGGGAACGAAGCGGGAAAGACCCATTGCGGGGTGATACCACACTGGTGGATTGCAATGTGAAAAGGTCCGGCGGACGGGTAGACGTTGTGTTGCAGCACGCCGGGTACCTACTTAGGTACTACATAAGTAGCTGGGAATAAACAACGAATTTCGCCAACACGCGGCCTCAGCGAATCAATATGATTGCTTCTATTTCGTGGTATAGGGGGTAGCCAAGACCACAAAACCAGGAAACAGGGGAGCTGAATCGGTGTATACGTAGGATGTTCATACCGATCTCGCGATTGTGACAACAGCAAGGTGGACTTCAACAAGAAAAATAGAATAGACTTCTTCCCATTGTGACCCTCTAGCGAGTTGTGAGCTGCTCTTGCAGATCTCAAAGCCCTCTGGCCAGAGTATACACCTTGTGCGCCAATATTGTTAAGGAAAGTACGTAGGTTGTTATTGTTTATTTGTCGTCTTGTCGCCTGGCAAGAAGCCGCGGAGCTATAGTTAGCTTGGCTGCTTAGCAAATCATACCTCGTCATCAACATAACATCACCAACCACAAGTGCTCCGACTAGAGAATTCAATCGACAACTCGGGGTTTGCGATAAATTGAACGGGAAGCTTTCTGTGAATCCCAAAACTGCTAGTTTTTGATTACAACTGTTCAGCCACCTGAGCTTTACAAGCTCTTGAAGACTAATATCGGTACCGAGCTACCTCAATACTCATCATGGCTTCCTCCTCTTCAAATGGACTATCAACTTCTAACCCCCCTCTCACTTAGTTTGTGACCCCATTTGTCATTTACTCATGTAAGTCACTAACACCTAGATAACGCAGTGCCTGCATTGCACATGGCGACTCTTCAATATTCTCCGCGATTCCTCCAGCACCATACAATCGCCTCCCACCTGCCCTCATCAACCACGCCACACACCTGAGCAGCCTTATCCTCCCCAAGATAGACCACAAAACAACCAGCAAGCTCACATATACCCACCAAGAGCACTTTCTCAGCTACATTTCCCGACCCGGCACCTCCCAATATCCCCAAGGGCTAAGCTACGTTGTTGTCAGCCCCGCAGCCGCCGGTCGAAAAGTCCCCTTTGCATTCCTCCTCAGTATTCAGCGGGAGTTCGAGGAGAACTATGCAGCCCACCAGGCAGAGGGCTTCGATGCAGCGATGGCACAGGAGATGGGGAAGTTCTGTGCAGCAGTAACTGAGGGTGGAGCAGCGGGGAATGCACTAATAGGTGGCTATGGAGGGGTAGGTGGGCAAGATAATGTCAAACGAGTACAAGAAGAGATTGAAAATGTTCGGGGGATAATGACGGAGAATATTGAGAGGGTGTTGGAGAGGGGAGAGAGAATCGACTTGTTGGTGGACAAGACGGGGAGGTTGAATACAAATGCAGGGGAATTTAGGAGGAGGAGTAGGGGCTTGAGGAGAAGGATGTGGTGGAAGAATGTGAAGGTTATGGCGTTGTTGTGCTTTGTGGTGGTGTTTTTGGTTTATTTGTTTGTTGGAATGGGGTGCGGATTACCAGGTAAGTTCATGCTTGAGTTTGGCAATATATCGGGACGTTCTCTAACATATTTGGCTTAGGATGGGACCGATGCTTTGGCAAGTAGATTAAGATTGGGGAGCTATCTAAAGAATGTCATGATCAATACTGTATGGACCAGAGATCTGAATGGGCGACTGGTGCATACTCACAACGATATGCTCGAATCATAGGCGGTATTTTTTTGCACTTTATTGCATATCAAAGAGGTTCCCTCTCTTATTTCTTGGTGTGTGCACCTACTCTTCATGCCTGCCTCTTCGTTTGCGTGTCATTCATCTCAACTATCATGTCTCCTATGTACTCTAGCGGTTCGCAATTCTGTCTTCCGGGAAATATGATTTTGTCCTTTTCATATTGGTGGATAATAATAACCCTAGTTGCTTAAGTACTTTTGGCCCAGCTCGAGACTCTTCCACATTCTTAAAACAATGAGTTTTGCATACTTTACATAACTTTTATCCTAAAAGGTGTTGATGCGCCAGGCACTGTAGTCTGGATCTAGACAGGGCTAGTCCATTGAAAGGTAGTATTCCCGAAGTAGTGGTCTCTTCTAGCCCCTGGGCAGGCATACTTCCCACGAGATTCAGCACCGAACACCCCACACGTGGCGAGGCTATTACATACGTTTCTCATCTTCCTCGCTTCTCAACTGAACCAGATCATCCTCCTGCAGTCTCACTGTCCTGCACGGCACTTACGTATGTTCCTCCAGCTCGGTTCTGCCTAAGACCTAACTAACTTATCCCTCATTAAACTTTCTCTGATATTACTCGCGGCCTATGGATCTACACTGCAAGTCTCCCAAAGTGGTCTTCTAAACGACATCGACGGGATAGTGGATATTGGGTGAGCAGAAGCACCCCTGGATTTGGGACGAAATGCCTCCTCACTCTGGATCCATATGAACACTATCTAGGAGACGGGCCGTGCACCGTATCGTGTACAGGATTACTTATGGCAAGTTTTCTCATGGGCTGTCACGAGGTTGGTATACATTTGCAGTGTAGATAAACAATCAAGCACACTAGGCTCCATTGTTTAAGTTTTGAAATATTTGAGCTGACTCCTTGGTGGTAGGGCGAATAGCCGAGCGAGTAAAGGGGCGGTTGAAGGCTGAAGAGTCACTAGAAGTGCTGAAACATTGCATCACCGCTGTATAACTGGTACGGGACTGCAGTGATAGGAGTTATGATGATGGTCTGCAATGCAAACCCTTCCCAATTTTACCAATCTTGAGTGGCAAGGCTCAGGACTATCAAGACATCCTGCTATCTTCTTTTTCTCGCCTCAACTTTTCTCCACAGTTTAGGGTCGCAAAACAACTGCTTGTGCAGCTTCGGGCCACGGTCCTCCTCGGCTTCCCTTCAGATTAAACCACGCATTTATTTTCAGGAAGTTAATGAGAATATCTTCACATCAGGCCCTAGTTCAGATCAACGCTGCAATATCTCCCCGGGTAACTAGCTGCAGAATACTACCTGCAGGAAGCTCAACTGGGCTTACGTCGATGGTAGTGGTTCCGATTGGGAGTCTTTAGTTTTAGACAGCTGTTTGCTGGATGTTGTTAACCATATGCGACTCGATATCCCCACCTGGACCTTGAGTTGGAGCTGACTGAGGTAGCCTAGAGGAATATACGTGAAATGAGAATTTTTCTTGGGATGCCTAGAACAAGCTGTTACTGACATCTGTTTCATAGTCCCACAAGGCACTCACACTATCCTCAACGAACGCTTTAAGCGGCTGAGACATTCGAACATGTTACCAAGATGCAGACCTGCATGGCAATACATATCAAAATTGGTATAAAGTACTTTAGCAGGCTTTATATCTTTCAGAAGCTAAAGAGCAATCGTGTAACCTAGGACTGGGCTTCATTCTGGGATAGCTGAAAATAGAGTACTGCATCCCTACACTCTTCAAAGCATGGGTCCCTTACGCTTGTTCCAGGCTCAACTTCCCCGCATAGCCTCACTGGGCGCCTCTGGATGCCTCTTCATTCTACACTGTTTCAAGGCACCAACTTTGATGTTTCTCCAATAAAAAAGTGTTTCAAACGGATCAACACTGCAAGGGTTCTGCCGGGAGTTCATTTGGGAAAAGGGAAATCGGATCAGAAGCTAGGGGTTTAAATTAGTCTCGATCCAGTCTCGATTGGAATATGCGGGGGCGGAAGATGGCATGTGGTTATGGCCTTCCACTCAGCCGCCCCCCACTGCACGATTCCACCCCACCCACACCTCCGATCAATCTCATTATGGAAAGGCGCTATTGAGGAGTAAATACAATCTCTATCTCGAAATATGAGATTTGTGACGGCCCGCTTTTCAACCTCGGAGAAGAAGAATTGGAACATTAAATTCAGCTTAGGCAAAATACCATCAGGGTACAAATTACGAAAAGAACTGTGACACATATTTGGACTGGGGTATATAACAACCATTCTCCAGATTGGGCTGGGCGTATCCTTCGACGCATTTTGTGGTAATCCCCCCTTGTATTAGGAGGGAGTTTGCTTACCTGCAAAACCTTCTTGATGTGGAGATCTGTTTAATTCCGCTAATACCCTGTTGAAATACCTACGCAAGATACGTGTTACCCTCATTTTGCTGTTATACTAGGGATCGAGGGTGTAAGGCTCAGCATAATGGCTCAACATAAAGGCTCAAGATACTAGACTATGTACCGCGGTACGACCGCGCTCATAGATGGGCCCCGGGCAGTGGCTCCTCACACCCCCAAGCCGTGAGAGGCACAGAATTTCCGGAGGTGCTGATAGAGGGCATCCTGTAGCCAGTGAGTGTACCCCCCGTGTCAGAACCAATATTGCCTCATACCTAGAAAAGTTTCAGTTTTTCTTAGTGTATGCTGTAGCTCCTCATCATTAATATTTCCAAAGGGTCGTAAAGGTCTTCGTCGGCGGATTTATCATGCATATACCGGGAGCCGAGCTGGACCTTGGAAAGGGTCTCGCGTAGCAGCGCTGTATCTGCGTTGAAGACTATGCTAGATTGCGCAGTTGCTGAAGTATTGTGTGGTTCAAGTGTACTAGCGAGGGAGATAGGGGGGGGATAGCGTATTCGGCTCTGCCTCTGCTGGCATATCAGAGGGCACTCGGCACTGACATTAGGAGATGGGCGGAGAAAGCAGATCAGCGCCGATATGTCATCACGATTGGAATTAGCGCAAAAGAGATGGACCCTTCCGATAAGAACTATCACGAGTGGGGAAGCTGATCAGGCTGTCGTCAACTCAGGTGCAAGCAAAGTAAGGCTGTCCAGAAAGCAGATTAAAAGTTAGAGCTCTTAAGCGTCACGCAATCCACTTGAAGGACTGGCTGCATATGTGAGTTAATATATAGAGGGCAGATCTAGAGGGAGGCAACCGCTGCCCCTTGTTGGCATATCCTTGTACGGCAGCGTTGACGGCGAGGTCCGGTTCTTGTATGGTGAGGCAACATCATTGGTTTTCAAATGGTTCTCGCTATTATATCTCACCGAGTCACCACTAGTACTCCAACTGGTACACGTTGTGCACTGTCGATCAGGGCTTCATGGACATACTCAGTCCACGGTATCGTTGTGTGTTTTAACGTTTGGGACAACATAGGCGCAAAGGAGCAAATATACTACTTGCTTCAAGAACTGCCAGCGTGCATTGCCAAAATATGACCTATCTCTACTTCAGACTCAATTCAGGTTTCGCGGCCCAAAGAAGCTATACCACTTTGCACAACCGGCCAAGGTTCATCGCATTTCTTCAGACCAACGGTGGATTGACCTACTTGGCTGGCTCAGCCTCACCCGACCTCCTACAGGGGTGAGTACAAGGCCAGACTGTGGATACCTCGTCAGACGGACTCCTTGATGTACGTCTTACATTCATGTCGGTCTGGTTCTCGATCGCTAATAATTTTGACACGTAGTTACCTGGCTGCAGCAATAGGGTATGTAAAAAAAATGGAACTCTCATGCATATGCATATGGGGACGCAGATCAGTACATGTGCCTCCTTCCTGGTGGAGCAGCGAGTGAGATACTAGCTGTCTATGCGAAGTGAAACGTGAGCTAATATCGATAGTCCTGCATACGAACCCAGAGAAATGCTGACTTGGAAGTCAACAAGCACGAGACCGTCAACGAAGGACGATTCTTATATCATACTCCGATGGCAACTTCAACAACATGCCTGTCAGGAATAGAGAATACACAAGAGCCTTTTCTAGTAACGGTATTGGAAAGTGGGGTTGAAAAAAAAAAGTTAGCCCTCTGTTGCATGAGCACCAAAAGCAGTCACTGCATCGAGGAATTCACGATATCTGCTCTAGCGACGGTTTGTACTCCCATCTGATATTGGAAATTTCAGGGTGGGACTAACTTTGGTCTAGCACTTAGCCAGGATATCATCCGCCTAATCTTGTTTTTGGGCTACCATCGTCGTCGACATGCCCCAACCTCAGAGTTCGGGGATGGATGTGTCTGAGAGAAACAATGATAGAGCATACGATAGCGGCCGGGAATCTGGTTCTGATGGTCAAGCCGGTGAACCTTCGGACTCAGTGTCTGGTCCGGATGAGGATATGGAGGCCTGGAGCCGGAATATTCGTGCGGAGATCGAAGCGAATCCCAACACTCTCGATGAACGCACAGTTCATCAATATTGGGGTGAGCTCTGTGGGGGCCCTGCCGGTGATCAAGATGAAGCACAGATGGAAGAGCGCAGGACGATTACCCCTGAATTCTTAGAACTCTTGGACACAAAGATCGCTATTGGCGAGCTTCTCTTACGCACAGCTCCACCGCAGCATTCTCTTCGACCATTCTTGCTCTTTCATCTTAGTGATAATTTAGGGAGGCGATTTCGATACCGTGGAGTCGAGGAGCTTGGGGACTTGGATCGAGCCATTGGATTGGCTGGGGCTGGGGTTGGGCTGTTCAGGGAGACTCCACCCGCAGGACCTCCCGAGCAGTCAATCAACATCATTGCCATAGGCCTATTGAATCTTGGAACACTGTTACTTGCCCACTATGAGAGTACGAAAATCCCAGATGGTCTCGAGAAGGCTATCATTCACACCAAAAGCGCACTGCAGTTAGTGAGAAGTGGGCCTCGCCATCTCCCCACAAGACTTACTGTGCTCAAGAATCTTCCTCTTATGTTAGTGCTAAGATGCCAGTGGATAAGAAAGATGGAGGACTTGGACGAGGCGTGTGAGCTGGCAGAACATGGTCTTGCGCTTGCCAAAAAGGAGGAATATCCAGAGGAGCGAGCGGCGGGATACCAGTGGTTGTTGAGCATTTCTTCTGAGACCAGATACCAATTGACGGGGGACATTGCAACCTTATCGAAAGCCATAGAGCTCGCCAGTAAAGCAGTTGCCGGCACGTCGACAGTATCTAAGAAAGTTAGTTACCTCCGTTATCTTAGTGTGATGTTAGAGCTTCGATATACAGCAATAGGTGATTTGGAAGACCTTGCAGAAGCAATTAAGCATGCAGAACATGGACTCCGAATTCTTGCAGAAGCCAGCACCCCCGAATTACATGAGACTTCGCCCCCAGGAGGAACCCATCATTTCCTCAGGTTACTGGCGGATCTACATGAGGCTAAGTACCATGCTCGTGGTGACTCCCAGGACCTCAATAAGTCTCTTGCTTACCAGAAGCGAGCAATCGAGACATTTGACACTGGAGATGCAAAGGGCTTCATTGGCTTGGCTGGATTTGTTACCTCTCTTCGGTCAAGATACATTGGTGCCGAGGCTCTGGATCATGTTAACGAGAGTCTTGAGTTGTTGGAGGAAGCTGTCGAGGATAACTTGGACATGAGAGAGAGAACCCTTTTTATCTCATCCCTCGGTGCCCTTTACGAAGCACGCTACAGTATTACACGTTCACCTGGGGACCTCGATCGAGCTGTCTCTATGTCTGAGGCATCAATCTTATTCTTACCGCAGAATTCACCCGAGCTCGCAAAATTCCATGGGGAACTTGCTCGTCGACTACAATTGCGTTATCGAAGCAAGAAGAGAATTGGTGACCTGGAAGCTGCGATTGCCTGGGGGGCACAAGCGCTGACGGAAGCCCCAGCAACATCCATACTCCGACCAAGCCTACTCAGCCGCTTATCACAGGCGCTATCCCTCCTATACTTGGAGAGTCAAGATCCAAATGATTTAGATTTTGCTCTCTCGATTGGATCGGAAGCGACAGAAGAATTCCCTGAATATCACCCAGAGTTTGCACCAGCCATGATCAACCTCGGGGAGCTCTTCTTCAGCGCTTTTCAAGCCGAGCAGAGCGAGGAAGAGAAGTCCCAGTGGCTCTACTGGGCTTTACAGTTTTTCATTAATGCTCTTCAGTGCCCCAGTACAACCCCTCGGTTTCGCCTTCATGCCGCTGGGCAAGCAGCAAAGACGCACATGGTTTTGGGCCATTTTTTCGAACAGCACAGGGAACAGCCAGATGATGTTTCGGCTACTATTCGAGAGCATTGGGAGAACGCTTATGAGATCTTGTCGGAAGTAGTGGGGTTGCTGCCAGTACTCTCATGCCGCGCGCTCACGCTTGAAGATGAGCAATGGCATCTCTCACAGCATCTGAATCTTGCATCTAATGCGGCCGCAATGGCAATCAAGTGTGACAAGTCTCCCCTGGAGGCTGCTAGGCTACTCGAAACCGGTAGAGGTATTATAATGGGAAATCTCATCGAATTTAGGCAAGGAATATCCGGCCTTGAGCGTGCCAACCCCGAACTTGCCCGAGAATTCGATGCCTTGCGCCAGAAGGTCGATGGTATGGTTGTTGGGCCCAGGAGAGAGGCTGGTGTCCAAGGGGATCTTTGCGCAAGCTTGTTAATGTTTCACCGACAGGAGCAGAGGCTTCGTGATGTAAACTTGTTGGAAAGAACGCTCGAGAGAATCCGCGGGATGCCTGGATTTGAAAATTTCCTTTCTCCGTCAGAAACAGAGTTCAAAGAAGCGGCAAGGTATGGTCCCATTGTTGCCATCAATGTCACCGAAAATAGCAGCGATGCAATTATCATCCAGTCGACCGGTGTCAGCAGTCTTCGGCTTCAGCAGCTGTCTAGCAGCTGGGTTAAGAAGCAGATTGGAATGATCGACAGGAACATCTTGAAATCTAGAGAGCTCGCACCGGATAAAAACAGGCGAATGAGAGCTTTGCTAGAGATGTTGTGGGTTGCAGTGGTTAAGCCTGTTTTGCAAAAACTGGGGTTTTATACCAATCAACAATCAAGAAGTGCCTTACCTCATATCTGGTGGATTGGCGTTGGCACAATGGCTAGGGCTCCCTTTCATGCCGCGGGGTGTTACCCAAAGTCACCAAATTCCCCGAAGGCAGAGTATACTTCCAAGTATTGTATTTCCTCCTACACACCGACTGTCAAAGCTCTCCTCTACTCTCGCGCCCGAGAGGGAACCACCATCCAGCAAGTGGGCTTTGACACCTCCGCAGATAAGATGCTTTTTATTGCTATGCCGAATACTCCTGGGGACAAAGCTTTCCCTAAAGCAAAGGAGGAAGCGGAATTGCTTATTTCCTTTCTGCCTTCGGGAATAACCAAAACACTCCTCATTTCTCCGAACTCGAGGCTCGCTTTGGAAGAGATCCGGGAGCATAGTATGGTTCATTTCGCGTGCCATGGAATTACCGAATTTGCAAACCCCGCAAAAAGCCGCATCGTTCTCCTCAAGAATCCTGGGGAAGTTGAGACTCTCACCGTCAAGGCAATATCCGAGGTGAGACCCTTCCAAACAGTACGCCCCAATGGCACCCACAATCTAGCCTACCTCTCTGCCTGCATCTCTGGCGACAATTCAAGTGAGGACCTGGGGCAAGAGGTATTACATATTGCTAGTGGCTTTCAGCTTGCGGGGTTCAGCCATGTTGTTGGAACGTTGTGGATGGGTGACGATACTGTGAGCAAGAAAGTTGCAGAGGAGTTCTATAAGGCCCTTTTTGAATGCGGGGGAGCCAGGGGTAGTCGGGGTGAGTGTGAGGCTGAAGCAATAGTGGGTGACCCTGCAGCTGCAGCTGCCGTTGACCCTCTAGAGGGGGGTCGTGTTCCCGTGCCGAGAGTGACGTGTGCAGAGGCGCTGCACCGAGCCGTTGATAAAGTGAAGATAGTTGAGGGGTATTGGTGGAACCCCCTTGATTGGGCGCAGTTTTGCCATTGGGGTGCGTGAGAGGTTGATCCGGGGAGTTCCCCATGGGGTTCTCTTACCAGGCATAGAGTGTGGAGCATGAGGGGGCTACAATTAAATTGGTTTTTTTTCAGCTAACTTCTTGTGCGTTAAATTGGTCATGGTCATCACTTTTTGGCTTGGAATTTTTCTATTTCTTTGAGTTTGACTGGAGTGGCAATAAAAGCAATGTATCAGTGCCAACCGTGACGCGAATATCAAGTAGGGTGCTTGGCAGGTGCCTATTCGGGGCTACTGCTCTATCGGGAACATGAAACAATGTACCTTAACCCCCCGGCTGCTAGACACAAACGTAACGTAGGTCACTACCATGGTACGGCCGCCGTGAGTGAGCGTAGTCCAATGGATTGAGATTCATGGGTTTGGGTACGAGATATGTATGTCTGGTAGATGGACCTAGAACCTGCGAGTGTAGCACTTACTGTACGTAGTGCGGCTGGTTTTGAGTCATTTTTTATGATTTATGACCCATGGTGGATCTGAGATCGGGGGATCACAGGTGATCGTAGTGAGTGGTGGTAGGGTCAATAGTACGATATATCAGGGTGCGGGGGGGTTCGGAGGAGGCGGTGGGGGTTGGGGTTGTGGTGTATAATATATATAGCTAGTGTAGCGAATTGCGGTAGGTCTTGATTCGAATTCGGAAATGGGATTCCGGTGTTTGGACTAGGATTCTGATGCCGGTGATGTGGGGTTTTCAGTGGGGTTATATGTGCCCTTTTGCCTCTAGCTTTCTTTTTGTTGTTGCCTCACGGCAGTTCAGTTGGTTATCTTCTACTTAGTGCAAACTGCTAATCATTTTGGGAATGTGTATGACTCCGGGAACTTCCGGTTGGAGG
>Ga0307511_10001162_pt1 | contig 28025 bp, 11 predicted proteins | sample 13_EM_MG_FD_200266 | JGI IMG/M metagenome (GOLD analysis project Ga0307511, IMG submission 200266) | Populus trichocarpa ectomycorrhiza microbial communities from riparian zone in the Pacific Northwest, United States - 13_EM | ecosystem: Host-associated > Plants > Roots > Unclassified | place...
CTCCTCCTCCTCCTCCTCCTCCTCAAATCTCGTCCACCAAATTCCGCATTTTCTATACATCCGCACCCAAAATCATCGCAAACTCATCATTCCTCCTAAATGCCTCCGGCGCCCCCGGCCCAGCCACAGGGGACATGGTACTATTCCTCCCGAACCCCCCACCCTGATTCTCCTGTACAGGGCTAATACACAGACTTGGCGGTAAGCTCTCCTTAGTATACGCCGCACTACTATTTCTCCTCCTCTCCGCAGCCCCTGCACCACCAAACTCATTCCCACTCCCACCACCACTACCAATCACAGGAGATTGTACAGGGGTAATTGGCTGGAAGGGCCTATATCCACCCACTGCACTTGCCCCACGGCCGGAGTCTATTGAGCTCATGGTGCTATGCCGGGGGAGATGTGGTTGGGTGGGCGTCATCCCGTAGTCATGTGGTAGGTTCGGCATGGTTTGCCTGTGGGTGAGGCTTAACCGCTTCTCGTCCCTTGGAGCGGGAGTACCGTATCCTGGGATATACGGTTCTGGCATGGGCGTAGGCACAGGACTTGGGTGTTCTGGTCTTTCGTGGATAGTTGACTGGGGGTAAAGACCACCGAAATCCGGCCGGGAATGCACAGTCGAGAGGGATGAGACAGTAGACATGGTACTAGATGTACTCTGCATCCTTTTTAAATCCGCTTCCCTCTCCATCGCCGCCTGCGCTTGCTGCTGTTGTCGGAATTGCTGCTCCCTCTGCTGCATCTGTGAGACCTGCACCCTCGACCTCTTCAATTCCTGATCTTTATCCCACATAGCCTTCTGTAACTCTTCAATCTCCTCCCTCAAGGTCCTAATCTCCTCATCCTTCTGCCCCACTGCACTCGTACCTACACCCGCACCCCACATGCTGCCCACTGTACCCGGGCCCATATGACCCACTCCTCCCTCAATCCCATTCCCCCACTCCTGCAAATTCCGTGAAATCCTATTAGCAATCACCTCATTCCCTACTTCCAAATTATGAAACACTCCTCCCCACCTCTCCAGCACAGTCTCATCCGGTGCCTCCGGCAGCACGCCCCGGGGGAGTATATCCGGATACGGCGGCGCAGTAGGATCCCTCCTAGGAATCACCACTCCCGACGTCTGTAATAGTCTGTTGAGACGAATAAACTCCCTCTGGGGGTCAACGAGAGTATTAATTATCATCCACTGGACAAACCCCGCATCCGTGAGCCCGGGTTGCATAAACATCTTCTTTCCCCCCGCTCCGTCTGCAGGAGGCTTGTACCGTGGGGGTATCAGTAGGTACTGACACCCCAGAATCTGATATAACGCAATTATAGGGTTCGGGCTTGTTGCTGCAGATACAAAGAAATCGAGTCTCCTTGACCCTCGCTCTGTCAAGGAAGCATAGTACATGGCCATCGAATCTGGGCTTATCACCGCACTTTGGTGTTTCTCCCAAGTTGTGATTAGGTAGCCGGCTAACTGCCCAAAGAACTCTTTCAGGATAGGCTTTGGTTCAGGAGGGGAGGTTGATTCATCGAACAGGTATCCCCAGAAAAGATCTGCGGACCCACGGGCTTTGTTGGTGGCATTTGCCGAGATTGGGTTTTCTGGGATTTTAATTCTGAGGCCGTGTTGGGATATGGGTTGTTGTGGTGGGGCTGGAGATGGGCGTGGAAGTGGAGGCGGGGAAGGTGCCTTCTTTGGCTCTTCTGGGTATGCACCAGGGAATATAGGGAGACTGGGTATTCCTATGGAACTTCTGTGGCTTGGGGAGGTGTTTATCACCGTTGTTGTGGTTTTAATAGTTGTGATAGTCGTGGTGTTCATACTTCCCTCGCTAGAGGGATATTGTGGCGGTTTTGGTGGTGGTGTTGGTGGCAGTGGGGGAGGAGGTGGTGGTGGTGTTTGTGCTGGTGGCTCTCGCTTTTCAATAGGTGAGGTATGGATCTCTACCGGGGCAGGTTCTGAACGTGGTGGAGGTGTGCTTGAACGAGGTGTTCGTGGAGGTGCGTCTGCCGGATTTTCAACCGGAGGCCGCGCAGCAGGTTGTGTGTATGGAGGTGGGGGCGCACTGCGCTGTGGTTGCGGGGGGGGGGTCTGTGGTTGTAGGGAGGGATTCGGCTGCTGGTAACTCTGGAGTTGGGGCTGCTGTAGCCCTAGATGCTGCGTCTGAGACAGATGCCGTATTGGAACATGCTGCTGCTGTTGCTGCTGTTGCTGCTGTTGCTGCTGTTGCTGCTGTTGCTGCTGTTGCTGCTGTTGCTGTTGATGCTGTTGCTGTTGCTGCGAGGGGTGTCTTTGCGGAAACTGATGGTTATACACTGGTTGCTGTTGCTGCTGGAGATGCGGTGTCTGCGGTGGCCGTGGTGGAGGAGGTGGAGGTGGAGGTGGAGCTTGCTGCTGCTGCTGTCCAAACCCCACCTGACCTTGCTGTCGATACTGCTGCGGCGCATTATACACTGTCGGACTCCCATAAACCGGCGCTGCCGGCTGAACTGCATGGCTCGACTTTGAACTGAAGAAATTGAGCGTCTTCAGTAAACTCCCTCCACCTGACTCCCTTCTGCTCTGCTGGGGCGGGGGTGCTGCGAATTGCTGCATTGGGTACGCCTGTGGTGGGGGAGGGGGTTGCTGAGGAGCGTGTTGCAATTGCTGCTGTTGATATTGATGCTGTCCCTGGGGCAGAGGAGTAGGAGGGGCTGAGTATTGCGGATGGACCGGCGCATTAGTTGACTGCCTCCCAACTTGGTCCGGGGACCAATACTGGTGGGCTGGATACGGATGCCCATTCATCTTGAAGAGCAGCTCGCTACGTCTTCCGCAAACGAGCTAGCTGGAGGGACTTCCCGTGGGCTGAAATGTAGGGTGTGGTATATTGTGCCTGGACGTAATCCGGGTTGGGACTGAAACAGAATCACAGAGACAGTGAGCACCAACACTTCTGTCCAGGAAAAACAAATACAAAAAAACTGAAGGAATAATAACGTACCACTTGTTTTTGCCTAGAACTCTACTTAATATCCAATCCAGACTTCAATTAGATAGATCTTATAAAAGAAATACAGCGCGCCTGTAGGTTTTTATTGGGGTATATGGTATATCCTTCACTCTCCTCTACCTCGCCTCTTTCGATCAAGAACAAGCTTCCATCAAAATGGTTGTGGGAATTGGTTACACAAGGAACTGCATGATGTTCCAGTACCCACACCTGGAGTCTGGTTCCACACCTGCACAAATATCACGTCTGGGCACGAGAACAGCTGCATGCATGATTTTGCGTCCCGGAGGGGGGTTGATTTTTTTATACACGTGTAGTTAACAATCACGCCGCTTTATGTGTCGCCGCTTTGATAGACTCATGTATTACCGGAGGTTATCCTGACTTACAAATATAGCCATACAGCCACCAAAAAGTGCCCAGCCCAGGACAAGGCTAGGTACCCCAACCCAGCTATTTCAAAAGTTCCTAAACTTCTTCCCAAAACAAAAAAAGCATTCTATCTGATAGGATTGTTGATCAAAAGGTAGGCTGAATTGTGTGACTCCAGGCTTGTACAGCGTTTGATGCTTGGCATTGCATGAACCAAACAACTGTACTGTATGGCGTGCCCCTGAAGGTTCATCTTTAGTCTGGTTGCCATATTTAGTGAAGGTGGAGATGGCCTATTCCTGAGATATTGTGAGGCTTTTTGGTGATTTCGTTGCCCGTTATGAGCCAGAACTATTAACCAGCTACAGATAGGGATGGAAACGTATCTCATATTAAAATATATCAATTCAACAGCGTGCCAAGCTCGAGGGTCAGGTGCCGAAACTAGTCGATCCCGGGTTACCTTTTTGGGCAATTGGGTCTTTGTAGGTTAAAGCATGTAGAGTAACATGTACTTCAATATCATGTCCAACTTATTTCTCCCTCGTAGAGATGTAGCGCATTTGAGGTGTTCCCTCTGGTGCCTGCTATGTATGTACATATGTACCTTGGTTGTTAACAGTCAGGTAATAGCACCGCCCGTGGCCAGTCCTCCATGGCCTACTGTTCGTGCCTGATATATTGATGATGATAATCTGTGGTATAACCTAGAGCTCGTTATCATCATCATCAAAGACATTCACTCCAAACTCAGCTTGATACTCCTCCCTATCCATAGTTGGAGCCCCTAATTCTACAGAATCACTCTTACTTCCCCTCAACACCCTCGCTATTATTGTATCCAAAGCGGTTGCAACCGCAGCCCTCACTGCCACCATCTCGATATCCATATCCGCTGGAGGAGCCCGCCAGGTCGCAGGTACCTTTCTTTGATATCCTAATACCACAAACTTCAGCCCCTCATTGCATGATAATGAGCGACGGTAATGGTAGCACAGAAAGTATGCTTTTTTAGATGCCCCAATAGGGATTATGACATCATTCCGGTCTTTTGTACTGCCGCTCTGTTTCTTGAAATGTGATGCAATAGATATTTCTGCATGAATAGATTCAGTCAACTCTTTGTAGCCAACACCAGCGGGATTCTCCAAATCAGAATGAAGGAGGCATAAATCCTGGTGGGTCAATGGCTTCTGTCCTGGTGCTTTTCCCTCAATGTAATCTTTCAGATTTTGGACGAAATCGCCTGGTATACGCGGGTGCTGAGGCGGTATAGTCTGAAATATACACGCATGATTCCCTTATTGCAACATCAGGTCCAGCAGGCAAGAAAGTAGTCGCCTACCCTCCTGATCCGTCTAATGATGGTATCTTCCTCCGGAGAGAGACGCGCGTAAGCACTTTCGTCGCTTACCGCCGCAAACCCCTAAGGACCATCAGCATTTGTATGTACATCAAAGGCGCTGAAGCAAGTATACTCACAAAAGTATAGGCATAGTACAGCTTTATATCCCAATATCTTTCTTCTTGAAACTCCATTGTTGATCTAGTCTTCATTTGACCAGCCCATGGTGAGATGCTTCTGAAAGCATCTGCGAAGGATACACCCCCCATTCCATCAATCTCTCGCAGCTCTTCATGTACCTTGAACGATTGATCTAGCGGTTGAAAGGTAGCCCCTTGCGGCAGCTTGTCAATTGCCGATGCGAGTTTTTGGACCCTGTGTCGTAATTTGGCTATGCAAAATGAAACCATGTGTTGGATGAGTGTTTTGAAAATGTGAACTCTATCGTTTACATCTTCGAGATTTCCTACAACCTCAGCCAGTTGCTCAACGTAATCTATCTCGGCTGATGTCGCAGGGCTATTTTTTGCCCAAATCAACTCCACACATGCGCCATTCGGAGGATTGAGGTCAATTACGATTGCGGCGGCCGCGATGTCTCCTTGAGCTCTTGAGACTAATAAGAGGGCGATTGCGTTGAGCAACTCAATATACTTGCTCACAACACCTTTATTGGTAAAGGGCTGGATGGGGTTCACTTGGGAAATGGATGAAAGTGTGAACACCATCGTGGCGAATTCCTCACTCTAATTTAAATCAGATCACAACTATGACAGCGGTGATAGGTAAAATTCACCAACTGGCCACCCCTGTTTATGTTCTCCAGTAATCAGACTTTTCAAGAGCAGAGGGAGGTACATAGTCTAGAGGTCGAGAGTGCAAGTTAATTGTGAATGGTAGCAGTTTCAGTAGAGGAGATATTTTGAATGTGAGAGTGGCATTAGCTACCACCATGGCTACCGGAGTATGTATGGTTCTAGGACATTAGTCTTCACCCTTTGGCGTTTTTAGACCAGAAGTTCTACTTTTCTGGTGGATAAATTTCGGGTTCGAGACCACATATCTTGTCTTCCTTATATTTTGTGCAACGAAGGTGTTCAAATAAAGCACACACAGTTTGTTGCACAGGATATGACCACGACAAACACCATTATATGTGGGCTGCGTACCTATATTTATAAAACAAATACAGCTATCTATCTGATAGAAGTATCGATCAAAAGTAGGATGAATTGTGTGACCTAAGTATAGCTGTTATCGATAATGTAGGGAAACCCGGGTTCAGGACTTATTCTGGTCCTCATCTGTAATGAACACCTCCAAGGCTCCTACTCTACCTCACCACCTATTGCAATGGTCTGGACGGAGAATAGCCTTGCGACAGCAGTCGAGCTAAATAACGTTGGGCATCCGGCTGAGATTGTACGAAACCATTTAGGTGTAAATGGTGGAGCTACTATTCTCACAACACTCCTCCAACACACGGTTCCATTTTGCATAGCTAAATTATGACACAGAGTCAAAAAACTCCCACTGGAAATGGACAAGCTGCCGCAAGGGGCTACCTTTCAACCGCTAGAGCAATCAGTTAAGGCACATGAAGGGCTGCGAGAGATTGATGGACCTCGCAGATGTGTCCAAAAGCATTTACATGAGCCTGTAAAATGAAGACTTTCCCAGAGTCTCGAAATCACCCACAGGTACGCCTCCCAACGTGGTGAATCGGCTGAATAGTTACTAACCCACGTACCTAATAGGAACTTGGTATCGCTCCTTACATTTCGTACCAGTTGGTGTTTGCCTTCCCAAGATCAGATTCACAACAAAGACGCCACAAGCTATTCACCCAGAGTCGCGAAAACCCAGAGGTACGCCTCCCAACGTGCCGAACTCATCTAAAGAGGAGGTTAAAACTTCTGGAGATCTAAAGAATTACTCCGCCAGTTCTTCAATTATGGAGCTTCAAGCAGCAAAAACTAGGATAAAAAGCCTATAGTTTGTGAGTATAACAACTAGTTCCTAGGGACGCACTGAGGTGTTGAAGTTAACTACTACCTAGGTAGGCTAGTGGGACTTGGCAGTCCATTATCTTATGATATCATCAATCATAATTGCTTCTCTTGCTAAATATTGCCCCGCTCAACTCTTCTAGATTCCAAAAAAAAGATTAATATTCTATGCACGATCCTTACCAAAAGGTGGGCATTATCCCTTGGTGCGGTTTGGGGAAAGGATGTTAAGGACCACAAACCTAGCACTCGAGATCTCACTTTTGGCCCAACAACCCTCACTTCATTAGGCGTATTTGGAGATCTTCGTACCGAAGTAGATGCATATTTATCAAGGGAGTTGAGCACCGATGATGGGGAACAACCATCATGACATGCTTTCGTCTGCCAGCCGCAGTCTCGTACCCGAAAAAGCAGCGATACCTAAAGCGGCGATCTGTCGGTACTTCCAAGCAAACTCATGATGGTCACACCAAGGCGCCGGCGGCAATGGTCATCCAGGTAAGTACTCACTTCGCTTGTACCCCTCTCCCGTCACCATAGGGCGTCCTTTAATATCTTTAAATTAAGTAAACTGAAATCCCTTCTGTGTTACCTACGAATTTCAGACCCCTGCCGTTATAGCCATCTGCACATCACAACATCAGCCACAAATGCAGCTGCTTAAACAAGCGTGGGGCACATCCTCTCAAGCTCGCTAAACCACTTACAAAGCTGCCTCCCTGATTGGCTCGACGGATCTACGTTGTATGAAAAAGTCGTTAATAAAAGAAACGTTGAAATAGATCATTGGTGCCATTATACACCGGTTGACAGTATATGCGTGGATTTCGTCCCGAGATGGGGCGATATCACATGTGGCTGTTCCTAATGGTTGAGTCGAAATCAAAGATCTGGAGATTCTGGGTTCGAGATGTGTAAATCCAGTTATAGGTTCGAGAATCTTATATCCATGCTTATGTGGTTTGTTTGATGTATGTTGTGTCCATGGAATCGAACCATCAGTTCGTCAACCGATTATCTGTGTGCTGTTCAGTAGAGTTCTTGGCTGATACGTTAAATTTGAGAATGCGTAGGCTCTCTTCCACCAATCTAGGTTTGAAGAGATGGTCGAGGATCTGAGATATGGAAGAATCGCCGGATTTGTTTAAAACGAACTCGTGACATGTCTTAATTTAGGCACGCATTACTCCCAATCAGACTTTACAATAGTAGGGTTAGAGAAAATGAACAGCAATCAAAACAGGCCAAATCTTGGGGTATGGCTTCTCACTATCGAGATCTTCCTTACATTCAGAGTGCGTGTTACTTTGTGAGCTATAACGAGCACAAGCTTATGTTAAAGTACTGCTATAGACTGGTCGGATGGAAGACTGGTCAATGGGACAACAAGGCTGTAGCGGAGCAAAATGCTGTCAAACAGAGCGCATGGATAGAATCTACTATTTCTGCCAAGTAATTATAGGCATAACAAATAACAAGAAAATTGGCGGGGCAGTATAGGTGAATCCGCAGGGGAGAGCGTCAAATATTTGAATTAATTTGACTCTAGTCGTACCATTCGCACTACTGTATAGATAGTAGAACTAGGCAGAGTCCTCCTATGAATGTAAATGGGCCACGCAACAGCTTACACCAACCTCAAATCGGGGTAACCCCTCTTAACAAATGTATTTCATACATTCACTTAATCGCCTGAGCTCAAAGTTCAACAGATTATGCAATACAGTAGAGGTGTATAAATTTCCACAAGACATGCACAATCATCAGCACTATACGACATGTACACAACTTCAACAGCAAAACCTCGTAGTATACCAAAGGAAAGCATCTTGGTGATCATAACGATTTCGTAAACACAGAAATTGATAGACAAAACAAGACAGAATCCGACCCCTACACAACATGCGAGGTAACCAGAATAGAGCTTCTACAATAAGTAATGCGTAGAACAAGACCTCCCAAAAGAAATATACCCCACAACTCCACCAACTTGTCCCCGCATTCATCTACTCATCTACTAATGCAATGCCACTCCTCCGATCCTACAATTACGGGTGTGTAATAAATTTTGAAACATTAAGAATCGGGAGATAATAAAGACAGAATACCATGCAAACCCCGCATCAGGCAAAGAAAAGGAAACTCGTTTCACGTCTAGCCTTGAGAAAACTCAGTGCTTCTTATATTTCTATAGGCACACGTCAGAACACTTGAACCAATATACTAATGGGGTTAGGGTTGGACAACTCACATCATCGACTCTCTTCACCATCTCCTTATCCATGCTATTAGTAGCCCCCAAGAGTGCCCTGCTCACAGCCTCACTAGCACCAATCATAGGCCTCAAAACAGCAATTGGTGCCGCCCTCGCAACTGCCTGCACCATTCCCTGCGCAGATCCACGCTCAGCAACCTCTCCCGGAACAGCGCGTATGGCTTCTCTCGCGCTTTGTAAGTTCCTCCGAAAGCTGGTTCCCGCATTCCTCAAGCCCTGAGTAACGTTTCTCGGTTGGTCTGCATACAGGGAGATAACTTTGACTCTGTCTTCGTCTTCATCGCCATCGTAGTCATCCCCAGAGTCAGATCTACTGCCATGATAGTATCCCTCGCCGGCTCTTGACGCGCTTCCCTTCCCACCTAAGAATTCCTCTGTGTTCTCCAGCATCGTCTGGGTTCCTACTGCAACCTTTGCCCCCAATCGGACCAGCTCCTTGGTGGTCTTGCTAGCGAACGAGACCATTCCCTTTGACACACTTCTGATTATGCGGCCGTCCTTCTGGTACTCCCTCATAGGCACTACCACAAGGTCTTTGACTCCACTACCAAGGTTAACAAGACTTCGCACTGGTGCAACTCCGGAGAGAACGTCCCCAAGCTGGGTCTGCTGGATATCTGGCATCCAGGTGTCATTCAAAGCCTTATTGAGCCTAGCCATCCCAGAAATGCCGTGGAGAATGACGTGTTTAAGGACCATATCCGCCTCCTCAAGGATAACGAAGTTCATAAATTCCGTGGTATGTCCCGAGCGAAGGCCAACGTAGTCAACTCTCTTGGGCTTGTAGTCAAGCTTGACTCGAACAGCATTGACCTCAATACGCTGAATGAATGGTTCATCCTGTGGAGGGGTAGCGGCAACCACTGTATCATCCTTGAACTCAAAGAAGCGAGTCAAGAAATCCAAGGTATCTTGATCAACGTGTAGTCTCAATGGAAGTATTGTAGCCTGCGAAGATAGTTTTAGCATGGAGAAGCATCGGTTGAAATGTAACATTACTCACCTTAATAACCAACTCACTAGCTGCTAAGGTCGGCACAGGTTTAACATTCAAAACTTCAATATGCGCCATCTGACTTCCAGTTTCCCGGTTGCCAGCATCGCGCATGTACGTCACAAACTTCTTCCACGTACTCGTAGGGACGTTGTCAATAATTTCCATATCCCTGACCTTCAAGTCTATACTAGACTGCGTCTCGCCACCGTTTTGGGGGAATAATACAAAATCGACGCATACTCCCTTCAGCTCGATTTGCATTTTGTGAGTCCTAGATCTGGTAAGTCTGAGCCCTCTTGTGCGTGGGTCTGTTGAGGCACGACTGCGGCTGGTTGGATAGGATTCAAAAGAAGTGGAAACATAACTTCCTGTTTCGGACATCATATCTGCACCCTCCAGGTTGTTATTTATCTGCTTCGATAGCTCCCTAGGGTCCCGGTTCGCGGGAATGCCAATGTATATAGAGTTGAAGAGCAAATCTCCAATGACAGACTCTGGGTCGTCGTCTTCCATATCAAACGAGGGCCGTGGGTCGTTATTGCTACCTCTCCTCTGTAGGACTCTCCCTTCCACCCTCTTAACGGCTTTGGTGATTGTATCTCTAGTCCTCGGCCAATCATACCCGTCATGGAGATTCCAGATGAAATGCACGTCCCTTATCTTGATTCTAACTGGTGCCCCGATTGCAGATTTTGCCGCCATCTCGATTAATGACGCTTTAGGCACAACAGAAAAGTGATTGTCAAGGATCTCTAGAGGCGTGTCATCGAGTTGCTGTACCTGCTCTTCGAATGTCTTCAGCTCTCCTCTTTCTCCAATCTTGAGAGGTCTCGAGGGTTTGGCAATGTGGGTGAGGTCATCAGCAAGCATATCCTCTGCCAGTTCTTCCTGAGAGTAATTGTAGTTGATATTGGATTTTCCGTAGTAACTCTCAACAAAGGTCAAGTTCATAGGAACGTCGTCGCTAACCATGTCCCCATCTTCCTGCATAGCTAAAAGATCCGCAATCACCGCCGTGCTCGCTCCAGTAGCTGAGCTCTCTCCTGCTTGGCTCTGTCTCTTACTCGGCACAAAAGCGTCATCAATCATACTGGCGAACATATCTATTGGCATGACTTCGGTGCAGTACTTGACTTCTTCCCCTTCTGGTAGTGGTGGCTTGAGTCCATTGACGATCCCTAACAATGTCTGTGTAGAGTCTGCACAAGTTTCCATAATGAAAAGATCATCATAAAGCTCAAGATCCACACATTTGTCGCCAGGGACTTCACTCTCAACAAGTTTGAGGGTCGCTCTCGCAGATGATATACTTGCGATGCTGACGTAGCCCAGTTCCGCAATGGTAGCTAGGTGCTCACTCAAAGCTTCCTTCCTTCTCTTATGCCTTCCTTCACTGAGTACTGTTTCAGGGATTAATAAATTGTGCACATCGTCAATCAATGATAATGATGCTCTCTTGATTTCGATATTCATCTCTAGCTCCGCTTGAGGCGATGGTAGCTCAAGATAAAACTTGGACTCTGTCAGAATAACCAACCCACGTGAGGGCAAAATTAGTGGGTTTAAGCCTAGGATGCTGTCCCGAATTACAACTTCCACTCTGAGAGATTTATTGGCTGGTTCCGCAGTAGGTGATGCTACCCTGGTGGTGTCGTAAGGGCTATTGACATGTCTCTTCTTCTTTCCTCCTAATTCTCTCATCACTTGTTTCTCGGTCAATGTAGCAATAGAATCCACCATTTCACGTGCAATTCCATCGGCTGTAGCCCCTGGGGAGTTCATTAGTGCCATGAGAGTGTCGACGTTGTATTCTACCCTAAGGTTCCATAGTTTGATCTTGATGATGGGTTCAGGGTCATCCCCCACCATTCGTATCATGACCATTGGGCGATCCTCATCGCCAGTGACCTTTCTAGCTCCGGTGGCAGCATGGCTGGTGAAGCCCCTGATAGCAATCTCTTTTGGCAGCCCCTCTCCGATCAACTGCTCAGTACCATTCCTCTGCACGGAAATGTTCCCCATTGCTAGGGCGATGAGATTAGGTCCTCCAACATGACTGAGCTCGAGTTCTTTGACACCAAGATCGATCTTTCCAACTACCTCTCCAAGGTCCATGCCCACATCCACACCCCCTACGTAGAGGAGTGTGAGTAGTCCAGGTCTTTCGTCCTGGGGAATATAGTTTGTTACGGCTAGGATCTTTGCAACTTCCTCACCAAGAGTTTGGAATTTTTCGCACTCCTTCAGGTTGTCTACCTCCACCCTAACTCTACCTACTGAGACCCTAAGAACGCTTCCTTGCCTCCGCTGCTCAAGCAAAATGTCTAGCATGATATCGTCATCTGATGCGAACTTGTCCTTGCTTGGTGTCAACAATTTGAGCAGCCGAGCGAGATCGTCATCCTTCGGTTTGACAGAAAACTCCAACCTTGTATTGTCGATGATAATTCTGGCATCTGCGTCATGTGGCTTGTCCACAAGATAAGGCCCTACCAAAACTACCTGTTCAATACCAATGATGGTAGCCAGGTCGTTCCGCTTCCTCACTTTTATGATGGATGTTCTCAAGCCCACGGCGCCTTCTTCGCCTGCAAGGTCAATAATCAGTCCTCCAATGTTGGCATCAACCTTAACCTCTGGCTGGGGGGTAGCAGGTTGTGGCGTGGGTGAAGGTTGCCGGGATATACTGGTTGCGTCCTCCTTCCAAGTAACTCCTTTAGTTTGCTTGTAGGTAACCGGCGTTGGAGTACTAGAACCACTCGGTCCAGTGCTGCTAAGTCCCAGCACTTTGCCAAAGCCTCCTAAGCAGTCCAGTAGCTCTTCAATCCTCCCCAACTGACACTTCACATGAAGTGGAAGTGTTTCCACATCGATCCTGGTTTTCCTCCCTGCGGTGGTGATGGTAATTTTCACATCACTTTGCATAGCAATCCCTTTTTCCATGGATGAGGTCCTTCTCTTGCCTGGGTGGTTGGGGAGTGATGCTCCTAGAGGCACTGGTGAGTTTGCGGCAAAATTAATGAATGCGCCCTTTGCGTCTCTAAGTTCAATATTCCCCAACGATAGTTTCGTCGTCGTTATGAGATATCCGGCGAGTGAACTCGTTGATCTCGGAACCAGTGTGGACAAGGTAAGCCTCGTATGTTGAACGTTCAAATCCAGGATGGCATCCCCATCCCCTTCATATTGTGTTGCTTCTGGCACAGGCCCGCCATTATCTAGCAGTAATTGTCCGAAGAGTTTCTTAATGAGTCGGCAATCCACCTCCCCGACAACCATCTCCACTTTCTTCCTAGAGCTTCCTTCATCATCTTTTTTTACCTCCGGTATTTTCTCTTTCTCGTCCTCCGGCTCGGAAATTGTATGGATAAAACCGAGTGCGGCGAACACTTTTGCCAACAACCCACCAACGATAAGGTCAGTCTTCATGGTGATTTTTCCTACGAAGACCTCCACTTCTGCATCTTTGGAAGTAGATGCACCAGGATGCTTATCTTGCTGCTCCATTGTGCCTTCGGCGAACTTGACCCCACTTTCCGCAACCCTAGGCGTGACAGGCCTCGGAGAAGCTGATGCCAGCTTTGCCGCTGGTGGGGAAGCGCCATACATGGAAAATGACCCAGGCAGATGCCCATGGTGTATAGCCTCCGTACCTCTCCCCGGACTACCAACTACAGGCTCTAGTGGAGGGGAGGCTGCTCCAAGTGCTGCCCCCGGGGTTGCGAGTGCTGGAACCCATACATCCACATAGTCAATCTCTGCAATTTTCTTCTTCATTCTTTTAGCTGGTGGGGCCACAGGGCTAAAATTTGCACTTCGTGCGTTTGAGACCGAACTGACAAGTCTGTTTAGCCTCTGTTCCAACTCAGCTTCGCTTAACTCTTCCCCTTGAACTTCTCCTTTCCTCTGCCCCCCCCTGGGACTTGCGCCCATAGCATTGTCAACATCCCGTGCTCCATCAGTTCCGATGAAGCCAAATGCGTCATTGCGTGATAATTGAGCAGTAGACTCCAAGGCCCCACTCATGGCACTCATGTACAGGCTCCCTGCATCTTCATGGGAGAAGAACATAGACTCAGAGAGTTTTTGTCTAGCATCTTCATCATCTTCCCACTCGGACTCGGAAGTTGTACCGCTGGAGATACTCTGGGTTCGACCAGCTGGGTGGAATGAGATACTCTGCTGCAAGGGACTCTCTTGAACTGCCGGGGTTGTGGAAAGACTATGGGCAGGGCTATGTGGGTCTAGCTCCTGTGATGTACTCGACGATGATGTAGGTTTTGTAGGAATAACAGGCTCTGGAGGCGGAGGCGGAAGCGATTCTATGGAAGATTGCGGTGTGCTGTCTGAGGTAGCTGCCCCAGGCAAATGAGTGGGAATAAGGGCAGGTGTGGATTTATGGAGCGTATAAGGCCCCAATTTGTTTCCTGTACCTCTGGAGTATGGGAGCTGGCTGAGAGACATTGGCCTCAGTGGTAAGGAGCCCGATGATACCGAGGTTCGACTGGAGGTGAGTTCTGTAGGTGATAATGGCAAAGGAGGCAGATCAAGACTGTCTCCGCTTGAAGACATGCAATTATGCCCGTATTGGTTTATTTTATGTGGCAGGGGGCTAGTCGCCTCAAAATCGGCCGTATGGCTTCCCATAGCGAACGGCAACTCCTCACTCTCATCCTGTACTTCGCGGCTACGGGGTCGACGGTGTAATTCATCGTCGGAGTCACCGTCGGGATCAGCAAACATCTGGCTTTCTGTTAGATGCTCTTGTTGTGATGTATAACTTGTTCCAGTGTCACTGAGACTCCCCAAGCTCACAACACTTGCTGATAGTTTGTCATGCTCTTCTTCAGCCATAGAATCGTACGGACTTTCAAATATATCACTATCGTCATCATCGTCATCATCATCACCTGATATAGATGAAGACGCCGCAGACATTTGCGATGGTGCTGATTGTGGGGGAGGGTTGTGAATTATTGGTTTCGGGGTTGATAGACGAGGTGTGCTTGCCTCTCCTTTCAAAGTAGCCACGCTTGCTCCAGCATCTTTGACAGTGCATACACTCTCTTGCATGTGACTATATGGAGAATCAGTTCCATCATACCCTCCACTTGAGTTATCAGTTCGTTGATCCGTATCAGTTGTCGTTGGCTCATCGAACCACCCTTCTTCCCCGACCAAGAAAGCATTCAACCTGTTAAGTTGTATTTTCTTCTTACCCGCCTTGATTTGGCCGCTGCCTGATGGTGCGAACGCCGATATATCCACCTCTGCCGACACCGCTGTGACCCCTTCTATAATAACTCCAGCCATGCAGAACTCCAGAGTAACCATTTGTTCATCCGTGTAGGGAGGAATAACAGTAGGCGTAGGCAGATATGGAAATGCTTGGCTTTTGCGAATTTGAACAGAGGCACTGACTTCGCCTACATGAAGCTGCAATCTATCCCCAATGCCCTTGATAAACGACGCCACGAACTCTGGCACTTCCAAAGTGGTTCCTGTCCCTAATTCAGTGTCCTCATCATCACTGGAGTCTTCTTCGTCGCCGGCGACTTCTGCATCCTCGGCAATGGGTGCTGATGTCGGCTGTCGGGAATTTGTTGGTAACGCGGAAGTGCCCAGGTAGTGCTGGTGAAAGTCATATGTCTCTCCTGTTATGTTGTCGTCCTCATCGTCGCTGTCTCCAGTAATGCTGGGGGTAGACTCTGCCCCATTACCCATCTCATCACCAAACCCATTGTGCCAGAAGCCACTGGCCTCCCCGTAAGCAGCCATGACAGAGCGCTCCAATTTCCGCTTTGCCTTTGTTGGTTGCTTCTGTACAAACTCCCTTGCAACTTCCTCCGGCGTTGGTAAAATGCTGGCTGTCATCCTACTCTTGTCCTCTCCTGCTTTCCATTTCCGCCGCCCTTTCCGCTTTCTGTCCCTGCATTCTTCTACTTCCGTGGGGGATAACAGCGTTGCAACGACCTTAACGCCATCTATGAAGACCTCTATTGGGGACCTATGTAAATCCAACGGAATATTGATGGTCAAGTTGCCAACCGAAGCTGAGGTGATCTGGAGCTCCTCGGGTAGGTTGAGCATCGGGTGGAGTTTCTAACACAGACATTAATATCTAGCTAGCCTATCGCTTGGGGGGTAAGTAGTGATACGTACAGAGCCATCAAGCCCGACATCTGTTAAGGCAACGACACTTTTTCGTCCGAGCTGAAAATCAAGCTTGTCCAGTTCAATGGTGGAGAGGTCCACGGGTGCATAGCTGGTTAGGAGGTATCTTAAAAGTCGCTTTTGCATCGACTGTGGCATAAAGCGCTGAAACGATGGAAGATAGGACGCCATTGTCGAAAGTACTAATGTGTCAAAGTTCGTGAGAGAATGGTGATTATTTTCGAGGACTCTTCTCCCGTCGCTTCGAAATACTATTGCAAATTCTCTAGCAGCCCGACAGGTAGAGTGCTGGCAGCAGCTCTTGCTATCGAGTGGTGATGAAGCGTCGAGTAATCACCACAGAGCTCTTCTCACCCCCACCAATCGGTTTTTATCGCCTGGGTACCGGAAGCCGACAACCAACAAATGGTCCGAGCCCACCTGTCACTAGATGTTTGTACTGCAAGTCCGACTCATATGGTCCCAGCTAAGGAAAGATGTATCATCCACACGCGATGGAAACCGAGCAGCGCTCCTGATATAGCAATAGCTCTGGCACGTAGGTGCTATGTTTATAGCTCCCTTCCAGACTGGCTTGGATTTGGAGATGTGGCGGGGGATTGGCAAGCTTTAAGTGTGACTAGGATCTTCTGACGTGAAGGTACAAGGCTCTTGCTGCAGACGAACTTGCTGTTCTATAAAGTAAGAAGCCAAAATCCAAACGATCGACAATAAATACAAGCTAGAATCACCATCGCCCGGCCTAACCCGATGTCTTGACTGGTGGGGGATTATGGCAATAGAATTGGGTCGATGACAGAAGGACTTACAAGGAAGCTTAAACCTTCACGGTATGCAAGGTCGACTTATTTGGTGATCTATAGGAAGGGTAACGCGACAGTGAAAAGCTGTACTTAGGAGGAGGCGTGAGTATGAGCGGTTACTTAGTACTTGAGGAAAGTGGGATAGGCGGCGGGTGGTGGGGGTAAAGCGAAAGAGAAGCCGAGAGCTGTCTCTTAAGCTTGTCTGTATTGCTTGCGCTACTGCGACCTGCAGCTGATGCCTTGATGATGTTCTCGTGCCCAGCAGAGTTTCGTGCGCTTTATCTGAAGGCCTGTGACCTATGTAAGTTCTAAGCAGTCTTTGATACCAGATTTCCAAAATAGAAACAACCTGAAACTCCAAGTTTGAGCAGACTTAAACTTGAAGCATAGAATTCGAAATCTCGGCTTAAGTAGACTGCTGTACTAGCAGTTGAAGATTCGCTACCTAAGGAATTCTGACAATGTCGCATGACGCCAAGCTGCACCAATGTCTGTGATGAGACTGGTCACAGACTGCAGCTGCCTGGCCACTTGTGCCTTTTGGTAATCGTGACCTGGATCCCGACGATCGTCCCAACAACTTAACCCAGACTGTGTATTGCCCTCTATTGCCTTGAGGGGGCTACCTAAAGTACGTAGACAAAAGTTTCTGGACAAGAGCACTTTTACGCCAGAATATAGATTATCCCCAACACCCAATATAGTGGAAGATCATATCTAAGTAGAAAGTATCATCTTTACATATACCTTTTTATGCGAAATATAGATTGTTGAACAGGGGCAACGCCACTCTCCACTCAAGAATGCCAAGCCTTATCCAAAGATCCAAAAGTCAAAGCTGCTGGATTTGGCAATGGGCTACAAACATTTACCATGTTCGAGTGCTTCGAGAAAATAAGATGAAATCTATAAGTTGAGTTCTAAATGAGCTGTGATGTGTGGAGCGATTGCTACAATCTAACTATTTTTGGTCATCTATGTCCAGATATATACTTACGAGAGCTTGTGCCAACCAGACTAATATATACTGTACCGCTACATCTGTAGTGTTTGAACCACCCTTGAAACACGGGGGATTCCATCGAATGCCTTAACCCACAACGTGCCAATGCAACTGATTCCTGCTCTGCTCACTGGCAATGGAGAAGCCGAGTGCTTTGCATTTCTCATAGTTAATGTTCCCCAATTGGCACTGGGGACTCATCGGCCTTCACAACCTCACTGCCAAGGAAATCTGTGATGATCATCCTGGTGAAACTGCATGAGGCGCCCATCCCTTCTTCATCATCATAGGAGTATCTTCGGTCTAGGTAATGGGAGTACGTAGACCCGTCGGTGTGTTGACACGGTGCATCCATGCCACCTATTTCATGGTGTGAAACAAGTCGAAATGAGTAAAGTAGAAGTGAATTTTCATGTAATGGGGGATCTTTCATATGACTTCCAGGCTCCCCCCCTCAACTGTGGTCTTTCCTTAACTGGACGAGCCAAAGACATCGATATTCAATCAGACTATCGATCATTTTGGCTCATATCAATAAATTTCTGACGTCTTCTACATGATTAATTCATCGAATGCCATTTCTTTTCGTTTGTTACTAAGTCCGATTTAAGGTCAGGTGTAGGCGGTATGTTTGATATTAAAGTCTGGTTGGGATGTAAATGGAGCATTTCCAGTGAGGTCTCCTAAAATGGTAGTCCACCTTGTTCCACAACCAGACTATGTTCCACCACCCACCAACTTCAATTTCAATTTTATGGCCGCAACCCAACTAAAGACATCTGGAGGCAGTTTCAAATTATCCCTCTCAACTATGAAGGGACAGCGTTGGCAAAGGGCTACTGATGCCAAGGTATAGAATACTAGATATTTTTATTTTATTTTATTCCCTTAGCTACCTAGGTAGGTACCTGGCAAGGTGTCTCGTGTTCTCGTGCCCCGGCTTGATTGGTCCGCCGCCTGGCCAAATAAATTTGTGTGTTAGACACCGATTTATGTACCTGTACCTTACTAAGTAGCTAGGTAGTCTGTATCCTTTGGTGTCTTTTGTACTGCATTGTGGTGAGCGGCTGCGTTGTAGAGAGTTCACTGAATTCAAGCTCAATTATCATATGCATGTATCCCTCCATTAATTCTGATATCCGTCTCGAAGTGTCCTCCTACCGCAAAGGCACGGCTACGGCTCATCATGGCCCCCTAACGGGGCCGCATATGAGTAATGAGTATGCAAAAAAAAAAAATACCGCAAAGGCACTCTTAAACTTCATATGACCACCTCTTATAGGGCATTTCTTCCATGGCATTGGCCTAGTCAACAATAAAATATATGTCGAGTAAACCTTGCTAAATGGTCTTCGTCATGTAAAAAAAGCGAGACACAGTAAGTTTTGTAGATATGGGGCTGATCGAAAGCGTGCGAAGGGATTGGCCTAGTGAAGGGAAAACGCTGATTCCTGATTTGCGGGAGTACATATCATTGTCGGGTATATTTTAAATTTGCCTACAGCGGGCTATATTTCTCTCCTCAACTAGCCATATCCTTTCAAACATCATGATCTCGCAATAGGGGATTCCCTACTATCTTTGATATCAACATTATGTGCCTTTCAGTCACTAGGCTCCACCACTGGAAGGTCTACACTCCTTCTTGTCATTGGCCCCCACAATAGTTGAACAATGGAGGGGCTGAGATTGTGTTAGCTACCTAGGTATTTAGTAGGTATAAAAATGGAACTAGAAGTTGTTGTGTACCTAAGTTCTTCTAAGACTTTGATGAACTTAGCCTCATGGTTAACTCAACCTCCTAGTCGTGAAGATGAGTTACTGCAAGTACACCACCACCACCGCCTCCTAGGATATTTTTGCCAAATTTGTGAAGCATTACGCGAACAAACCCCTTTACGAAAACAGTTATTTACATCAGACATGACTGTTTGTGTGAGACGAAGACGGTGCCCCCGGGTCAACAAATCCGCCTTGGAGCGGCCTACGTACTCCTAGGGCAAGGTAAGCATCATAGTAACGTTGCAACCCAAAGCAAAGAAACCAGGCTTTTCCCATGCCCGCGAACCACTTCATCCAGTACCAACCCATATCTTACTTATATACCCCACTTGAAAGAGAAACTCCTTCTCTGTATCACCCAGTTCCCCACTTCACGATCTGCCAAAACCTGAACGCCAACGGTAATTCAGGGTAACGTCTGCAACGCTTACCTAAGCGAGCACGGCGTATGGACTTTTCGCGGCTACGCCATAAATGGAAATGACTACCACAGTAGGACTAGCTTCCAACAACTGCGGCGGACAGTCGAATCGAGCCTCACTGCTGCAGCAGGTATATCCTTAGTCTGGCCGGCTATATCCTCTATTAACCTTCCTATAAATATCACCACTCATGTGGCATTACTGAGTGATGCCTACTGACGTCCCAACCAAAAGCAGGGAACACCAGGGACAACACTATCGTACTGTAGCTACTCCCACCTTTAAGGGTCTATATGCAAAAGTACAACCGATTGAGGGCCTTTGCGCCCTTGCAATTACTAAGCACTTCTTAGTTGCCTTGCCCTTTGTAAGTCTATAATATCCTGCACTGAACTAGGGGTAGATTGCTAAGTTCCAACAGTGAAATTTCAGGGAAAGACACTGAACACCACCCCTCACCACGTTTCGGGTAGTGGGGATAACACAAAAGAAATTTCCGGCGGACTTGCTACAAAGCTCGACTCCCAGTCTGGATAATCATGAACTATACTTATTATATTATCATCATGAGCTCTATGCTTCATACCCATAATTCCAATTCGTACCGCAACCAACTGAATCAAACACGCTCCACATATCACATCTAGCACGGGTACGCTGACCACCACCAGCAATATTTTCACTTACCACAATCAATCTTCATTATTTCTACTTAAAACTGCTACACAACTGTTACCCTCAACGTCCACTTACCGCCTGTGAATATGTCGTATAAAGACATAGGGCTGTGAACCTCCTGGAAAATAGGTTGAGCAAACATACACTGCTGCTGAGCCCAATTCTTCTCAAAGTTCATTCAGCAAGGGCTAAGGTGCATATATGTTGTATGGGGCGCATAGCAGATTCGATGCTTAGCGGTGAATCGGTTCTCGGAACCAGTCGTTGCAGGTGTTGCAATAGCGGTTTTGATGTCACAACCTCGAGGTAGTGAACACATTAGCAAACGAGCTGTTAGCACGAATTTTTTTTTTAAAAGAGAAACTCAGTACTCGTGTGCAGATCCCTTCGGGGACGTATAGCTGCTGGCACGAGCGAATGGGGTCAGGGGAGAAAGGCTTCATTACTGGTTGCGTGACATGGTGAGTAATCAGGTCACAGTGGCCCTTTCCAGCCAGCCTTCACTAACGCATAAAATTTTCTTATTCCATCCGGGACATAGCCTTATCCAACAGGGGTGTTACCCTCAACTTGCTACCAATAATATCCGGCATCTATCACAGCCACGCGGCGATCTAGGTTATGTCCAGCCCAACACAACCCTAGTCCCACTGCTCCTCCCACGCAGTGTTTTCTAATCCCAACGTGCACCTCATATGTTTCCTAGCAGAGCTGCACCACCAGCTGACCTTGTATGTATGCACAGATAGGCAGCGGCCCGCTAAAGTCACACGAGACCTACCCGCCCCTGTAATTTGAGTCTCGCAGTTGGCTTAAAACTCACTTGTACCTCCATCATCAGACAGATCAGCTAATCATACTTTGTCTACCATAGCATTTCTACATAACGCCCTGGACTGTTTCGGGATTAATTTTACCACAGTGCTTCTTATTATCCGTTAGATCCGAGAGGAAGTCTATGATAAACTGCGGCGTATGAGGGCACCGGAGTTGTGGTCGCTCAGTAGGGCTTGTACTCTGGCTCTTGCAGAATGTAAAGGAACTACGTAATATCTCAGCTTACTAGCCAAATGTCATCTAAGGAACCACTAGCTTTAGGTAGGCCCTCACGGCAACGGGGGGATTGTGTGGTTATGGCCGGAGCTTGTCAGATTTTGCCACTACCCGCCCAGGCTCCTGTGGATTGTGGAGAGGTGGAGGAGTGTCTTGCTCGACACCACAAGCACAAAGCGCCTCGCCCCCCCTAGTCTACAGCTCCCAAATTTATCGAGCACAAGCTGTCCAATAACAATAGCAAGAAATTCACCAGGACTGTACTGATGAACAACTCAGTAGATGGCGTGGAGCGAGAAGGGGAGGTTTCCTTCTCTCTTCTCTTACACAGTTATATTATCAATCTCCACTCTCGCATATCTCTACTAAGAATGCCGTAAGTACTTCGGTTCAGCGTATTGACCGAGTACTAACATCACTGAATAGAGATAATGAGATGCATATTGTGGCTATTTTGATCGTATCTATACCTATATGCATACTTCTCGTGTGCTGTTGTTATGTATAGGGAATCCCGGCGAGATGGTTCATGTTAAACTTCCTTGAGCACGGCGAAGCCCCGGGCTATGGAGGTGGACCACGATACTGCAGATCATCATCCTCACCGATATCCTCAACTCCCACGTGCGTTGAAGGGAAAGCCGAGTACTGTTGGACACTATAGTCCGAGATTCCTAGAATAGGCTACTCACATACGCTATCAAGAAGACCGATTTACAAACAGACAGTCAGCCAGTGTGGATTACTGCTTGTAGGTCGTTCTTCAAACACCCCAAACTACAGTTTAATAGAGACTCTTCGCTATTGACCCCACTAATCCATAACGGCAATGGCAATGCACTAGTAGGAAGTGAACTTACCAAATTAATATTATCACCACCTTCACATCAAAGAATCTATCTAGTAGAGATCACACCTTTTTTGTTATGGAAGTTGGTCAGATGGAAATAGGAGAATTCCCAATGAACAACAATGGCACGGTTAGACGGCTGTGGAAATTTACGAGGAAGCATAATTGGAGGGTGGAAGCGTTGGATTCCGCTAAATGAATCACTAAGGCTTTCCTCTTATGCCATGAAGGTCTCGGTCACCGGCAGCTTAGTCCAGTATACGATACTTCAGCAAACGATATTGTGTTCCTGCGGCCAGTAAGCTAATTCAACGATCTATCGAACAAGTTTCACGCAATTTACCTTATCCTAGTGTTTGAGCATGAATAATTGAACTTAGAACGTCGTAAACAACTCCATGTTGCCCTCAATTTCTGCGCTCCTATCATGAGGCATTCAAAGTTTTCAGTGCAGAAATCTCTCCATTCTGGAATTTCGATTCTACAGGAAACCACTGCTGTCTCGGTATTTTTTTTAAATTTTTTTTGGGGGGAAACTCCACATAGAACTTTAATATTGACCAGCATAAGCCCACCACCACCCAAACCACACGGCATATGCGTTGCTTGCTGCACCGCGGTTTGCAACGAAGTCTCCCTATGCAGCATCAAAAAAGGTAAGTACGGAGTAAATTTTCCTGCCTTCTTGCTAAGATGATACAATTTTGAGGGCCTCATCTGCATCTCTCCCAGCTGTAGCTAGTCTGGTTGGCACAAGCCCCTCGGAAGAGAGCTGTAGCAACCATACAACATCCTCCGCCTCTTTCACTTTTCCTTTTTATAACTAATGGATGACAAATCCTCCATATCAATGACACATTCCAGTGCCCACAACGTTTGGAGCAACTCCCTTCTTGAGATCCTCGTTTTGCTTCAGTCAAGTCAGGCTACAGTAACACCTAAGGCCCCTTAGCATCCTTGCTTCTAAAGCAAAATAGACAGGGCCTTAGCCATATCGCTCATGTATCAGGTACTATAGTTTGATAATAATGTCGTTCTTGAAGATGGGCGCCGCTGCAACTAGAGAAAGGGACCCAAACTCTGAGCAGGTGGCTTCATTAGGTATGTTAAGCGATGTTGGGGATCGGCAAGTAAATAATTGAGGGTTTTAGAGGTGGTAGTGTTGAATAAATATTTTCAAAATGCGAATGCGAAGAACTTGTCTAGATTTTCTGGAAAGCGTGAAGGCTTGCTGTGCTACATACCCTGAAACATATGAAAACAGAAAACCAATCAAGACATATGTGTTTCCGATTGACTGTGATATACTATAAATGCTCCCTAGGTAAGGTTCCCTGGTCACATCCCCAGTTATGAATGTTAGGGTAGTCGAGTCTGTCTGTCTGCATCTATATCTTCCTTTTCCGTATCAAGTGCCAAGATATTTTAGGACTCGCCTCTACTTCTTGAAGTCTTTGCCGAGACTAAACTAGCAGACCATGACTACCATAGTAGGTTTAGTGCCATTGAACTGCCCTAAGTAGCCGCTAGCTACATCGACAATCTTGCGGCTCTTTTACACGTAGTCTGGTTTTTACACGTAAATTGAAATTCTATCTGGCAGTGATAACTAATTAATATTTGCACCCAAGATAGCCAATAGTCACGTTTCATTCGTTCTGCAACATATAGGACCAGGCACCTATCGGTAGAACACAAGCGAATCAGTGGTGTCGCCAGCAAGAAGCAGGTCGCATCCCTTTACCTAGGTACTGCGTCAGTCGGAAAAAATATCCTGGTACGTGTGGAACCGTTTGGACCAGGCACGACGTGTTGCAACATTCGCTCGGCATCTTCGACTCGAGGCACCAACAAACAAGGAGGCCGAAACTCTTCGAGCTTTTTTTTTCTTTGTCCCCATAGCGCCTCTCCTCGAACATGGGTCGATCATCAAACGTGGACGAGACCCCGGAGCCACGCCGGAAGCTCTCTGGCAACACTGGTAACAGCAGGTTCGCCGGAGAAACACCGTTTCGCTCAGGAAACGCCAGCTCGAGTGGATTGTTTACACCTATCCCGGGAGAGTCGAGATCTACAGGCCGAGCAATATTCGATAATTACAACGAACCGGGAAACGACGAGGGAGAGCAAGAGGAAGATGAGGATGGGGAATACGAAGTCGAGACGCCCATCACTAAGAAACCAGTGGGGTCAAACGCCTTTAGTTTCGCAAACGTGGTAAAACAGGGTGTTCCGCACGGGGACGAGCTTAAGTATAGTTCATCCACTGACGGGGATGATGAGGAATCTCCGGACCACCATGAGGAGGATGAGGAGGAAGTGGATGCAGATAATGAAGAGATGGGCGAGGAAGATGAGGTGTATGAGGAAGGAGAAGAAGAAGAAAATGATGATGATGGTGATGATGATGATAAGGAGGAGGAGGAGGATGAGACAGAGGAAGGAGAAGAAGAGTATGATGAGGAAGAGTCAGCAGAGATTGAAGATGAGGATGAGACAATGGAGGGTGACGTCCAGGACACCCCACGACAGCAACGCCAGAACTCAAGCCATCGCAGCTTTCGAAAACCCCCAGTTCCTAAAGCGCTCTTCCTCCAAAACAACCCTCCACTACTCATCAAGCGTTCTAACAATGTCTTAAGATCCCTTGGAAATCTTTTGGCTCCAGCTGAAGAGCGAGAGGACACCCTGCCTGAAGCCAGCCCTATTCATCGTCCACCGGCAATTACAGCTGGCAAGAGGGTAGGATACTTAGCGAAATACATCAGTATCTTCTTGTCAGACCTTCAGTCCATTGCAAGCACTGAGAATGGTCGTTGCATTTCCAATGCCTATTATCTTGCTTCTTTGCTACTCAATATTCAGCATCCATCCGCTCAAGCTGTAGGAAAACCAAATAGCACACCTTCACCCATTGAGGTTTTCCAAGCCTTCCTCAATACCCACCATCCCAATCCTACAACAACTGTGCTACAAATCCTCCACACATACCACCCGACCCCATGCGCCAGTCCGGATTATTGGCCTGTGTTAGCACATCTCACCGTTCGTGGAGAACTCGCGGAGGTTGAGTCATTACTAGGTCGGGGTGGATGGGCACACATTGTAGAGAGAAAGCCAGAAACAGGTGAAGGTCATAAATATACCAGTGACCAAGTCGAATTGATAGAGCATGTGTTGAGGGCTGGCGTTAAGATCGTCGCTACTGCACCACAGTTATTTGTTAAGGGGCGAGCGGAGTATGAGAGGTTCGCCGAATGGAGGATCTACCGTGGTAGGGTTCACGCTGCGATAGAAGAGCTCAAGTCGTTCTCCCAGCCGCCATCGGAGGTGGAGGCAGAAGAAAATGCTGAATGGAAGTACGAAACTGTCCTCACATCAAAAAATGGGTTTACTACTCAGGTGAGGCAGAGGGTCAAGGTTATCAAGCCAAAACCCATGAGGCTCAGGGGTGACGAGAAAAAAGTGACTAAATTCCCTAAAGATGTGGAGCAAGGGCTTATGAACATCTACCAAATTTTGGCTGGGAAAATCGACACTATATTGATGGTTTCTGACCGATGGCAAGAAGCTGTTTTGGGAGCCTCGATCTGGAGAAGATATTTTGACGAGGACGATCTTGAAGAAGATCTCGATATGACTGATTCACCAAATGGGAGCGGTTTCCTTAACCGAAGCCTCAGGGCTACATCTACTCTTCGTGCGAACGCCTTCAGGGGTGTTTTGAATCAGCGTTCTGGTGGACGCCGTTCGAAGCGCACTTATAATGAGATTGAGACTCTCAAGTCCTCGTTCCAGCGTGTCACAGCGAAGGATTTCCCCATCGATAGTACTAATCTTGTCGAAAAGGGTACAGCAAACATTCTGAAAGGGGATTGGAAAGCCCTTCTTGATCTAATCACGTCTAAGGAGGATGGAATGGCTGCCTTTACAGTTGCAGAATTCATTCTTGAGGTGGCGAAGCTTGCCGACTGGTCTACCGTGGATTGTGAAGACCTCGTTGCAGACAAGGACATATACGTAAGTTTATTGAGTGGCTTCAGGAATGAAGATTTCAACAATATGCTAGGCAACATGGGGAGCTCCAGTGATAACGACGCTGTAAGGGCTAGAAAGATTAAGAAATGGGAGGAAACTGTAATAGAAGGATATGTTCGGTGTCTGGTGAAAGCTGGAACCCTGGAGGAGCATAGGGATGATGAAATGGAAACAGATTTTGATGACACGGCAAAGGAGGTTATTGAGGGATGGGAGATCGGAGTTGAAGTTCTCCAGCGTTGGGCTACTTTAACCATGGGTGAGGAACTTGAATGGAGTAGGAAGCTTGCTGGAGAGGTACTATCACTACTACTAATTCTTTTCGATATAATCTTACTAACTTTCTATGCTAGATCCTCTCTTCTCTCCCCTTAACGTCCACAAGCCAAGTTGAAAAGATCCTGAATCACTGCAAATCCTACTCTCTCCCCGAAACGTACACCTCCATTGCCGCCGCTTACGCCAGTGATCTCTATGCCTCATCACAACTCGGCTCTTCCCTTCTATACTACTCCCGCGCCGGCAACAAAGCCAAAATTCACCTTATTCTCACCCGTCTCTGTTCTCAATCTCTTCTGCTCTCGTCCGCCTATCCTCCAGAAGATAAACTCGACCCTACCTTCCGCGAACTGCTCGAATGTCCAACAAGTGACGAAGACGACATCCTCCGCTTTGAACTTAGTGGATATGCGGCGCTCCGGGTGTTTTACGATGCGAGGGATAAAGGGGAGAATGATATTGCTGCTAGGGCGTTAGTTGCGTTGATTAGGAGTGCGGGAGAAATGGTTGATGGGGGGAGAGGGATTGATGAAGAATGGGGAAGCCCGATTGAGTGGTGGATGAGCGGAGTTTTGTTGGGTGAAGTGCTGTGCTTTTTGAGTCAAGGGAGGAGGTGGTTGGCTATTAGGGAGATGATGGACGTGTTGAAAGTGGTTCAGGATGTGATGGGCGCGGTGAAGACGACATTTGGACAGCATGGAATGCTGGCCTGCCAGGCGGAGACTTTTTTGAGGAAGTGTTTGCTTGCGCATAAGAACCCGAGCGATATTCCGAGGTTACTTAAGAAGTCGACTTCTTTGAGTATATCATCTATGGCGTCCTCGGGGATGCTTGATTCTTGGCAGAAGCTGGATGAGGATGATGATATGGATGAGAATGAGGAAGAGGAGGAGGAAGAGGATGGGTTTGCGATTGTGTGTGGTGAGGAGCTCGAGGTAGTCAAGAGGGG
>Ga0307511_10001163_pt1 | contig 28001 bp, 31 predicted proteins | sample 13_EM_MG_FD_200266 | JGI IMG/M metagenome (GOLD analysis project Ga0307511, IMG submission 200266) | Populus trichocarpa ectomycorrhiza microbial communities from riparian zone in the Pacific Northwest, United States - 13_EM | ecosystem: Host-associated > Plants > Roots > Unclassified | place...
GAGGGGCTGGGATCGTCAACTTACTCCTGGGCGGAGTGAACCTCGTTGGGGCAGTATTAGGAAGAGGGTGGTGCACCGGTTCAGGGAACGGACGAAGGAGTGCCTCATTACGGGAGGCGCGAGGCGGTCTTACAGGCGGAGAGCTCAGACCAGCGACGATGCCCTGTTGAAGAGGGGAGCGTGATTGAGGACCAGGCATTGGGAACGGATAGACTGTTCTTGCATTTGCATGTCCCCCTTGTTCGGGAGTATGTCGCTGAGGTTCAGGCCCTGCACGAATAGGAGGACGAGGGAATGAAAGAGAGTGGCCAGCGTTCGGCTCTGGAATACCAGGCGGGTGATGGGGTAGCTGCGGGTTTACTGGTGGATGATGCCGAACAGGTGGATGATGAACGACCGGGAGTAACTGCTGTGGTGGAGGTGTGCATGGCGAGGAGACAAAACGACTTGCGGAGTCCCGTATGTGCGACCTGTTGGGTGGGGGAGTGGGGGTTTCCACTTCTCGGTTCGGGACGCTCCCAGCTCCAACAACGTCACCCCTGACCGGAGTAACTGGCGGCGGATCGACACCTTCAGAGACATTCGCCTGCGTCACACTCGACATCTGTTGCACGTGTTTCGACACCACCTTGGCACTTCCCGCTCTCCACAAACTGGATCGTGGGCTAGGCTGTGACTCTGTCCCATGATCTAATTCCGTATTCGTCGCGTGAGCATCACTGCCGAGGTAGGCAAACACTCGATCGAGGAGACTGTCGGATCGACCGAGTTTCGTTTTCGGCTTTGGCTGATCAGGAGATTGGTAAGCAACATCGGGGCTTGGTGGAGAAACATGGAGGGATGGGTTGGGTGAGATTTCACGTTGGCCGTCGACGAGCCGACTCGAACGGTATGCGCTCAGCGTCGAGGGAGGTGGAGGATCCTCGTAAGCGTATCCGGTGCCGCCAATTGACATTTCGTTGATTAGAGGGAGGGCCTGGGTTCGGTCATGGGGTCGAGATACCGACTTGCGTTTCGGATGAGGAGACAGGTGCTTCTCCTGTTCATCGTCTCCGCCGGACTGGGATACTCGTTGGTAGATGTTTCGCCACCACGACCGATTCTGACTTCCGCCGCGGACATGACCCTGTTCGACGTCCACGTCTCTGGAGATGGACCTGCGTTTGCTGTGCCGACTTACCTCTGTTTCGGAGGATGAGTTTCGCGTACGAGGTGGGGAAAGGGGGAAAAACCTTACCTCTTAGCGTGTAACCTCTCGTATAGAGTTCGTTGGCAACTGCATCCTCAAACCCCTCGCTCTTTTCCCGTGTGACAGACCCGAGGATATAATTGTGATTATCCCCAACTCCAAGCCACTGCCTTTCAGAACCCAGGAAAACCTCCCTCTCAACCTCGACCATTACTTCATCCAGCCCTCGAGACTCGACTCGGCTCGAGGAGTTCACGCGCTTCTCATCCCGCTTCTTCTCTTGACCGTTGCGGATGAGAGACTGGTTCTGAGCAGAACCATCGCTCAAAACTCTCGAGCGTGAATGTCCAAACACGCCTTGGTGGGCGGCCACTCTCCGCGCCAGTTTATCTGTCTCCTTCCCTCTCCACCTTCGGAACATGTAAACGGCGCCAGCCCAGAGTTCTCGGAGCGTCTCCATTGGGTTCATCGCGTGGCCAAGAGATTTGAGGCGAGGTGTTCGGTGGTCGCTCAAATCGCCTTCCACCGTGGAAGGGTCAGGGACGTAAACCTTGTACGTGAAGCACTTAATGTGCAAGAAGGCGAAGATGCTACATACATTGAACGTTAGTTGAAACGAAACGAAAATCATAAAAGAACATTCTTACGTCATCTCAATGGACTCCAAGATAGCGCCGATGCCAATGTTGATGTTCTCCGCCGTCATGTACTTGGTCTGCGGATCTGGGTCGGGAGAAGAGCCGGGTGCAGAAAAACCCAAGACTCACGTCTTTGACAAGGCCGATCATGGCGAGGACAGCAAGTGCCGTGGCTTGCCAGAACGTCAGGAACACTGAAACCATCCATTAGCGATCAATCCGTGACAAACACTAGGAGGAACTCCTCACCGACTGCCTTCACGGAGAACAATTTGAGCAAAGGTTTGTGTGGTTTGAGTTGGTCGGAGACCACAACGTAAAGCTGGATTAGACAGTACATGGCGATGGTGACGGATATCGAGACGGTTACCACGATCTGGAAACTTGATCAGCGCCACACGGTCCAGCCGGTGTGAAACGACTCACGTAGAGATGACCCCACCCAGGGGACCAGGAGGCCTCACAATAAAGGCCCATGTATTCAAGAATCACCGCCGCCAAAGTGGTTCTAAGCTGGGCTGAGTGAACCGCAACGATGAACCACGAGTGACACATACGCTGGTCTTATCACGCAGTACTGTAGCACGGCCCATTTCATGATTTGGAGAAAATACAACCCGTCCTGACGATACCTTTCTCAAAAGAGCTCGTGACACGGCTGATTGGAGGAGCTTACCACTGGCCTGGACTTGATAAACCCGAGGGGCCAAACCCATCTCTGAGGTTTCTGGCCTCTCCTCCTGCGTAGGCGGTCGTTCTCGTGAGATAATCCGTTGAGGCGAAAGACTTCCTTTTGTTCCTCCGGGTTCGGAGAAAGGTAGGTGAGGAGAAGGTAAAAGAATGAGGTGAGGACGATGCCCTCGTAACAGTCTCGGACAAGGATGAGGGGCGTGGAGTGATCCTGTCCGGGGCGCGATTAGATCGAACGACGAATTTCCAGCGTCCTTTTCTCTTACCCAGAATAAGAACGATGCGAAACTGATCAAAGCGTAGATGGGGACCATAAACAATAGCCGGACGATATCTGCGCTTTTCCTTCAGATCGACAGCCAATGGGCATGACGAGGAGCTCACATCTTTGCTGCTTTCGCTGGAAAGTGTTATTAGCAACAAAGGGGGTAGATAGCAGGGCCCAGTGCGTACATTGGTGTACCATTGGAGATGTTTGTTGATGAGCCAGAAAGATGCGATCGTCGAAATCAAAGCAAAGGTCCCTGTGGCGATCCATCCTACCTGATCACAGAGTCAGATGAAGACCGCCCAGGGGGCAGGGCACAGCTTACGTGGTGAGCTAGGGGGTTCTAATATGAGCACGACGAAAATAGACCGCCATACGAGGGCCGCACCTTGGAACCGAAAGTCTCCATTGTGGTAGAGCGGTGGGCCATCCTCCGGGGCTTTCTCGGGATAACACCGTCCGTTGACGAACCCGCTTTCCTGGTGAGCTCCTTCTGACATGGTAAAGGGATAAATAAAGTACAGTCGTTAAAAAGATTGTAGGTGCCCGTAGGCCAGAGGAGACTCGGAGTCGGCGGGCGGTGGCCGCTTAAGCCCACTATCGCCTCGAGGTGGAGTCCAGGTGAGAGACCAGAGGTTCCTTATTAGGAAGGTGTTTCGCACCACCCAATCACCCCCGAGTCGGCATGACCCGACAAGGCGTTCGCCGCCGATTCTCACCATCGACCTCCCTCCCAGTGCTGGCCGCCAGTATCGCGAGAGTTCTTGCCCTTCATCAGCAGAACATCCCACCTTCTGCGTCGCGCCCACCCACACCCTCTATTTAGTTTTCGCGCTTCCTTCATCTCAGCAGACCAGCGCCAGGGCCGGAACTGAATAGAATTTCGCCCAAGGATCGGGTGGTACCGGGTATTTCGATGAGGTTGGACGGTTTGCTGATGTTGGGGCGTCAGGGGGGTGATGGAGCGATTCCTACCGTGGTTACGACGTCGCGCGCTCTCAGCCGGACCAGAACCGACCAGTTTCGAAATGGAGCAAAACTGCCGAGGGAGCTAGAACGGACTCTCCATGGGAGCCTGGGCGTGTCACGGTTTACGTCAGAGCGTGTCAAACACGAGCCCATATAAACCAGCCCACCGAGAGCGAGATGTTCTCCCAGTTGGCCTCCTCTCCCCGCTACACTCTCACGTCATGAACCCTTTCACCTGTGTATCTTTGACTTTCCTTTTGACGGTCTCCCAAGCCGTCGCCGTCGCGGCCAAGGGGAAGAAGTCTTCTTCATCTGGATCCAAGTCCGGATCCAAACGCAAAGTGTCGGTCCCTCTCATCGCTGGTATCATTATCGCGGTTATCGTTGGTGCGCACGCGTCTTACTATCATCATACCCTTCCTTTCTGACGAGGTTTTGTGACTCCCAGTCCTGATCCTTATTGCCATCTTCCTCTACGTGAAGAAACGTCAGGGGAAGGCCAAGGGTGCCGCCCCTCACGGCCAGGATGCTCCATACATTATTGGAGGGCAGCCTGCGGGCCCAGAGAAGCAAGATTACTCTCCCTACCCCCCGACAGTGAGTATCCCTTTTTGTTTTATCCCCGCGATCGACTTGACCCTGATCCACAACGACTTAGTCCCCACCACCACCTCAGCCCCAATACAACCAGGGGCAGTGGAACCAAGGTCCTCCTCCTCAGAACCAATACCCCGCTCCGTCTTTCCCATCTGCTCACGTCTGAAAATTGTGGGAATTTCCGTGGTCAGGCGTTTGCAGCCAGACGTTTCGTTCTATTATTAGTTACCCGTTACGAACTTGATTTACATTGTAATACCCGATCTAACTAAGTATAACGAATGGAATTCACCATGCGATTGACGTTTCACCTGGACTGATGCGTTGAGCGGCCCTCGAATAGGGGTGGATCAACCGACCATGACAGGATCCGAGGCGGGCCCGGTGCTTTTCGCTTCGAAGATCCTCTCGGGACGCCCGAAAGTTTCCTTGGCATTGAAACTCCGAAGTCTCACTCATGCCTCCCACAAAGTCTGTGCCTGGACGTAAGATAAGGAGGTTCCTATCTGCCACGAGGACGGAACTACGACGACCAGGGCGGTCTCCGCGCTTCTAGACAACTACGGTGGCCGGCATAACCGAGCCCCGGTCAACCCGTGGCGTGGTGGGGAAGGCTGGGCGGCGATTGACATTCCTCAATTCCTCGGACCAAATCCGTCTGTACGTGGGCCGTGTGGACTTTCAAAATTTCACGCCTTGTCCTTTGGGCCCCTCTCGCAGCGTCCATGCACACAAGCCATTCCCAGGCTGCCAGCCAAGACCGCGATTGATTGTCCGTGGCCGATGGAATAAAACCGGGAGTGGTCCCGGTGGGAGCTCGCTTTCTCGCCGACCTCCTCCCCCCCACAGGCCGCACCTCCCGGGCTTATTTCTCGAGTCATCGTTATCTACCCGAGATGGCCAGGAAGAGTGCTCTGAACTATGTGCTCCACAATCTGCTCGCGTTGGCATTGACGGTCTTGCTCACCATCGCGGAGGTTGAGGGTAAGGGAGGCGGACAGAATTCGAACTCTACTACTTCGACCGGGAACTCCTCTGGGTCTTCCAGCTCGTCTTCTTCATCCAGTTCTGGATCCAAGAAAACGAAGAAGGTCAAGGACAAGAACACAAAGATCACTCGATGCTATGACGAGCAGTAAGAAACTTGTTCTCTATCGCAAATACTGCCGTTCACCGTTCGACAACAGGATGGTTGAGATCACTTGTCCAGTCACCAAGAAAGACAAGATCGCAGGATACGTAGTCGGCGGGATTTTCGGTAAATAGCCACTACCCACCGTTTCCAGAATTCCGGTACTTATCTCAGTCTCTTCCCTTAGCTGTCGTCCTCTCGTTTGTTCTTTACACAAAGATCAAACAAAGGATCGCCAATCGAAGGGAAGCCCTCGAAGCGCAAACTCGCAAACTCGAGGAAGAGGACAAGAAGGTCCAACAAACGTTCGACCATGAAAAGGACGGAGCTAGGAGTGACTCCGATTCGTCTGATGTAAGGACTCCCTTCCCTTCTGATTCGACGGGCGAATCTCATCTGGTGCTTCTAGCTCCCTCCTCCCCAGGACGTTGTGGAATTGGCAAAGGACCACAAGAACGAACAGGTTCTTCCTCCCGTTCGGGGTGCCGCCGACGGTTCGAATTCCTCCGAACCCACGATAACCCCTCCAACGATCTCCTTCCCCGTTCCTACTCCCGAGCCTACCCAACCCAACCGTTCTCCAGAACCGCCCACGACGACCAACACGATCACCGAACGATTACCCATGCCCGCCACGACACCCACCCGGAAGAACGCTCTCGCAGACAAGTTCAAGAAGGTATTACGAAAAGCCAAGAGGACAGTGGCCGCTTAAGATCTGGAAGCGTCCAGCAGTCTTCTCGTTTCTTCTGGATTTGGATTGGTCAAGTTCACGATTCAGTGGCATTACGAATCCTTTCTTTTGCACTTCGCTCGTTTTCGACGATCTCATGATTTTTACTTCCACTGTACAGTACTCTGCATTGTTCTGACCGTACTTATCACACATATCTTATCGGCTTGAATATCGGCGGTGCACGCGTTTTGAACCCGGTACGCTCCGGTGCGTGATGCGATGGACCCATCCTGACGCGTGTCACCGGCGATCACGGTCGGCGCCTGTAGTAGTAACCGAGGCCTGCCATGATCTCACCAGTTTATAAGCACCGGCTTCGAATCCACCCACTTCTGTCTGAGCTAATACCAAGATGGGACGATACACATCTGCTCTCGATGTCTTCGGGCGATTCATCTACGCGTCGACCTTCGGCTCCTACCTCTTCGTTCCAGAATCGAAGTTTACGGAGAAGGACGTCCCAGATTTGGCCGGGAAGGTCGTCATAGTCACCGGTGGAAACGTTGGGATTGGTAAGGCGATATGCAAGGTACCGCACTCTCGTCTCCCCTTTGGCTCGAACTCTGTTGAGCTGATCACCCTTTGTGATGTCCACTGGCAGGTGCTTCTGGAGAGGAACGCGAAAGTGTACCTCGCTGCGAGGACCGAGGCACGCGCCACAGCCGCTATCGCAAAGTTGTTGGTGGAGACCGGGAAAGAGGCTATCTGGCTCAAGCTAGACCTTTCATCCTTACATAGCATCGAAAGATCAGTGGCCGAGTTCTACAGGTATGTTGTCGCGCGAACGCCCCTCCGCTCCGGACTGAATTGTTTGAAGCAAAGAAACCGAGTTACACATCCTGTTTAATAACGCGTAAGAGTTGCCCCATTTGCGTCGGTGACTCGTAGACTCACTCGTTACCCAGAGGCGTGCTGGCTCCTTCTCCTGACGCGCTCACGACGGACGGATATGACATGACATTCGGCACAAATGTGTTAGGTCAGCCAACTCGCGCCGTATCTCGGGCACGACAGAGGTACACTGACCTTCTAAACCGAAGGACCCTTCTACTTCACGGAACTGCTTATCCCTGCATTGCATAAAGCTTCCACCCCGGAACGCAAGTCCCGAGTTATCAACCTCTCTTCCCAAATGGGAATCCTAGGCGTCTCAGCCTTTGGTTCTGGACTGGATTTCTCGACCTTCAAGGATTCGCCAACGAGGAGGAAGATGTCCGGCTACACATCGTATGGGCAAAGCAAACTGGTCAGTTGACCCATACTTCCGATTGAATTCACCCAACCACCGTAGTGCAGGGAAACACGGTTTACGCTCAGGAGTTTGCCCGACGGTACGGCGATAGGATCATCTCCCTCTCCGTTCATCCAGGTCCTATATTCGCGTCAAAATGGACATTGTATGCGTCGACTGACTCTCGCATTCGACAGGTCCCATCATCAGCGAGCTATCAAGGAACACTCTAGACCTCACCAGTGAGTGACCGTCTCTGCCTTATTGTCCCCCATTTCCCAATTCCTCGCAAAGGCGCTATCAACCAGTTTTTCCTCCCCTTGTTCCTCTACCCAACCCCGATGGGTGTTATCACCCCACTCTATGCCGGAACATCCCCTGAGGTTGAAACCCTCAATGGGGATTATCTTATGCCGTGGGCGCGATTGGGCACTCCACGGAGCAATGATCCGGTATTGGGTAGGGAGCTTTGGACATGGTTTGAAGAACAGGTGGAGGGTAGGGAGTATCTCGCCACGATGCGGGCTGAGGCCGCATCATCTGGCTAAACGCTCCGGTAAGATGTATGTGGGTTCGATCAGGAGTGCTCGATCTGCTCGTCCGTGGGTTTAGGTAGTCCAACAGGACAGAGTGAGATTGAAACGTATTGTAACCGGTAGAGATAAGGTGGTACATAATCAAACAATGGTAGAGGTTTCCAGGCGTGTGTCGGATTAGGTGAGACCGGGCGGATGTCTATCATAGGTACCTGACGCAATCGAATTTGTCTCGGATGACGATGTTCCTTCAAACTTGTGCAGGTGCTGGGGTAGTAGAATTCGTGTGGGACGCGGTAAGCGGAACTTTAGATGACTCTGCACAGATTGGGCGCACCGGATGATCATCAACGGTCCCGTTCTTGTTCTGGCTCGCATTCGGGAAACCCTTCTCGCAATCGGGGATGGTTCTTGACCCATCACTCAGCGGTTCACTCTCTTCTGTGCTCGAGGATCTCTTCCGCCTGTCTGCCCACTTTCCGTACAGATACAACGCCCCAAACAACACTGGAACGGTCGATGAGCAGGGGGAAATAGGGGGACACACGGAGTCTGGACGAACCGAAAAGAGAGGCTACAACGACCCCTATAATGATCCCCTTTTTCTTCGAGCATTTGACCTTCTGCTGCCTACGAACACACCACCGTCTCCTGTCAACGACGACGAGGATGAGGGTTTAAGAGTGGGCCTTACTTGCTATTGTAGCAAACTGAGCTGCTGTTGTAGGCTCTCGCAACTCTGGTTTCTCCATCCGCGCCCTCCACGTCCAAGGCGGCGAGCAACGCCGTGATCGTGAAGGCGAGGCACTCGAGATAGATGGCGTTCGACAGTGATTTCCTAGTCATGGTTCTGGGAGTGAACAGAGGTTGCGTTTACCCCTAGTTGGGTGAGGGTGCTGGTTTTATGGAAAGGATCACGGGGTTGGGGCACAGCGGGGCTGTGGTACTAGGAAGCTGTGGGGCAAGCCAAAAAGAATCTCATAGCTTTTTTCCATACACAAGAAGAGATCCTGTGCGCTGATCATAAGGAATATTCCAGGAACAACCGTTTGGCGTAAATTGGGCCTCGTCTGGGCCCCAGACTCAGGTAAGAGGAGATCGGCGCGGTAGCCAAGCACTTTGAACCCGGATCCGTTCCGGAACCCGCGGCTTGGCATCCGAAAACGTTGTCCCTCGGGCAGTGTCTGTCCTGGACCCCGTCGGTGACCTGAGTACACCTGACAGCGGGGGCGACGAACGCCAAGGATTTTTATACTTATAGTGTTCTCCGATGGATAGTGGACATTGGGAAGTATTCAGTTGAGTAGGAAGAAAAAGTGTTTCGGCCCGGGGTCGAACCGGGGACCTTTCGCGAAGTCTCGTGTGAGGCGAAAATCATAACCACTAGACCACCGAAACTACACCGTGGTTTCGAACTTTACATTCACAAGATCTGGTTTACAAAAGCCAAGGGCAGATCCTCCCAGGACGGCAACTTTCATTTGGCGCCTGATGACAAAAGTGACAGGTGAGCATCGAGGGCGGCCGGTGGTTAGTTCGTGCTTTCTCCTCCTTATATCTGGGACGTCGACCATCCGCATTGGCCAGAGACCTTGGGTTCGAGGGGAACCTCGAGAATGACCATGACGGGAAGTTGTGGGCCCCATGGTTGGCGTCCGAACCGGGGGAACTCAGGTTGAACATTCTCCCGCGAACCCGCAGGCGCGAGTGGCAATCCATTCACCCTCAATTGCGTGTGCGCTCGGCCATCCGCGCAGCGATAGGGCGGTTGCCGCCCATTCTTCTATATAAATCAAAGTCCTTTTCCGCTCCCCCACCTCCCTCCAGGTATGCCTGACTACAGCTATTTCTCCGCCCTCGGCGTCCTCTTGAAGGCGCTCTACGCGACTCTTATCGAGAGTTACTTCGCTCCAAAGTCCAAGTTCGCCATCGACGACGTTCCGGATTTGACCGGGAAAGTCATTATCGTCACTGGTGGCAACACCGGCATCGGCAAAGTTACGGCCAAGGTATTTCGCCCGGTCTCAGTCTAAAGAAGTTACTCACCACACCATCACCTCGCACGCGTGAATACAGGCGTTGCTGGCCAAGAACGCCAAAGTCTACATCGCCACCAGGAGCGAAGACAGGGGCAAGGCAGCCATCGAGGACCTCAGACAGGCGACCGGAAAAGAGGCCATTTGGCTGAAGCTGGATCTATCTTCGTTGAAGAGCGTCAAGGCGGCGGCTGAGGAATTTCTTGGGTAAGTTTGCTGTGACTTCGAACGGAAATGTCCTGATTCGCGCTTCTACCAGGAAAGAACAGGAACTCCACGTCCTATTTAACAACGCGTGCGTTTTGCTCCCCCTCTACGAGGACCTAGTCGAACCTACATTGTGATACAGTGGGGTATTTGGGGTCCCGATTGATCAGGTCACCGTTGACGGGTATGACATGACCTGGGGTACCAACACCCTTGGTAAGAAATTTCTTACCGTCAACAAGAGGGTGTACGTTCTGAGCACTCTCCGCAAACCAGGTCCTTTCTACTTCACAAAACTGCTCCTGCCCGCGCTTTTCAAGGCTTCCACTCCCGCAAACAAATCTCGAGTGGTCAACGTCAGCTCCGCTGCTAGCGTATCCGCCGTATCGTTCTTTGGTCCCGGCCTCGACTTTGCAACTTTCAAGGACTCTCCGCACCGGCGCAAGTGGGAGAGTGGTCTATACGGCCAGAGTAAATTTGTACGCCACGCGACCACGAGCGTTTTTTTATTTGTCAGACTTAAAATTTACAACCTACAAGGGGAACGTCGTATTCACCCAGGAATTGGCCCGGCGGCATGGCGATAAGATCGTTACCACTGCACTCCATCCCGGTTAGTCCCCGAGGGAGGCAAATCTGCTTGGTACGGTCGATTTATTCTCTCCCCCTGAATAGGTGTGATTAGCAGCGACCTGGCACGGAACCTGGTTAACCTCGAGAGTAAGCCTTCCAGCTTTGGTCCGAACCCAACGACACCATTGACCGTTCGCTAGGCTCGTTCACGAGATTCTTGTTGAGTATGGTAATGTACTCGGTCGAACAAGGTGCGCTCACCCAGCTGTGGGCTGGTACGTCACCTGAGACCGCGAATCTCAATGGCGGGGTAAGTGCATCCTCTTCGTCTGCAGCCTGTGGGGCTCATGTCATGTGCCGTAGTATTTCATTCCATGGGCGCGGGTCGGCGAACCCCGGAGCAATGACCCAGAGCTCGGGAGGGAGCTTTGGACTTGGTTTGAAGAACAGGTTGTGAATGTCTGATTACCCTTGACTCCGGTTTCTCCTATCTCGGTTAATTCTGAACTGCGCTCTCCCTAATTCCCGCGTCTTCTTATTTCTGCCCCAATCAACGATGTCGACAAAGGGAATGATCATTCTGGAAGGGGAACTACTGTAATGGATTGAAATAATATAAACGCCGCTCCCCGTGTCGAGTTCTGCCTCTGTCGCTGTCTCCCCTCCCCCATGCTCTCTTCCACCTCGACATCCATCCCTCCGGTCAGTTCCCAATCGAATACCTAGGGGGCCCTGAGCTGAGGAAACCTAGCATGCTCAAATATTGGTGGTCGGAGGTGGACCAGCGGGTAGTTATGCCGCCGCCGCGCTAGCTCGCGAGGGTTTCGACGTTGTACTCCTCGAAGCATCGAAATTCCCCAGGTCGTGCTGCACCTCCTCGGAGTTTACTAGCGCTTACACCCCCTCCGGCAGATATCATATCGGAGAAAGCCTCATACCATCCGTGAGGCATTACTTGAGGTTTATCGACGCTGAGGATAAGATCGCGAGTTACGGTTTTGCGGTGAAGGTGAGGGGTATTGCTACCATTTCGCTCGCGACTCACATCTCGAAGCCCGGATCTGCGATAAAGCTCAATCAATATAAGGTGGAAGGATGTATGTTTCAACGCACCTCCATGTGCACGGAATTGGAAATTGACTGAGACGCGACCTAGACACGGATTTCGTCGCCCTAGGGCACGACAACGCAGCATGGAACGTTGTCCGGTCGGAATTCGACCATATCCTCCTCAAACACGCTTCTTCACTGGGGGCCAAGGTTCATGAGAACACGAAAGTCGTTTCCCTCGGGTTCGACGAGAACAATAGGCCCGTATCTGCCGCATACACTTGCTGTCCATCGCCGGATGCTGAAGATACTGTGGACGGGACGATCACTTTTGAGTACCTCGTGGATGCAACAGGACGAGCGGGTCTGATGTCAACCAAATATCTGAAGAATCGAAAATTTACGGACTCACTCAAGAATATCGCCATGTGGGGATACTGGGCAGGAGCGGGTTCGTACGGGGAAGGCACTACAAGGACTGGTGCACCGTGGTTCGAAGCGCTCACAGGTACAGACTTCGTCTCGAGGCGTAGGTCAGCGGAACGCTGATTCTCCTCTTCAGACGAATCTGGGTGGGCGTGGTTCATACCCTTGCATACGGGGGTTACTTCCGTTGGGGTCGTTGTCAACAAAGAAATTTACTCTCGACGGGCGAGATCGCAGTCCGACGAGGTTGTGGCGAGCACATCCCTCGAGAACGTGGTTTGTGAAAAGGCGGAGAACACTCGTGGTACCCTATTCCAAACCTTGGGGACATACCTAGGATTTTCTCAGCAACCACCACAAGCGATCCCTTCCAAAGTCTCTTCATCCACCCGGCGGTACTTGGAGACCCTGGAACTCGCCCCGGGTTTGAAGAAACTCCTCGGAGACGGGAGGCTCGTCAACCACCTTGGAGCCACCGACGGTAACCCGACTTTGGTTCACACCGCCAGCGATTATAGCTACTCAGCGGACAAGTATGCTGGAGATGGATGGAGGGTCATCGGAGATGCAGGGGGTGGGTACTGTGAGAAACTCGTACCGTTGCTCTACTGACTCCAGTCGCGGTTTAAGCCTTCATCGACCCGTTCTTTTCGTCTGGGATCCATTTGGCGTTTACAGGCGCGTTGTCTGCAGCCGCTTCCATTTCTGCTTCCACCAGAGGTGATTGTGATGAGAAGGAAGCCGCTAGTTGGTATACCGAGCGTGTAGCGACATCGTATACAAGGTTTGCACCCAGGCACCATCAATCGAGACGAGGCTGACTGCGCTACAGGTTTCTCGTCGTCGTGTTGAGTGCATACAAGCAGATGAAGGCACAAAGTGAGGACGTTCTTTCCGATATCGGTGAAGACAACTTCGATCGAGCCTTCAAGTTTTTCAGACCTGGTATGACCCTCCGCTAACGCGCGCTACTGTGAGTTCTGACGAAGCCCGTGGACGCAGTCATACAGGGAGGATCCGATATGGGCCACCGACTCTCGGAGGATGAAGTTCAACAAGCACTGGATTTCTGTGGGAAACTGTTCGCCCCAACAAGTCCCGACGAGCATCGCGCAGCGGAGAGGCTCCTGGCTGAGAGACTCAAGGAACCAGCTACAGATACCCGTGATGCTGAAGCCGCCAACTTGAGGTTCTTAGACGTACACGCTCCAATCATCGACCCACAGATAATTGACACCGTCGTTCGGGAGCAGTTTTCGCCGATGCCAAGATCAGCATCAGATGCAGGGGGTGTTGCTCTGGAATTTCAGCCCAAGACAAGGAATCCTGCGGCTGATTCAGGATGCGGAGAGTGGGACATGAAGACAATTCTCGAGAAAGTGAACGCGAGGAGGGTGATCCATTCCGAGCACGGAAGTGGGGTGCATAATTTTGAGGACGAACCGCTTGGTCAATCAGGCACCGACGGAGGATGGGTTGCAAGGCTGGAGAAGGGGCGGCTGGGACTAGTTCGCGCTTCTACGCTGGCGCGTTAGGACAGGCGGATCGTTTTGGGGTACAGTTCAAAGCAATTAGTTGTTGGAATTTTGATAATTTCAGGGCAGGGGTGAAAACGGAGTAGTCCAGCATGGTTTCGGATGAGGTCAAGTCCGTCTCTTCCGTGATCGATTAGTACGGTGGGACTGAGCAATCTGGAAATGACAGCACGTCGGAGGCAACTGCCTCAACAAAGGAAAAGCCGAACAATCGAGAAGCGTTGTGTTGTGGAATGAAGATGCCCACACGAACAGATGAGAACTGCTGCAAGGCCCACCACATCCCCCGGGGTAAGCGGTCAATTGATGGAGGCCCTTTGTTCTCTCCGGTCATGTACTCATCATAACCAGAACGAATTTCCGCGCGATGTGTCTTCTCTTTTGTGGACGGAAGCTCTCAACCTGCTTGGTCCCAAAGTCAGGCCAAAACACGCGATTCGGCAGGGTGAAAGGGGAAGAGAAGCGGCTGTGACGGCTACGTCCGATCGGTCAAACCACCGTGCTGTTTCCTCGAGGCTTATAAAACTTCCATTGGTAACTCTAGATGAGGCCAAGTTCGTGACCCTCCTCATTCCCTCATTCTCCGCCCTCAAACACCAGATGGACTCTTCGACGATGGCCGTTCCGTGGTCGACCGCGTTGTTGAGGATGGATGTCTTTGTCGACGAGTTTGCTCCGTTTTTGGGACTTCCGCTCAAGATTTTCCGGACGTTCTCGCCGTTCATCACGATTGCCGGGCTTGGTGTTGTTGTTTGGTGGAGGGGTCGCCGAGATGAAGGAGAAATGCGTCGTCGTGTCGAGGTCTCCGTTGAGATGGTGTGTTGTCGTGGTTTCACCGCTGGGGGATTTACCCACTGACGCGACCACAGCCTACGCCGTACACGCTGCTCTGCGTTTTCGGATACCTGACGGTAACGCTGCTTGTCTTAGATTTCTGGATCCCATTATCGTTACTTCCGCTCGCGCTCCTCGGTACATGTAACCCCCGCCTGTCAACACAGAGGCCGACGGATGTCGGGAGTGGAGCCGCGATTCCGGGGACCCCGGTGGAAACGGTTGACCGTAAGCTCTCTGAAATCCCTTGCACATCTGGAACCGTATCTCAACTTCAGGCCAGAGTCGCTCCGCCACGTAACCCCTCCGAGCAGTCTCCACTCGAGAAAGTTGTTCCACATTCATGATGATGATGATTGTAAGTCGGCACCGCTGGTGATTTCATTGCAAATTTTGACAAGCCTGTGACAGACAACGGCCCACTTTCACGCGGAGCGAATCAGAATTTGTTACTGACACCCCCTCCGACTATTCCGCGACGAAGGCATGTCTCTTACTCCCCTCAAACTCTCCCGACCCCTCGCACGGAACGACCGTCCTTCCGGACGAGGGTTTCCTCTACCCCATCCGACGAGATCCGCCGGACACGTAAGGGCTCGACCAACCGACGACCTGTTTCCGAAAATTACGACGAAAACCTTGTTCCGAAGAAAGAAGTGTGGGATACTTCCTTCGAACTTCTGCTCTATAACCTCTCCAAGTCACGATCGAGACAATCCTCGCTGGTTCAGCCTCAACCTAGATTCAATGTTTCTTCACCGATATCTCCTTTGGCCCCTTCGCCTCTCATACACTCTTCATGATACCTGTGCTCATTGGTTGAATTGATTATGCCCTAATACACGCTTATCTACGATATTCTTCTGTATTTTTGTTTTTCTTCCGGAGCGGTACGCGTGACCGGGGACGGATCAATGAGCAAACAGACGAAAACAACGACGACGCGACTTCGAATGTTCAATCAAAAGCCACCACAGGACCATCCCGCCCACGACCTTGACGCCTCTCTCTTTATACCCTCTTTCCCCGCTCTGGGCGACGGTGTATTATGGCCAACAACGAGAAGCGCAGCACGCGCTCTCAGATGAGCATCGCGGATTACTTCGTACCACTCGACCTATCACCTCTCAAGCAGGCAAGATCAGCCATGCGGAACGCGGACGCTATCGTGGCGACCGACTCCCCAGACGTAGGCTCTTCTACTGGTGTTACAAGTGGCAAGAAACGATCAGCCTCGCCTCTCGAAATTGACAGGGAGGAGAACGTCGAAAGGGAAATGAAGAGGTCCAAGACATCTGCAGAAGAGAACAAGGTGAACGCGCCATCGCCCTCCGGTTGGAGGCTTCAGACGTTCCCTTCAGTACTCCCACCATCCTCCGTTTCTGGTTCTACCACCCCGGCGAGGAGCATTGACTCGTCGCCCCGGGCCAGATCGGTCCCACCCTCAATACCTACCACACCCGGCCAAGTTCCGTATCTGGATTTATCAAAGTACCGTTCACCGACGAAGAGCGCGCACAGAGTTCGGGTGATGTCCGTACCACCTTCGTCTCCGTCGATACGAGATGGGGGAGAGGGTGAGGGAGGGGTGGGAGTGGGAAAGGCTGTGGACTGGGATTTGGATAGGACGCCTGTCCCGAGGATGGTGGTTGAGAAAGTGGAGAAGGTTCGAAGGAATTTGGGACACCCTCTGCCAGCCTTGGTGATTGCTTCGACCTCGAGCTCACAGAACGACGATCCATTCAGTCTCGAACCTGATGCGTTGCTGAAGACCCCAGTACAAAAGGCTCGGTCGCTACAGGAATCTATGTCACCTCTGACACCACTAGGCTCCCTGGACATGTCTAGTCAGTCACCACCATCAACCTCTCTTCTTCTTCCTCCCAACGACGCTGCCACTACGGACCCCATTTGCGTTGACCCACCTGCACTCCCACTACAACCTCAACCTCAGCCACAACCACGACCACAACTACGACCAGACCCCCCATCAGAGCCAAAACCAGATCCGAGAGCTGGCCTAACCAAACGATCCTCGCACCTGATCCCGCCGCAACCGAAACCACTGTCATTCCGATTGCCTTCAAGGTCTCCTTCGCCTCCTTCCCAACGAGTTCCCCGTTCCAGATCTGTTTCCGTGGATCCACCTATACCTGCGCTCCCATATCCGCTAGTTCCCTCGACCTCTAATCCTTCGAATGGTCCTGCGTCACAACCGGAACCAGAACCAGAATTACCCGTTTCTCCGATAATACCGGATCCACAGCCGCCCGAGAAGCGCGATTCATCCGAAGTGATCCCCTCCGCACCTCTACCCGCGGCTGCAGAAATTGCAGCCCCAGTCCCAGTGCTACCCACCGTGCCCGATAGGGTCGAGCCTGACACGGGGGGAAAGGGCAAAACAGAAGACCGAGCTCCAGAACCGTCCAAACTTCCTGTCACAAAGCCGATAAAGATTCCGGGGTTCCGTTCCACCATTGCGAAAGCAGGCCCTAGTGGCGTGACACGCACGAGGGCCACGAAGGTTTCCGCACGACCCACGCCTATATCAAGGGAGCGAAGGGTCACCCGGTCATCCACCGCAAAGACCAGAGAGGCTGATGAACTAAAGGAGAAGGAAGGGGCTCCGACAGATCAGATAACCAAACCGAATGGCAGCCATGGGGAGGGGGGGAAGGTGGAGAAGGATGGGAAGCACGATATGGGTATAGGTGCATATCTCGTTCGCTTGAGCTTAGTTCTCGGACGCGAAACTGATACTAGGGTCTCTCCCAGCATCTTCGTCAACCCCACTTACACCGAAACCACGGAAGTCGATGGGTTTTACCTTGCCCACTGCCAGTTCGCAGGCGAAGTCGAGGCCTTCCTCTCCTATTAAACCCAAGTCGACCGCGTATACATTCCAGACCCCTGGAAAATCCCGTGAACCTGGTACTTCCACCTCCATGATCCCCGTGTCGACTTCGAAGAATAGAATGAGGAGTAAATCTGTTGGTCCTGCCTCGCGTACCCCTGCCCCAGAACCTTCAACGTCAGCGCAATCCGACGAGTCGTCTCGAACAATAGCTCGGACTACGTCGAGCAGCTCCATCACCTCCGTCGCTTCGTCCACTTCTATGCTCTCTTCGGTATCTAATCAGAGAGCGCCCAAGCCCGCTCGTCCCCCGCCATCCACTGGATACCAACGGCCAGCAAGTTTAGTTAGTTTGTCGAGCGCTTTGGATCGGTTAAACGCACCTATCCCGTCACGACCGAACACGAGTATGGGTTTCAATGCAACCGCGACGTCCAGCACCACTACGATAGTAATCGGTAACACAAGGAGCGATGGGAGTGTGAAAGGCAAGGAGAAAGGGAAGAGTGTCGCGAATACTGTTGGTCGGGTTGGAGTTGGTTTAAAGAAGACGGGGTCCGTAACCCTCGCTTCGGGTTCTTCGGCCGTGACACCCTCATCCGTTAAGGGTAAACAACCGGAATCAAGGACCGTGTTCACCACAAAGTCGTCGTCTAATGGACCGGTTTTACCTGCGCCGAAGCCTGGGACAACCGGGCTTGCGGCAAGACCAAACAAGGTTGGGGCACTCGGTATGAATTCGAATATTGCGAAGAGAGTATTCGGAGGTGGGATGGGGCCCCCGAGACAGGGGGTTATGGGGGGTAGGGTGTTTGGGAAGGTAAGCCAGAAGAGTTCGTTACCCGTCGTTGAAGGGAGTCCAGTTAAAGGCGGTGGGACTCCAATGGACGTGGATGAGGGTACGGCTTCGGATTCCGACGTGGAAGTGACCGGAGGCCCAATGCCCCCTCCCCCTTTGCCGTTCAAGGTCTTCCGCGACCCTCAACCGGAAGTTTCGACATCTAAATCCCCGGCCACCACCGGGGTCTCCTCTTTACCTTCAACAGGCGACCTCGGCGACATATTCTTCGATCCAATGGACATCGAGTTCGATGCGAAGGTCCACGACGAAGCCTGGAGGAAACACGCATCGAGGCGAGCCTCCTACGTCATGCACAACCTGTCACAGTCCTTGTCTGCTCTCCCCGACTCTCCGCCAAAGCGGAGGGAAAAAGGACTCATGGGTCCCCCACCCATTCCCGGGACGCGAAGTGGGCTGAGATCCGCGAGTTCAACGGTCCCCTCTTCGTCGAAGGACACACAGGGCAAGACGACGCCCGGTGGATCAGATAGGGGCAAGCAAGACACGAATGGATCCGGTGGATCCGGGAAGAAGAAGGCACCGGTGCTCAAAATCCTCAAGAGTTGTGTTGTCTTCGTGGATGTGAGGACGGACGAGGGTGACGAGGCGGGAGGTTTATTTGCGGAGATGTTGAGGGGGCTTGGCGCGAGAGTGAGTTCTGATGTAACATCGCGCATCTCGTACGCTAAAACGATACCTTTTTGCTTGCAGACACTGAGTAGTGTAGGCCAAACTTGTACACATATCGTGTTCAAGAATGGCCACACGAACACAGTGAAGCGGTACAGGTAGATCATTTCAGTCGTGTGTCACGTTCCTCTGGTGGCTGACGTAAAGTCCCAGGGAGCTGGAGTCCAAACCCAAGGTAGTCGGGGTAGCGTGGGTCGTCGAGTGTGCAGAGCGACGGTCCAAAGTGGATGAAGAAAAGTTTAGCGTCGACCTGGAAATGGTTCACGTACCACACTTTGGAACCCGACGCAGGCGATCTATGCTGCCCCAACCTCCGAAAATCCTGCCCGGAGATATTGTCGACCTTGAGGACTCGCCTGGACAAGCTTCAAGTAGTTTCGAGAGCGCCATTGAGAGCGAGACATCTACAGAAGGTGAGGATAATATTCCGCGTGAGGTGCAGTTCAGCGCCTGATCTGACTTCTTATCTTCCCTCAGTCGATCTAAGCGACCTGCCACCACTGGAGAGGGCCCGCCGACGTAGTATGCTTGCAAAACCTCACGGATTTGGCAGTCGAACATGATTTTTACTTACGAACAGCATCTCTTTACTTTTTTCTTCCCGTTCACACTCACCGCACGTACTATACAATGGATATTCTGCATTTGGGCATAGGATCGCCATAACTCATCTCTTTTTCCAATGGGCGTCCATGGTCTCTCGACGTACTTGAGAGAAAACAAGAGATCGCTCTTCAAACAGTTACGATTTGAAGCGTCAGATGAGAATCCCACCAACCTCGTCGTCGATGCTTGGTCGTGAGTCTCTTTTTCTGGGGTTTTTGCCAGGGGTGCAACTTAACCGACGATCGCTTCTTTTCCTCGACTCTCTTGTGCCATTCTACAAGGTTCATCTACGAGCTCGTTCATTGCGGGAACTTGGATTGGGTATATGGAGGGGAATACGGTCAACTGAGTACGCTTATCACCGTCGTGGTGAAGGGGTGGCTGGCGGTTGGCTTGCGGCCACACTTTGTCTTCGACGGTAAGGATGTATTAGATTTACGTCGTTTTACGAGCGCTGACGGCTGTTACGCTTTGACAGGTCCCTTCCCTCCCCTAAAGTTCGGGACTGTCATATCACGGATGCGGGATAACGTCGTCCGTAGAGCCGAGCTATTCTTCCGAACTTCACCACCGGCACGATCCCATCCGCGATTCCTCAACGAGAACAGGATCCTTGCGCCGTTGGTCTTTATTGCGTCCGTAGAAGCCCTCAAGGAACTCGTGAAAGAGGGTCTACCAGTTAAGTTATACTTTGCCGATGAAGAAGGCGATCCGTCCTCCGTCGAGTTGGCGGGAAAGTTGAACGGATACGTCACCGGAACGGATTCGGACTTTGTTGTTCTCAATGCGGAGGGGTATAAAGGATACATGCCTATGGACGATTTCCTTTGGGATACGTCGGCCTTGGGCGATCTGGCACCACAGCCTGAACCGGAGCCCGTTGACGATTTCCAGCCCATCAAACGAAAGAAGACAAAAAAGCACCTCGAGGTTAACCACGGGATAATCCCACCGGTAGAAGACGTCTCACAGATTTCCCTCACCTGCACAACAACTTCCCCCGCTGTATTGGCCGCCCACCTCGAAATCCCGATCCCCCTCTTACCTCTCCTCGGGGCGTTGGTTGGAAACGACTTTTCTGCCTCCCCATCTGCTCGATTCGGAAAACAATCGCTGTTCTTTGAGAGGAAGGTTTCGCTTTCGCAGAGAATAACGCGGGTCGCTAATACCATCCGTAACACCATTTCAACTACCGCACAGAATAAGGCCAAGAAACCAGAAGAGTCTGACGGTGTCATCGACCTCATCCGTCGCGTCGTACACACCTTGCTCTTACAAGACACCTCGAGTCTCGGTTCTACTGAAGAGGCTGCGATCATTGAGAAGATTGTCGAGTCGGCGCTCCAGTACGCCTTACCGACACGGGATGAACCTGCTGGTCCGTCATGTCTTCTCGGGAATCCCGGAGACGTAAACCTCTACGGACGGGATAAAGGGAACACCGTTCGCCAACTCTATCTCGACGGGTACCACGCTGGAACCGTCTACTCAAAAGTTCTAGATCCCCTTCACACTGGAACGATGTGGCCACGCCTATTCTTGGAGAACCCGGAAAAGGAGACCGTGCATCGTAGCATCGGCCGACCCATCAGAGAGTGGATATACGCTATTCTGGACGACGGCGTTGGGTTGCCTGTGCGACCGGAGAAAGAGGAGCCCGAAGCGGAGAAAGCGGCGGACGGGGGTGATGACGAGGATGAGGACGGAGACGAGTTGATCGATGTTGTAGAGGAGCACTCTTCCGACGAGGATGATCCTTTGGCTCCGTTGAAGGGTGCGCTGAGGCGTCTTAGTGGCATCGAAACGCCCCGGTCGGAGACCCCACCCCCTGAGGTCAGGAAGAGGAAGGTAGTCACCGAGTATGTCCGTCGTGGACTCCGTATCGATCTCGAAGACCTCCAAGTAGGGTTCCTCCCGGAGCTTCTGGAGGAGTTAGAGATCCCCCTCAAAGGGCCAATTCAGCTGGCGCCAGAATCGATCAGGCTACGTTTGTTCCTGACGATCATCGACGCCGAAGAGGCCGCGGTGAAACTGAGAGGCGTACCGCCGGAACAGATCATACCTACGTTGGCCATCAGATGGGTTGTGTCTGTGCTGTATAAAAGGGCAGCGGAGTCGGAGGGGAGTAAGGATCGGGTCACGGAGAAGTGGACGAGGTCGGAAGTAAAGGCGCTGCTGCTTGCTTTCATCCGCCCCGCTGCTTCGGCAGTCGTAAATGAGGGCAAGTCAACCTCGCCCTCTGCTCCGGAAATCCAGGACCGACACGTCCAGCTCATGGCGCAGGTGTTGGCTTCCATAGAGGCTATCGTCCTGTTGGCACAAGCGCTTCTACTGGACTTCGACCGTCGAGTACCCCTGAATCTCGTCGCTCGCTTCTCCGGGAAGATGTTCCATCAGTTATTAAACGACGGTCACGCCGAGGTCTCTGCTGCTTCTGAGGTCCTAGATTCCGTTATGGAAGTTGTCAGCGCTGGATTGGATGAGGAGGCGTTCACGGACGAGGCTTACAGGAAGCGGAAGGTGAGGAAGGAGCAGCAAAAAGAGAAAAGCTCACCTCAAGCTTTACCAACTGGAGCAAAGCTGAATGGTAAGGGTGGATTTTCCGGAGGGGGGATGTTTGGTGTACTCGCCGATGTCGGGGTGGACAATGATTCTTGACGATCGAAAGTGTCTGACCCTCCGTCTCCTTGCCTCGAACTCTGTTCCCTAGAATGACCGTATGCTTGTTGTTGCTTGTGCCACCTAAATGTAGCGTTTGACTTCGTTTCCCTCCACGTGGATGGTAGCAGTTTTCAGGGTGAGCGACCGTGAGAAAGCTTTCTTGGTCGAGATGTTGAAAACGCTGGACGTCGTGGACTCAGTGATCGATCCCAGGGAGTTCTTCGCGAAATATGTCCAGACACGAACGCCTGTCGTTATAAAGGGTCTCATCCGAGACGAGGGGTTCCAAGCCTCCCGCTGGGTTCGTGCTCGCTCACCCGTCCCTCACACCCTGGGGCTCATCTAGGTGTTTGGAAAAGACAGACTTGGAATACCTCTCCAAAAAAGCCGGCCACGTAACCGTACAGGTCGAACCCATTCACCCGAAATTCAAACAGTTCGGCACGGATGTTGAACGCGTCGAGGTAAAATTTTCCGAGTTCCTGGAGGGGTTGAAGCAGGAGGACGGAGAGTGGAGGTACCTCACCACTCAATACTCTGAGGGTTCTGAAGGAGGACTCGACGGCGGTGGAGAGGTGGAAGAGGAAATCACGATTTATCCGCCTCCTATGAACGCCCTCAGAGATGACTTTCCGTCCGCGCCGAAGATCGCTGGCAACCTTGTCCTACAACAGGTGAATCTATGGATCGGCAAGTCAAAAAATGGCGCATCTTCCGGGCTGGTATAGTGCCTCTATATATTGACTTTTCGTGAATGCAAGCTGACGCCCCAGGTAGCATCACGATTTCCACGACAATGTCTACTGTCTGCTCGTGGGCCACAAGAGATTTGTGCTCTTTCCTCCGGCCCAAGCACCGAATTTGTATCCTCACGGAAAGATTGACACCATACACCCCAACGGGTTGATCTCGTATAAGCACAACGTCGTGCGATCTGACGGGCTCGGAGGGCGGGAGGCGACAAGATTCCGTGTCAGAGCTCTGGAAGAGAAAATCGCAGCGACAAAGGGGAAGAAGGAAAGGAAGAAGCTGGAGGCATTATTGGAGGAGGCTATTGACGCAGAGATGGACTTGCTTGTAGAGGAAGGTGGGGAGGACGATTTCGTTGGGATGGAACTTGATGATGATGGGGAAGCGGAGTTCCACGAAGACGAAGACTCTGATGAAGACCAGGAAGATATCGAGAGCGTCGTAAGCTCAAGGAGTAAGGGCAGGGACAAGGGAAAAACAAAGGCGGTGGATGACGACCCCGGCGAGGAGGGTGAACCATCCTCCTTTTCAAGGATCCCAACCTTTCTCCTCCACCAACACCTCTCGCTCCCCACCACTGCAGTCCTTAACCATCCTGAATCCACCACGAAATTCGATCTCTCCAAAGCGTCCACTCCGTTCGTGGTGGACATCAATCCAGGGGAGATGCTCTATCTCCCTGCTTCGTGGTGGCACGAAGTCACTTCTTCCTCTCCCGACAGCAGCAAGAGTGACATACATATGGCGTTCAACTACTGGTTCTACCCTCCAGATGGGCGGGGAAAGTTCGAAGAACCCTATCGGGACGACATCGTTTGGGGGTACTTGAGAGGCAAAGTCAACAGGGGAACCCAGAGCGTAGAGAATGTGCAGGAAGTTTCACTTTCAAAGAGAAAGCGGGATGCCGGTGGGCCCAGCAAAAAGGCCAAGAAGACGAAGTACTGAGGATGGGATCCAAACATGGTCTACTGTACTCCTAAAACGCGCCTTTTAGCCTCTCCGTTCGAGCGCCCCTTTCCACATATTACGCACCGATAATTGACAATGCTTCCTAAACTTGTCCCTGAAACCGAAGATCTGACCTAGGACTGCAACCGCGGAAAATCCTACCTCAAATTCGTGGGAAGTTCAACGCGGGTTTACGATCAGCATCACCGCGCCATGCCGGCCCGAACTTCTCTTGGATTCTCGCCGCCAAACCATGGGTGGTGACCCCGGATACTACATCCGCGCTCCAATGAGCCACCTGTGGGCTAGCTATCCCATCCATATGCAACTCAACGTCGTCGCGTCTCATCTGGAAGCCAAAGGCAGGCTCGCCAACGGGAACTGGACGGGCGTACCGACAACGGCAGCCGCGCTCGCAGGATGGTCCACACAGACGCCAATCCTCAAACACCTCTGTTTAGTCTTCGGGGACATCCAATCCTTCGTGCTTGGCGAACGCTGGAGTAACACAGCGATGGTATATGCTGGCCCATCTGTACCTCCACACCTTCAGTCCACGGCTGCATGTCCCGAGGCAATGCTTACGGTAAAGGCGGAGACGGGGAAGGAATGCAATTGGACGGACGTGATATGCCCGTTCGAGTCTGCGTCCCACTCGGGATGTGTTGAACGCGTGAGTGCGTTACAGCTTTTGGTGAACCACCGCTGACCAAACGAACAAGAGCAAGAGCAAGGTCCTGTGGGCTCTGGAGCGTATCCTACACTGCGATGTTCGCCGTTGCTTCTCCTTAGGTGTCGACGTGGCAGGTGCTACGTTCCGAATCTGGTTTGCGTGTCGGGCTACCGTGTTTTCATTCTCGTTCGATTGGCTCGAGGTACGGTCTCACCTCCAAGATTCCTTTCCCCCAGTTCTTGACTACGCCCAGGATCCGGACTCGCTTATACGATTCTTCGTTATCCTAGCCCTCTCAAGAGACTCCGACCTCGGGATTGACACAAACATCGGGGCCGTCGACGTCTATAACTCCAAATTCACCTTTACGATCAACGGAGCGATGTACCAGACCTCGAAGTGTCTATACGATAGCGGAGCAAAAGGCGTGTGCGGGCGCGGAACCCGTGCATTCGAGGCTTATATCGACGGAGAGGCGACCGCGCTCGTGATCAAAGATTGCTGGCTGGAGGACCGGGAGGACAAAGCGCTGGAGCACGAAACGGCTGCCGAAGTGCGGACTGCGATGGGCCAGGAAGAATTCCGGAGATCCTTCGTCGACGTCCGCGGTCACCGTGTCACTCGAAATGTCACTCTGGACAGGATTTGCGAGATCTTACAACAAGAGTTCAGCGAGCAGGAAGGGTTCTATGTCGTACCGCTGCGCTGGCCTCGTCAACCCACGGAACCGAAGAAACCTCCCCGCCCCCGTTTCAGGTATCAGATCGTGTACGAGGAAAGGGGGGACTCATTTTATCACATCACGTCGCTTCAAAAGGCGTACCGGGATCTGAACGAGGTCACAAAGGGTGAGCAGTTTGTCTGGTGCTTACAAACACTCAACGCCATTTCGTAGCCCTATACTCTCTGCATACGTCCAAGTTTGTCCATGGGGATGTCAGCCCCGGAAACATTATCAGTGTCGAGGGAGGAGTGAAGGTCTCAGACCTGGAGTTCGCGAGAGAACGCGATGTGGGTAAACTAAGTGAATTGACTCTGCGGACTCAGAACCCTTCATCCCCTCGATTGGTCGAACATCTAGTGGTGTGTTTGGTTAAGTTGGTTTTATGCACCTACTAATCTGTCTCTAGGGAACACGAGATTTTACGGCGGCGGAAGTCAGAGCGGCGATTTACATGTTCCTGCCTCGCAACCGCGATTACAGTGACACAACAGGAGATGACACGGTTAAGAAGCTGAGGGACCTGTTGAATCGGACGTCGCCTGACCCACGGCGGGTGGAAAAAAAGACCGCACCACGGCGCATCTTCCTGTATACACCTCTCCACGACTACGAATCCGTATGGTGGATAGCGACCTGGGTCCTCTTCAGATGCCAGCCTAAGTCCCTTACTTTGGAGGAATTAGATCAACTCACCCAGCCACGAGACTCCGTATTGCGGATATTTGACGACAGGACAGATCGGGAACACGCGATCATGGTCCCCGAGGTTTTCCTGACCTTGAAGGGGTCGCTTCCCCGCATCCTCTACCCTCTTTTCGAAATCCTGGAGGTGTTTCGGCAAGAGCTCGTTAGAGCCTATCAGGAATACGAAGAATCGTTCGACGGTTTGATCATTCTTCGAAACGTGGAATCTTTCCACCTATGTCTCGAGGAGCTTGCGAAAGTGGCCACGCAGGTTGAGATTTGGGATTTCCCTAGGACATCGACGGTCGACCCCTCCACTATGAGATTGCATCTACCACAAGGTCCAGGTCCGGACGAGGATATTGTAAATGGATCGCGGGGAGCATTGTCAGCGTGCCAATCCAACCGTGTCGAAACGACTTCGACCTCATTGGAGAAGCGAAGAGCGACAAACCCATTGGATCCACCCACTGTGAAGGTGCGCTTACACGGTGAGCAAAGGCGGGCGTAGATGGGGAGGCGTCACTGGTGGTTATCTTGGTGGGGTCGGGGTAGCGTCAGGTCAGGCATGGTGTGGAACGGGACCACGTCGGCTACCCCTGTGCTTTTTACGCCCAAGCGGCACCCTCGCAGGTAGACAACGGACCCCTTTTCTTTGCCTCCAGCTCACTTGTTTTCTTATTCCCCCTGTGTATTCTCTGTAGCTATTGATCTCTGAACAACATATACATTGCATCCATGGCACAGTCAGCCTTGATACCAGACAGTGAGGGAGGGAGATCTGAATTTGAGGGTGCCCCTCAACCTCCTCACAATCCTTTCACCTGTGGAACAGCCATCCCATCCACCCCCGGCTTGGCGACCTTCAAAAGTCATATCCAGAAGCCAAGTCCAGACTCGCCGAAAGAAGACGGACACGCGTATCAACGACTCAACGATAATGAGTAGGCGGTTTGTCCATGACCAGCTTTCGGAGACCCCGGTGTGATATCCCGCGATATGCGGTCTTCCTGTATTTCCGGATAGGAGCTGAGAAAAAGGAGGGTGATATCCACTGGCATAGCGAGGTTCGGTCAGGAACGGCCAGCCATCAGGTATCCTAAAGCCTTTTCGACAGGGAAAGCAGGCACAGGGAATGGAGGTGGGATAACGTGACGCTCCCCTTCGAGCGTACTCGCAGTCGCTACGAATTCGGGAACGGGGCCACCATTCGCTTCAAACTTGGGCCCTCTAGGTTTAGGACCCTCACAAGCACGCCGGGAGGGAATTGTAGTGGGCCGAGTGGAACCTATTGCGAAGCCTAGATCGCATCCTGTTCGACGAGGCCTGTCACTGTCGCTTTCTTGGTGTCGATATGGGAGGTGCTGAGTTTGGGTCCAGGTTGCATGTCGATCCACATAGTTTCCAACTCACCCATAAGCTTTCCCATCGTCTTCGTCCTCTCCAACGGCTCCGACCGATACCAGCGTCGGGATTGCCAGAAGCCATAGCCACAAGATCACGCCCATGATCTGTGGGATAGTGTAGTACTAGACTTCGAGGTGCCCATGCAATGGCGGGGCAGCCGGCGCGTGCGAACGTGGAACCCGGGCATTCGAGACCCCGGTCGGTAGAAAAACACCCGTGTACGCATTGGTTATTGAGGATGCTGGCTTGGGAACATCCAGGGCAGGATATCAGAGCACTGGTCGGAGGATGGAAAATGCGATCAGATGAAGGGGCTACTTGAGATGCCGCCCTCGGTGGTGTCCGCGGACTCCTAGACCGCGACCTTAACGAGCGGGGAAGGACACCACGCCGCGCTGCCACTGCGCTAGCTGGGTCAACCCGCAGATGCGAGGCCGGGGGGGGGGGGGGGGGGGGGCGGGGGGGGGGGGGGGGGGGGGGGGGGGGGGGGGGCGGGGCGGGGCGGCGGGCCGCAGG
>Ga0307511_10001164_pt1 | contig 27999 bp, 37 predicted proteins | sample 13_EM_MG_FD_200266 | JGI IMG/M metagenome (GOLD analysis project Ga0307511, IMG submission 200266) | Populus trichocarpa ectomycorrhiza microbial communities from riparian zone in the Pacific Northwest, United States - 13_EM | ecosystem: Host-associated > Plants > Roots > Unclassified | place...
GATTGCCAAGGTGAGATCCTGTGGGTTTCTCACGTTTGAATGCGTGTAGGATAAGGAATGAACGATCTAGAAGCGGCCGGAATCAATGGTGGTGCTCGTGATGCTCTAGTTCGAACCTAAGGCCGCTGGATTTGGAGGTTAGCGAGACGCCCCATCATTCGAAGGGATAAAGACAATACGGCGGCTTACCAATATCTGTAAAGGGAAAAAACGCCGGGAGATTGGTATTGTGTATGTTAGACAAACGCGAACCGAGATGGCGTGATGAGCGTTTGGGCGGAGAGTGGACTTACGTGCAAGAGTGAGCGCCAGGGTTATCCTGCGGATTTACAAAAGGGGAGAATGCCAGTGTGAGAGAAAAAACGGAGAGAAACAGGGAAATCATGTGCGCACGAGATTGATGAATATTTTGGGGTGACCGAGTGCCCCGCCACCTGCCGAATCCAGAAACGAGGGGTCAGTGGCCGTTCTGAATCTGGATACGCCCGGAGTTGTGTTTCCGGAGATACGGGACGACACAGTAACGAGGGCGGGAGAATGGGGAAAAAGCGGCAGTGGAAACTTCGATACACACCTCCGTCGCAAGCCGCGATTCTGGTTTTGGACAAACGAATTGGCTCCCTGGCGATCATGTCCATTGCGCTGAGGGGTTGGGGTTGGAGCTGCATGGCCGTTTGTTCGAAGCGGGGGCCGGTTGCAGGGGTCGGCCTAGGGCGCTGGTTCTCCGACCATAGTCCGGGATGGTTCGGGGCTTGTGGGTAGTCCGAAACTGCGGTCTCAGTCGCGAAGGTTGGGGTGGTTGAGGTGGGCGGGTGAGGGGGAACGACTGTGGTGGTCGAGGAGAATCGTGCGAGGACGCGAGGAGTCGAGAGTATTCTCCTTCCGAACACGTTCATCGTTCTCGAAGCTGGTGGGCAGCACTCGTGGGAATCTAGGCGTCACTAGAATGTGCGTGACGTGACTAGATGATTCTGGAAGGAGAGGGGGGAATGGAGTGGAATTGCGAGTTGGAAGCGTATAAAACATAGCTCTCCTTCCTCAAGACCGACTCAACTTTCATTCTTCCGCCGATGAGTTCAAGTTTTGACTTTACGGACAAGACTCAGGAGACTGTGGCCGCTGCGATCCAGCTCGCCAAAGACTATGCGAACGCTCATGGTATGTATTCCAATTACGTCACAGAAAGCGATCCCGTCTGATTGCTCCCTTGTAACAGTTGTTCCAGCCCATATCGCGTTCGTTCTTTTGAACGAGGGCGACCAGCAACCGTCTGGGGATTTGAACCAGGGTAGCAAAAATTCCTTGTTCACGTCCGTCATCCAGAAGGTTGGCGGTGATCCGGTAAGTCTGTTCTATTATCGGAGTGGCGGGACCCCGGCGCTGACATCTTACTTCAGGTTACGGTCAAGCGGGCACTCAACCGGACCATCGTTCGGTTGCCTGCGCAATCACCTCCCCCAGATGAGACCAGCATCGGCTCTGCCGCTATCAAGGTCCTCCGAGAGGCGCAGGCGATTCAGAAGACCATGCACGATTCATATATCGCGCAGGATCATCTCCTCCTTGCCCTGATTAAGGATCCCAGTATCCAACCCATTATAAAGGAGGCCGGCCTTACCGAAGCCGCTCTCAAAACGGCTATTGACCAGATCCGTGGAAACCGTCGGGTTGACACCAAAAACGCCGAGCAAGGCTTCGACGCCTTGTCGAAATACGCTGTCGATCTGACGGCCCTAGCCGCGGACGGGAAGATCGACCCTGTAATTGGTCGCGACCATGAAATCCGTCGCGTCGTTCGCATTCTTTGCAGAAGGACGAAGAACAACCCCGTTCTTATTGGAGAACCTGGTGTGGGAAAGACAGCTGTGGTCGAGGTATGCAACGTGTCTGTTTTTCTATAATCCATTCAGTCACCGATTGATTATTCCCAGGGGCTCGCCCAACGAATTGTGAATCGTGATGTGCCTGCATCACTGCTGGGTCGATTATTCTCCCTCGGTACGTGAATGCCACCCGTATTCTGACGTGTAAACATTGATGCTGACTTACCGCGTTTAGACATGGGAGCGCTCATGGCTGGCGCAAAGTACAAGGGAGAGTACGAAGAACGTGTCAAGTCCGTCTTGAACGAGATCGAGAAGGCGTCAGAGGAGGGCGTTGGCGTCATCTTGTTCATCGATGAACTACACTTGATCATGGCGGGGTCTGACTCCTCGAGTGGGGGTATGGACGCGGCCAACCTCCTCAAACCCATGCTCGCTCGCGGGAAGTTGCGGTGCATAGGAGCGACCACACTAGCGTAAGCCTGTACGCCACACCCCACTCTTTGTGATTACTGACATAACTTCCAGTGAATATCGCAAGTACATTGAGAAGGACGCTGCCTTCGAGCGCAGATTTGCCCAAGTTTTGGTCAATGAACCTTCCGTCCCAGAAACGATCAACATCCTCCGTGGCATCCGTGAGAAGTACGAAGTCCATCATGGGGTCCGGATATTGGACGGGGCGTTGATCTCCGCCGCAACGCTTGCCCACCGATACTTGACGACACGACGTCTTCCTGATTCTGCTATTGATTTGGTCGACGAGGCTTGTGCCAGGTATGGTTTTACGTTATCACCGTTATGGGGCGTTGGGCTGACCCTTACTCCAGTGTTCGCGTCACGCGAGAAACCGCCCCAGAAGCCATCGATAAGCTTCAGCGGCGTAAACTTGAGCTGGAAGTGGAAATCCACGCCCTCGAGCGCGAGAAAGATCAAGCTTCAAAGGAACGGCTTGCTACCGCTCGAAAGGCTATCGCAGACGTCGAGGATCAGCTCCAACCGCTACTCTTGGCATACGAAAACGAGAAGAAACGTGGTGACGAGATCAACCAAGTTCGCAAGAAGATCGACGAACTCAAGGCCAAGGCCGACGATGCCGAGCGGAAATACGACCTTTCGACCGCTTCGGATCTGCGCTACTACGCCCTGCCAGATCTCCAGAACCGACTCAAGGCATTGGAACAGAAGAAGGCCGTGGCGGATGATGAGGGCACCGGAAGCGACACAGTTACACCCGAGCAGATCGCCGAGATCGTCGCTCGCTGGACATCAATTCCTGTCACCAGGTTGATGTCCAGTGAAAAGGAGAAGCTGCTTCGTCTCGAGAAGATTCTCGCGGAGAACGTTGTCGGCCAACCTGAGGCGGTCAAGGCAGTTGCCAACGCAGTCCGGTTGTCCAGGAGTGGTCTTCGGAACCCTGACCGACCTATTGCCTCGTTCCTTATGGCTGGTCCTTCGGGAACCGGAAAAACCCTCCTCTCCAAGACGCTTGCGACGGTCTTGTTCGATTCACCCGACGCCATGATCAGGATCGATTCTTCGGAATACTCCGAAAAGCATTCCATTTCGCGCCTCATTGGCGCACCCCCAGGTTATGTGGGCCACGATTCCGGAGGTAGGTTTTTCTTAACTCAGTTTCGCGCTTCTTTCCACGAGATTCTGACGCATCGGCTTTACAGGTCAATTGACGGAATATGTTCGCCGAAAACCCTACTCCATCGTGCTGATAGATGAGATCGAGAAGGCTTGTAGGGAGTTCATCACACTATTCCTACAGGTCCTTGATGATGGCCGGCTCACTGATGGCCAGGGCCGAGTGGTGGACTTTCGAAACACCGTCATTATCATGACGAGCAACCTTGGCGCAGCATATCTCAGTGATATGGGGGAAGGCCGAGTGAAATCGCAGACTAAGGATCTGGTGATGGGAACGATCCGCGGCCATTTCCCACCAGAGTTCATCAACCGAATCGACGAGATCATCATCTTCGTGAGTACCCACTTCCTGGATGTATTACGGATCTCCATTGGGACTAAGGTGTTGACTCATCTCCTCCTTCTAGCGCACTCTCTCGTTGAGGAACGTGAAAAAGATCGTGGACATCCGGTTGAAAGAGGTCCAGGACCGGTTGGTAGAGAGAAAGATGACCCTTCAAATCGACGAGGATGCGAAGAACTTCCTTTGTGCATCCGGTTACTCGCCGATTTACGGGGCCCGTCCTCTCAACCGTGCGATCCAGGGTGACCTGCTCAATCCCCTGTCTGTAATGATCCTCTCCGATCGTGTTCGGGATGGAGAGACCATCAGGATCACCTTCGACGGTCCTCACAATAGACTCGCGATCATACCAAACCACGAGGGCACCAACATGGATGTTGACATGGACGACGACTATGTCGATGATATCGACGTAGAAGAGATGGACTAGAACTGGTGTTCCAAACTTCGTGCTATGATCTGTAGTATTACAACCACCCTGTACCATTACTTGCATGCCATCATACTGTACACATTAGGTTGGGTCGCTTTGATTACAACAGGTTAATGAATTGGATCTTGAGGTCTGAGAATTTGTCCTTCTGCCCATCCGGTTCCGGAGGTTCTGCAAGTTCAATACGCTCAAGGGCCTGAAAAAGCTATATTGTTAGAAGAGGGCTCGCGCAAGGCGGATGTCTCGGATATACCCCGGATGGTCCTCCAATGCATCGGAGTCCCCAGGACTCCAAGTGCTTCACCCGGTGGTCTTCCACCATTGTCTTGAAGGTCAACCGTAGCCACGGATCGCTTAACGACCAGTCTTGGAGGCGCAGTTTCGCCGCCGTCTCACCGTCCAGCATCGCGAGGTTTTGATCTTTCAGGTTTAACATATCGATGTTGTATTGGCATTTATCGATCTCGCACCACCAGTGGAAATCGTCCGGAACTCTAGGGGCAAAACAGAACGTCGTGGGAACTCGCGCTGCGATGTAGGGGTTGGGTAACGGTGGGGATGGCGAGCGTTCCGAGCTGGATCCACGCTCGGAGTCAGCCTCGAAGAACTGATCGTCTGAGGCGTATTCGAGGGAGGACTGGGAACCGACACTTCGTGACTGTGAGCATGAAAGTGTTGAGTAGGTGGTGCGTTTACGGGTGGCAGGAGGTCTTACCCGTTTGCGTCTTGGGGAAGGGGTGAGGGCTATTGGAACAATGGGTATGGTGCGGGCCAGATCCCGGTACTCAGGTTCATCCATTTCGGCATCCCACTCTTCGTCCACGTCGAGGACCTTGGTTATAGCGAACTCTTTCCAGGACTGAACGTCCACGTATCGTTTGGCATGTTCGGCCAACCACACGGCGTGTTTTAGCATCAGTCTGATAACGGCGTCCTTGTCAACGCGTACCCCAGCTTTAGTGTGGTGGTCCATGAAGGCGTTGAAGAAGTGCTCCGGTGTCGGCCTTTGTATTCTGGGACGACACAGATCTGATAGCAAACGGACGAAACGGTAGGTCGCGAGGTATTTCTGGCTCTTAGCGAAGCATATCGGACCGAGCGAGGCGATTCTGAGCCTCCGCGTGCTTGGGGGACTAGGAGTATGAGGGACATCAATGGGGGGCATGGTTCGGGGTCGTACCTCATGCCGGTTGTAAGGGAGAATAGTATCATGTCAAGGTAATGATTCTTGTCTGAATCGTCTCGTAAAATCCCTGGTGAAGGCAGAGAGATATTCGTCTGCACGTACCTGTCAAGTAAGTCAGGTTTATGTGCTGAACAGTGATACCGATCTTGACCGTAAGTCCATCAGTTGGCCTGTCGGGTCCATATATGGACTCTACGGTGCGTCAGAAGGTGGTTTGCGACCGGAACGGGGTTTGATTACCCAAGGTAAACCTGAGGCCGTGACGTCTCATGTCATCCTGAATGAGATTCATTCCGATTGGGGAGATCCAGTTGAGGTCCTCGATGTAAAGGATTCCGAAGTATTTGACGACCCCAACGCTTTCCTTGCTGATAGAAGGTTCTGACTCGTCGAGACTGTCGGATACAAGATACCATGAGATCCAGGGGTTTCGTCAAAGACACTGACAGGGTGTGGTTACCCAGATGGACGGCCGTTCCTCATCACTTCGAGCTTGTGCAGCTCTACTGACATGTTCTTTTTGTGGGTAACATATTCATCGAGAACCTCGTTGGCATCGAACGGTCCGAACACGTTCTCCTCTAGCGTACGACGGAGAGACATCAGAAGTTGTGGTGGGCGAACCCGATCGACATGGTCGAGGCGGGTTTTGCGCGCTCGATCATTAATGGCCATCGTCCACCACCACTTCCAGCCTACCACCACGAGGACATGAAGAGTGTTCTAATGCACCCTCAAAGCTTCAGCCTGGACGGCCCAAAGATCTCCATTGCAGCAGGAATCGTCGTCGGGCTCCTGGCATCGTTCGTCCAATCCCTAGGGTTGACTGTCCAGCGCAAGAGCCACATCCAGAATCAGGCCCTTCCGGAACACGAGCAGAAGAATGAGTACCGTCGTCCGTGAGTGTCTGCCAGCGCACACCTTCTTACTGAAAAATTATTGACCTTTTCACTGCCGTTAGGCTCTGGTTGTTCGGTTTCGGTCAGCTCATCATTGCTCCACCCTCAAGACCTGTTCCACTGAACACCACCCCCTATAGGCATATTCATATCTTCAAACATCCTAGGCTCGCTATTCCAGATAGCTTCACTACCCGTCGTCATCCTCGCCCCGCTCGGCGCTGTGTCACTGCTATGGAACGCCTTCTTCGCCCGCCTCCTTCTCGGAGATGTGTTCTCCGCTTGGATGCTCCTCGGCACCATCCTCATCGCCGGCGGGGCGGTTCTAATCGCAGTATTCGGGATCGTCCCAGAACCGACACACTCCCTAGAAGACCTCCTCGTTTTGTTCAGTAGGCCGGCGTTCATCGTATATTTCTCGCTTCTTGGATTTTTTGTCGCTGTCGCCCTTATAATCGTGAGTGGCCTCGAGTTATGGTCCTCGGGGACCAATCTCACGCGCAACAATTTGATCAGACCCACATATCCGAATGGACCTATTCACGGCGTATGCGAGCTCCTCTTTATTCACCACCATTGACCCCTGCCTTGCTACCACCCGCGGCGAACCCTATCATCACAACCAGTCATATTATAACGGAGACCACACCTCTGATGGTGAGGAAAGCGACCTCCAGATCGCCTTCTATTGCCGCATCTTCCACCTTTGCGTTATCAAGTGGCCCCGAGTCCCGGGTCCCATTGATCCTGGCGATTTCCTACGCCTCTGCCTCGGGAACTCTGTCTGGGATGTGCTTGTTGTTCGCAAAGAGTGGCGTGGAGTTGCTGCTCCTCACCCTTGGTGGAAAGAATCAGTTCTGGCGATGGGAGGCATGGCTTCTACTCCTGGGACTGAGCGTGTTCGCCTTGCTGCAACTGTGGTACCTTCACAAGGCGCTCATCTTAGCTGATCCAACTTTGGTGTGCCCACGTGCGTTCCATTTCCCTTTGGTTTGGACGTTTCAATGCTGACACACGGTCTAGTGGCGTTCTGTTTCTATAATCTATCTTCCATTGTGAATGGCCTGGTCTACTACGATCAGTTCTCACTTATACCCTGGAAACACCTCGCGCTGGTCGGACTGGGTATCGTCATATTATTAGGGGGTGTGTGGGTCGTGTCGTTCAACAGCGGGGGTGGTGGGGTTAACGTGGGGACTTGGAGAGATGAAGACAGTGACGAGTCTGAGGGTGATGGCTCGGAAGCATGTGAAAGAGTGTCGCCTGACACACGAGGCAGGCCAGAACCGGACACAATTATTCTCGAGCGATCTGCGATCTCAGAGTCCGATGCCGCCACCTACTTCACACACGACGAGCACCCACAGACAGCATCCCCCGGTCCAACACGACGCGTCCAGGACTACATGTCGCTCTCGCAGGGTGCTGGTGACCGACCCAGCTTGAGCATCCGAACTGGGGGGCAGCGGCGTCGGCAGGCAAACGAAACGCGCTCCCCCGTCCAACACCACGGCGCCCTCCCACCCCAGCTGCCCGTTGCTCTTGGGAGTGGGTTCTCGATTGGTATCTCACCAGCCAGTCCTGGGTTTGTTGTTGTCCCCCGAGAACGGCGGAGAAGGGTGAGTGGGATGTCGATGGAATCACAGTTGAGGAGATCATATAGCGATGGAGACGTTTTTCCGGTCTCCGGTTCCGTAGAGGAGGGGGTAGAGCGCACTGTGTCTGAGGGCGCAGGATTACAACAATCACCGCCGCCATCAGGAGCACAGAGGTCGAGATGGAGATGGCTACGCCGCATATTTAAGAGGGGGGACAAGTAGTTGACGGGTAGCGTATTGTACTATGACGATTTAATGATGGACTGTTTGCATTTGTTTGGACATCCGAGAAGCTGCCCTGTCGGTTTCGCCCCCGTGGTTTCATCACACCAAGACAGGCGGTGGGACCTCGACCAGGCTTTGCAGATAACGCACACGGTCTCTTCCCCTCCCCCATCTCCACCCCCGCCCCGGCCATGAACACCCCGAATGGCCCCGCCCAGGTCAAAAAGCAGGAGGATTCCGACGACTCACCCCAAAAATCTGGCTCAAAGCTCGACGCGAAGCCTGCCTCAAGGACCCTGAACAGAGTGCCTCGTATGTACACTTTGCTAAACTATTATCTCTCGCGTTCGCGATCTCACACCCCTCCCAGGTGCTTGCGTGCGTAAATCCGACCTCCCCGAACGGTATTTGTCTGACCCTCCATTTGCTTCCGCAGAATGCCTGTCGGAAGCAAAAGATGAGATGTGAAGGCGCCGAAAACCCACCATGCCGACGATGCAGACACGCCGGCCTCGAGTGTCTGTTCGAGAAACCTACCCGGGAGGCGAGTCTAACTGGGGAGGCTGGTTTGGAGTGCGTGTTATTCGCTCACATTCCCCTTCGTCCACTAACTCGCCCGCTCCTTCAGGCGGATTCGAAGTCTCGAAGCTCACGTTGCGGACATTCGCCAGTCCCAAGTCGCAATACAGAGCACCCTTACGGAGATCGTCTCTCATCTCAGGAATGGCCTGGGCCCCACTCATCGTTCACCTTCAATTTACCCCCCACCATTCACACCAGACCTGCAGTCACAAGACTCTCCTGCTACTGCCACTGCTTCGACTCCCACAAATGCCCCGCATTCACACCCACCCCAGCTGATGGTCGACACTCACGGACCCCATCAACAGCAGATGGTTACCCCTGGCCATCAACCACAATCGTCGGTTATGACCCCGCCTGGTCCCCGCCCTCCGCTCTCGGCGCAGTCCTCAGGGTCGTTCCACGCGATAATGGGGGCTCCGGGACACAGACCTCCCCCGCATGCGGGTGAGTTTGTTCATTTTTCAGTCCGCTCCACCCCGGTCCGCCGATCCCTTCGCTCCCCGCAGGTCAACATCAGAATGTCACTGCCGGACATCATCACGGACCAGTCTTGCCGCCTTTCTCCAGTATTGATACCTCCGGCTCTTCGCGATCTAATGTGTCTTCCGTGAGATATCAGGAGGAGCCTCGGCAAGCTGGTTTCAGGGTACCCGACCCTTCTATTGGTAGCAAGAGGCCTATGCCGCAGTCCACTGTCACGAGCGCAGACTCATCTGATAACGAAGAGGAGGACGACGGAGAACTTCCCGCATCTGGATTGGTGGCGCCCTGGGAAGTCCTGAGAGGACTTGCTGACGTCGCTGTTGAGCGCGCCTCGCTGGAAAACGGCGACGACAGCCAACCAGTTAGCCGAGCGCGAACTCCGGATGCGGATGGCCGTCGATCAAGACCAACGAAGCGACGGAAGGTACAACACAAACCGCCGAGGATGGTTTTCCAGGATGGTACGGCCCAGCTTCACCGAGGATAACCTGCCCTGCTCATAAGCCTCGCAGTTGTTACAAAAAGCATCATCTCTGAGCACGAAGCGAGGCAACTATTCCAAATGTAGGTGGCCCTGGTGAACATTCGCATACGCGTCCTGATCACCATCAGCTTCTACCACGGCTGCTCGACATTCCTTCCTATATTCGATGCTAACGTGGACACCTACGACTCCCTACGGGAGCGTTCCCCGTTCGCTGTTACCGTCATCTGTATGGTTGCAGCGAAAGTGCGCGACGGTGGGGGGTCAGCGAGTGAGGTATATCTGAAGTGTCTAGAGGAGGTACAGACCATCTCGTGCGCTACATTGTTTTCCCCAGTTTCGCGCCAGGAAGCTGTACAAGCTATGAGTAAGTAAACCGAATATGGCACGTCACGCTTCACACTGATTACGCACTCTAGTCCTCGTTTCTGGATGGTCCGACAACGGGTGGCTCAGCGGTGGTCACGCTGTACGGATGGCTATGGAACTCTGTACGTACAACACATCGGTTTGAAATGGCGCCCTAACGGCATCCCCAGCCATGCACAAGGCCTGGCCCGATCTCTATAAACGGATGAAGGCAGGAAAAATCGGAACAACGTCAAAAGATCGCGAGCTTGTTGTCTCTTCCCGAACCTGGTTCTGTCTCTACCTCTTCGAGCATCAGTATGTGACCTCCACTTGCTGCGCTTCACCTTACTAAATCCGGTTCCCCGATCAGAATGTCATATGGCACCGGAAGACCTTCTATCCTGAAGGACGACGAGAGCATCTACGGATGCAGGCTACTCCTACAACACCCGCTGGCTATCGAAGATGACATGCGACTGGTTTCGACTGTCGAACTCATGGCCCTCAGGGAGCGCGTCAACAATAATTTGCAGCCGATCGATCGACCTGTGGATGATCACACCTTCAACGTTCTCCGTGAGGCAGATAACGAGTTTAGTTCGTGGTACTCGACTTGGGATAGGGCGTTCTCCCAGAAGTACGAGAATGCCGGTAAGTTTCCGATATAATCACGAGATGGCCCTCTAGCCTTTTTTTACAATCTCTGATTGAACGGTTGTAGCATTCTACCGCCAGAGTTTGCAGATGCAACACATCCATGCTGAGTTGTATCACAATGCGACTGCGTTGAGGGGGATCAACGGTCCTACGGACGTCCAGCAGATGCCGGACGCTCAACGGCAGCTAGCCGTCAGATCGATTCACGTAGCTCGCAAGTGCCTGGATATCACTCTTACTTCCCCTGCTTACAGGGAAGGGATGAAATATGGTAACGTCCCTTGAACCATATATTTTATCACCACACGAGCCTGACCTAGCCTTACCCAGCCGTCCATTACACCCACGCTACCGCTACGTTCTCTGCGTCGCTGCTGCTCCGACTCACAAGGCTGTTCCCCGAACAATGCAATCTCGAAGAAGTACGGACTCAGGTCGAAAAGCTCGCCGGCCTGTTGTCCGAGATTCCTGGCAAACGATATGCGGTCACCCTACAGCTCATGTTGAAGAGGGCCAGAAAACGTAACCGCGTCTCTCAATCTCGTTCTCCCACCCTTTCCCGAGGGGAAAACCGCCACCACAGGACAAACTCGATGGAATATGCATCCGACCATAATGGGACGGGCGGAAGCGCTCCCCCAGACCAGCAAGGACAAGGAGCCCCACCTTCCTCTCATGAACCCGTCTCGCCCGCGTACGACTTCACTAACCATGCCGCGATGGCCGCGCAAATGCAGATGATGCACGAACAGCAACCGGGTGTCGCGTTCACTCCCAACGTCGACAACATCTGGAGAGGATTCGGAGCGGCGTCCGACGAACAGCTACCGGTTTGGCTGTCCGATCAAACCCTGGGCGGAAATTCCTTCCAGCAGAACGGAATGGATGCGTTCTTGTTGCCGCACGAGTTCTTCCCGCCCGCCCCCCAGATTTGGTAGATCCCGTGTGTTCATTTGTAGCCTTCTCGCTTGGCCAGGCCCGCTATCCCACGTGTGTTTTTATGGAACCTTTCCACAATGTCCCCACTACCTATGTATGCTTGCTTTTTCATGTCCGGACGGACGCTTAATCAGGTTCCCCTTCCTCTATCCGGCTCACCGCCGGTGGATTTACCGAACCTCAACGTCTTTGTTCTACCCACAACCCTTGTACGTGCACTTGCGCCTGTCTTTTTTCTCCTGCCGCCACACCTATCCGGCCCCTGCCCGAGGTGTTCAAGTAGCGGTCCCCCCTGCCTCTGTTGTGTTCCTGTAGTTATTATTATTGCTTGTACGATTCTTCTTCCGCTCTCCCCTTTGATATCCCTTGTTTGTCTCTGTGGGCCCCTGTTGTTCTTCCGCGACTTGGACACGGTTCTATCCGAAATGTCTGAATTTGATCAGCCCTCGTTCGTATATTCTTGCACTAAGGGATGCGGGAGAGAGAACGGAGGGGGGAATAAAGAAAGGCACACAGAATGTATCAGTTGAAAATACTGAAGTGGTCACGAACGGAAGGGAATAAGTTACGAATAAAGTCGATGTTAGCATCTATGTGGGGGGTACATGGCTCATCATGCAAGGAAGGGACAACCTTGAACTCGTTCAAGCGATTGTGAGGAACGAATTCCTGCACTTGTTTCGGCTCGGATGCCAAATTAATAGGCAAGCCCAGGCGCTCAAGGTTTGGCCAACCCTTCGCAACGGAGCGCAAACACCCCACGGTTAGCTTGGGAGTCCACGGGGCGATTTGCTCCTTGCACTCCCAATAAGGCGAAATAGCCAAGTCTAATATTTGTAGAGCGGGCCACCACTTCGTCAGCTCCTCAACGTCCTTATCCACGAAATCTACGGGAGCGTTGCTCTCCAACGTGAACGCACGGAGGGCGGTGAGTTTCGAAAGGGCGCCAAGCTTCTTGATCGTGAATGGATGGTCATTAATGGTGTCGGGATTATCGTTTGTGGGCTCGTCTAGGTCTATATTGTGGTCTATGTGGATGGCTTGTATAGTGGTGGGTATAACTGAATAGAGGTGCGTCCAAGTGGAGTCGTCCTCCTGGATGACTTCGACGGAGATTCGGGTGAAGGCAGTGGATTGGACGTGCTCCACGATGACTGCAGCAACTTCCACGGAGGAACGGATTTCTAGGGTTTGCAGGCGTGGGAAGGCCGGGGTGGATGAAGAGGCGATGGACTCTTTCAAAGAGTCAGCATCGATGCGGTCCGCATGGATACAGAGTTCCTCCAATAACGGGAATTTTGTGATATTAATAACGGTCGTGGTCGATAACGAAGTGCCGAGTTTCAAAGAGAGTGATTTGAGTGTGGATAAACCGCACACGGCCTGGTTCAACCGCTCGCAGGCGAACCCACGGATGTTGAGTTTTTGGATAGGGACGGAGGAGGATTGGAGGGTAGAAAGGTACGTGGCAACGTTGCCGCTTCTCTCCACTCCTGTCGCTCGACCAGTGCTGACGCCGATATCGATGGTGACGGAAGTTAACATCGGGGAAAGCAAAAGGTGAACGGCAGGAGCGGCGCATCCATCCATTAGGACCGCTACGCTCTGCAGGTTCGGGAAGAGGGGAGTGGTATCGTGGAACGAGGATTCGAGTGTGGTGTCCTTCTCCACTTTGGTTCCGAGCCTGACGTGCTTAACCATCTGTGCGTAGTTGTCGAGTTCCTCCGGGAACCCACCATCCGTGGCCTGAACCGAGGTCAGCGGAATGTACGGCGAGGTCCTGGGGCGTATAATACTTACGACGAGTTTCGTCAAGGGAGTGATACATGGAAGGGTTTCCCATGCCTTCTGAAGAGCAGGTTCCTTCCAGGCCTGGCAGCACCTTGCCAACTGTACCAGCGTCTTTCTGTATTCATTGTCTAAACAGCAAAGGTCGAGAACCTCTCGTAGGAGTTCGTCGATGAGGAGGACGGGGTGCATATTGCACCAAGCTGAACGTGGGTATAGCCGGACAGAGAGTTTGGTGGCAAGGTGCTGCCGAGGTGGATAGGGTCGATGAGGTCAATGGGGACCTTCGTGGTCAGACGAAAAATGTAGCCGGATTCCCACGGTTGCTTGTCCTCCCCCGATCGCTGTTGAGCCGAACCCGGTGGACCGGGTCCGTTGGCGGGTTCACGGCTTCCGACATATGAGTGAAAGACCCTTTGGAGAAAACCGACCAGATATATGTCGAATATCTACTGGCACGGGGTAACGTAAATATAGCATAAAGACGGCCACTGAATGTACGTGCTCGTGGCGGAGTTGAAGCGGTAGTTGGCCACCAAAACCTCATATCTGTGTATCGTATGGTAGTTCAGAGAAAAAGAAGTCGCTAGTCGGCGGGGGTGGCCCAGCGATCAAACCGCTTGGTATCTCGACCTTCTCTCCCGCAAGGTCTGTCTCAGACATTAGTAACGACCAAAGTGGGGCAAATCAGTCACCTACCCAGCAGCTTGATCTTCAACCCAATCTCCGTCAGGGCTTGGACGAATCCGGCTGTCTCCCCGGAGGCAACGTGCCCACCATCCCTCCTCAACATGTTCAATCCATCTGTCCAATCAGCCCAGCGTTGGACGTCCGGTGCGATCTGGTCGGCCAAAGACCCATCGTTCGCGGTAATAAGGGAGAACGACAGCGGGGAGGGCATCAATGGCGAGCGTTGCGGGACGTCGTCGTCGCGTAGGGTGTGGTGCGGAGGCGCACACGTCCCCGTTGCAACTTCGGTGATTTGGGAGATTTCAAAACGTTCCGGGAGGTCCTCCAAGCCAGCCCGAACCGGGAACTTCACAGGACTATCCACGTAGTGCATATACTTTAGTCCGGTGTCCTGTATCCCACGCAAACACATCAGCAGTTGATTATGAAGAGGATCTCTGATCGCGCACCAGTCTCAAAAACCTCCAGGGGCGGGCAGGACGTCGGACCCCTTCGCGATGGTTCGCGGTTGTAAGCGGGATGGCGTTCATAAACCAGGTACCCTGCGTGAGACAGTGGATCCGCTGTTGTCGAACAAATTCGTAGGACTCCTTGTAGAGTTTCGCGCGTAAATTCCTACGAGAGGATTAAGTATGGGCCAGTCACCATTGACAAGTCTCAACCAACCTGACGGGGACCTTGCTTAACAAGTCATCCTCCTCCTCCAGCTCCTTCATCTGACGTTCCCGCACGGCCTGGTAATCCGATTCGAGGAAATCTTGTTCCACCTCGTGCCATGGCCGTACGTTCTCCCGCCGGAGCGCAACGCCAACCCTATAAAGTGGTGAGTTGCGTAGAGAAGTAATGACCCGTGAACGTACTGGCTACGGGTCAAGGCCACGATGCGAGTGAAGTCGACCACCGAAGAACCGCTTTCATTCCACATCCTCAGGAAGAACTGCATCGCCAGAGAATGCACCTTGTGGTAATCGAGGAAGAAAGGCTGGAAGGTCGTAAGCGTAGAATCTGGACGAAAAAGTCAGTCCAGAAGTTATTTCAAATCGTTATATTCTACCAACATCCAGGAGCGAAGATCGCCCAGTGCTCCGACAGAAGCTCCACAATTTCGTTCGAAGCACGGGCAATTGGACACCGCCTTTCGGGTGGGCGGCTGATTTGCTCAGTCACCACCGTGGCGAAGTAATCGGGGTCCCTGCACGCGAAGTTTTTCTGGAAACAGTCAATCAACCTCCACTGCCGAGAAACAGAAGGGGGGGAGACGCACTAAGCAGTCAAGGCCCAGTACACCGACTTCGGCAAACTCTCGACTGGGGTCCTCAGTCTGGAATCCGAGTTTCCGCCACTTGTACAACCCGTCTGGTTGCTGCTCTTCCGCAAGTCTGCTGGCGTTCCAAATATACTCCAATGCTGAAAGGTGAGATGGTTCCGCGGCAGGATCTACGAAATGGGTCTTGCGCCTGTACGTCACCCGGATCATGTTCGCCTGGAAATCCAAGATCGACGATGTGAGGTCCTCGATTGTGTGAGAGGACATCAGGCGCTGTGTCAAACTCTTTAGTTTGAGAAACGTGGGCCGGGTAGGGAAAAGACGAACAACGACAGCCTTTCGGACGTTCAGACGCTCAAGCTCGTCGATGAACTCCTCCCACCGGTCATCGTCCGCGTTTGACAAAAGGGAGTTGATCAACATCATACTACATCGGGGTCAGAAGTCGCCCCAGCGAGCACGTGGCCTACGTACCTGTAAAGCGTGAGGGCAGTATCAGCACTACCAAGCCTGTTCACCACAGTCTCCAACAACCGAGAATCTTTCCGCATTTGGTCAAACACAACCGCAAAGCCGTACACATAAACCGACCCAGGAGGAGGGCGAGGTACCGATCGACTGGATCCAGCAGTAGTTGGTCCTGTGATATTTCGTGGATCCGCTTCGACAAGTTTCTTCAAGATAGCAGTTGCGGGTCGGCAGACGTTTATGAGAGACTGGGGCGAAGACAAGATCTGGACAACTTTGAAAATGAACTCTTCGTCCAAATCAGACCACCCATAGTCAAGTTCCATCAGGTGCTGCATGGCCACCAACGCATACTGAAAGAGTAACGTCAGCTCCGGTGTACAAGAGAGCAGTGACGGTTGTTATACCGCGAGGGTATTTCCATGACTGGTGTGGATCACGTCAATTAACTCCTTCAACCCGCCCCGCTTAAGAAACTCCTGCGCAAAGTGCTCTTCCTTCGTAGAGATCAGGTCAGTCAACAACCTCGAACTCCTCGCATTTCACTCACTTTAATGAACTTTGGCAAGGAGAACAGTGCCAACTTCAAATTCTTATCGTCTCGCATGCTCAGTTTTTCGATTATATCTGCCGCCTCGATCACGGAGGAATTCACCAACCTATGAAACGGGAGGGAAAAAGGAAGGAGAATATTGGCATAAATTTCACATGTATGGGTTCCGCACGAAACAAAAGAGGGCTCGCACACACTTGAGATTCACTCTGGATTTGATCATCTTGTTCAGATTCTCCGTGGTGACCAACGTGTCATCCTCATCCCTCAATGAGAACATCGCAGGAGGGTCCTTCAACTTCAGATTGAGACATAACTGTCGAATTACATCCTCCACGGCTAAGGTTGGGTCAATGCGCGCGCGGACGGTCACGCCATCCTTCGTGGTGACGTGGTTCGTTGGGACGACCGCTTTTCCATGTTTCGTTCCGCTTTGGTTTGGGTTAGGGCCCCTCTGGACGGACGAGTTCGCATCACCTGGCAGAGGGTTCGATGTCGCGGTGGCCATCACTGACAGGATACGTAGGGGGTAGGGCTAGAACTGAAGCAAAGTCAGTATCATCCCCAGAGTGTCGAGGCATCAAAACAAAGTTCAGATAAAAGCGAAAGTAACATCCAACGAGGAGGCGATACACCCCCGGCGTATTCAGACTGACGTGCAAACATAAAGCGATCATCTCGAAAGAGTTTGAAGTTCGACAGAAAGACTGACCAGTGGTTGTCGTGGTGGTCGTTGTCGGTCGATGAGAGGATGATCGGCCAGGGTCGGTCGGGGTGATCGGTTGCCTGGGATTAAATATTAGAAGGTGAGGCGTTACAGGACTATTGCTGGTACAGTAAACTACAGATTCTAGGTGTAACAAGGCGACAAAACCATAAATACACTACGACCCAAAAAGTTGACTGAGTTCCTCCATACGACGCTGCATAAGCTCCGCTTTGTTCGTACCCCCAAGGGTCATATTCGCCAACTCCGTCTTCTTCTTCTGAACCTCTAAAAGCCTGGCCTCTATCGTATTCTCGATGATAAGCTTTATGGTCGTCACGGGCTTCGTTTGACCGAGGCGGTGCTATAATAGGATCGATTTTAGCCATTAGCATAGTAGACGATTGAGGTAAGACTAACAATTCGATCCACGGCCTGATTCTCGACGGCGGGGTTCCTTAGAGCGGCTGCGTTAGAATGTCCTATAGGATGGTGATAAGGGGACGTCATACCAGTATGGATCCACAAGGTAGACTCGTTGCGCAGCTGTCAAATTCAACCCTACACCTCCAGCTTTAAGGGACACGAGAAGGACTTCGCAAGCAGGGTCGTGCTTGAGCGCATCCATTGCACGGATTCGCTCATCGCGTTTCATGGTACCGTCTAGGCGATCGTACTTGATGCCCGCGACTTCCAATGCGTCCTCGATCTTATCCAACATAGAAGTCCATTGCGAGCTGTAAGAAGAGGTTCGTGAGTTGGGTTCGTGGCGGGGAAAGGTCGAGCTTACAAGACAATCGTCTTCACCACGCCGTCTCCCAGGTCATTCCCCTCACCATCTATCAATTGGACTTCCACGGACATCGGGTCATAGTTGGCAGAGTGCGGGTTGGCTTTCGAGCTCGGCACGAGATCTCTGAGCAGAGCGGCGACTTTTGTCGAATAGAGAACGTTTTCCGGATTCACGCCCTTCACCCGTTTCTCCTTCTTTACCGTCTTCCGTCGAGGACTCTCCACTGGGGTGGCTTCTGCGCTCGTTTCCACAGCATCCGCCATACCCAAACTGCACTGACAAACGGAACAAGCCCGGAAAACATCTGGGGGAACGGTCGGCCAGCCTGGGTATACGCTCTGACGGAAGCATTCAAGACAGAACAGGTGTTGACATCGGGTTATGATGATTCGTGGGGTGGAGGGGCTCGAAGGTCGTGTGCTTGCTCGAGAGGAAGCGGCCTTGGACTTCTTTCCTCGTTTGGGGGCGGAAGGGAGACAATTTGGATCGTTCTCCATAGCGCTTTCTCCGGGAGTCCCGTCCTGGAATCCACCAAGATCACAGCCACACTCGACGCATTGTGTTGTTCCTGCCTCCTTTAAAAAGGCGAAGATCGCGCTCGCTCGGGTGGGGTTTATGCCCTCCTTCGCAATAGCGGCGGTGATTTCCTCGTACGACTGAATAGGACCATCGGCGCCGAGGGACTCCTTCGGCTGTTTCACGAGTTCGAAGTGATCGCAGATCTGCCGTAACCGAAGGATCTTCTGCAATATCCCCACGTAGTTCTTCATCACCTCGTTCTTGTGCGAGAGCTCCTTGAACTCGGCCTTGGACTCGTTGAAGAACTGGTCGTAGATCTCTTGCTCCTCCTTGTTAAACTTGAGGTACCGTAGCTCATCTTTCCGTGGGGGCAGCGCGAGGATCTTCTTACCATCCTGAGCCCGAGTCTCCTTGGTACGGCGAAGGGTGATGCACGTCATGATCGTCTGAAGTCGAGCGATGCCCAGCGCTTGACCATACTTCACAGGAGATCCAATGAATTCCATCCAGGTAGACTTGTCGTCGAGAGGGCTCAGGCGTAGGAACTTGATCAGCGCGAAGAGGTCGTCCAGTTTATTCTGAACCGGTGTTCCTGTTAGGCAGAGACGCCTGTCCGCAAAAAGGTCACAGGAAGCCTTGCTCCCAACGGTGTTTGTTTCCTTGATGCAGCTTAATGAAGTAATCAGCACGTTGTTCGTAAAGTGTTCAATACCTGAGAGTCATAACGCACTGTGCCTCGTCCAGAACTACTCGGAACCAGTTTACGCTTTGCAAGGGGCTAGTAAGCTCGCCACCTGCGGGGTTGGCTACAGCCTTCCGGCGTTTGACACCGCACTTTGTGACTTTCGGCTTCGGGGCCAGATTCCCGCACTCGTCGGTCTCAACGAACTCGTCGTCAGACCCGTAAGGCCCATCCTCATCTTGTTCGCATTTCCCTGAGTCGGTGCTTCGAGTCTGTTTCGAGTACTCTGAAGCAAGGGTGGCATAAGTCGTTATGACAGCATCGAAGTCGGCAAGGAATAGCGGGTCGGGTTTCCTGGAGTTCCCGTGATAGACATAGACTCGGAGAGGGTTGCAGTTCGGATTACCGCTGCGCAGTATCGTATCCTTGGAGGTCGTTCCACACCCACCGACAACCGTGACTTCACCCTTCCAGTGCTCCCGGAACTGATCTTCCCAGTTTGAGACCGTAGAAAGGGGACAGACGATTAAAGTGGCACGGCTGTTTGCCTTTATCCTGCGAGCGCGGGTGTATTCGGCGGTGAGCTTGTCTTGTTCCTTCGCTGCTTTCCCTTTGCCCTTTGACGATGACGCATGTTCCACACGCATTTCTGGCATGCCCCAAACGGCGCCAGAGAAGTGACTCGCGGAGAGATATGATTCGTCCATTGTCTTTGGGGGTACGGGCGGTTTCTCGAGATCCCTCGACCCGAACTCCCGAGCAGATTTAAGGGTCGCGGCGATGAGTGAAACACACGTGATGGTCTTCCCGAGGCCCATCTAGATGGAAGACGTAAACGATCGAGGCTCCTTTTGGGGGCTAAATGGCTTAAAAGGTTAACGCACATCATCAGCCAAAATGGCGCCTTTGGACTCCTTCGGCTCGCTCTCAGCTTCGCGCTGTGTGACGAGATGAAACCACGATATCTGTCCCGTGAGAGGGTTCAACCTTCTCTGCCAGAGAGACGAGGATTTTCCATCATGGCCAAGTGTTTCTCGTTCTCGTTCGAGCAGAAACGTTAGCGCCTTCTTCTGATGCCCATACAGATTCGTGCCAACTTCCTCAGCTAAGCAAAAGGCGGTAAGCAAGACCGCTTAGTCAGTCGGTGGGACGGGGGCACTCACGCGGTTCGGTCTCGGTCAGCTCGTCCCCACTCCGTAGGCTCTTGAAGAGGTCATCCATTTGGCTTCGTTGTACCTCGACGCTCTTGCCGGCGATGGCAGGTGCGGTCCACCGACCGGCAGCCATTTGAGCGGGGTGGCCCACTCGTCCCCCTGGAAGAATGCCAGGTTCTCTAAAGCCGCCCGGCGGGGGATTATGTGGATTCAGGTAGTGCCCACTCTGAAGCCGTATCTGGTCCGACGGGAGCGTGGGATGGTCAAGAAGTAGGCCGTGCTGTTGAAGGTACTGCGAAACGACGGTGACGTTCCCTCTCGGCGTGTATACCAAGAGCAAGAGAGGCAAGATGGGTAGCTTTGCGTAACATGCGTTAGTGGCCGGAAACGGACAACCATTTATGGGAACTTACGTTCGGCATTCCTTTGCGAACCTTGGCTTCCAATCTAATCAACCCTTTCCCAAGCATGGGGCCTACTGTGCTCGCGACCTTCTGCTCAACCACGCCAAAGGTCTCGCCACCGAGTGATTCACCCAAAGTTCCTCTTGATGTCGGAGTTCTGATGTGAATGGTATCTTGTCCAGAGGACTTTGAGCAGTTCTGCTCGTAATTCAGTCTGACCGGGGCCCACTCTTTCTCAATACCAACCGGCTGTTCACCACCGGGGTTGAGATAGTTGACCGGGTATAGAACGAGAGCCGTAGCCGCCAATTGACCGATGCACATAGGCGTCCTCGGAGGGAGATCGGGGGGAAGACCCCGCACTTGCGGCTCTGGTGAAGGGGAGCAACCGGTCAAATCGATAACTTGGTGAGGGGCGGATTCTGCAGGGTTCTGCGGCGAACTGAGGGGTCGCGAGATGGGTTGGATTGGGGGTTGGTTGGGGTTAACGTTTGGGTTGACAGAAGGGTGGGGTTGTTGTATTCGGTGCTGTTGCGGTAGTGGAGGGGGATAGGTTCCGTTCATGAAAGGCAGTGGGAGCAAATTGTTACCGGCGAACGGTGGTCGGTAGGGATCTTGGGGTGTATGGAGATGACTCAAAGGGATTATCCCAGAGGGATGGGTGACTGAAGGGTGGTGCTGGAAGACTTGAGAGGGTTGGGGAGACTGCAAAACCATGTTTGCCATCCTCTCCGATACAGAGTTGGGGGATCCGAAAGAAGGGGTTGATTTGAGAGTTGGCCGCATGCGGGCGCGAGTTAAAGGTTCGGAGGAGAGGGGCGAAGACTCGAAGCGGGAATATGCTGCATTAGCAATCGCACCTTGTCCGTCATCCTCGAGAGTAAGATCAATCGGCGAAGCTGAATAACCAGCCATATCGAAACCGGTCATTTAGCCGATCCGTGTCAGTTGTGGGGAGGGTTAGGAGCGAGTTCGTCGAACGACCGCTCCGACTTCGTCTGGGTACAAAGCTCGCAGCCTCGGGAAACGTGTGAGGGGGCGGGGTGCCCTGCAGCAGGCGAGGAATGTGGCAAACGAAGAGAAGGGTTCCTGAGCAAGAGGCGACCACGTGATTGGTGGACTCAAAACTGTGCGAGTCGTGCACCGCCTCAGCGAGGCATCGTATGAGGATTACATTTACGCAATAGATCCGTAACTTTACTTGGTACACTCTCATCAGCCAGTGCCCGGCTCTTTATTTCCACTTTCAGCACACATGTTCGACCGCCTTTACCGCGCCATCTTGCGGTCCAAGCTCACGCCCGACCGTCCTCTCGAACACCTCCACCATGAACGAGAACAGGGATCGTGTGAGGGCTGCGTCCCAACGGCCCTTGGATGACCCGTCCCGAATAAACGCGTGTTGTGCTTGCACCTCCAAAAACTGCTCCCCGTTCTCAGAACATGCAACTGATCGCGGATCAGGCCGGATACGTACCGAGACGATGACGTTGGCGTCCTCCAGCTCCTTGCGGATAAGATCCCGCCCCTCTCGAGGGACGTGGGTGTCTTGTTTTCCAAATATCATCTAGTCCCCAGCGTGAGGGTTCTCTCACCTTGCAGGGTTTTAATAAAACATACAACGAGTTCACCCTTTCCGGTCAGATCGCCCCTGCGAACTCTGGCGAGACTGTCATCATTCTTGCCCCTGCCGAGCGTGGCTGAATGAATGTCCGTTGCAAAAAAACAGACGGAAGCCAGAACCCTGTGATCAAAGGCGGCCTGCCACATGCGTCAATCGATGAGATTCAATCCGTGATCCAGTTATGTACACACCCGGAATGCCTGCGATTATAGATCAGCTGACATACTCAGTTGTTTGTATACGTCCAAGACAACCACACCAGGTGACCACCAAGACACATTCCAGTCGCTGCAATCCGACCGTTGCAATTTGGGAGGCTGCACAGGAGATCTATAGACAGCGTGGCGTCCTTGTCCCACCAACTGTAAGTGGGTCACACGGGATGCACATACGGAACAGAATCACCTCATCATATGCTGCGATCGTTTTCTCAATCTTTGGCAGCGGGGTTTGTCAGCCCACCTGAGAAGTGTTGTATCCATCAAGAGTGGATACCTTGTAGTTATTCCCCCTGTCCGTACCTGGGGGTAGTTCAGGCTCGGGCTCCTACCGGCCAGGTATCGAGTAGTTGGTTTACCTTCAGTATCATATGGAATTGGCTCCGGACCCTCAAATTCGTGATATGTGGATGGGCACGCTGAGCCAAGGTCAATCGCACCATCCTCGAGGCCTATAAGGGGTCCTGATGCTCCAACCCACCAACAACGTATCCCTGGCTGGCGATCTGACCAGCAAAACGCTCCACCGGGCCAGTAACCTGGTAGATCTCAGAGAAACAAACAATGCCTTCAAGTCCAAACAGATTAGTGGCCACCGGCTAGATCTGAAGGTTTTGGTACGTGCTGATCTACCTGGAAATTTTGCTTGAGAGTACCCTGGGACGTTGGGCGCAATTACGAATATCCTGATAGGTTTCCCATTATCCAGGGTGGAGGGCACGTCGTGGTACGTCGTGGTGATAAGCATTCTGTCGCGCGTCGAAAGGAGCGAACAAAGCCAGGAGGGTCGATCGAAAGCCACGTGGTCTTCCACGAACGTTTCCAAAGTTCAACCCTCTCCTCATCTTTCCGACCGCGTCACCCTTCTTCTCTCCCCCATGGCTCACTCACGACTTGGAATCCGTTCGTTTGTACCAACGGACCTCGATGAGGTCAGACTCACAATCACAAGGTCCATAATGGAGCCACTGACCGTCGCCAACACTCGAAGTACGCAGCTTCTAGTTCACCCACTTTCTAATTTTGACGACGCTGCTTCCCAGGTTACTATCACCCGCTCACGATTGGAGTATGGGCCGTATTGAGCTACGCATTTGTTGAATTCATGGATTGGTGGCCAAGTTCCCAATCCTTTGGCGGTCTTCTCGCCCAACTTACCCCGCTCCCTGCCCTCGCGGCCATGGCCTGCCCGATCATGTTTTACTTCGACTGGTGAGCAGACACCAAATACGCGTCAGTCCCATATCTAAATGTTGGATTTAGGGTCAATCGCCCCTACTTCGAACGCGGGGTCCAGAAGGCAATGGCCGCTCCTGACCTTCTCGATGTACAGAAAACCTATGGCAAACCGCCCTCTTCGCTCGATATTCTCGAGTACGAGGGTAGGGCCATTGGCCTTCTTGCCATTGATGCGACACCTAATCCCGCCCAACCCGGACGTGCATACATCCGCCACTACTTCATCTCCGACCCATACCGCGAATCCGGGGTTCAGAACGACCTCCTCACCCACGCGATTCCTAGACTTTTCGCTTCCCCCGATGTCAACTCTGTCGAAGCACCGTACTCCATGCTCCACCCTTACGTCAAGAAAGCCTTGCTGGAACAGGGTTTCAAGATCGCCTCTTCTCGTAAAAACCACCTTTATATCAGCTGGGAGGTTGGGACCGCCCTGCTCACCAAGGAAAAGTGGGAGCAGCTGCAACAAGCCAAACCTCATCCCGCCCCCGTATTCCCCAGGAAGTAATTCCCTTCCGGTTCCTTCGCTCATCGAGTCCACAGCCCTAGGAATCGGAATCCATGCAGCTCATTACTATACGCAGCGCTAACTAGGTGCTTGTATCTAGGCTGTAGTGTACAACATCAATGCATTTGGTACAAAAATGAACGAAACGTGTGGTACTGGTGGCACAAAAGCATACACTCCTATTCAGACCTGGGGTTGTGGTCCCTCGTCATGATGACGTTTCCACGAGCCCGCAAGAGATCTCGAAAATGTGGATTGTTGGGCATGATATCGCCATCCAGCGGATGGTACCAGTCTCGTATTCTGGGTCCACCAACGTTGAACTCGACTTCGTAAAGCTTTCGAGGGAATCTCATATCAGTCGTGGAGCCGAGACGTATTAACTACCGAACACCTACTGCATCCCTTAAATGCACGACTTTGCCCATGTACCAGCGTTTATCGCGGAAATACCAAATCAAAACCCCTTGGTGTACCTACGTCAGTACCATTTCCGATCAGTTGTTCTTTTGTCCAAGGCCGTGAAAGAGGGGGGCTCACGTTGAACACGTGGAGCGTTGTTCCGACTGGTTGCATGTCTTCTGGGTGTCTCAGGACGCCCCAGACGTCGGCGCTGATCAAAGCATCGTACGTCAAATTGGCCATCGCCTACTGTTGGTGGAGGACAGGAGTCCGAAGGTGTAGAAAGTTGAGGGAAGGGAAGGGCTACGTAGCGAGGAGGTGGTAGTTGCACAAAGGACCGTCGTATGCACCCCCCTATAAGCGGGGGGACGGGCAGGAGGGCGTTTCACAATAGATAGTGCTTTGAGCCATGGGCCACCTACACGGCATGACAACTATTTGGCATGGCCCTCCAATCCTGTTCAACCCCCAGGCCTGAATCGGGTGGAGGCGAACTGATTTCGGACGAATGGTCAGGCCTCAGGACCTGTGGAGCCCGAAAGGCCATGTTGGCACGCGTCCGAATAATCTGATAATTATAAGTGACCAACTATCGCTGTGATTCTGGTCCGCTCAGTGAACCAAACACCCAAAACAAAGCGACCATCGCTTGACATGGCAGGATGCGAACGATTTATACAGTTACTAGAATCGTTCAAGTTTTGCCCTTTAGCGTCTCCAACTTCAACTCCAGCTTGGTGATCCAGACCCCGCCCGGTCCCTCGCCCTCCTGCCCGCTCCACATCTCACACTTCCTCGCCAACGGCCGGGCCAGTCCTCGTCGTAAGCTGCCCCATTGATGTGGCACTCATGCATACGAACTCAAGTTCCGGGTTCTACCACAGCCCCAGCCCAGTATCTATCATCCTGATTACACTTCGTGTTGCATCTCAATCTGCCTCCCCATATGCCGCTTCCCACCATCGCAAATTCATCTGATGTTTTCACCTCCGTTGATTGCATGATACTCTATCGCGCGAAAACGCACAGACCATACTTGTCATGTCGTCGGGTAAGGACGCGACATCGAAAGGATTTTGAATTTCATATGAAGCGGTGAGCGTTCTGCACCCGGTCAGCGCAGGATTGGCTAATGGAATGTAGCATCGACATGACCAGTTGACCCCCCCCCCCCCGCGAACTTTCCGGGAAATGTACTGGATGGTCCTCACGGACATCGTGACCGGGACCAGCTCCGATTGTCGGCTCGAGCTTGAAGTACTTTTGTTTTCGCCTGGCCGCCTCCCCACCTGTGAACCTGCATAACGACGATGCCCTCTCCTCCACCTCCACTCCTCTGGATCGAGGCATGATTTCAGCCCGGCCCCCATGTGGGTGCACGGGTCAATCATGAGTAGATGTATCACAGTAGCCGAGGATCATTGATAAGCCGTAGGGCCGACAAGCGGCAGTGCCCACGACCGAGGCCACCGACACAGATTATCACGCGTCTCATTGATCAGAAAACAAATTTATCCGTCAACCCCTTCACCTCACATAACTACACATTTTTATCGTATCCTTATCTTATTACTCGCCAGCCAGTGTGACTAGAGAAGCGCCAACTGCGTTGGCAGAAACCTTGCTTGCGGGGTAGATATAGCAGGGAACGAAGCAAAGGTTATAAGTTTAGGTTTCAATTCTCGACGCAAAGCGAATGGGTCACCGTGACAAACTCCGGATTCCAGCTCTCTGATTGATGCGCATAACTGTGATGGCGTTCAACAGTTCGGTTGCGTCAGGGAGCATCCCAACAAAGCGTACATTTGATATATCCTACTATCTATATATACAGGGTGTGCACAGGAGCATGTAGGCATGCGTAGTCAACCATCTACTTGGTTTAATTTCTGCCACCAGAGTTTCGTCGTGTTGTCGAGCGCATCCAACCGCTCGTCCTCCAGTGTGAGCTCCGGCTCATGTACCTCCAGAAAAATATCATCATCAAAGTCTCGAAGTAGCCTGATTGTCTCCCGCCCAGAACTTCTTGACAAGGCAACGTACAGATTGAACAATGAGAGCTTGCCGCTAGGGGGGGAGGCGATGTCGACGATGGCACGTGGGATAGTCTGGCCTTGAGAACGGTAGTCGGTGAAGCAGTACGCAGCCGTGATTGGATATTGAAGGCGCGTCACAGTTTTCGCCTTCTTTCGAATTTTCCCAGGATGATTTGCATGGAAGATTTGGCCGGAAAAATTGGGATGATGCCGTCGTCGAGACCATCGAGGCGGGCCGCTCGCGTGCGATTCAACTTGACCAACACACACTGTGGAAGGTGTTTCAGCGTGACGATAGAGTCATCTCCAAGCGGAAGTTCTTCGGGATCGAGGACTATATCAACGACGGTGCCCCTAGCCCCGTTCGTGATATCCAGGTCAATACTGATGGCTCCAAGGTCGGCCTGCATGACTGGTGGTTCCGCAGTGAGGCATTTTGGAAGAAGGACGCGAAGATCGGCTACAAGGACGGCATTTCGGTCCCGTTCGAGAAGACCAAGCTGAGCTTCTCTGTCGAGCCATCCAATGACAGCATTGTCATTGAAGACTTCAATGCGGCGCACACCAACCTCACCAGCCTCATGGACGAGGTCAGAGACCCTAAGCTGCCCGCCGATGGTGGTATCGTTAAGCACGCCATGAAAATTCGCCATGCAATTTTCGGTGTAAGTGCATCCCATGCCTACGACTGTGACTCTGCTGAGACTCTGCTGATTTGTTCGATCAGTCTCGTGAAGAGGTTCCTGAGGAAGTCGTCAAAAAAGCGAAATTTGATATCGCTCAGTGGCCGGTCTTCACGAATGATGCTAAAATCGCGCTCGATGCCATCGCTGACACCCACTACATACATCAGCAAATCGTGGAAAATCGTATACTGTAATATCATGGTCTACGAAAGTGGTAGACCCAGATATTCAATTATAACGCGTTATAAGGGAAGCGGCTTGATCACCAGGTGCTGCAAGGCTATAACAGACTTTCCACGATTTGCTGATGCTACGCACCCCGCCCATCTACGATATCCCGGGACAGCTCGTCAAACCCCACATGTATTTCAAGCGCTTCCGTGGCGCGCTCGTTGCCGTACATTTCAATGTCACCTATTATAGGTGGGAGACGAAAAATACCTTCTGTATGGATCTCGCGCACCTGCGAGTTCTTGTCACCCCAACTCCTATGACGGTCCAAGTGGACCAAAAAGAATTCCCATGATCACGCGTGGGGAATCACGTCGCACGCGGGTAAGTTGCGTCGCACGCGCACCATATTTTGCGTCGCACGGGGAT
>Ga0307511_10001165_pt1 | contig 27997 bp, 27 predicted proteins | sample 13_EM_MG_FD_200266 | JGI IMG/M metagenome (GOLD analysis project Ga0307511, IMG submission 200266) | Populus trichocarpa ectomycorrhiza microbial communities from riparian zone in the Pacific Northwest, United States - 13_EM | ecosystem: Host-associated > Plants > Roots > Unclassified | place...
TACCACATAGTCACCATCTTGCCACTCCCAACTTCGCAACAGGTATGGACCTGAAACCCTGCACCCTATGCCAAACGCCCATGTGCAAAGATTGCAGACGGGAGACATACGAGCTACAGAAACCAGCTGAGCTAACGCCTGATGATGGATATGCCTACAGACTGGTTTGTGGGGCGTACACCAGCATTGAGGGAGAGGATATCTGTGCTACTGCAATAGGCGTGGATATAGGTTAATAAGATCAATCACTTTCCGAATTATGTTTCCCCAAAGTACCAGCTAGGCATGGGCGAAGTAGTGTTAGAGTGGGTTGGTGAACATCGAGAGAGGTTTGAATAGATTTGGATTGTGAGATGAGGGGGTGGGTACTGGCTGTGACAGACTTGATGTGAGAAAAATACTCTCGTTCGGCTGTTGCTATATAACTAGCGACTTAACCACCATGTGAGTTTTTTTTTTGTAAGAAAAAAAACCCCAAAAAACCACGATTTGCAAAGTTCAGGGTAACCTCTACGAAACATTCTCGCTAGGATCCCAATATGACAAGCCGTTGACAGCAACAGAGTATTGCAAATGGTGACAATGAGTGAAGTATACAGTCATTAGCTCCGCAGAGAATATACGGGGATAGAACTACTTAAGCATGCCTACTGGTGTTTTAGAGGTAAATAAATATCTCTGCATCCCCCTCCAGAAATCTCGCACTGTAAAGATCAAGTATTCGTACCTGAAGGGAGAAGTATATTGCTTGATGAGAAAGAGAAATAGCTAGAGGGGTCATATCCCGATACATATATCCATCAACTCGGCTACTGAATTGACCACAGGTGCATAGATAGATAAGGGGTGGGGCACGAGAACTGATTCAGCGTTAGTAGTGATGTGCTGTAGATAGATAGCCTCAGTAACCCGACCCTCAATCTTGGCGCGTGTACAGCCTCTCTATCTCTTCATAGCCTGCCCATTGATATCTGCTCATATGCCCAGCCTCGGTAGCGTAAGGGAAAGGGACATATATCCCTTGATGATCTTCGTGAAAAGGTTGAGGAGTACTGCCAGGGTTCGAGTCCGGTTACGCACCGTAGAATAAAATGTGCCATTAGTTAACCGGTCCTCGATCAGAGATAACCTGGCAGGGGAGAGGTAGCACGGTGGGACTCGGGGGAGCCGAGCCGCGGGCGAACTCCTTTTTTTTGTTGTTTGACACAAAAAACTTTTATTTTTATTCTGGGGTATTTCGGAGGTTGTTCATGGAAAGGCTGCTTCCTAGCTTACTTTGACCCTCCAGCAGCGACCTCCATGCACTCTGCATGCCATGCTGATATCTCAGTCCTCCTCCGCAGACCGTCAACCCACCCCGGAGGGTTATGTGCGGCATCTTCAACTCTCTCCTCCCTTTCCCATCACCGCCCCCTCCTCCGCTGTGCACAAGCTCACCAGGAGAGCACATAGTCAGCCACTAGTGTGTGCTTTTATCTGAAGAAGACACTGGTGTCATCACCTATATCAGCCTGCCGACAGCCTGGTAATGGGGAGTACAACATCCACTGGATGCCTTCAATGACAGTCCAGGATAAATATCACTTATTGCTCCTATAAGCTAACCGACCCCCAGAGCAAATACACCGCATACGATTTAGAGCTGTTGGCGGGACACAAGAAGCTTAAACAGCGAGTTTTAATCTCCACATCACCGTCCACACCGCCACCCGCCCCTGACATATTGCTGCCCTGATACATTCTACAACAGCGGGCACTCATATCCTGACGGTTGCTTGCCATACCACACTTTAACTCCAGTATTGAACACATTTCTAGGGCGAATCTCGGAGGGTAACCCGCAGATGAGGAAGTTGAGGGTGCTGTGGGTTATACTGCGGAGCAGGGGATTGGGGGTGCCGGGCAGAACCTGGGGTTTTGCCCATAGCTAGACACCAGAAGCACCCAGTGCGTTTCATCGAACTCAAGGCTGTGGGGCATCATCAACATAATTATTGGTGATGCCTTCAAATTCGAGAGAGATTTAGGAATGTGTTTGACAATATTGGGATCGGAAGCAAGCTATGCTTCTATGCCTGGACAAAGGAACCTGCAGGCTGCATCTTGCTAAAACTAATTTTAATTGATCTAGAATATACCATCGATATACCTCCGTTGGGATCTCCGCGCTAGTGAAGAGTAAGTAACCTATTGCGGCTGCTAACTACCCACTCTTGAAGAAAACATATATGGCGCCTTGTTAGAAACGTACCGGGGGTTTGGGAAGCAGGAACTAGAAACAGTTTTTACTTCTTATACTCTTAGAACGTCTTTTCAGTTTTGTGCGGCTATTCCTTTACCTCTACTGCTCACTCTCACTTCTGCTGCTGTGATAGTTCATCAGAGATCTGTTTCATCAGTTCAGTTTTGTCCGACTACCTCTACTACTTTCTCTCACTTCTGAACCAAACATGGTGGACGACAACTTCATGCTGTGTCGGTTGCTTGGACTCGCATACTTCAGTGGAGAACCGAATACTATTGATGTTGTGGATTTTGCAGCTATCTTCGAGCTTGCCTTCCCTGAACTCGAAGCATAAACTACGGAGGAAACCAAGAAACAAGGGTTAAAGGTACTGCTACTTCAGCAACGGCTTGAGGGGAAAGCAAAGCAGTGGTGGCAGTTGTGGAGGAACAATCGAACGGTCGCAGTTGCATTTGCCTCAGCTACCTTGAAGCGAAGATTCTCTGTCACCACTGAAGCAGGTGACACCCAATTCAAGTCCATGCTCTCAGAGCAAGATAGGCCATATTTAATGGCTCTCCTGGGTAAGGAGGCCTGCGGTAAGGCAAATGGAAGCGAGAGCATTCAGGGGGGAAAGAACCGGAAAGCAGGAGAAGCGGTTAATACAGAGGGAGAAGTAAATGCAGAGCAAAGAATGAATACGAAGAAAGAGTGAATATTGAGGAAGGGGTAATTGCAGAGCAAGGAGTGAATATGGAGGAAGAGGTGAATACGGAGAAAGAGGCGAATATCGAAGACGGGGTGAATATCGAGGATGGAGTGAGTGCAGAGGAAGGAGTGAATATGGAGGAAGGAATGAATATGGAGAAAGAAGTGAATACAGGGGAAGGAGTCAATACGGAAAAAGGGGAGAGAATATGGAGGTAGGATTAAATACAGAGGAAACGATAAATATGAAGGAAGAGCTAAACACTGAGGAAGGGGCAGAAGTAGTAAGGTAGTAAAGAAGGATGCACGAAAAGAGACGACACAGATAATAGGAGAGGAGGTGGTCATAGTGGTAAAGCAGCCGAAGAATCAAGAGGCACTTGAGGGTTCGGGAGAGGTGGGTATTGTGAAGGGCATAAAGAAAATAAGTTTATATGGGCCGTGGACATCTACAATATAGAGGTAGAAGAGTGTAAGAGCTCGGAAGTTTTGCAGGGACTGAGGGGTGAAGAGACGGTATGCATGAAGGTCAATATAGTGAGGAAGTATGTAGGGAGAGAAGAGGTGCAGCTGGGCATGCAGGTTAGGGAGGTAGAAGAGCAACTGATATTGCGTTTACCTTTCCGAATGCCTGGATGGCTGTAATTCTTCCTATGGGAATCTCCCGAATTACTTACGAATAAAAAGTATATTGCAACCATTCACAACCCCTCGAGCAAACTATCGTCTCACCAGTAGTCTGCCTGACTTATCTCTCTCTCCACCTAGGTCCACAACTCCTCCTACGACCACCACCTGATTATCAATTTCCCAGCAGTCTGTCACATTAGGTATGTCTGATTGCTTATCCCATGCTCGTTTGATGTTGATACCTAATGCCTCTCTCTCCACAGAGGTCCCCAACAGGCTGTCTACAATGGGCTCCGCCGAACCGTATACCAACACTTGTCGATCGCAAGGACGGCCTTGCCCGTCCCGCCGTGCCATTAGTACCGACAGGGCTAAAGGGAATTGTTTGTGGTTTTCCCTGTTACACCGTCAGTAGGGGGTTGCTCCTTTTGGGAAATCACGCTTTTCATTTGAAGTTTTTCACGCTCTTTTTTCACTTCTTGTTTTTCATCACATTTCTGGCAGCTTTTTTTTTTAGATTTCGCTCTGTATTTTTACGTTTTTATATGATCTTACATATGGAATTTTCACGCTCATTAAACAATACAAGCTCTTTTCGCTCTACGCACGCTTGATGGGATTTTCGGTGTTTTAATGGCTGGTGGGTGCTTCTCAGAGCAAGCTGATGCAGTTGCCTCCGAATACTGCTGACTCTGTTGTAGTTACCCTGATATTATCAGCTGAACACGCGAGATATAACACGCTCTTTTTTATTGTATTGTTCCTCGAGCGAAATACTATAGACCTACATGAAAAGTGGAAAGACAATGATACTAAGGAGAATGAATGATATGGATAATTATAAAGAGTATATTGAGAGGTTAAACGGAGCCAAAATCTTGAAGAAAAAAGATAACAAATCCACCTCTTATCAATAAAGCAAGACAACTACCCTGATATCTTGACCTCAACTGTACAAAACAAACCCCCACGACCCCCCCACTCAACTTCAATTTACAACCCCTCCGCCTCTTGATTAGCATAACTTACTTTCCTCATCTCACCCAACCTAAATCTCGCCGAGCTTAACGCATTCTCCAACTGCAAAATCTCAACCTGTTGCTCCATCTCCCTAACCTTAAACTCATGGCTTCCCATCTGCTTATAATCCTCCTCCGTCAACTCTCCACCATCTTCCCTCGTCTTCTCCTTAATAATCTGCTGCACCTGCTTAACCAAATTCCTACACGCCCCCGTCACAGCTTTACTCGCCACCTCCAGCCTCTCCTGTGTTTGTGATGCAAACGCTGCCTTGACTCTTGACGCAGCAACGAGCTGGGCCGTAGACGCAGACACGTCATTTGCGCAGACAATGAGCTGCTCGAGTTTGCGTGTGCCAGAGATGACTCCGTCGGCAGTCTCGATGAGCATGTTGGTGGAGGTGGCGACGGCTTTGGCAGCGGAGATGAGCCCTTCAGTCCAGCGGTTGTTGCGCTTGTAGAAAGCAGTGCGGGAAGAGGTGCCTCGCCCTTGGGCGACGATCTGTATACAATGCCAAAAGTGGTTAGTCCCCTGGACTGGACTTGCAGGATATGGGTTGGGGGGAGTTCTTACCTCTTGTTGGGAGGCCGTAGCAGCTTTAATGAGTTGAGCGATGGCATTGGTGACTGCGATTGCAGCATCGAGAATAGAGCTGCGTACGATGTTTTTTAGCAGATAGATAGTTAATCTTTTGGAGGTTCGAGACATACTCGTGAATTCTAAGCTCGTATGTCGAGTACCCAGGCCCCTTTGCCTTGTTCTGCAGAGCGGCTAACCTGGCTGCCGCAGCATCAATAGCTGCCGCCGCGTTCGTCAACTCCCTGTCAACAATATCGCCCAAATCGCCACTACCAAGATGCACGCCTTTGCTAACAAACGTCTCGGTCAACTTCGTCAAGACCTGCAAATTTTTCTGCACCTCTAGATTGTTCTTAAGCACAACATCTGTTTTGGCTTCTGGGTCTATTCCATCAAGCCTAAACGACTGAAGGGACTGAAAGAATCGCACAGTGGCTTGAGCCGACTGTCGCGCAGATGATATGATTTGATCTGCCTTCTTCTCATCAGGAGCAAGTCGCGTGACACCTTTGGCATTGTCGAGAACATCAGCTATGGCCGAAGAAAACACTGTAACCATCTTGATAACGTCATCGTGAATAGCCTCGGGGCCATCAGCAATATAGTTGTTGAAAGATGTCGCAAATTCAGTTGCGCTAAGGCCAGCTTTTTCGACTTGTGATAAAAGGTAGGTTGCGGTAGCATTCTGGTTACCGGCTTGCATAGTAGACTCCAATTCGTACAGGGCATCGTCAACTCGCCGCACCCCACTTTGCAGTACAGAGTCTAGATAACATCATATTAGTAGTGTTTTTATTTATTTATATTAGAACATATATCAATTCAAACTGCAGCGGGGATAGGTCACTACTTACCCATGATTTGGTTGAGTTTAACGATCTGGGCAGACACCAGAGCATCGACAGCTGAGTCAAGAGCTTCGTTGGTGGCAGTGTCTTTCTGTAAGTCGATCAATATTCAGTCACCCTGAACACATAGTAATAACAACTTACGTTCTCGGCTTCAAGAAGAAGCTTGAGAGTATGATCCATTCCAGCCTTTGCAATTTCTAATTCCTCCTCCTTCTCCCTCAGCTGCCTCTCAAGATCTGAGTTTCCTTCGCTTTGATCCCTCATCAGTCCGTCCAGCTTCCTCTGCTTCGTTCTTAGCAGATCCTCCAAATCTGCAATCTCTCGATTATGCCTGGACAACATGGAAGACAGCTCTGTGCCCTTAGATCTATCATTGTTATCTGCCTTCTCCAAGGCGAACTTCAATTCACGTTTTAGCTTGTCAATTTCCTCTTTGTTGCTTCCCTTGGCCCTGTCAAGCTCAAAGAGGGCACGATCTCGCTCTCGGATCATGTCTGCTAATTCCAGATTCTTAGTCTTCATCTCCCTCTCAAGCTTTTCCCGCTTATCAATGGCCTCTTGCGCGGAGGCTGCTTTGAGTTGAAGTTGCTTAAACTTCTGTAGGAGATTGAGATGCTCAGTTCGCAGTTGACTGTATAACTTGGCCAAGGCCTCATATGCATCGTATTTGCGCTTCCACACATTCACCTGGTCTATATTCACAATATGGATCCGTTAGTGGATTCTAAGAAGCAAGGCGTATGTACGGTACTGACCTTGCAGAGACTTGATCATATCATCCTTCGTCCCTAATTGCTGTTGGGAGTTTAATCTGAGCTGTGCCAGCTCGTTCTCTAGGTTTTTGATCGTCTATCCATGGTATTAGCACCTCGCCCAGCACTTCCAGGTGCAGTTTACCTACGGTATCATAATGTTGTAGAACGACCTGGTCTCTATCCCACTGTCCCTTCATTGCCAGAAGTTGCTGCTCCATATCCGCCAATTGTCCCTGTGTTTGCCTTGCAAACTGGTCTCTCATCAGCTGGTCCTGTGCTAGTCTTTGAGCTTCCATTTGTTGCCTCTGGGCTTCCTCAAACTCCTGCTGCTGTCTGAGAGCTTCCATTTGCTGCTGCTGAATTTGCGCTTCCCATTGCTGTTGAAGTCGATGTTGCTGTTCTTCGTACTCCTGCTGTTGCTTTGCCTGTTCGTTCGACCAGAAATCTGAAATTGGTTCTGGTTCAGGCGCTGGAGGCGGTGGTGCAGGAGGAGCCTGCGCCTTGGGGGCCGGTTCATTGGCAGGGCGCTTGGGGAGAGCGGGGGGTTGGTCTTCTTCACTCATCAAATTGGGCGGGTCCTAGACCTGGTTAGCATATAAAACCTCAGTAACAGGGGGCGCTAGAATATGATCACCTGTGGGAGCTTGGGAACGGTTAATAGACTAGTAAGGTATCTTAGGTTCGAACACTCATAGTAGAATTTGACTAGACGGTAGTGCTGAGCATTGTACTGTGTCCGTAAAGGCTCGAGGACCTCATCATTCCCGGTACCTAATTATAACCCCATCAGTTTCCAGCATCCCTCTTAACCATCTTTTCGTATGCCTTACTTGAATGCATCGCCCTAAGCATACTGGTGACGAACCGGTAGATACCGTAACTCTCGTGGACTAGGGGCATTAATGAGGCGATCTTGCATTCGTTGTTGGCGCCCTGGCGGAAGTGGGAGAAAACAAGCTTCTGGAAGGAGTCAATCTGATCCTGGAGTTTCATGAGGTCGGTGATGGTCTCATAACTAGTGCGGTCGTGTCAGCAGACCGCCGGAGGGGTCGAGAGTATGGTCACTTCTTACCCCTCATTTGGATCATTGATAGCCTTTAAGCTGATATATTCCTCATACTCGAATGTACCTATCCCGGCCTCCAGTCAGCACCTCCGAAGCTCTGGCGGGGGTATAGAGGTAGCCACCATTGAACTCCGGATGCTGCCTATGGAATAGCAGCTTCGCCAGCAAAAAGTACACATACTCCCGGATCAGTGGCCCATATCCGCGCAATCCTTCTCCGGAGATGCCCCTCGTTAAGCTTTCGAGCCATGGTGTATGCTGATGAGCTTCGCGAATGGTAATGGGATGGCCCTCCTGCAGAACCTTGTGTATTGTGATCAAGGCCTTGAACGTCTGCACTTCATCGGCTTGAATGGGCTGAACTTTGATCGCAGCCCAGAACGACTGGCTCGACTTGAAATCCCATGTGTAGATGATGCAGTTTCGCACGTGTTTGCGCTTTGGAGCAGTTTCTTCTATATTCGTAGCTTTTGCAACAACCATCGCCAAGCTCTGCTCGGTCCGGGATAGGTCGACGTTCCGCGACATTGCGAGGAGAGAATCGAGAGTTGGGCGCCGGCGGTTTGGGGGCGGAGGGAAGGTGAGTGGGGATTTTCCAGGCGAATTCGTTCGGAGAGTAAGGGAAGTAAGGGACATTTCTGTGCAGGGGCATCATGCCAAGAGACGCGCACGCATCCCGTGAGACAACATTGTTACAGCTTAGTCAGGGATCCCACTGCGACCATAACCCATCCTCTTCCTCCTCCTCCTCCTCCCCCTCTTCATCCTCCTCCTCCTCCCTCTTCATCCTCATCCTCCTCATCCTTCTCATCCTTCTCACCCTCCTCAGCTGCAAAATTTCGCCGAATCAGCTTCAACAAAATGTTACCAGTGCAGTTACCGGAATAGATGACGCGACTAAGGAGTCTGTAGCCGGTTTTTCTTCTATCTCATCAAGCAATCTACGTTTTTCATAGCTGCGAACAGCTTCACCTCCCCAGTCACTTGGATCTCATCGACCCTCAGCCCTACTCCGACGAGCTTGAGGCTGGATTAGGTATGGTTCACCCGGCACATTAAGGGACCATAAGAACCCACGAATCGCGCAGTATACATTCCAGATTTCCCTCGAGAACTTTATCTCCGTAGGGGAGAATCAGAATGGCAGGAGGGTCCATTATTATCGATGAAGAATGCCCTGACTTCCCAAGACTACTCCGCTCCCGTCGGAACCTTATTCAGACTTAAGACAAAAAGAGGGGGAGGTAGGAACACTGTGTCAACTGCAATGAAATAGCATGAATGGGTATGGACATCTCCCCCTTCTGTTTTTGCTAGAATCCTCGAAGCACGAAGATCTGTCTTCTTTATCATTAAGCAAGCGGCTTCTTTAGTATATACGAATATACTCTCTTATACCTCGCGAACGATTGACCGGTGAAGAACGATTTCTTCGGGGGGGGCAAGGGAAATGAAAGAGAGGCGAGTGAACAGCTACTTCAGACATCTCAGACAGCCGTCGTGATTCTACTCTGTCTCAAAACCTCGACTATCACAAGCGGATAAAGCACATCAGGCGTACATCACTTTGTGTGGGAATGCACGGAAGGGACACTGGGTATCGGGAGAGACTAACCCGGCAGATATACTCACGAAACTAGTGACAGGCTCGAGAGTTACTGCACTGAAGGAACTGGCAGGACTGGCATCATCAAAACCGAGCCTACAGATGACGGGTGGGGGTCGGCACGGGGTGGAGAAGAACAGTGAGTGGGTCGGTCATGCAAGAAGGAGGAAAGGATAGAATATACAATATTATTTCCGCTATCCTCGATTCAGTTACCGAGTAGATGGATGCGTATATCGGGATATGACCCTTATAGTCGTTTCTCTTTCTCATCAAGCAATCTACTTCTCTCTTCAGCTACGAATACTTGATCTTTACAGTGCTAGGGGGATGCAGAGACCTAATGCCATATTCCCATATTTATTTACCTCTAAAACACTAGCAGGCATGCTTCAGTTCAATATATTTTCTGCGAAGCTAATTACTTATATGCTCCACCCATTGTCACCATTTGCAATAATCCGTCGATGTCATGGCTTGTCATATTGGCATCCTAGCGGGGATGTTACCTAGAGGTTACCCTGAACCTTGCATATGGTGGTTTTTTTTAAATTTCCTTTTAAAAAGACTCACATGGTGGTTAAGTTGCAAGTTGCATAGCAATAGCCGAGTGAGTATTTCTTACAATATCCTCTTATAGGAGGAGGAGGAGGAGGAGAAGGAGAAGAAGGGTAACCTGCCGAGGTGGGAGTTGAAGGTGCGGGGAACGCCATGGCCCCAGCTATTCCGGCCCCATCAAGGTTGTCCTCTCTTCTTCATCGAACTCCCCTTGGGAGAACTTGCCATTTGTCCCTGATACTTTACGCTCAGCTTCGGCTTCCTTCATATCGAGAAAACAGCTAGTGGGTGTAAGCTCTTGGACGTTTTGTTTTAAAATGAAAACAAACTCCGTACTCGTGTGCACATCCGTGGGGGACGTATGATGAAAGCCGTTGGATTTATTACCCCAGGAGCACGCTAAATGAAATCCACGTTTAGCATATTGATAATCTTCATTCGGAACCCTGGAGTTAGGTTTTCTCCTGTCCATTACCTCGCAAATTTCCCAGTACCAAGTGTCCCACGCAGCATAACAATTATAAGGTCCTCTATATTCTTGCTCCCTAACAAGGGTAGAATTGCAAGAGTCAATGGGAAGAAGAGCTGAATAAAGACCCACTGGATCGCGGAATCGCGGATCATGGGGCGGGTGTGCGGCCGGGGTGGGGACACTGTCCACTTTGGCATTCAGCTCGACTTTGATAAACAACAATACCGTCCTCTCCAGCTGGTTTGCGGGGTATGATTCTGGGAGTCAGATGTTAGCCGTGGTCTCAATACTCGAGCCTCCTGATACTCACCCCAGAATTGGTGTGCTGGGTATGATTCTAGGAGTATGGCCAAACCAAGGTGCCTGGGGCGTTTACCGCTGTTTTCTATGTTGTTGGTGTCCGTTTCTCAATAGATACCAACCCATGTCTATCTCCCTGATATTCCTTCCAGCCATGAGGATGCCAGCGGCTCGTGTTCTTTGTTGATAGAGACCCTGGAAAGGACGCCACGAGTGTATTGCGGAACCATGGTTTTGGCAGGACCCCAAGAAGCCTGTGTCGGAGTCTAGGAATAGGTTCAATATTAGCTGGAACAAATTCCAGGATGAAAGGATTTATCATTGATGCTTACCCTACTTACTTACTCAATTTACTCCGCTTTCAATCCCATATGAAACTCCCCTACTACCTACCACAGGGAAAAAAAGATTGTTTGTGCCAAACAACAAAAAAAGGAGTTCGCCCGCGGCTCGGCTCCCCCGAGTCCCACCGTGCTACCTCTCCCCTGCCAGGCTATCTCTGATCGAGAACCGGTTAACTAATGGCACATTTTATTCTACGGTGCTTAACCGGACTCGAACCCTGGCAGTACTCCTCAACCTTTTCACGAAGATCATCAAGGGATGTATCTCCCTTTCCCTTACGCTACCGAGGCTAGGCATATGTTGAGGGGGAGCGGGCAGGCTTGTGAAGAGATAGGGAAGCTGAATCATCTCCCGGCTGTTTTCATGCCCAGCCTCTTATCTGCCTGCACTCAAGAACACACCAAAGGTCCCAGCTAGGTAGCGTTACACCAGTTACCCTGAGCTCGCTTGCCCACCTGGTTATTTCCTATGTCTAGCTTTTCTTATTTCCTTGTTCCAGGCTACTTCCTAGACTCCGTTTAGCTCTACAGCCGTTCATGGTGTTCTTCCATTCTGCATGGCGTCCCCGGGACTCACATATGAGTAATGAATACAATCAATCAATCAATCAATCAATCAATCACTCGTGGAATCCTCCCGGGTTTCCGGGGGGCTCACCCTGGTCCGTCTCTGGGACATCATTTCCCCAAGATGACTGTGGAGATACTTGTAAAGGATTACCAGTTACCTCGGGGTGCACCTGCCAGTATCATTCTCGTGGCCAAGCGGCAGGCGTAAGTTTCCACTTGCCACAATACAATGTCTTACGCTGATTTCTTCAAGCTATTCTCGTCGTCACTCCCGATTTGGGGAAAGATGAGGGCCTTGAGTGTACGTTGGATAGTATCAGGGGAAATGTGAAAGGTAGGCATTCCATCTTGCATATTTTTCTTTGTTACCTCACATTGAACACTTCAAGAAGTGACGGTTTAGGTTTTCATATCGAGAGTCTCCACTACGCAATACCAGCATATCCTGAATTATATATCAAGAGGGTAGCCGTGGAATTTGAGGCTCCACCTGCAAATAGAATAGTTGGAGGGTTCAACTGGGTCCCAGAAAAAGTGGACGCACAGATGGATGAATGTTTGGCTTGGCTCAGGATTCATATCACTTTACCGGGGGGCACGCAATTTCATTCGATTGCCAATGATAATTCCTCTCTCAATTACACGCTTGGAGAGGGTGGCTCAAAATATGTTCGCACAGGAACAACGGAATGCATACATAAATTGTCGGAACATCTTTGGTGGAATGCAAGTTGCAATTGAGCTCAAGAGTAAGTCCAAGACCAAGATAGCAGACAGGCAGCTTTGAAGTTAATATTAGCCAATGCCTTTTGAATCATGGGGTTGTGATACTTCTTATGGACTTGAAAGAGTATTGGCACTTTTTATGGTTGACCAAGGAAGCACACATTCAGGAGATTATTCTAGGGCTTCGTTGCGGCGTTGCTTAACATGGAGGCATTGTAGTTGCAAAGGGTCGTCTGCCTACTGCAGCAACAACATCAGTGTAGGTTCCACACGAGGCAACGCCGGCGTAGCAGCTGGGGCAGCACTGAACGCTTCTGCCGCTTCAGAAGGGTGATCCCTGTGATTGTGTGCCCAAACGAGAGGTGGGCGGACTTTTTCGACGAGATGTCAGAATTCGAGGTTAAACAGTGGAAGCTCAGGTATGTGATGGATTAGGTCAGACTGGAAGTCACCCCTGTAGAAATCGTTCTACACCGGTCACTCGTTCGCGAGGTGTAACAGAGTATATTCGTATACTTAGAAGGAGTTAGAAGGAGCCACTTGCTTGATAATAATGAAGAATGCAAGGAAATCCACCGCCCTTATATACCCTTATTCGAAATAACCTGAGAAAGACAATAATAACATTATCCGGCCCCACCAGCCGTCGTTCAGCCCTTTGGCCTGTTCAGCCCCGAGGTCTCGCTTATGCAGTCATCATTACATACGTCGACCATTATATTGTTCCAACAACCCCAATAGTATGCCCTTCTTCTACGCATCCTCAGTACCCGTACCATGCTCCTTACCAATGCACCATACCATTCCGGCACAAGGCCTATTAGCTAGCCTAACCAAATCACTTCCTAACCACTAAGTCCTAGGAGAGGTGTTATGCAAGAAAAATTGGGTATGAAGTTTGTGGATTTTCGTGCAAAGGAATCTAGCTATTAAAAGGTCCTAGGATATCCGGCAAATCAACGACTACAGATGAGGGTCCTTCTTGCGAGCTGTTTAACTGGCGCGGGCTCAGTGAGTCATTATAAAACCCTTTGTCGAAATCTTAATCTAACGTACTTCTAAGTAATGTTGTATCTACTCAAGAACTACTCCGGCGGACTCAGACATAACAATATACAAAAGTCAACGAAGCAGCGGCACTGGTGGAGGAAGGAGTTGGAAAATATGAAGTCTGAGGATTCTACAAAGGGCCACCGACTAAGACACAGAGTATCAACAGGCAGTATCACAAGGTAAGTGCTTTTAATAGATCAGCTACTTAAAGCATAGCTGATGAGGGATATAAAACAGGTGTCTACATTCCGACTGTAGAAATCGTTCTACAGCGCTGGTCTCATCCGCGAGAGAATAGACAGTATATTCGTTATACTATAGCAGAAGCCGCTCGCTTAATGATATTATAGAAAGTAAGGAAATTACTCCATCTTGTCCCACGGAACATAATTAACCCGAAAAATGACTTAATCCGACCATCCTCCCCATTCAGCCCCGAGGTCTCGCCTATGCAGCCATATCCAATGCGTCGACCATTATATTGTTCCAACACTGACTTGCTCAGAGCCTATCTCGGCCACCATCGAGGTAGTAGTCTAGTGGTCTCGAACCCACGTCACCTGGGGAAGTCCTGTCCGGCGAAACAAAATGGGCTTGGAAACTCTGTTCGGATAGGGGGCGTCATGCTAATATTGAAGTTAGGATGTCTCTAGCAGAACACCAACCTAACTGAATGGTCGGACTAATTGTCTGCACGTGTACTTCGTTGTGGGTAGCTAAAACCACATGGGTCCTGAAGAAAGAGAGTGGTGGATCGAAAAATTGGAGAGAGGTATACCTATTGTCAGTTAAACAACGCCACTATCAAACACATTACCCTATGAAGCGCATCGAACCCATCTTGGAAGGATTGGCCAGACCTTCACGATTTTTTCTTCTCAAACAATTGGGCGTATGGGTTTTATGCGGTGCCCTTATAACCCCCTAGCATACAAAACTACCTTCAATACTGCGTTGGAATAATACTGCTATATACGAATCCCTATGGGTCTCACTGGGGTGCCTGCAACGTACGCTCGGATGAAAGACATCGCATTTGGGCCGTCCCCAGTCTCAAATAAAGAGAAAAGTTTGACATCTATGCGGCACTCTGAACATAGCGGGTCGGGTGAGTTTGAAGACATGTTCTAGTTTCTACATGAACAATATTTCCCAAGGCTGGATTGGGCTTTTCTGACCCTGAAACCGACAAAACAAAAACATCCTAGTGGACATTATTGAACCCCTGGGTATGCTGATCCGCCGCGGTACCTCGGTTTGCGGCTCCGAAAACTAGGGGATTTGGCCTTAAAGCGGAGATTTAAAGAGAACTGTGAAGATATGTTATACTCCTGATAGCTATTGATAGCAACTATTAGTTCTACATTTGAGTAGATATTTTAGAAGCTGAGGCCGCGCCGTGGACTTTAGTTCAGTCTTATAAATAGTGCCTTCCCTGGGTACTGACGAACCAACTTGGACTAGGGTTTTGTGCTTGCATACTTTCTTAGCAGTTTTATAACCGAACCTCTATAGTGCACAGCTCCATACCCTGAACAGCATGCAATTCTCATTCACCTTTGGTGAACCGTTCATGAGACACATAAATCTATTCCCAATACAACTCAATAGAGGTCGTCTAGACAATAAATCTTCAGCTTAATTGGAAACATTTCATGGGTGTTCAAGGAAAGCAAAGCACCCCAGCAATGGAGTCTTCATGTCTTTGTATCTTCCCTAGCGAGTGGTGCAACAACAGGGATGCAAATTTATCAAGCGCACTTCAAGAATCTCTCATCACAGAAACTACCTACAGTCCTACGCCCATAGAAGGTTGGCCTAATTACTGGACAGGTTCGGCCGGCTCTACCCCGGGTTCTCCATGACACTCCCTAATCATGGCACAACCCGCGGCGCCCTCCTCCATGGCTCCCCCAACCTTCTCCGCGATTTGCTTGCAGCACCCTCAACTTCGAGGCCCAGGGAATCCATACTTTTCCCAGCAATGTTTATTGTTGAGATTGGGGTGTGATATGTCAAGTAAGTTGTTGAACTGTCAGGAGCATATCCGCTGCTGTTGGATGTGTCATGGCTGTGGACGGTGATATGACTGCACAGGATAATTAGCACCTTGAGTGTCTTGTGCATCGCCAGCAGCCGATCGTGTTAATGAGCCTGAGGGTCCGTTATTTGATAGGTGGGTATGTGATCGTCCTCCGTTATTCATCGTGGGTAATGACACCCATAGTGTCGACAGTCAAGGCATCTCACCGTGGATATTGAATTCCCTGTTACCATTGCGGCAGGGCTAATATAGCTGATGTATATGACACCAGTACCTTTAGGTGAAGGCAAGCTTCTGAACAACCAGTCAGGTTTCCAGTGACTGGCTGTGAGCTGGTGTACCACGGGGAAGGGAGGTGCTGCGCACAACCTGCGGGGGAGGGGGTTGTAGGGCGCTGTGGTATGTGCCTCGGAGATTTAGATACCAGCATTGGAAACCGGGTTTGTCACTTCCCTACCCGTACTGACCTACTCTACCTTAACCAAAATGGCCTAGGGGGAGGGATATATGAGGTGGAGGTGTCACTATAGTGGTGGCGGTACCGCCGATTGAGGGCACAGTTTTGGGGGGGTGGATGCTCCCAGAAATACTTGTTTGTCGGAGGTGGGTGCTTCTCGATAGAAGGCCCATTTTGCATATACCCCCTGCGTGCTTGCTGAGGTTGAGAAATTGGCTGGTGCCCTCTATTTTTATGTTTTTTCTAAAACAAACCCAGTACTCGTTACTCGTATGCACATCCATAAGGGACGTATGACGAGCCACTCGGAAACCCAGATGGACTCAAGGGTTGGCGAGTTAATCCGCCGCCCCGCGCGGGGTGAATAGGTGCAAACTAGAAATAGCTGGTAACCCTCTACCTACAGTAAACATGTTAATTCTAGACTCTCATGAACTCGACCTGGTTAAAGACTGCGGCGCTGGCAGGCTCAGATCATATGACTGCATGCCTCATGGTTGGCTCTGCGTGTCCTGAAGTGGTACATTTTGGGGATTGCATATGAGTACTGAGCTTATACAAAAAAAAAAAAATGTGTCCCGAATTGGAGATTCAGGGTAACCTGAGAAATAGGAGAAATTTTGGCCGAGAGCCATAGGAGGTAATTGGAGAATTTCCTGAGATCACTTACGTGGTCATCTAGAATTCATGCCCTGTCGGAGTGCTTCTGGTTGACACGACCGCTGCTGTGTATGTGTCGGGAGACTTGAGCCAGGGAGATAAGAGGCTAGGCACACGCGAACAGCCGGGTGATGATTCAGCTCCAAAACTTCCCTATCTCTTCATAAGCCTGCCCGCTCCCACTCAACATATGCCCAGCCTCGGTAGCGTAAGGGAAAGGGAGATACATCCCTTGATGATCTTCGTGAAATGGTTGAGGAGTACTGCCAGGGTTCGAGTCCGGTTAAGCACCGTAGAATAAAATGTGCCATTAGTTAACCGGTACTCGATCAGAGATAACCTGGCAGGGGAGATGTAGCACGTGGGACTCGGGGGAGCCGAGCCGCGGGCGAACTCCTTTTTTTTATTGTTTGGCACAAAGAGTTTTATTTTTTCCTTTGGTAAGTAGTAGGGAAGTTTCATACCTTAGAAATTCGATAGTAAGGCAGTACTCTTATGATTGATTTCTCTTTCTCAGGCCCAAGGAGCTCCCTGCGTCAAACAATGAGATATTTTCTTACATTGATGTACTTTCTTTCAGAAGAAAAGGATGTGTAATATACATGTAGCTAAAAGGGTTACATGTGGTCATGCAGTCAACCAACGAACCATACAACCTAGACAAATGGACTCCCGGTCCCTGATCGATCCTTTCTTCTCCCCCCATATTGAGCCGGTGCCTTTAAGTCTTCGCCTTCATGCGGCCTTTACTTTCGCCTCGCTCACATTCGGGGGGGAGGATCATCAATGTTGTTTCGAAGTGTCTTTGTTACCCAGTCGAGCCATGTACCACTCTTACTTAGAAGGGCTTGACATCAGGCATCCACATAGTCTTACTATTGAGTACTGCCTTACCTTCAAGTAATTTCTTACTATCGAGTTCTAGGGTATGGGATTGAAAGTGGGGTGGGTTGAGGAAGGAAGGTAAGCATCAATGATAAATCCATTCACCCTGGAATTTGTTCCAGCTAACATTGTACCTATTCATAGACCCCGATACAAAAGCTCATGAAGCCCTACCAACACCATGTTTCCGAATTACACCCGTGACGTCCTTTGCAGGGTCTCTATCAACAAAGAACACGAGCCGCTGGCATCCCCATGGGTGGAACATCAGGGAGGTAGACATGGGTTGGTATCTATTGAGGAATGGGCACCCATAACATGGGAAACAGTGGTGAACGCCCCAGGGACCTTGATTTAGCCATGGGGTAGACGACAATGTTGTGTATCAAAGCCACGCTGGATGCGAAAGTGGACAGTCCCTCGCCCCGGCGACACAACCGTCCCATGATCGGCGATACCGCAATCCAGTGGGGTCCTCATTCGGCTCTTCTTGCCATTAGCTCTTGCGATTCTACCCTCGTCGGGGTCAAGAATACAGAAGACCCTATAACCGTTATGCTGCGCGGACACTCGGTACTGGGAAATTTGCGAGGTAATTGGGCAGCTCGCTGCTGTATGGCTGCCAATATATCAATATGCTAAACCTGGGATTCATTTAGCGTGTTCCTGGGCTAACTAGCCTAACGACTTTCGTCATACGTCCCCCGCGGATGTGCACACGAGTACTGAGTTTTTATTTTAAAAAGGTCCAACGGCTTACACCCATTAGTTGTTCCCCCGATATGAAGGAAGCCGAATCTGAACGTAACGTATCAGGCACAAATGGCAAGTTCTCTCAAGGGAAGTTCGATGAGGAAGAAGGGAGAACCTCGATGGGGACCCGGAGCCAAGAGGTTCTCACCTAGGCCGGTTACCCTCAACTCCTCCACAGCACAAGCCGCGGCTTTTCTTGACAAATATCCAAACTTCAAACTTTAACAACATTTCTTCAATCCCACTGACCAGGCACAGGATGCTGATAGTGTTACAAAGTACGTGTCTTAAGGAGGATAATGATGCGGGATATATAATAGATATCCGCATTCTGGCTTGCCCACTGTGCTAAACAAGGTATGCAGAAACTCTCTTCCAGTAGTGAGCGTCATGCTAATATCGTGGTCAGGAGGCCTCAAATCTAGAATCGAAGGTTGATTATCTTGACTAAAGTAGGCTTGGGAGGCCTGGAATCGGAAGAGCCACGACAAGCTGAGGAGGAACATTAAAAGCCGCGACAGCAAGGTGGGCACTAACTTGGACCGTAATCAACTCCATCTCCTAAACATGAAGTACCCCTATGGCTCCCACGAATTCTCTATGAGCTGGTGGAATTTGGACTGTTGTCACGCTATCGACTGGTCAGGAGACTAACATATGTCAGATATTATACATGTATGATATTTTCTCTAGGCAAGTAGGCAAGGGCCCATATGAATTGCTTCTGTGGCTATCTCAAGAAAATAAATGATTAGGTAGAGAGGTTTTTTGGGGGGAATGGAATGAACAGAAGGAGTGTTTTGAGGGCTGTGAGTGGGATATTTTAAGTCTAAGCTAGCAGTATCTAAAATATATTCTGGTTTGGAATTTTTTTTTTGGTGAACTCATTACTCGTAGAGCCAATGTGGGTGAAGCTTTCTGAAGAATGCTTTGGAAAACCTCTGCAAAATGAAGAGCCCAGTAGAACCTTGTATTCAGGGCATCTTGCAGGCTAAGTCTAGACATCCCCTAACCCGATCTCTAAGATCTAAGACAGCGAACCGAACACTTCCCCCCACCCCTTTCGTGGGAGATGCTCGACCGGCCGATCTGGAGGAAAGGCGAGGGGCGGAAGGAACCCTGGGACACAGTGGAGGCATTCTACCTCTACCCACATAGAGAGATAAGCTGGGCGAAAGAAAAAGGCAGGCCACGCGGCAAGAGATCCATCCTTCATTTCCCTTTCATTTCTATACGCACTCGATTTCCGCTTCTACATCCACGTTGCTTGATTTCCAGTTCCATATCCACTCTACCCGGCGTACAGATCATTTCCTTTCCCTTATAGTACCCAGCACGGGGCGGGATTCAATCCACTCTGGCTTCTGGGTGGCTCGCCATACATCACTTATTAATGTGCACACTAAGCTCACAAAGAAAAGGAAAAAAAATAACCTCTCCTAGTGGAGAATCTGTGTAGAAGGCACATCAGGTAGTCAACTCAACATTCACCAAATTAACATGGCAATAGGCTCTTCCTAGGGAAACCAATTCTACGACGTTTTAGTTCTCATTCCGAGGCTTGTAGGTTATGTGGACGGGAGCTATTTCTGCTAACTGGTCAGTTAACCGGTGATGGTCGATCTCTTGTGCATTTAATTAGCCTCAACAATAGCTAGTCTACTTTCTAATGCAGTTCTTTCCTAGCCATAATTTCCCCGTGACGTATGTTATGTGTCGGCTCAGAGCCAACCAGAACTACTCTCACAACACCCCCGATGAGAATGTTAACACCCCAACCATATTCCCACCCCACCCTTCTTGCATGAACGACACCCACAGCATCAATTATCCATGCCTATACACCTGCCAACACTTCCGGAGTTCGTCATTTGTCCCCTACGGATGGTGTACACGGGTGCTGAGTTTTCAAAATTGAAAACATTATATCCATGCGTATCCTAGCCTATCCCAGACCCACGATTTGCCCTCCATAATGACTAGCTCACATCTTGACCATCTACCCAACCCTGAAGCCCTCCTCTCGTATCTCCATCGATCCAGTATCATCCACCTGGGCTACACCTGCCTCCCTCTATTCCATCCTTACCACCACTATTATGCAAGTCGTTCCCTAGGTGTATAGAGACTTGAAACCCTGTACCCACTCGCGTGCAAACATTGCAGACGGGAGATATCCGAACTACGGAAACTAGCTGAACTAACGTCTGATCATGGATATGGTCTGGTTTGGGGGCATGCACCGGCATTGAGGGAGAGGATATCTGGATATGGGTTAAGGACAATCACTTTTGCGAATTATGTTTCCCCAAAAAACCAGCCAAACATGGGCAGAGCGGTGTCCGGTGAACATCGAGGGAGGTTTGAATCGTGGAGATGGATTTGAATTGAGAGATGAGGGCATGGGTACTGGCTGTGACGATGAGAGGATGTTGTGAGACATACTCTCGCTCAGCTGTTGCTATGCAACTGGAAATTAACCACATGTGAGTTTTTTCATTAAAAAGAATAAACCACCATCTGCAAGGTTCAGGGTAACTTTTAGGAAACACTCCCGCTAGGATCCCAATGTGACAAGGAGGATTGCAAATGGTGACAATGGGTGGAGCATATAAGTCATTAGCTTCACTGAAAATATATTGGGATACAACTACTTAAGCATGCCTGCTGGTGTTTTAGAGGTAAATAAATATAGCATTAGGTCTCTGCATCCCTCTAAATAAATCTCGCACTGTAAAGTTCAAGTATTTATAGCTGAAGAGTGAAGGTTGATTGTTTGATGGGAAAGGGAAAGAACTAGAGGGGGCCATATCCCGATACATATCCATCAACTCGGTAACTGAATTGACCACAGCTGCATAGATAAGGGGCTGGGCACGAGAACAGCCGGGAGATGATTCAAATTCTCTATCTCCTAATAAGCTTGCCCGCTTCCCCTCAACATATGCCCAGCCTCGGTAGCGTAAGGGAAAGGGAGATATCTCAATCCCCCATGATCCCCAAATAGCAATCTGTCGACGGATACATCAGTTCTCCGACAACCAGACTATTCTCCGACTACGATTGCGCCGATATATTAGCGCAGGATTATCAAAGTTGAACATAAAAGTACCGGTGACTGTGCCGCAAAGAAGAGAAATTAGGTCTTGAGGATGCCATGTATAACCCGCAGAGGAGGGTGGCCAATATAGTACCCTCGCTCGGCTGTTGCTCTGCATGCATCTAGCGAGTTAACCACCGAGGGCCATGTGCAAGGTTGGAAACCTATATGAAACACGTTCACTAATATGGCAAGCCATGACTACGACGTATTGGCAAAGATGACGGATATGGAATCGGTGAGGCATACTCCATATAAGCAATGGAATTTCCGATGTATTTAGATAACGTTCTATCGAGCAGTTCTACCACAGCCTCAAACTATAGCGATCAAAATACAAGCTCTCATATCTTGGAATATATTTATTCCCACCATTCAGCACGCCAATAACCTAGTATACCTGCAGGTTATGAGCCCACTGTGTGAAGCACCGCGATACAATTAAGTACAGTTGGGATAAGTAACTGTGGTATACGGTACTCGCTGGCGCTTTTTCGAAATTTAGCTAGATCTCCGCCACGCGATATTGCTACGAGAGGTAATCAATGCAGAGGTCAATTTACGCTTGGACATACTACATAGTACTGGTAATGCTATATAAATAGTGGTAGTATGCAATATATCGTGTCATAGCATAAGGTATGCAAATATGCACTGAATCCGCCATACTAAAATGTGATGCAATTTTGACGTTTTGGGCGGAGATTTAGTCGAAATCCGTACTGGTCGACCGCTCCTGTGATCCGTACCTACATATAAACAGACTACCTACATACAGTATATCATGCGGAATTCCGTTAGATCACTAGTCTGGTTATTAGATCACTTAGGTAAATCCGATTCTCCCACGTGGGTTGTGGTGCGTGCTCTTTGCCAAGTCTTATATTGCATGGTAAGCCGAACTAGCCGGACGGAAGCTCTGCACAAGCAGATATCCGGGCAAAGCGCGAAGTCCAAGGGGAGATAATAGAGCAGTGGGGATAAAGCAGACATTATAGAGTGTAAATAGTAGAGTAGAGGTTGTAGAGCCGAAGCTGTAGTCTGACCGAAGCTATAGAAGAGCAGAGGTCAGCGGTCGTGCCAACCAGACTAAGCAGAGGTTGTAAAGCAGAAGGCAAAGGTTGTAGAGCAAATAGCTTGGCGTGATTATGGTTGACACAATGGTCTTCCCGCATTAGGAAATTCAACCTGCACATCCTCCTGAGAAGTGTGAATAAAGTGAATCGAGTTAAGAGACAACCTCCTCCACCCCATTGAGCAGCATCCAGTCAGGTAAAGCAGCAAGTCCTTGCAGTCAGAGCGGTAAGAGCCATGGGAGATCAGAGGCATGGACCTCCGTTAAAAACACCTTGAAATTCGGGGGAGCAGAATCCCCGATTAATATTTGGCAATCGGAGACAATCCGGGGCATGTGGTGAAAATCCCTGATTACCTGTGGCAGGTTCCCTGACTGACACCTTACTGGGAGCCAGAGCAACAGACCGCAGAGCAACAAGCTGAAGAGCTACAAGCTAAGAGGGGTTGCACCAATAGAGGGAGCCCTCGATCAGGCTGCAGAGAGCAAATGGTGGAAAAGCGTATAAGGCGGCTAGTCATGCCGAGATGGTCGAGGGGTGGAATTGACCCCGGACCATGTCCTGCAGAATGAGAATCGGGAAGCGGGTAGTGTATGGCAAGGCGGAACTCGCTTGGTCCAAGGTTAGACAAGAAGTGATATTGACACAAACCCTCCTTAGAGCATTGTTGACCAAAACACAGGATACATAGAGCAAAGAAATCGCTGCCCACCGACATGAACTTTTCGGGGCGGGTAAAGGGGACGAATCATGCAAGCAGCTGAGATACCAGTCACTGGTAGGGGGTTTGCCATACCTAGCACCTCAAGCACAAATTGAAACTCCATCTTTCAGCAATCTTTTACACCTATCTTGTGGGCCAGACCAGCGTCGGACCAACCATCGGGGCCGTTCCTTGAATGATAGTACTAGGTGCCGTGGCCTTTCAGAGGTTGTAGCAACAACAATACTCAGTGGTCATGGCGGGCGCTGTGGGGCCAAACCGACTAGGCAAGCTAGTAATACAATATCCCTTGGCTTTACTGTCCAAAGCAGCTCCCCGGTGTTCAAAGCAAGCAACCTACCAATGTATTCATGGCTAGGCATCACGGCAAAAAGATAATCTGGACAACCCTATGACAGATATGGGTTTTATAGAGGTAGCTGGAAAGATAAATATTATTGCGATCTAGAGGTCGTTGCGGGCATTTCACTATATGTTTTTGACTGCAAACACCGAGGCCAGTTCACAGACTTTCCAGGGCATAATTCCTCCTTGGTCGAAAGCCTGAGCAAAGGTATTGGGGGATTCATACACCTTTGGTACTTCCGGGGACGGTATTCGCAATGCACCATGAGGACTTCCGGCTGCCATCGCTGAAAAGACCTGGATCCAAGATACGGTTCTTTGTTCCTCCTGGCCAACATAAAGCTGCCGAGAAGCTCCTGCGCCAACCACCATGGCCACAGCCACAACACCATTCCACAAATATGCTACCAGAGGGCTATTTATGTGATTAGTATTTAAGACATCAAAATATATGGCCATTGCCAGCAACGTTGCGGGATCCGGGGGTTGCCGTACAAAGAATTGATCATACAGAGAGTGAGGGAGCAGGGAATCTGAGCCAGACATCCAAATTCCTGTGCAGGAGCCACCACATCGAGCACCGATACCACTGCCTCCGCCAACAAATCCAAAACGAAATGGACATGTAGAAATCGTTCTACAACGTCACTCGGTCGCGAGGTACAGTCAGGTGGCATAAAGAATTGGACACTCCCCTTGCATAAAGAGACCCAAACGCTGCATATTTGAGACTTTTGTATGGGTTTAGGTGTCAGACATACATTGCATTTGTATGCAGCATCTAATTCTTTTTGCCACCTAGCTGTATAACAGAGTAGTATATTCGTACACTATAAGGAGCCGCTTGCTTAATGCTGATAATACGGAAAGTAAGGAAATAGTAAGGAAATCCGCCCTCCTTATATACCACTCGCTCATCTAAATAACAGAAGAATGTACTTATCCGTCCAGTCCCCCAATAACAAAAATAAGAAACCATGATATCCCCCTAATCAATTGCCATCCTATTCATTCCGGTAGTGCCCTCCTTGCTACCCTCCAATTTTGCTATTTTGGATACTACCCTGAATTGACGTGGAGTCAGGCTGTATCGCAACTGACGAGAGACTGACAAAGAACCCAGCCCTAGTTTCGATGCCAATTGAAGCAATCTCCATTCCAAATTGCACTTGGACTCGTGTTCATGATTGAGACTATTCACACTTGAAACGAAGAAGCTAGTCTCACTGGAGTTTGGACAACACCCTGATTTCTCATATACGCCAATGTTGATTCTAGCTTGATTTCAATTTCAGCTAGTCCTAGCGAAGCAGCTCTGTTGATTTACATCGGTCAAGATAACCAATAAACGTCCGTTTGCAAGGTCGCTAGTGACTAGTCCTAAGAGAGACAAATGTCAAATGAACATTCTTGGCAAACTGCGATTCTAAATTTCTGTGTTTGTCTCAATTCCCCATACAACAACTCTGCTTGTCTCAATTCCCAGTACAATACCACACTGCGAGTACGAAGGACAGTTCCAATACGAATAATCTTATCTGGGCATCAAATGGCTAACCCACTGCCACCTAACCCGCTACCAGCTATCGCACTGCAAAATTTCCCTGATAGGGCAAATGCGTTTACCGCTATTGCTCACGAAATGACAGCAATGCCTAATCCTCCTGTAATCAACCAGGGACAGATTCTACATGATATCCAGCGAATTCTTCGGCGAGGATTCAGGCGGGCCCGGCAGGTTCGGCAGGCTCAGAGGCGCGATTCGGCGCGCTTGTATGTTGATGCATCATGTATTCAATTGTTTAAGGATGAAGTAGCTAACACCGGTGGGTCTAGGGAGCACAATAATTCCGCACGATTGATGAACTCTTCCATTACTCATCCCGATGCACTCCTTGAACCACTATACGATATCAACAACCAACCAATTGCAAATTTCCCGCGAACCAGCGGTCACCTTGGGAGACTTCGTGGTGTGTATCCGACTTCCAGGCAAGCAAAACACTTTGGCCCTAACAAGTTGTAGGTGCGGAAGTTAAACAATTTCTGATTGCGTTTGGTCTTCCTGTCGGCGAAACTGTCGATACACGTAGGAAGTGATTTGGGGAGATATATTGGGCTGATCATGATTTAATTGGGGGAGATTTCAGGACTAACGGTGTTATGGATTGCAGGTTTACTTCAATTGATTAGTTTTTTTTCCCTTAACGGTCGGTCTTTTCATTTGTTTTCACAAAAAATTTCCTATTTCGGGTATTCTTCGAGTTCAGGTTTTCCGTTGCTGTTTTCGGTATTCTGTTATTGTTTTTTGGGGGGTGAGTGGCGTAGCCTGTTATAAGGAGGAGATATATTTTGGTTTGTTTTAGGAAAGCATTGTTAACAGGCGCGAGATGGGTTTCGCTGTTCTGACCGTCGATGATGGGCGAGATGTTCTCAACTACAAGTCACGTGAAGTTCTTTTTTTAGACTATAGTGCAGAGAGCGCAAACTCACACTAGTTGGTTTTGGTTCAGCAACTATGGCACGTAGTTAGCTGTAGGATATAATAATAATGGCAATTTGTTTTTGGGGCCTCTTTTTTAGGGGCAAAGCATTCACAAGTTGAGGGTAATACCCTAATAACTACGTATTATGTTAGAAAAAAAATAGTTCTCGTATGCACACCCATAGGGGACGTACGTCTCGATGGCAATTGGTGGGACGGTCGGTTACACTATTCACCAACCATGGTCCTTCAAATCACTTAGGGCACATCTCTTCCGGCATCTGAGGAATGACGCCAAACAGTGGGAGAAAATACCAATCAGTATGAAGAAAGCTATCACTATGGAGCATACCGAGCTGCAAGGATGCTAGAACGAACATCAGAACTGTAAGTCCATGAAAAATACCGGGACTGCCGAGCCGTCGGCAAGAGTGTGGTAGTTAGACTAGTGGAGGTGCTTGCACATAAAGAAGGAGATGTAAGGGGGACGAAAGGCAAGGAATCAAGCCGGAATTAGAGAATTGACAAGAGGTGTTATCTGAGAAAATGGCCCTGAAAAAGGCAAGGTTATGAGTACTGTAGATATCTGTACAATGTAATTTATTTTTATTTTTATTTTTATTTTTATTTTTATTTTTATTTTTATTTTTATTTTTTCATTTTTTCATTTTTTCATTTGTTAGATAAGCCTTATCTTTTTACATCAATCAAGATAATCAATAAATGTCCGTTTGCAAGGTCGCTAGTGACTAGTCCCAAGATCAAATGAACATTCTTGGCAAACTGCGATTCTAAATGACAAATATTTCTGTGTTTGTCCCAATTCCCCATACAACAAGCTGTATTTCTCTGCTTGTCTCAATTCCCCATACAACAAACTGTATTTGCTTGTCTCAATTCCCAGTACACCACCACCACTGCGAGTACGAAGGACAGTTCTAATACGAATAATTTTATCTGGGCATCAAATGGCTAACCCACTGCCACCTAACCCATTGCCACCTAACCCGCCGCCACCTAACCCGCTGCCAGCTAACCCGCTGCCAGCTAACGCACAACCAAATTTCCCAAATATGGCAAATGCGTTTACCGCTATTGCCCACGAAATGGCAGCAATGCCTAACCTTCCTGTAATCAACCAGGGACAGGTTCTACGCGATATCCAGCGAAGCCTTCGGCGAGGATTCAGGCGGGTCCGGCGGGAACTCCGGCAGGTTCGGCAGGAGGTCCGGCAGGAGTTCCGGCAGGAGGTCCGGCGTTTGTATGTTGATGCACCATGTATTCAATTGTTTAAGGATGAAGTAGCTAACACCGGTGGGTCTAGGGAGCACAATAATTTCGCACGATTGATGAACTCTTCCATTACTCGTCCCGATGCACTCCTTGAACCACTATACGATGTCAACAACCAACCAATTGCAAATTTCCCGCGAACCAGCGGTCACCTTTGGAGACTTCGTGGTATGTATCCGAATTCAAGGCAAACAAAAACAATTTGGCCCTAACAAGTTGTAGGTGCGGAAGTCAACCAATTTCTAATTGTGTTTGGTCTCCCTGTCGGCGGAACTGTCGATACACGTAGGAGGAGATTTGGGAGATATATTGGGCTAATCATGGTTTAATTGGGGGAGATTTCAGGACTAACGGTGTTATGGATTGCATGTTTACTTCAATTGATTAGTATTTTTTTTCTTAACGGTCGGTCTTTTCACTTGTTTTCACAAAAAATTGTTTCGGGTATTCTGTTGCTTTTTCGGATATTTGTGTTACTGTTTTCGGTATTCTGTTGCTATTTCCGGGGGATAGCCTGTTCTAAGGAGGGAATATAGCGTGTTCTAAGGAGGTAATATGCCCTTGCGGGCTAGAAGTGACCAATCACCGAGAAGCGACCACCCCTGCAACCCTCCTCGCAGTGCATCCCCAGCCACATCTCGTGATATATTATGACCATGGTAATTCCGGCTATATTCACAACTATGGAACCAAATGCGCTCTATAACATGGTT